>PVBE011086811.1_pt1 | contig 34765 bp, 32 predicted proteins | sample 1631181 | NCBI WGS metagenome assembly PVBE01 (sample SAMN08397723, study PRJNA350692) | Marine metagenome, whole genome shotgun sequencing project. | isolation source: water | place: Pacific Ocean | collected 2012-04
AAGCGGATCTGCCCTCGGAGCAGGTCGATCGGGGAGGGCGATTGCCATGGCTCCGCACGGCCATCAACCGCATGGGCCCCGGGGCGAAGAAGTGGGCCCAGAAAATGACGCAATACGATCCGGTCCCCGATTATGGCGATCCAGACGGGCCGCATTGGCAGCTGATGTCGGCCATCCTGAGGCATTGGATCGGCGAGGCCACGCGCCCTGTCGTCCTGCTTCCGCTGCCGCTCTATCAGCATGTGGAGGAGACCTCTTCGGCGGGGGCCTACCGGGCGCGCTTTCAGGAAGTGGCGGCAGCCTCCGGGGCAATTCTTCACGATCCCCTGGATGATCTCCTCGAATACTCTCCACAGGAACGCCGCAATTTTCGCTTCGAAGTGGATATTCATCCCACCCCGGAGGCTCATCGGGCCCTGGCGGAATCCCTCGCGACGATCGTTCGCTCTTCTCTTCCGGGTGGGGTGGGCGGATGAGTTCGCACGTTCTCGGGATCTCCGCGTTCTACCACGACGCTGCTGCGGCCCTCGTGCGCGACGGCAAGCTCGTCGCCGCAGTTCAGGAGGAGAGGTTCAGCAGGAAGAAACACGATCCCCGGCTGCCGAAGAGCGCGATCAATTATTGCCTCGAAGAAGCCTTTATCGAAGCCGATGATCTCGATGCGGTGGTCTTCTACGACAATAGTCTTCTGACCCTGGAGCGCGCCCTATGCTCCATCGCATCGGGCGCTGCGAATGGTAATGAAGTCTGGATGAAAAGCGCGCCCACTCTCTTGGGAGTAAAACCTTTCATAGCGGATCTGCTGCGCAAGAGGCTGGGCATCGACGTTCCGATCCTCTTTGCGAAGCATCATACTTCTCATGCCGCATCGGCCTTCTATCCCTCGCCATTCGACGAGGCCGCCGTTCTGACCGTGGATGGCGTGGGCGAGTGGGCGACGACGAGTATTCATCGGGGAAGCGATGTGGCGCTCGAAGCGGTCAGCGAGATTCGCTACCCACATTCCCTGGGCCTGCTCTATAGCGCTTTTACATACTTCACAGGTTTCAAGGTCAACTCGGGGGAGTATAAGTTGATGGGCCTCGCTCCCTATGGCGAACCCCGCTACGTGGATCTGATTTGTGACAACCTGATCGAGTTGAACGAGGACGGCTCCTTTCGGCTGAACCTCGAATACTTCGGCTATATCGACTCCAATCGCATGACAAATGCGAAATTCGATGAGCTTTTCGGAGGTCCGCCGCGCACTCCCGAGGCGCGAATCGGTCGACGTGAAATGGATATCGCGGCGTCGATCCAGAAGGTGACCGAGACTGCGGTGCTGGGGCTTGCGCGAAGAGCGCGTGAAACGACGGGCTGCTCGAAGCTATGTCTCGCCGGTGGGGTGGCGCTCAATTGTGTTGCAAATGGTGAACTCCTGCGCGAGGGAATCTTCGAAGAAGTCTGGATTCAGCCGGCGGCGGGGGATGCAGGGGGGGCAGTGGGCGCGGCTTTGCTTGCGTCCTATCAGAAGTTCGGCGGCGTGCGGGCTCTGAATTCCGATGGGCGGGATCGCCAGCAGGGAAGCTATCTGGGTCCTCGCTTCGGGCCTGCCGAGGTCAAGGCTTTTCTCGATCGGGAATCCTATCCCTATCATCTGATATCGAAGGAGAGCGACCTGGCCGCTCGGGCAGCGAAACTGCTGGCGCAAGGCAAGGTCGTCGGCCTTCTCCATGGCAGGATGGAATTCGGCCCCCGCTCCCTCGGTGGCCGGTCGATCCTGGGAGATCCGAGAAGTGCCGATACCCAGACGGTGATGAACCTGAAGATCAAGTATCGCGAGTCCTTTCGACCCTTTGCTCCTTCGGTTCTGCGTGAGCGGATGCTTGACTTCTTCGACCTGGATGTAGAGAGTCCCTATATGCTCCTGGTGGCGCCCGTGAAGAAGGATCGATGTCTGCCCTTCGAGAGGGATCCGGAGTCGGAGGATCTGCTCGCGATGGTGCGTGCGCCGCGGAGCGATATTCCGGCGGTAACGCATATCGACTACAGCGCTCGCGTGCAGTCGGTCGACGGCATCGATCACCCCTTCTATCACCGTATCCTTTCGGATTTTGAGAGCCTCACGGGCTTTGGAGTGCTGGTGAATACCTCCTTCAACGTCCGGGGTGAGCCCATCGTCTGCAGTCCCCAGGATGCATATCGCTGCTTCCAGCGAACGGCAATGGATGCATTGATCCTGGAGAATTGTCTGCTCCTGAAGGACGAGCAGCCCGAAATCCCGGAAGACGACTCCTGGAAGGAAGAATATGAACTCGACTGATGAAAAGAGGCTCAGGAAGTTCTGGCGCAAACGCCTGAATCCGGCGGCGCGGAGTCTTGCGGCTCGGGGAGTGGAGCTTCTCGATCAAGGGGCTTCGGGATCGAGTTGGAACGAGCCCCCCCGCGAGGTTCCGGATCTGGAAGAGTTGTCCTGCGCCGAATTGGAAGGGCTGCTGATCGCCAGATTCGAATCCTCCGGTCTGCATGAGCTCTCCGAACTCGTCCCCGACCTGATGAGGCTCGCCGCTGAATTGCGGCCCTCGCATGAGTCGGAAGATGAATTGGATCCATTCGTCTATGTGATGCATTGAGGATGAATCAGCTCAACTCCAAGAAGCGCCTCCTGGCGAGCCTCTTTAAAAGGACCGGCCTGAACGCAATTCTGGCGGCAGTGCAAAATCGGGCTTTCGGGCCTCATGCACGGGTCATCAACTACCACGATATTTCTTCGGAGATGCTCGAATCATTCGAGCAGCAGCTGCGCTATTTCCGGCAGCGCTATCTGAATGTGGGGCGGAGCGAGTTGGATCGAATTCTCCGCGGCGACTGGAAGGAAGGTCGTCCGGGACTGGTGATCACCTTCGACGATGGACTTCGCTCCCATGCCGAATATGCGGCCCCATTGCTGGAAAACATGGATTCACGGGCTGGTTCTTCGTGCCCACGAAATTTGTCGATGCTCCGGCCGGGGAACAGCGGGATTTTGCCACCCAACACTCCATTGCGGCACTGGCTCGCGATGACGAGCGGCTGGCGATGACCTGGGATGAGATTCGTGATCTCGACGCCAGGGGGCACGTGATCGGATCCCATACCCTGCATCATGCACGTCTGGGATCGGGATTCAATTCGGAGGCCCTCGAAGCGGAGATCGTCGTCTCGAAAAAGGAGTTGGAGGGGCAACTTCGGCATGAGGTCGATGTCTTCTGCCGGGTTGGGGGAGAGGAGTCGTCGTATAGTCAGGCTGCAGCCAGCGGCATTCGCCAGGCGGGCTATCGCCTGAGTTTTATGACGAATAATTTCCCGATTCGAGCGGGGGACGATGCCCTGCAGATTCAACGCACGAATATCGAGGCGTGGTATCCCGACGAAATCCTCGAATTTCAGCTCAACGGTCTGCTGGACATCCTCTACGCTCCGAAACGTCGGCGCGTGAATCGACTCACGGGCTGAAAGAGCGGCGGGAATTCGCCTGGATGCAATTCAGCGGCAGAAGGCCGATGTCGGGATGGCTTCTCGAGGCCTCGGGATTCGGGGAGGCGTCGAGCGGGCAGAGCCTTTCGGCCGGGGGGCCTTGTCGATTCGAAGCTGATCAGAGGAGAAGTCTTATCACCTGCGCTATTCTACCGATCTGCATAGTTGGCTACGCCCCTCGACTTCATGCCGAGATGGGTCGGGTGAGGCGCTGCAGGGACGAAGCATGATCGAGCAGTACACGGATATTCCCGAAGATCTCGAAGCGGCGATTATCGAATTGAAGCGCGAGCGTCGAGCGCTGCTGCTCGCCCACTACTACCAGGAGGATGAGATCCAGGATCTCGCCGACGTGGTCGGGGATTCCCTGGCCCTGGCGAGGGCCGCCCAAGGGGCGGATTGCGATCTGATCGTCTTCTGCGGCGTACACTTCATGGCCGAGACGGCCGCCATCCTGAATCCCGGGCTGAAGGTCGTGGTGCCGGATATCGAGGCCGGTTGCTCCCTTGCCGACGGCTGTCCGGCCGAGGAATTTGGCGCCTTCGCGGCCCGGCATCCCGAGGCCCGCGTCCTCACGTACATCAATGCCTCCGCCGAGGTCAAGGCGATGAGCGATCTGATCTGCACCTCGTCGAATGCGGTCGCGATGGTGGAATCCTTTTCCGGCGAGCCATTGATCTTTGCCCCGGATCGACATCTGGCTCGCTGGGTGTCGAAGCGAACGGGAAGGGATGATCTGATCGTATGGCAGGGGGCCTGCGTGGTTCATGAACAATTCAGCGCGAAGGGGGTGGCGGCCCTCAAGATCCAATATCCCGACGCCGACGTGCTCGCCCATCCCGAATGCGATCAGGCAGTGCTCGATCAGGCGGATTTAGTGGCCTCCACCACCGGCATCATTCAGCGGGCCATCGAAGCTCCGGATCGGCCCTCGATCGTGGCCACCGAAGAAGGTGTTTTCCATGCCATCCGTCAGAAGGCGCCCGAGAAGCTGTTGATTGCGGCTCCGGGCAGCGATGAGTCCTGCTCCTGCAGCCAATGCCCCTTCATGCGACTCAATACCCTCGAGAAACTCTACCTCTGCATGCGGGATCTCGGTCCCGAGGTCACGGTCGCACCGAAGATTGCCGAGGCCGCGCGAAAGCCGATCGAGCGCATGCTCGAACTCTCCTGAGTCGCCATTTCGGATTTCTTCATCGCCTGCCGCTTTCGGAGCGGAAGGGATGGCCGGAGACTTCTTCAGGAGTGGATGGCGAAGAGGGCCAGGGCTGCGGCCGCGGCCGTCTCGATCCGCAGAATGCCCGAGGAGAGCCGCATCCTCCGGGCACCGGCGCCTTCCAGCTGCGCCAATTCCCGGCTGGAGAATCCGGCCTCGGGTCCGACCAGGATTCGCAGGGGGGAGTCCTCCGCGAGGAGCGCTTCGACGGGTTCTGCCCCGGAGGCATCCATCACCAGGCTGATCTCGTCGGCACTCGCCTTTCGGACCACGTCGAGGGGGGAAGCGGGCGGGTGCAGGGTCGGCCACCAGGGCCGTCGGCTCTGCTTGCAGGCCTCGTGCACGATGCGATACCAGCGCGCGGGCGTCTCCGCCGCGGGTCGAACTACGGCTCGCTCGGATAGCAGTGGTGTGAAGGCGGTCAGCCCGAGCTGGGTGGCCATGGCCAGCAGGGTCGAGAGGCGATCTCCTTTGGGGAGGGCGCTGGCGAGGTGCAGGCCGCGTGCGGGGGGAGGGTGCTGAGTACGCTCGATCACGGTCGCGCTGGCGCGATTCGCCTCGATCTCTCCCAGGACGATTTGCGCCGTGATCCCCGCCCCATCGCTGACGACGGCCTCGCTGCCCGGTCGCAGCCGCCTGGCGCGACTCGCGTGTTGCGTCTCCTCGACGGGAAGCAGCAACTTCTCGCCCCGGTTGGGAATCGCCTCCACGTGAAACCATTTCTCACTCATCGTATGCGTCGCTCCCGGTCTTCGGAATGCCCTTGCGGGATTTCGAGGCGGAGTTCCCAAGGGCCTGATAGACGTCATAGCGCACGAGCTTGCCCGCGTGGCTCGTGGAGCGAGGTCCGGGCAGGGCCGGGGTTCGCAGGGGGCGCTTGACGACCACCCGGCGGGCGCCGATCCCGAGAGCCCGTTCGAGCAGGCTGGCCGCATCCGTGTCGGCTCCCGCCAGGCGTTTCAGCAGCTGGATTTTTAGTGGCGGCAGGGCGGATGGAGTATGGGCCGACTCCGGGTACATGGGATCGATATAGACTGCATCGGGAGTTTCGTCGAGTGTTTCCAGAAGTTCCAGGGAGTCTCCCCGGCGAACTTCGAGGCGCCCGGCGATCTCCCCCAGGCGGGAATCCTGGAGCGCCCGTCGCCGGCCGTCCTCCAGAAGTGCGGCGACGATCGGAGAGCGCTCGAAGGCCAATACGCGATGGCCCAGGCCGGCGAGGGCGATGGCGTCATCCCCAAAACCCGCGGTGGCATCCACCACGAAGCTGGCTTTTCGTCCCACGGCGCGGCGCAGGATTTCTCCGGATCCGGCCCGGCCCGAGCGGCTCGCCAGGGCGCGTCGGGCCAGATCGACTCGCGCGTAGCCGTTCCGGCGCCCGGCCCCGCGTCGCAATTCGAGTCCATCGCTGCCGGCCGCCAGCAGCAACTCATCCCCGCCGGCTTCGTCGGGTCCGCAGAGTGGGAGTTCGAGGCGTGCGGCCCAGTCCCGGGCCGCGCCGGCGTCGATTCCCGATTCCGGATCCAGAAGGATCCGCACCCGCTCCGCGTCCTGGCTCATGACCCCGCGCTGGCAAGTCCGTCCAACCAGCTCGCGATGCCACGACCGATCGCATCCGGGGAATCCTCCTGGACGAAGTGAACCCCCGCGACTTCAATTTCCTCCTGATGGGCCCATTTGCGGCAATTCTCTCGCGCCTTCCCCCGTAAAATGGCGCCCGGTCTGGCGTTGATGAAGAGCTTGGGAACCTCGCATTCCGCCAGCCAATTCGAATAGTCCCGGGCGATTTCGACGACGTCCTCGGGTTCGCCCGCGATCGGGATCTCGCGGGGCCATGTGAGCGTGGGCCGTCGTCCCTCGCCCGGCTCGAGGAAGGGGCGCCGATATTCCGTCATTTCGGCCTGGGAGAGATCTCGTAGAATCGCGCCCGGAAGTACTTTTTCGACGAAGACGTTCTGCTCCAGGACCATCTCTTCTCCCGCCTCGGATCGGAAGCCCTGGAAGACGGGACGAACCGGCGGTGGCCAGTCATCCCAGGAATCGATGGGAGCCACGATTGCCTCCATGTAGGCGATGCCCCGGATGCGATCCCGATGCCGGTTGGCCCAGTCGAAGCCCAGGGCCGATCCCCAGTCGTGGATCACGAGGGTGATCGATTCGCCGAGATCCAGGCTGGAGAGCAGGGCGTCCAGGTATCGTCGGTGCTCGACGAAGCGATAGCGATCGGGGCCCGAATCCTCGAGCTTTTCAGAATCCCCCATGCCGATCAGATCCGGGGCGATACAGCGGCCGTGATTCTCAAGGTGCGGAATCACATTGCGCCATAAATACGAAGAAGTCGGGTTTCCGTGAAGAAAGACGATGGGATCTCCCTCGCCGATGTCCAGGTAGGCCATTCGCTTGCCCAATACATCGATGAACTTCTTTTCGTACGGCATGATTTCGTTCATTCGTTGGTTCTCCTCTTTGTAATTCTTCGGGGCAAGGCCGAAGAATCCGATTCCGGGGCTCGGAAGCAAGCTCTTTCCCCTAGGCATTCTCCCAGAGCGAGAGGACGTGGCCCTTATTCGGGGGCACACGACCCGCGAGCGTCGAGGCATAGGCGCGTTCGACGGCCTCGCGCCCATGGCCCCTCTCGACTTCGAGCCAGTCCCGACTGGATTCGCGGAAAGTTCTCCAGGCGCCGCCCAGGCGTTCCTGGAAGCCATCCCTTCCCCAATCCCGTGTTCTTTTTTCCACCTGGGAGGGCGCAAAGAAGAATTCTCGCGTCGGCCCAGGGGGTTCCTCGTGATCCGATTCTGCATCCCAATGGGTCGCCCCGATTCGTTGGCTATACCTGAGATTCGCGCCGAGATGTCGGTGCACGGCATGGGATACGCCGGAGTTTCCCGCCATGTCGACGAAGATCGCCGGGGAGGTCGCGGGCAGGGAGGTGATGTCGTCATAGCCGAGAACCTCGTCGTAGTATCCGAGGGCGCGGACGAAATCGAGGTGCTTCTTCGAGGTCAGGCCGATTGCCCGGATCTTCGCTCGCCGGGAGATCTGGAATGCCAAGGCGATCGAGGTCTTCGAGGAGGCGCTGGAAATGATTGCCGATTCGGCGTCGAAGAGGTTGTGGTCGGCCAGGAAATCCTCGGCGAGAAAGGAAGTCATGAAGAGGCCCCGCAGGAGCATGGTCTCATCCTCCCAATCGTCGGCATAGAGTTCGTCGCTCCCGGTCGGGAGGTATTGGCTGTAGACCGGGGCCAATCCCTCGCGATGCGCCGCCCCGTCGCTGATCGAAGTATCGCTCGCCGAAGCGGGCTCGATGAGGAGGTATTTCGACATCGGGTAGAAGCCGAAGCAGCGGGTTCCCGTCGCCACGTCGGCGTGCTTCGAGGCGATGATCTCGCCGTAGCCCATCGCGGGCAGCCGTCCCCAACCCTCTGGGGCGGGAAAGAAGCGCCAATATCCGAGCAGATCGCCGGTGGCCGCATAGCTGATGTTGTTGGCCGTCAGGGCGAAGCGATCCACGCGAAAGAGCGCCTGGCCCGGCCCCGGCTCGATCTCCCCGGAGCCCTTGGCGAAGCGTGTCCGCTGCCAATCCCGCCTGCGGACCATGAAATCGAGACCATCCGTGGGGGCCATGTCATCTCCTCTGGGCTGGGTCGAGGGCGGGTGTCGGGGGATCGCGTCCGAAGAGTCGGCAGATCGTATGCCAATAAATCGTATGCCAATCAATAGAGGCTGTCCATTGAAGCGCCCACGGAGAGTTCCGCGCGCGGCCCAGGCGAGGCGGAGAGCGGGCCGGCAGGCATGAATGGATCGTCTGCGTCATAGTCTGCGCGTTTCGATAAAAGGGAGTTGGCGTGACCGAACTCGTCATGAATACACCGAGGGCCCGGGGCCTCTTCGTGCTCACCGCACATCCCGAGGGCTGCCGAATGCTCGTCCGGCGCCAGGGCGAGCGGGCCGCGGCGGCCTTCGAGAAACCGCTGCCCGGCGCCGCGGGCCGAACGGCACTCATCCTCGGCAGCACCAGCTTTGGCTATGGGAGTTCGGCCGCGATCGCCCTGCGCGAGGCGGGTTTCGAGCGAATCATCGGCGTGGGCTACGAGACGGCCCCGACCTTCCGCGGGGAGAAGGTGGCCATGAGTTCGCCGGGCTGGTACCTGACCGAGGCCCTGCACGCCGGCGATTCGGCCTACCGCAGCTATTTCGCGGACGCCTTTTCGGCCGCGACCCGGGATCGCGTGGTGGCCGATTTGCGTCGTGAAGGCCTGAAGGTCGATCTCCTTCTCTACAGCCTCGCGGCCCCCCGTCGTGAGCACCTGGGCCAGAAGTGGACCTCGGCCCTGCACGTTCTCGGCGATCCCCTCGAGGTGGTGGGTCTCGATTTCAGGTCCGGAGAGTTGGGTCCCATCACCATCCCCTCCGCGAGTGAGTTGGAGGTGGAGCATACGCGTCGCGTGATGGGCGGCGACGATCTCGAGATGTGGGTGAACGCTCTCCTCTACTCCGACCTCGCCGCCGAGGGGATGTTCGTGACGGCTCTCTCCTATATCGGCCCGGAGTTGCCCGCCCTGCGCCGCATCTACTGGGACGGCTCCCTGGGAGAGGCGAAGAAACACGTGGATGCGACCACCCGGGCCCTCGATTCCCGCGTGTCTGAGGCAGTCGGGGGCAGGGCGCTCAGCGTGATGAATCCCGCCGTGGTGACCACGGCCTCGGTCGCGATCCCGGCCATGCTCCGCTACATCGCGGATTATCTCGGCTGTGCGGAGACCGGGATCGGGCTATACGCGGATCCGATGGATGTGGGGATCGATTTCGCACGCGCCCTTTACGGCGGCGGCGGAGACGGTGAGGGTGGTGGCGACGATGTGCGGGGGAATTGGCGGGACCGCCTGGATGCCGAGGGCCGTCTGCGTCTCGATGGTCACGAACTCGAGCCGAAACTGCAGCAAGCGATCGCGGAACTCTGGGCGCGGGGCGAGGTGGGCCCCCCCGCTGAGATCACGCGTCTCGGCCTCGAACGTTTCAAACGTGAGCATGCGATGCTCTATGGCTGGCAGGTGGAGGGAGTGGACTACGAGGTCCCCTGCGTGGTGGATCCGGCGGTCGATGAGGCGATGGGAGTCATCCAACTGATCGACTAGCAGCAGGTCCTCGCTTCAGGCGGGCTCGTTGCGCTCGGTATGTCGGGCGAGGGCCTCGACGATGGCCGGCCAGGAGCCGGGGGGCAAGTCGTGCCCCATGCCTTTGATCACCAGCATCTCGGCCCCGGGAATCGCGTCGGCGGTGGCCTGGCCCGCGGCCAGGGGGATCAGGGGATCGGAGCCGCCGTGGATCACCAGGGCGGGCACCCGCAGTCCGGCCAGATCCTCCGCGCGTGAGCCCGAGGCGACGACGGCGGCCATCTGCCGCGCGACCCCGGCCGGATCGAAGGCGCGGTCGTAGACCCGTCCCGCGACTTCGCGTTGCCGCACGGCGTCGTAAGGGAATCCGTCGCCGCTGAAGACTCGGCCGATGCGGACGCTGTAGTCCAGGTAGGCCTCGCGCTCGCTCGGCGGGGCTTCGATCAGGGCCGCCTGGGCCTCGGGAGTCGGCCCGGGAAGCCCCGCTTCACTCGTGCTCGACATGATCGAGGTCATGCTTCGTACCCGCCCGGGATATTGAATCGCCGCCTGCTGAACGATCATCCCGCCCATCGAAATCCCCGCGACGTGGGCCGAGCCGAGGTTCAGGGCGTCCATCAGGCCGATGACATCCGCGGCCATGGCTTCGAGGGTGTAGGGGACATCGGCTTTCTCGCCCGCGGCCCGGGCCTGGAGAATCTCCGCCATCGACGGCGCCCGCTCGTCGTGGAAATGGGTCGACAGGCCCACGTCACGGTTGTCGAAGATGATCAGGCGATGGCCGGCCTCGGCGATCCTCTGGCAGAGGGCGGGATCCCATTGGATCATCTGGGTTCCGAGCCCGCGAAGCAGAAGCAGGGGCCGGGCACCGGATTCGCCGAAGGTTTCGTATTCGAGGGTGATGCCGTTGGCTGTGGTGGAAGGCATATCGGAGTGCATCTCCTCGCTTGTTGGATGCTCGGCTTCGGGAGCAGGGGGGCTTCAGAGAAGGGAGGCTTCCCCGCATCGACTCATCTCGATCTTCTCGAGCGCGCGGCTTCGCGGACTTCCAGAAGTCGGGCCTGGGCCCGGCAAGGGCGATCCATTCGCTAGAACTCGTAGGCCTTGCGGAGTTCCTCGTCGGCCTCGGCGAGCATCTCGGCCAGCCCCACCATCACCCGGCATTGCTTGACGGTGGCGTCGTCCTGCATCTTGCCGTCGATCATCACGGCCCCCGTGCCATCGCCCATCTCCGAGATGACGCGCTTGGCCCAGAGAACTTCGTCGACCGGGGGGCTGAAGACTTTGCGAGCGATGTCGATCTGAACCGGGTGCAGACTCCAGGCCCCGACACAACCCATCAGGAAGGCATTCCGGAACTGGTCCTCGCAGGCCAGCGTATCCTTGATGTCGCCGAAGGGGCCGTAGTAGGCGAGGATGCCGTTGGCCGCGCAGGCATCCACCATGCGGGCCATGGTATAATGCCAGAGATCCTGCTGGGCGGTGGCTCGCGGGGCGTCTGCGTTTTCAGCGTCGGGATCCGTTCGCACCACATAACCCGGATGGCCCCCTCCCACCCGCGTGGTCTTCATGCGTCGGCTGGCGGCGAGGTCGGCGGGGCCGAGGGAGAGGCCCTGCATGCGAGGGCTCGCGGCGCAGATTTCCTCCACGTTGGCCACGCCGAGGGCGGTTTCCAGAATGGCGTGAATCATGAGCGGCCGCTTGAGGCCGGCACGGGCTTCGAGCTGTGCCAATAGCCGATCCATGTAGTGGATATCCCAGGCCCCTTCGACCTTGGGCACCATGATGACGTCGAGTTTATCCCCGATGCTGCCCACGAGTTGGGTGAGGTCGTCGAGCATCCAGGGGCTATCGAGACTATTGATGCGGGTCCAGAGCTGGCAGCTCCCGAAGTCGGTTTCGGAAGCGATCTTGATCAGTCCCTCCCGGGCCTCCAATTTTCGGTCGGCCGCGACGGCATCCTCGAGATTGCCAAGCAGAACGTCGCATTTCGTCGTCATCTGGGGGATTTTTGCGGCCATCTTGGCGTTGCTGGGATCGAAGAAATGGATCATTCGCGAGGGGCGAAAGGGAATCTCTCGCAGGGGTGCGGGGGCACCGAGGGCGAGGGGCTGGAAGAAATCCTTGGGATTGCGCATCGGGCTCTCCTGAGACGAGTGGTGAGGGGATGGATGAGGCGGCGGGGAGGGGCCGCCCGCCGAGCGAGCGTAGCAAATCGAGTGGAGGCGAAGAGCGCCTGTCCCCCGGGCTGTCAGGACTCGTAGAGCTTGATGATCTCGACGCTGCCCTCGGGTGCGGCATTCAGGCAGAGGTCGCAGAGCGTGCACTCGTCGAGGTTGTCGTCGTCGATCTCGACTCCGTCTTCCCGGGCGACGAAGATTCCCACCGGACAGACCTCTTCGAGTTTTCGTGCGATTTCCGCGTCCTTGGATACTTCGGGGTCGACCCGTACATCAATGAATAAACCGGCCACTGGATCAGACCTCCTCGAGTCGCTTGCGGAGCAATGCGGGGATTTCTTCGATGCGTTCCGCGACCGAGATCCCCGCTGCTTCCATGCGTTTGATTTTTTCCGCCGTGGTATCTTCCTTGCCCTCGACGATCGTACCCGCATGGCCGAAGCGCATGCCCTGCATCTCATCCATGAAGCGGCCCGCCATGAAGGCGACGACGGGCAGGCGCGAATCGTGGGCGCGGATCCATTCCGCGAGTTCGGCTTCCATCCGCCCCCCGGGCTCGGAATAGATCGCGATGGCGTGGGTCTCCGGATCCGCTTCGAAGAGGGGCATCAATTCCGCATAGGTGGTGCCGATGATCGCATCCCCGCCGATCGAGACGCAGGTGCTCTGGCCCAAGCCGGCGGCGGTCAGGGTGGAGGCGATTTCGGTCGTCATGCCCCCGGAGCGACTCATGACACCGATATTCCCCTTCTGGTAGGCCTGTCGGGTATTGGCCAGGGGGCCGCCGACCCCCCCCATCTTGGCCTCCTCGGGTGAGATGATTCCGAGGCAGTTGGGGCCGATGATGCGGGCCCCGCGAAGGTTCGCCAATTCCACCATCTGGGCGACTTCCCGGCGCGGAATATTTTCCGTCACGACGACGATCAGACGGATGCCGTTCTCGAGGGCCTCGAAGGCGGCGTCCCGGGCGAAGCGCGGTGGGACCGAGACGACGGATCCCTCGACCGGGCCGAATTCCTTGACGATGTCGCGCACGCAGTCGTAGACGGGAACGCCATAGACGTCGCGCCCGGCACGGCCCGGGGTCACGCCACCGATGATCTGCGCCCCGTAGTCGAGGTTCTCCCGGGTCAGGTTGACGGCCTCCCGGCCCGTGATGCCCTGCACGATGAATCGAGTGTCCTTGCTGATCAGGATCGACATATTCTTCTCCCCGCTGCTCAGGACAGCTTCGCCACGGCGCGGCCCGCGGCGTCGTACATGGAAATGCTGCGATCGCAGTATTCGACCCCATATTTTTCGAGGATCTTGAATCCCTCCTCCTCCCAGGCCCCCGGGATGCGGAAGATGGCGATGGTTTCAGCGGGATCCATGCCGGCTTCGAGGCATCCCTTGACGACGCCCCGAGCGACGATGTCCACCCGGGTATTGGAGACCACATTCATCATGACCGCGATCTTTTCGACGCCGGGCTTGGAGAGGATCAGCTTCGTGAGTTCCCGGGCCTTGGCGACGCTGGGATTTCCGCCGATCTCGCAATAGTTGGCGGGTCTGCCCCCATGCTTGCGGACGGCGTCGAAGAGGGTGAGGGAACCTCCGCCCGCGCCGATCACGAGGCCGAGATTGCCATCGAATTCGACCACGTTGCCCGCCACACCGCGATGATCCACCGCGTTGACGGCCGCTCCCGCCAATTCGAATTCCGTGGGGGGCCGCGCCTGGCGGGTTTCGTCGTCGCCGATTCCCAATTCCTGCAAGAGAGCTCCGTGTTCGCCGCGGGCCTCGGCCTCCATATCGATGTGTCCGTCGAGCACCACGAAACTTCCATCCTCACGTCTCGCGAGGGGATTGATCTCCGCCAGGGTGAGATCGTATTCGAGGAAGATCTTCATCAATTCGAAGACCACCGGGGTCAGGCGATTGAGTGCGCTACCGGTCACGCCCGTGGCGCCGATCGCCTCCTTGGCGATGCGTGGCGAGAGGGGCAGGATCGATGAGAAGTGGGTCTTGGAGACGTGTTCGGGATGTTCTTCGGCCACCTCTTCGATGTCGATTCCACCCATGTCGCTGAATACGAGTACCGGCTGCTTGGCGCGGCCGTCCCAGGTGATCGCCACGAAATACTCCTGGGCGACGGGGCTCTTCTCTTCCACCAGAATGGAGCGGGCCGTTTCGCCCTTGACCACGATGGGCACGATGGCCTCGTAATGGGCCGCCGCCTCATCGGCGCTATCGGCAAATTGCACGGCACCCGCCTTCATGCGCCCGCCCGAAAGGACCTGGCTCTTGAGGACGACGGGGCCGCCGATCTCCTCGAAGGCCCTTCGCGCCGCCTCGACGGATTCGACCACGCGACTCTCGGCGAGGGGCAGGCCGTGTTTGCGGAAGAGGGCCTTGGATTCGTATTCGTAGAATCGCATCGCGGATTTTCTCCGATGTCCGGGCGAAGGCCCGGAATTGCTGGATTCGAAATTTCTGCCTGGCGGGGCACGTGTGGTATCCGCCGGTGCCGCCGCTTTCTTTCAGGGGTCTTTTGTCCACCGACTCATATTTCGTGAGGGTCGCTCATGCGTAGTGGCTGCGCCGCTTGACGGCCAGGGTCCGCTCCAATTCGAAGATGCGAACTTTCTTCCAGCCCGCCGGGGCATCCGGATGTTCCGCCCCCGCATCGGCCACGAATTTATGTCCGAGCAGGCGCACCTCGACGAGACCCAGGTCCGGTCGGCCCGGATAGTCGCGCTTGTCCAGGATCTCCGTGGCTGCGAAGACCGTGTCGCCGGCCTGCAGGGGAGCCGTATGGCGCCCGGTTCGGTACACGACGTCGCCCAGGGAATTGTCGGCGACATCCGGGCCCGAGAGTCCCAGGCAGAGTACGAAGGGGATGCCCCCGAAGACGATCAATTCGCCCCCCACATAACGGTCGGGATCCAAATCGATCATGAACTGGTTGCAGTGGACCTGGCTGGTATTGTCCAGAATGCCCGTGAGGTGGATGTGCTCGTCGGTTACCGTTCGTCCGCGCGAGTGTTCGATCAGGGAATCCGGCTGCAGATCCTCGAAGTAGCTGTCGGCGCTGGAGAGGTGGCTCAGGGCCTTGTAGTCGGTCTCGGGCTGGTAGGCGGGCAGTCCGAGTTCGCAGGCGACCTCGTCGGCTTCGATCTGGAAGCCCTCCACCTCGATGTCCACATCGTCCTTGTAGACCTGGACCTTGCGCTGCCAGGTCATGACGATCACCTCGTCGGAACTCCCTACGGCCTTGCGCGCCGTGGACTGAACGTGGACGATGCCGAGATCCGGCCGGCTCGCCGAGGGCCGCAGGCCGAGGACCTTGGTTTCGACCTCGAGCGTATCCCCGACGTAGACCGGAGCCCCGAAGCGCATGTCGATGTATTCGAGGTTCGCCCGGGCATTTTCCGAGATGTCCTCGACGGTCTGGCTGAAGGCGACCAGCATCACCAGCCCCGGTGGACAGACGAGTCCCTCGTAGCCATGAGCGTTGGCGTAGCGGGCGTTCTTGCAGAGGGCATTCGTGGCCATCGAAAAGTCGGTGAAGGTCGTGAAGAGGCCCTCGCTGATCGTCTTTCCGCCCTTGTGCCGGAAGAGTTGCCCGGGCCGGAAGTCCTCGAGGAAGTTGCCGGTTTTCTTGCGGATGATGTGGGGTTGTTCACTCATGCCTTCGCTCCTCGCCTGCTGGGGGCCGGGCGGCGAGTCTAGTCGGGTCATTCGAGCTTGCAAATGCCAGGGGGGTCCCCGGGAGGACGAGGGATCGGTCGCTGGCGGCGCTCCATGGCTGGGCCGGGACAGCCGATTCGGGGGCTCCCGGCGCCCGGCTGGTTCCGGATTTTCTCGACGGGCCCCCGGATTTGGGCTGGCATCCGGGCGCGATTGCGCGAATATGCACCCCCGATCGGCGCGCGAGCCCGTCGCAGCCCTGCGATTTTCCGCCGGGCCGAAAATCGCAGAGCCTCGGAGCAGTGAATTGATTGTTGGTGTCCCGAAGGAAACCGCATCGGGTGAGCGCCGGGTGGCCCTGGTGCCGGATGTCGTAAAATCCCTGGTCGGGCTCGGGCCCGAGGTGATCGTTCAATCTGGCGCAGGCCTCCAGGCGGGTTTTGAGGATGCGGCCTACGAGGCGGCGGGGGCGCGGATCGTCGCCGATGCCGCCGAAGCCTTCGGGGCGGATCTGGTTCTCAAGGTGAGCGGTCCCCGGGAATCCGGGGCGGGCCATGAGGTCGACCTGCTGCGCGAGGGGGCGGCGCTGATCAGCTTCCTTAAACCCCTCGACCAGACCGAGACGACCGAACGCCTGGTGGCCCACGGGGTGAGTTCTTTTTCCATGGAGCTCATGCCCCGAATCACCCGCGCACAATCGATGGATGCCCTCTCCAGCCAGAGCACCATTTCGGGTTACCGAGCGGTTCTGCTCGCCGCCACCACTTTGCCCAGGATCTTCCCGATGCTGGTGACCGCGGCGGGTACCCTACAGCCCGCCCGCCTGCTGGTGGTCGGGGTCGGCGTGGCCGGCCTCCAGGCCCTGGGCAGCGCCAAGCGACTGGGCGCGGTGACCTACGGCTACGATACCCGCGCCGTGGTCCGGGAGCAGGTGGAGAGCCTCGGCGCCCGCTTCGTCGAACTCGATCTCGAGACCGGGGATTCCGAGGATGCGGGGGGCTACGCCAAAGCCCAGAGCGATGAATTCTACGAGCGCCAGCGGGAGGAGCTCGGCAAGCATGTGGCGGCTGCGGACGTGGTGATCACGACGGCCCTGGTGCCCGGGCAGCCCGCACCCTTCCTGATCGAAGCCAATGCGGTGAGGAATATGCGGCCCGGGTCGGTGATCGTGGATCTGGCGGCGGAAAAGGGCGGCAACTGCGAGCTCACCCGTGCCGACGAGGATGTCGTGGTGAACGGGGTTACGATTATCGGGCATACGAACCTGCCCGCGGAAGTGCCCGCCCACGCGAGTCAGATGTATGCCAAGAATCTGCTGACCTTTCTCGAGCATCTGCTCGAAGAGGGCGAATTGGTATTCGATTTCGGGGATGAGATCACGGCGGGAACGATCGTTTCCCATCGGGGAAAGCTCGTGAGCGAACGGCTGGGTGGGACACTCCCCCCGGTCGAAAGCGGGACGACAGAAGAAGGAGAAGAGGCCTAGATGCTCGAAGCGCCGGCCGTTGCGGCCCTGACGATTCTGGTTCTTGCCCTATTCGTGGGGGTCGAGGTCATCTCCAAGGTTCCCCCGTTGTTGCATACCCCGCTGATGTCGGGATCGAATGCGATTTCGGGGATTACGGTCGTAGGAGCCATCCTGGCGGCGGGTGGCGATCAGGGTGCCCTGGCCACCTGGCTGGGCTTCGCGGCGATCGTCTTCGCCACGGTGAACGTCGTGGGCGGTTTCCTGGTGACCAATCGCATGCTCGCCATGTTCAAGCAGAATCCGAAGAATAAATCATGACCGGTACGACGTTGATCCAACTCGCCTACCTGGTGGCCGCAGTCCTCTTTATCCTGGGTCTGCGCAATCTCTCCTCGCCGAAGACGGCCGTATTGGGCAACAATATGGCGGCGGTGGGGATGCTGATCGCGATCGTTGCGACCCTGCTCGTGCAGGGGGTCGTCGACTATGGGATCGTCCTCGCCGGAATCGTCGTGGGTGGTCTGATCGGGGCGGTAGCGGCGCTGCGCGTCGAGATGACCGCGATGCCCCAGATGGTGGCCCTATTGAATGGCTTCGGGGGAGCGGCCTCGGTGCTGGTGGCCGGGGGCGAGGTGATGAGTCGCATCACCCGGCAGGAGGAGCCCTCGGGAGTCGTCCCCGTGGCCATTGTGGCCTCGGTGTTGATCGGTGGCGTGACCTTGACGGGCAGCCTGATCGCCTTCGCGAAGCTCCAGGAATTGATGCGGGGTGCCCCGATCCAGTATCCGGGTCAGCAATACCTGAATGCCCTGATCGCCGTGGGAACCCTGGGGGTCTGCGTGATGTTGGGGATGGCGCCCCTGGACGTCTCGCTGCTGGCGCTCCTGACCGGCCTGGCCCTCTTGCTCGGCGTGCTGCTGGTAATTCCGATCGGTGGGGCGGATATGCCCGTGGTGATTGCCCTCTTGAACTCCTACTCGGGGTTGGCGGCGTGTGCGACGGGCTTCGTATTGGATAATAGCGCCCTGGTGATCAGCGGTTCCCTGGTGGGGGCCTCGGGGCTGATCCTCACGAAGATCATGTGCGACGCGATGAATCGCTCCCTGGGCAATGTCCTCTTCGGGGCTTTCGGAGCTCAGACCGAGGCGGTGGAGGGAGGAGCTGCGGCGGTCGATCAGGGCAATGTCACCGCCTATACCCCGATCGATGCCGCCGTGATCTTTTCGAATGCCCGCTCCGTGATCGTGGTGCCCGGCTATGGGATGGCCGTCGCCCAGGCCCAGCACGCCGTTCGGGAACTGACCGATACCCTGGCCGAAAGAGGGATCGAGGTGAATTTTGCCATTCATCCCGTCGCGGGTCGGATGCCGGGCCATATGAATGTCCTGCTCGCCGAGGCCGATGTTTCCTACGAGCGCCTGGTGGAGATGGATCAGATCAATCCCCAATTTCCCGAGACCGACGTGGCATTGGTGCTGGGCGCCAACGATGTCGTCAATCCGGCGGCCCGGGAGGATGAGAGCAGTCCCATCTACGGGATGCCCGTGCTCGAAGTGGATCGAGCCCAGCACGTTTTCGTCATCAAGCGAAGCATGAATCCCGGCTTCGCGGGCATTCAGAACCCGCTCTTCTTCAAAGAAAATACGATGATGATTTTCGGCGATGCGAAGAAGGTCGTGATCGAATTGAACGATGCCGTCAAGAACTATTGATTCGCGCCGAATCCGCGCTTTGCGGAATGCTCATGGGAGTTCTTGAAAGCGTGTCGTGAAGAGAGCGATAGTCGCATTGGATCGGCCGCTCAACTCGACATGCCGACGCGGCTGGCCTCGAAAGGAGCCGGAGTGGGCAAAATCTCGACGGCGTTGACCGAATTGCTCGGAGTCGAGCATCCCATCTGCCTGGGGCCGATGGGGATGATCTCGATTCCCTCCATGGTTTCGGCGGTCTCGAATGCCGGGGGCCTCGGAATCATGGGAACCGCCAACTACGATTCGGAGGGCCTGCGCAAGGCGATCCGGGAAACGCGTGGTCTGACGCAGCGCCCCTTTGGCATCAGCATCATGGCGGGCTTTCCCCTGGCCGAGGGACATGCGAAGGTGGCCATCGAAGAGGAGGTTCCCTTCGTGACCACCAGCGCGGGTTCTCCCAGGGTGCTGGCGCCGCTCTTTCGCGATGCGGGGATCGAGTGCTTTCACGTGGTGCCGACCGTGGCCTTGGCCCTGAAGGCCAAGGAAGCGGGCTGCACGGGCGTCATCGCCGAGGGGGCCGAGGGGGCTTCCTTCAAGAGTCGCGAGGAAGTTTCCACCATCGTGTTGGTGCCCCAGGTCGTGGATGCGACCGACGGCATGCCCGTAATCGCCGCGGGCGGACTCGGTGACGGTCGTGGGCTCGCCGCGGCCCTCTGCCTGGGAGCGGTCGGAATCCAGATGGGTACCCGCTTCATCGCGACCCGGGAGTCTCCGATCCACGAGAACTACAAACGCAAGCTCCTCGAGTTGCGCGAGACCGATACCCGCATGGTGGGCCGGGTAACCGGCCCGCTGCGGGTGGCCATCAATGCCTGCTCGGACGATATGGCCGAGTTCGAGACGCTCACCGATGAGCCGAAGGAATTGCGCAAGAAGATCGGCTACCACAAATTCCCCGCCGCAGCCCTCGAGGGCGATGTCGAGCAGGGCCTGGTGGTGGCGGGCCAGATCGCGGGGATGCTGAAGGACTTGCCCTCGGTCTTCGATCTGATCCCGACGATGGTCGACGAAGCGGCGTCGATCCTCGAAGAGCGCTCCGGCCGGATCGGCGCCTGAGAGGGCCCACCGGATCGCGAGCGGCCCTTGAGCCCGCGTCGCCCCGGATTCCCCTTGCGAAGCCTCCCGCTGCGAGGCGTTCAGTTCAGGGGGATTCGTTGCTCGGGAATGTCTTCGGGCCCCGGCCGCGCGCCGAGGGGTCGACTTCTGCGACCTCGGCCCCGGACCGGGAGGAATTTCCGGTCGACAGGCGGGCGACGATGAGGGCCAGGGTGCGGCTGCGGGTCGAGAAGGCGCTGACGCTGGACTCGATCGAGATCGCCTCGCCCGACACCGCTTTCAGATGTGCTTCGAAGCGTAGACTCTCGTCGCTCTCCGCGATGGCATCGAGTTGGCTCGACCAATACTCCTCTTCGGCGTCGGGTACGAAGGCCATCAGATCGAGGCCGAGCAGGGCATCCCGGGCCACGCCGAGCAGGGCTCCCGCGGCGGGATTGGCGTCCACGATCGTGGCGCCGGAGACGTCGATCGCCAGGAAGGCGTCGGCGACGCGATCGATCGCACCGCTCACCGCGCGTCGAGGTGTGGAGGTTGGCGCCCGGCTGCGTCGACCCGATGACGAGGTGCGAAGGCTGAGGCGAAATTGATCCAAGAGGGGCTTGAGGGTTCGCCGCAACGCGTCGGATTCGGGAGCCGCGAGTTGGGCCGCGCTTTCCACCCAGGCCGAGAGCAGGGACATCACCCTGCGCTCGTTGGGACGCAGGCCGTCGAGGGTTGGCGCCGCGACTTCTCCTCGTATCAGGCTCGTAGCCACGAAGGTGCGAAAGCGGCGCAGGGTCTCGGCCTCGGGGCCCGATGCCCGGGGGGCAGCGGGGCCGAGCCGAGTGTGCAGATTCCTCTCGACGGGGTTGCGGTTCTTCAGCAGCCAGCGGGCCAGTGCCGGATTCGGCTCCATGGTCCCAGTGTAGCTCGCCCTTCGGGCACTGAAATCTCAGGGCGCGTGCGACCGATGGGTCCGGGAATCGCCGAACGCGGTACGAGAGGGTAAGATCCTCGCATTCGGCACGCGAGGAGGGTCGGGTCCTTTCCGAATCCGGAGAGGGTTCTCCGACCCCTGCTCGAGGCTGTTGGCGAAAGCTGTTGGCGAAAGCTGTTGGCGAAAAAGGGAGAGGCCTTGGGCGAGGGCGAGGAAGCGGAGGCGATGCTTTCGGAGGAGGCCTGGCGCGATTTCGATCTCGCTACGCCGACCGCCGTGCACACCCAGCTGGCGGAGACCCTGGGCCAATTCGTTCGGCGCGAGGTGGAGCCCCAGGCGGCCGGGGCGGATCGTGAGGAGCGCTTCAACCTCGATCTTTTCAAACGAGCCGGGGAATTGGGCCTGCTCGGCATCACGATCCCCGAACGCTTCGGCGGGACGGAATTGGATGCGGTCGCGGCCGTCCAATTGCTCGAGGCGATCTCCACCTCGGATCCCGGCTTCGGGCTGGCCCTCCTGGCCCACTCTTTTCTTTTCGCCCACAACCTCGCCGTCAACGGCAGCGAGGAGCAATGTCGTCGGATCTTGCCCTCCGCGGTCAGCGGTGAAAGCGTGGGCGGGATGTGCATGACGGAGCCGGAGGCCGGTACGGACGTGCTCGCGATGCGGACGCGGGCCCAATGGGATGGGCGGGAATGGTGCCTCGAGGGGGTCAAGACCTATATCACCAACGGTGGCGTGGCGGACGAGACCCTGGGAGACGTCTTCATCGTCTATGCCGCGACGGGCGAGCGCTCTCTCAGCGCTTTCCTGGTCGAGAAGGGGATGGAGGGTTTTCGACTCGGTCAGAAATGGGTCGATAAATTGGGCATGCGGGCCTCTTTTACCGCCGAACTCGTATTCGATGGCGTGCGTGTGCCACCCGAAAATCTGATCGGGGAAGCCGGGGAGGGGACGCTGCATATGATGCGGAACCTCGAGATTGAACGCCTCACCCTGGCCGCCCAGGGATTGGGGATCGCCCGGAGAGCCCTGGCCGTGATGATCGACTACGCGGCTCAGCGCCAGAGTTTTGGTCGACCGATTCGGGAGTTCGGACAGATCCAGCGCTACATCGCGGAAACTTTCGCCGAGTATCGTGCGGTCCGGGCCTACGTATACGATACCGCCCGTCGCCTCTCCTTCACCCGTGCGGGACAGCGGGTCGACGCCGACGCGACCAAGCTGCTCGCCTCCCAGGTCGCCAAGCGGGCCGCCGACGCGGCGATCCAGGTACTGGGGGGGGCCGGCTATATGGGTGAAAATGTAGTGGAACGGCTCTGGCGCGACGCGAAATTGCTCGAGATCGGAGGCGGTACCCTCGAGGCGCACCACAAGAATATCTGTAAAGACCTTTCGCGCGATCCGTCCCTGATCGACTGATCGGCTGAGGGGTATCCGGTGACTGAAAAGAAGCGGTTGCATCGCACTCCTTCCCCCGAGCAGATGACCCGGAGACTGCGGGACTTCATTGCGGCTCAGGAGTCCATTTCCAGCGACCAGGTGCGGATCGACAACCTGAAGCGTCTCGCGGGGGGCTCATCGCGTCTGCTCTGGTCGCTCGACGTCGAACTCTGTGGGGGCGCGAGGGTCGGAAAATACGAACTCGTCCTGCGCCAGGACCCGCCCGGCCGCATCCTCGAAGGTGGAATGGCCCTGGAATTCGAATTATTGCAGGCGGCCGGGAAGTCCGGAGTTCCGGTGCCCCGGGTTTATTGGTGCGATCCTGCTTCCGAATGCCTGGGGGCCCCCTTCTTTGCCATGGATCGCCTCGCCGGAGAGGCGATTCCCCGGCGCCTGTTGCGGGATGAACGCTATCGGGAGGCCCGTGGGCGGTGATGAGAGCAACTGGCGGGAACCCGGGCGCGGATTCACGCCATCGATCCCCAGAGCCGGCAATTGGCGGGTCGCTTGCAGGCGCCAGGCGAGGACGTGGCGGCCGGGGAAATCCAGCGCCTCGTCGATGGCTACCGGGGGATGGCCGTTGAACCCCATCCGATACTCGATCTGGCGGAGCGCTGGTTGCGCGCGCATCGGCCCGCGGGCGGAGCCTCGCGGCTGGTGCACGGAGATTATCGCGTGGGCAACTTCATGTTCGACGAGCGGGGCCTGGTCGCCATTCTCGACTGGGAACTCGCCCACCTGGGGGATCCGGTCGAGGATCTGGCCTGGCTCTGCGTTCGCGCCTGGCGCTTCGGGAATGACGATCAGCCGGCCGGTGGGCTGGGCTCCAGGGAGCAGTTCGTGGCCGCCTACGAGGCGGCGGGCGGAGCCAGCGTAGATCTCGAGGCCCTGCGCTTCTGGGAGGTCCTGGGCAATTTCAAGCTGGCCCTCGTCTTCATCACCCAGGCGCGCGCATATCTCGACGGTGCCCATAAAACCGTCGAATTGGCCTCCCTCGGGCGGCGCATCGCGGAGCCCGAAGCCGAATTGCTGGCCCTGATGGAGGGCGAGGCATGAATGATCGACCGGATGCCCGGGAACTCCTGCAGGCGGTGCAGCGTTTCATCGATGACGACATCGTGCCCGCCCTCGAGGGTCATTTGCGCTACCAGGCCCGCGTGGCGGCCAACGTGGTGGGGATCGTGGCCCGGGAGATCGAGGTCGGCGAAGCGGGCCCCCGGGCGGAGTGGCGGCGGCTCGCCTCTCTTTTTTCCGTCGAAAGCGACCCCCCCGCGGATGCGGATTCCCTGCGTGACGAGATTCGGGCCTGGAATCTGGAATTGGTCGAGCGAATTCGCTCCGGGGAGGCCGATGCCGGACCCTGGCGCGAGGCCCTCGTCGAGCATCTGCGGCGGACGACAGCCGACAAACTGGCCGTGGCCCTGGGGCGCGGAGCCTAGCCCGCGACTTCCGGTGGGCTGGCCGGAATCGCTTGGGGCTCTTTCCGGGACCGGCGTCCTGAGGTAATTACGGACGCGAATCCGTGCCATGGGATAGCGGCCGGACGGAGATGCGCATGGTGTCAGGGGCAGCAGGGGGGGAGAATCGGTCGCTCGCGCGGGAGGTCGCGCGGCGGCGCACCTTTGCCATCATCTCGCACCCCGATGCCGGTAAGACCACCCTGACCGAGAAGCTGCTCCTCTACGGGGGGGCCCTGCGCCAGGCCGGGGCGGTGCGCGGCCAGCGCGCCGCGCGTCACGCGACCAGCGATTGGCTCGAACTCGAAAAGCAGCGGGGCATCTCGGTCAGCAGTTCGGCCCTCTACTTCGATTACAAGGACCATCGGGTCAATATCCTCGACACCCCGGGGCATCAGGATTTCAGCGAGGATACCTACCGCACCCTGATGGCGGCGGATTCCGCCGTGATGTTGATGGATGCCGCCAAGGGGGTCGAGGCGCAGACCCGAAAACTCTTCCAGGTCTGCCGCATGCGGCAGATTCCGATCTTCACCTTCGTGAATAAAATGGATCGATTCGGGCGCGACGGTCTGGATCTGATGGATGAGATCGAGTCGTTGCTGGGCATCGACGCCGTGCCGGTGAATTGGCCCGTGGGTTCGGGGTCGGGTTTCCGGGGAGTCTACGATCGGCTCAGGCGCGCCCTGCTTCTCTACTCCGGGGGGGATCATGGCACGACCCGGGTCGAGGAATCGGTCGTGGCGGGGGAGATCGACGATCCCCACCTGCGCGAGATCCTGGGTAGCGACCTCGATACCGTCGGCGAGGAACTCGAACTCCTGGATGGGGCCGGTGCCGAACTCGATCTCGAGGCCATTCGAGCGGGGCTGCAGACGCCAATGTTCTTCGGGAGCGCCCTGACCAACTACGCGGTGGAGCCCTTTCTCGACCGCTTTCTCGAGTTGGCGCCCTGTCCCGGGAGTCGTACTTCGAATCGGGGCGAAATCGATCCGATTCAGGATTCCTTCTCGGGTTTCGTCTTCAAGATCCAGGCCAATATGGACCCCGATCACCGGGATCGGATCGCCTTCATGAGGATCTGTTCCGGCCGTTTCGTGCGGGGGGAAACGACGACCCACGTCGGCAGCGGAAAGCCTTTTCGACTCACGAATTCGACGCTCATCATGGGCAGCGATCGACAGGAGGTCGAGGTCGCCTATCCGGGGGATGTCGTCGGTCTTTTCGATCCCGGTCTATTCCATATCGGGGATACGGTGAGCGATCAGGCGGATCTCTCCTATCTGGGGATCCCCAGCTTTTCTCCGGAGGCCTTCATGCGGGTCGAGGTGGCCGCGGTGACCCGGCGCAAGGCGCTGGAGAAGGGAATCGACCAACTGGTTCAGGAGGGTGCCGTTCAATTCTTCGAAATCCTCGATCGGGGGGCCGCCGGCTGGGTCCTGGGCGCCATGGGGCCGCTGCAATTCGAGGTGATGCGCCATCGGCTGCAGAGCGAGTATCGGGTCGACCTGCAGCTCTCCCCGTTGCCCTTCAAACTCGCGCGTTGGCCCCGGGGCGAATTCGATCCCGAGATATTCAGGCACTCGGAACGCATCGAGGTGGTGCGGGATAGCCAGGGAAGGTTCGTCATCCTGGCCCAGAGCGAGTGGGATGTACAGCGTGCTCTCGAGCGCCACGAGGGTCTCGAACTTTCGGAAACCGCGGATCCGCATCTCTTCGAGGTGCAATGACCCGGGGGATGCGGGCGAAAACTCGCCGACCGGGATGCCCCCCCGAATTGCCTCCCCAGATCGGCCGGGGGGAAGCGGTGAATGGAGCTGGCCGATGGAATTCGGGACGTCGGCGGGAATCCGGGTTAAGCTGAAAGACGGGCTCGATACGCGCATCCGCTTCGCCCCTGGCCGAGGGCTGCCGCGGGATGCCTTCTCGAGAGTGATGGGAAACGATTCTCCTTGAAGGGCTTTTGTAGAGGCCGGGAGCGGGCGGGGAGTTGAAGATCCTCAGAAATGGCATAGTCGCCCTGGTCCTGTGCGCGCTGGGAGTCGCCCTGGCTGCCTGGTGGATCGTGGGACCTCCTCTTCTCGAGGAACCGGATCCGGTCGTGATCGCGGATGTCTCATCGGAGCGGCTCACGACCCTGGGCAGCGTGGTCGGCTTTGCGGTTCCAGGGCAGGGCCATGCCTGGCTGGGAATTCCATTCGCGGCCCCGCCAGTCGGAGGCCTGCGCTGGCGGCCGCCGCAACGGGCGGCCCCCTGGACGGAGCCCCTCGATGCGCTGGCCTATGGCTCGCCCTGTATTCAACTGGCGAGTTCCCTCGGTGGTGTTTCGGATCGACCCGTCGGCAGCCTGGCCGGCGATGAGGATTGCCTGCGTCTCAACGTATGGGCTCCCCGCTTCGAGTTGATCTCGCTGCCCACGCATGCCGAGCGGATGCCCGTAATGGTCTGGATTCATGGTGGGGGCAATACCGTGGGCCACGCGGGAGCCTTCTACGATGGATCGATCCTGGCTGCCCGGCATCGCGTGATCGTCGTAAGCCTCAACTATCGCCTCGGTCCCTTTGGTTTCTTTGCCCATCCCGCCGTACTCGCGGGTGGGCCGGCCGGCGAGGGGGCGAGCGGTAACTTCGCCACCCTCGACCTGATCGCGGGGCTTCGCTGGGTGCAGGAGAATATCGAGTTCTTTGGTGGCGATCCGGGGAATGTGACGATCTTCGGCGAGTCCGCGGGGGGAACGAATGTCATCAGTCTGCTGCTCTCCCCGCTTGCCCAGGGCCTCTTTCATCGTGCGATTGCGCAGAGCGGATCGACGGCCTCAGTATCCGTCGCCGAGGCGGTTCACTATGTGGACGACGCGCTTCCGGGAAGGAAGAAGAGTGCTCGCGAGCAGGTGCTGCGACTCCTGATCGGGGATGGCTCGGCCTCGGATCGCTCCAGTGCCCGACTATTTGCCGATGGCCTCGGGGCTGAAGAATTGGCCGACTTCCTGCGCAGCAGGACTCCGCGGGAGATCATGTCCGTCTATCGCGACGGCGAGACGGGATCCAGAATATCCGTGCCCGGGCTGATTCGCGATGGAGTGGTATTGCCTGCTTCGCCCCTGCTGGAGGCGCTGAAGGCTGGACGGCCGGGGAGATCCCTCCCCGTGATGCTCGGAAGCAATCGGGATGAACTCAAGCTCTTCCTCTTCCGGGATTCCGATTGGGTGAGTCACCACATGGAGGTCTTCTTTCGAATTCGGGATCGGGACCTCTACGACGTCTACTCACGTCTGGGCAGCGATCTCTGGAAGGCGCGCGGCGTGGATCTGCCGGCTTCGGCCCTGGCGGCCGAGCCGGGTCGAGCCGTCTACGCCTATCGCTTCGATTGGGACGAAGAGCCGACACGGCTGGGGACGGACTATGGCGCGCTCCTCGGGGCCAGTCACGGCATGGAGATTCCGTTCATCTTCGGACATTTCAAATTCGATGATCCAGGGCTGACGCGCCTGCTCTTTAATGAAGAAAACCGATCCGGCCGTCAATACATTTCAGATGCGATGCTTTCCTACTGGGCAGAGTTCGCCTATGCGGGAACCCCGGGTCGCGGCAGGGATGGTTCCTGGCCCGCCTGGCAGCCCTGGCGCGATGAAGACGCCGTTCCGGGCGAAAAGAGAATGGGGAATTTCATCGTTCTCGATACGCCGGAAGACGGCGGTATTCGCATGTCATCGCAAATCATCACCCGGAACGGGATCCTGGCCAGGTTGGATGCGGCGAAGCCCTTTCCGGGCGGCTCGAATTGCGCTCTCTTCAGGGATCCCTTCCAATTTCCCGAGGATTGGCGAGAGAGCCTGAGGCGCAAATTGCTCGACCGGGGTTGTGACGGGCTGCCCGCGATGAAGTTCGACTGAGATCGGTTCGGATTCCGTCCCGGAGCCGAGGGGATCCCGTCGGTCGATCTTCGATCCAGGGCGGTTTCGGCTCCGCCCCTCGGCGGGGTCGACGTTTGACGATCGAGGAAAGTTCGCACTATCGTTGGGACGACCGTCGGCGGGCAACCCCCTCTTCGTGGAAGCCAGGGGAGACCCGCCGGGCAGGCTGCCGCGATGGCTCGTGGCTGGAAGGGATGATCGGAGATGCTGAAGCAGAGGGCGAAATTGGGGGGAAGCGCCGATTCGGGTTCGACCGGCAGACGGGCTTTCGGGTTGTTCTTCCCGCTCTTTCTGGCGGCGACTCTCGTCGGGGCGATGCCCGGCCCGGGGTGGGCCCAGGACAGCATGGGATCGGCCAGTATGGAGAAGATGGTCGACGAACGACTCTCGGAAATTCCGACGGGCGAGGAGGGGGTCCAGCAGGTCCTGAACGAGTTGGATGCTCGCCTGAAGCTCTCGCCCGAGCAGAAGAAGGACGTCCGCGAGCCCGTCGAAATGATGGTGGCCGCGATGGAAAAGCTGCGAGATCGCTTCAAGTCGGGTGAACTCAACGCGATGGCCCTTGCGATGAAACTCCAGATGGAGGGGCAGAAGTCCGCGATGTTGATCGAAAGCCTGCTCAGCGAGGCCCAGCAGGGTGAGTACGCGGCGATGCGCCAGGAGCAGCGCCGCCAGATGATGCAGGCCATGCAGAAAGAGCGGATGGCGGCTCCGAAGTAGTGGGCTGCTCTTCCTCGGAGGCCCGGCCGCGCAGCGTCGGCTCCGAGTTTCAGTTCCCGCTTGGCAGATCCGATGCGGGCTCGCGATTCCAGTTCAGCGATGCTCGGATGAAGCCGGGGGCGCGCGCGTTTCACTCGGGCGGAGCAAGGGGGATCAGGGTCGTGCGGGGACGGTAGATCTCCATGTCGCGAAGCAGTTGGCCGAGGGTGTCCGAGGCCGCTTCGCCCGGATTCGAGCGTCGATTGCAGACGTAGGTGATCAGGACTTCGCCCGGGGGTGAGTATCCCAGATGCCCCTTGGCCGCGTAGCAGTAGATCGCCGGATCCGTGTCGGTCTCGGGGTATTGGTAGACGGCCACTCGCTCGGACCACGGCCCCTCGAGCCGTTCCGCCCGGCGCAGGTAGACGGTATTCGAGGGCGGGGCATCTCCGAGGCTGCCGGCTGTTTTGACTTCCGGCTCCGCAACCTGGATCGGCGAAGCGTAGATCGCGAGCCACTGCCTGGATTCGGGATGAAATTCCACGCTCATTTCCGTCGCATTGTCGGGGAAGAGTGGCCGCGCCCGCTCGGGCAGGAAGCCGGGCCCCCAATGGCCTCCGCGAGTGAGGGTTTCCAGATTTGCCGACAGATCCGCGGGAAAGGGCGTCAGGGCCGAGAGGGGCAGGCGAGCCAGGAAGCGGGGCTGCCGATCGGCTTCGAGTTGGCTGAAGCTGAAGAGGTAGACGGAGTCGTCGTGAACCACCATGCTGGAGCCCGGAAAGGCCTCGTCGCTCGGCGAGAGGCTTGCGATTTGCGGATGCCAGGAGCGGGGATCGGCCAGGGGGTTGTCGATTCGGGCCAGGGACATGCCGCTCAGTCGAAAGGGCAGCCTGAGTGCGCCCTGGGGCTCGGCCGGCCGGACTTCGAGGAGTCCGAGGTAGAGAGAGTCCCGGTAGATGAAGCCGTCGAAGAGCCACCAGTAGCGCTCCGGATCCCCCGTATCGAGCATCGCCTCCGCTGCGCCGTCCTCGTCCCGGCCCCAATGATATCGGATGCTGAAGTTTCCGTCGCGGCATCGGGAGACGCCGATGGAATTGTGCACGAAGGTGGATCCCACGCGATTGCGCGCTTCCGCGTCATCGCTCACGAAAGAGTCGCCGAAGAGCCAGAGCGTGCGTTGGCTCCCCCCCGGCAGATCGACCGAGTAGACGCCATCTCCTCCGAGCCAGCCCCCCGAGTAGGCAAAATCGGGTGAGCAGCCCTGGGGCGGTGGGGAGGGCTGCGGGGCGGGGGATGCGCATGCGAAGGCGAGGACGAGGACGAGGGGGAGGGTGAAGGCTTTGCCGAGCCGGGCGGGCCGCTTCCGGAACAGGTCGAACAAGGGCCTTGACCTCCTCTCGATGCGCCGGCGCTCAGCCCGGCTCTTCTTCGGAACCCGCCCGAATCCGGATCAGGCCGCGATAGGCCTGCAGCGCGGTACGGCCCTCGTGCACGGCCCCGTAGACCTCCTTCATGATCGGCAGTTCGATGCCATAGCGATCCGAGAGGCGCATGACGACCCGGCAGGTCTTGACGCCCTCGGCCACCATATGCATGCCCTGCGTGATCTCGTCGATTCCCCTGCCGCGACCCAATTCCTGTCCCACGTAGCGGTTGCGACTCTGGGGGCTGATGCAGGTCGCGATCAGATCTCCCATCCCGGCCAGGCCCGCGAGCGTCTGCTCGCGTCCCCCCATCGCGATTCCAAGTCGGGTCAACTCGGCCAGACCTCGGGTGATCACCGCCGCCTTCGTATTATCCCCCACGCCGACTCCATCTCCCATCCCCGCGGCGATCGCGATGACGTTCTTGAGGGCCCCGCCGATTTCACAACCGATTACGTCTCGATTCGTGTAGACACGAAAGAGTCCGGTCGTGAAGACCGAACGGATCCGCTGTGCAAGGGATTCATCTTCCATCGCGATTACGCTGGCCGCCGCCTGGCCGCCCATGATCTCCCGGGCGAGGTTGGGGCCCGTGAGGACTCCGACGGGATGCCCGGGCAGGATCTCGGCGATGATCTCCGTCATTCGCAGCAGGCTATCCTCCTCGAGGCCCTTTGCGAGACTGATGATGGGAACGCCGCTTTTCAGGAGGCCGGGCAGTGTCTCCAGCAGGGAACGAAATCCGTGGGAGGGGACGCCCATCACGACCAGTTCCGCCTGCGCGGTGGCCTCTTTGATGTCCGGGGTGGCGTAGAGGTCCGAGGGAAGCGGGCGGTCGGGCAGATAGCGGGGGTTCAGATGATCCCGGTTGATCCCCTCCGCGAGTTCGGGAAGCCGGGCCCAGAGCGTCGTCTGGGCGTTGTGGCTGGCCAGGGTCGCCACGGTAGTGCCCCACGATCCGGCTCCCAGCACCGCCACCCTGAACCCCATCGATTCTCCGGCCCTTTCAAGAGGCGAATGGCCGCAGTGTATCGCGCTCGCGCAGGTCCCGTCCGGGAAATGGGCCATCCTTTTTGCATATCCGGCTACGTACTTTCTGGAGATCCCCGAGCGGACGGGGCGATTCCGGGGCCCGATTTCCCGGATTCCCGGGATCTGAGGCTTTGGTGCACGGATTGGCCCAACTCCGCGCGGGGGGGGAATTCGTCTCTCCGAGTCGCTCCAAAAAAAGTATCATCTGGGGAGCCGATCCGGCTCTGCGGCCCATTCGAGGGATCGAGTCGACTCAGGGGTCGCTGGATGGCTATATCTTACGATTGAAATCGGAAGTCCAGGGTGTTCCACTGGATGCGAGGAGGAAGGCGGCGCGATGCAGAACGTTCAAGTCGAGCAGACCCGGAACTTTGCAATCATCGGACATTCGGGCGATGGCAAGACATCGCTCGGGGAAGCCATTCTGCATCGGGCGGGCGCGACCGCGGAAGCGGGTCGGGTGGACGACGGCACTTCGCGACTCAACTACCTTCCCGAGGAGCGCACGGGGCATCATACGGCTTCCGTGACCTCGCATATCTTCAGCTTCGATCACGAAGAGCATCACTTCACCCTGGTGGATACGCCGGGAGACACCAACTACCACGGTGACGGCGAAGTGGCTCTGCAGGCCCTGGACTCGGCCATCCTGGTGGTGGATTCCGTAGAGGGGGCCAAATCCGGTACCCAACGCATGCTCGCCGAGGCCGCTCAACTGGAGATTCCCGTACTCGCATTCATCAATGGTCTGGATCGCGAGCGGGCGGACGTGGAGGCTGCGCTGAATTCTCTGGAGGCCCTCGAGATCAGGCCCGTTCTGCTCACGATGCCCATCGGTGAAACTTCTTCACTCTCCGGGGTCGTCGACCTCGTTCATATGAAGACCGTGGGCAGCGACGGAAAGAAGAGTGGAATTCCCGCCGAACTCCAGGCCGAAGCGGATAGTCGCAGGGAGCAGTTGGTGGAAGCCGCCGCGGAGTGCGATGACGAATTGATCGAGCGCTATCTGGAAGAGGGTGAACTCGGAGACGAGGACGTGGTGCGGGGGCTGAGTGCGGGAATCCGCTCTCGTGCCATCGTGCCTGTGCTCTGTGGCTCGGCCCTGACCGAAGTGGGAGTGGATAATCTCGTCGTCGCATTGCGGGAAGTGCTCCCCTCTCCCGCGGATCGCGGTGCATGGACGGCCCGGGAAATAGACGATGAGGCGGAGAAGTTGGCCGAACCCGCCCTGGACGCAACTTTTTCCGCAATCGTCTTCAAGACCATCATCGATCGCTATGCGGGCACACTCTCGGTTCTGCGCGTGGTCTCCGGTCGTCTGGAACACGATACTCCCGTCCTGAACGTGAGCCGGGATAAAAAGACCCGGGTCGGAAAGCTACTGACGATTCATGGTGAGGAGCACGCGGATGTTCCCGAGGCGGGACCCGGCGACGTGGTGGCCGTGGCCAAGCTCAAGGATGTGCATACGGGGGATGTCCTGACGGCCGAAAAGGGGGGACTGCGCCTTCCCGAGCCCCGCAAGCCCTCAGGCGTGATTTCCTACGCGGTGGAAGCGGTCGACAAAGCCGCGGAGGAGAAGGTATTCACATCCCTGGGTCGGCTCACGGAAGAGGATCCTGCGCTCCATATCGGGCGCGAGCCCGCGACCGGAGAGTTCCTGCTCACGGGCATGGGGGAACTGCATATTCGGACGACGGTCGCGAAGCTCAAGCGGCTCTTCAGCGTCGATGTCAAGCTGAACAAGCCGAAGGTTCCGTACCGAGAGACGGTGACGAAGCGAGTCGAGCATATCGAGGGCAAGCTGAAGAAGCAGACCGGGGGCGCCGGTATGTATGGCGTCTGCTACGTGAATATCGAACCCATGCCGCGTTCCGAGGGCTTCGAATTCGTGGATAAGATCTCCCAGGGGGCCATCCCCAGGAACCTGATTCCCGCCGTCGAGAAGGGAGTGGTTGAGGCCTGCGCGGCCGGCCCCCTGGCGGGCTATCCCGTGGTGGATGTTCGGATCGAATGCGTCGATGGCAAATATCATTCGGTCGACTCCAACGAAATGGCCTTCAAGCTGGCGGGTTCGTTTGCCCTCAGGGCGGCGGTCGAAAAGGCTGGCCCCGTTCTGCTCGAGCCCTGTATGAACGTGGAAGTGATCGTTCCCGATGAGTTCGTTGGTGATGTGATGGGGGATCTATCGTCCCGGCGTGGCATCGTCCAGACCACCGAGGCCCGGGGGCATGGCGCCGTGGTGATCGCCGTCGTGCCCATGGCCGAGATGCTGGAGTACGCCACCACCTTGACGAGCATCACCGGGGGCAAGGGCGAGTTTCACATGCGCTTCTCCCACTACGATCAACTCGGAGCCAAGCTGGCGGAGAAGGTGATCGAGAATTCGAAGGCCGCTGAATAACCGATCGGGGCCGGATCACTGGCCCCGATCGAAGTATTCCTGGATCTGCTCGAGGGTGAGACCGCGGGTTTCCGGTGCGTAACGCAGCACCAGGATGGCTCCCAGGATGGGCCCGATCGCGACGGCGGCAATCGCCGCCGGAATTCCTCCGAGGGGAACGAGCAGGACCCCGATGGCCATCGGGGTCAGCACCTCCGTGATGCGGCCGAGGAAATTTGTGGTCCAGCCGTAGCCGGTCGCCCGAATCTCCGTGGGGAAGAGTTCCGAGGCGTAGACGTGGGTGGCGGTCATTGCGGCGCCGAAGCAGAAGACGGTCGAAAACATCCAGAAATACTGGCCGAAAAGTGTGGGGTGGTGGTAGAGCCAATAGATCGAGATCGCTGCAGCGATGTAGAATCCGGCGCAGGTTCGCTTGCGACCCAGGCCGTCGATCAGCCAACCGGCTACGAAATGTCCGGCCACGCCTCCCCCGTAGCCCCAGAAGACGATGTCGCCCACCTGCTCGGTGGTGAGGCCGAGATCCTCTCTCGCGTAGATCACCCAGTAGACCACGGAAGGGGCCGTCACGATGTGGACGCAATTCCAGAGCAGGGCCACGATGGCGGTTCGACTGCGGTAGCGGCGTTGCCAGGGCTGCAGCGCATTTTCGAGATGTTCTTTCCAACGGGAACCCGTGGCTCCCGCTTTCTTTTGTCCGCGTTGCTGGGCCTCGAAGCGCCGCGTTTCCCGCACCGTGAATCGGAGTGCGATCACGACGACCAGGGGCAGCAGTCCGAGGGCATAGAGGGATCGCCAGCCCTCGCTGCTATGCTCCAGGCCCAGGAAGTCCTGTCCCCAGGTGACCAGGGTGAGCCCCGTGGCATGCAGCCAGCCTCCCTGGCTGCCCTCTTCGATCAGGATGTGGGGTTGGAGCTTGGCCATCAGCATCACGCCCACCGTGGCGAGGCTGGTCAGGATCGCGATCGCACGGCCGCGCAATCGCGCGGGATATTCCTCTCCGATCATGATGACCGCCAGTGCGTATTCCGCCGTGAGGAAGATGCGGGCGAAGAATTGGGCAATGATGAAGGCCGCCTTGGAGGTGACGAAGGCCGTGATTCCATTGGCCAGGGCGAAGCCGAGGATCGTGAGCATCATCACGTTTCGGCGACCAAAACGATCCGCGGAGAGCAGGAAGACGAAGGAGACCATCACCCCAAGTCGGGTCAGGCCCGAAACCAGGCCCCATTCTTCCCGCGTGATACCAAGGCTCTCCCGGACGTCCGGGGCCGCGAAGCTGAGCATGGCCGAATCGAAGCCATCGAAGAGGGTGGCGGTCGACAGGAGCGCGAAAAGAGAGACCAGATACGGGGTTACCCGATCCGCCACCAATGCCGATTCCGATCGCCGACTCATTCCCATAAACCCTAGCCCGATCCCGGGAAAGGTGGCCGGGAATTCTATCCGCCCGCAGCCAGAATTCGGAGCCCATTGCGGCGAATATCGGGGAGCATGGGGTTGAATGAGGAATCCCGACCTGAGAGAC
>PVBE011556331.1_pt1 | contig 34752 bp, 28 predicted proteins | sample 1631181 | NCBI WGS metagenome assembly PVBE01 (sample SAMN08397723, study PRJNA350692) | Marine metagenome, whole genome shotgun sequencing project. | isolation source: water | place: Pacific Ocean | collected 2012-04
AATCATCCACAATGGAAGACCACTTCTTTACTCTTGGTGAATTAGGATTAAGCATTTTAATTTCCTTTTAGTTTATATTAGAAAATCAAAATTTATAACAATTAAAATCTATTAAAAGATGTACTCAAATTTACGCTTACCCCAAAAACAGCTGTCAGATGCAGTAAAGAAGCAAAACACTGAATTGGCAAAAAAATATGGAGTGCGTGGATATCCTACAGTTCTTTTGGTTGACAGTGGAGGCAAGGTTTTATTAAAAACAGGATATAGACCTGGTGGTCCAGCAAAATATATTACCCATTTGCAAGAAAAAATGCCTAAAAAATAGAGTTAACTTAAAAAGGAGTTGAATATGCCGTCTCATGATTCAAGAAGAGAAAGATTGAAGAACATTGATGAGAAAAATGTTCATATGAAAGATAAGCTCAAGCATGATAAAGAAATTGAAAAATTGCACGAGCAAAAAGAAAATAAAAAAAATAAATAGAGCTTTATTATGGAAAAAGATGAAAAAAGAAGAAATATTCAAAGAGATGAAAAGCGAAGAGATTTGAGGAATGATGAAATTGAGGAATTGAAAGATCTTCCTTCTAATCTAAAAGATAGACAGGATGTAGAAGAGTCTGTAGATAGGATGTACCATAAAAAATCTCAAAATAAACATTGATTTACAACTAAAAAAAATTAGAAACAGATAATGGTCGTATCAAAATAAAATTATTGATACGACCTTTTTTAATTTAATTGGAACCTCATTAAATCATATAGTTTGTTTTTTAATAATATAAGGATAGTTTTTTATATAGGGAAGTATTGTGCAGGTATCAACTGAAAATTGATTTGCTATCTTGACATCAATATTGTTTAATTATGTTTATTTTTTGCTAAAATTTTGTAAAAAGGGGATGCATTATGAGAAAAAAAAGCAAATTGGCGCCTGAATGGTGGGACTATACTACTTTGGATGATAAAATTTTAAATGAAGCTGCAAAACTGACTCCTGAGCAGATTCTTCAATTAGAAAGACCTGGTTTTAAAATTAAATTTTATGAAACTATTGAAGATTTTTATTTAGCTGAAGCACTGGAATATATAACAGCCTGGCAGCAGGCAACTGAAGAAAATCCTGCTGGAATATGTGGACCTGTAGGACCTACTGAGCAATTACCTTTAGTTGCCAGATTAGTGAATGAATTAAATATTGATTTAAGGCATGCTCATTTTTGGGGAATGGATGAATGGGTAATTGACGGGAAGGAAGTTTCAATTGATAACCCCTTAAGCTTTGCTAAAGCAGACATGGATCTGTGTTTTAACAGAATTCGGAAAGAATTAAGAATGCCTGAAAAAAATATTCATTTTCCAAGTATTGATCTTCAGTCGTATAAGGAAAGTTGGGATAAATCAAAATGTCTTGTCATGCAGGGAGGACAAGGAGAAGTAAAGCACTGGGCATTTAATGATCCTCTGAAAAGGATAGGAAAATATATAGACAATCCTCCAAACAGTGAGGAATATAGAAAATTAGCTACAAGAGTTGTAGACCTGCACCCTATAACATTGATGCAAAATGCCAGAACTTCAGGGGGAGGGATGATACATACAGTTCCTACACAGGCACTTACTGTAGGACCTGTTGAAACTTGGAAATCAGAGAAAGTATCAATTTGGCATGGAGGGACACATGATAATGCCTTAGGAATGAGGCTGACAGCTCTTATGATTTCTGAAAAAATTGCAGATTCTTCTGTCCCTATGTCATTATTAAGCGATCATCCCAATGTACAATTTAACTATTATAGAAAAGGATTGGGAGTCTGTGATGTAGAAATGCATTGATTTTATTAAAGTACCTAATTAAAATATTAATTATATAATAGTCGTTATAATAGTTAATAATTAGGTGGTATGATGAACAAAAGTCATGAGTTGATTTTCTATTTGTCTGTATGCATTGTTACCATTCTTGCTATTATTGCCATATTAGTTTTTAATATTTTAATTGGATGCGAAATTATATTTGATGTAAATAAATATGTTCATTCATATGTTTTTCATATTCTCAGAATAATAAAATGGATTGGAATGTGGTGTCTATTATTTTTTTATATTAAGGAATTTTTGAATGGGTATAGAATTAGAATAATAAAGAAAAGCTGTATTGCTTTTATACTGATATTTATCTGTTATTTAGTAATATATTGCCCATTGCATTTATTTACTTTTTCCAGTGGCGCTGATCTCAATATGACAGTCTGGATTCTTTTAGATTTTATTGCAGTAATACTTATGCTTGTATCTATTTCTTATATTTATACTTATACTTCCAAAAATTGAATTTTCATGTGTGATTCAGTTTCTATAGATATCCTCGTCTTTGTTCCCAATTAACAAATCTAATACTTTTAAACTTGCATATAAATATTTTATGTTCGTTCTGTAAAATATGATTTATCTGTAATATGTACTCTTTTATATGTACATTTTATAATACAAATAAGATACATTATTTTTCAAATAAGTATTTTATAAGAATTTTTCAATTGCCGGAAATAATTTATAAATGGAACAAAATTAAACTTTAATAGAAAAATTATTATTGACAATAGAGGTAAGGAAATGAAAAAGAAAATCATTGTTTTAATCGCAGCTTCGTTATTCGGAGTAGGAACATTTGCATCATCAGAAATTAGTACCAAAATCGATGCTAAACCTCAGGTTGCCCAAGTTGCATCCATATATAAAGGGGTTGTTGTTCTGCATGTAAATCTTGGGGAAAAAGTCAAAAAAGGTCAGGTTTTATTTGAAGTAAATACTGATATGCTAAAAGTGCAACTGGAAAAAGAAAGAAATAATGTTGAGAGTAATGCGACCATTCTGAAAGGTGCTGAAAAACTTGTCTCAAATCATTCTATTTCACGTGCTGATTATCAGAGCTGTGTTCGTGATTATCTAGCAGCAAAAAACTCTTATGAATTAGATTTGGCACAAATTAATGAGTCTAAGTATTATTCTCCTTTTGATGGAACTGTAACTAAAATAGTTAGATATGATGGGTCAGGTTTAGGCGATAATGATAATGAAGTTGAAGTAACAGAAGGTAATGTAAAAATAGATACTGCAAATCAGGCAGCTCTAATTTGTAACCGCTGGCCTGGAGTGCTAAACCTAAAAGTAAAACTTGGAGAAAAAGTTAAAAAAGGTCAACTGCTTTATAAAATTGATACAAGAGATGCAGTTGCTCAGCTGGATAGACATAAAAATTATTTGAAATATGCAACAGAAGAATATCAAAGATTGACTCAACTTCGTCAAAGTAAAACAGTATCTCTGCTTAAATTAGTTGAAGCTAAAATGGCATATAATGATGCTCTGGCAAAGGTAAAAACATCTGAAATACAGTTGCAGCAAAGTTCGGGATATTCTCCTTTTGATGGGACTGTAACAAGTATTGACAGATACTCAGGATCAGGTAACGGTGCAGGAAAACCTGTATTGACTATTACTGCAAACAGCTGATTATATTTATATAAAGAATATTGTTGAAGTGATACTGCTTTTATTAGCAGTATCACTTTTTTTGTAACTATTCTGTATTTAAAAATGTCAAATTACTGGTTAATATTTATTACAGGACAGTAAGTTTTGATCATGTAAACAGTACTATATCTAACAATGGAGGTTCAAAATTAAAAAGAAAATTATTATTTTAATAGCGGCGTTATTGTTAGGGATAGGAGTATTTGCGGCGTCAAAATCTGGTTATAAAACAAATGAGAAACCACAGGTTGCAAAAGTTGCTTCTCAACATCAGGGAGTAATTATTTTACACGTAAAACTTGGTCAAAAAGTCAAAAAAGGTCAACTATTGTTTGGCATTAATACTGATATATTGAAAGCTAAATTGGAAAATGATAAAAGCAATATAATTCATACTACATTCATACTTGAGAAAGCAAAAAAACTTTTTGCCCATCACGCTATCTCAAAAAATGATTATCAGCAATGCATTCGTGATTATTTAACTGCTAAAAGTTCTTATAAATCGAATTTAGCTAAGATTAATCAATGTGAATATTATTCCCCTTTTGATGGGACGGTGACAAACATTGTAAGGTATGATGGATCAGGACTTGATGATAATGATGATGAAATTGAAGTAACACAAGGTAATATAAATGTAGATATTTCGAATATAAAAGCTCTTGTTTGTACTCGTTGGCCCGGAGTTTTATCTCTAAAAGTAGAACTTGGTCAAAAAGTTAAAAAAGGTCAGCTACTTTTTTCAATTGACACGCAGGATTTAGTTGCTCAGTTGCATAAAGATGAAAGTATTATGAAGTATGCAGCCGAAGATAATGAAAGAATGCAGAAACTAAATATCTCTAAATCAATATCTTTACTTAAGTTTATTGAAGCGAGAATGAGATATTCAAAAGCTATAGCTGATGTAAAAATTGATAAAGTTAAGATAAAGCAAAGTTCTGGATATGCACCTTTTGATGGAACAGTGACAAGTATAGACAGATACACTGGATCTGGGAACAGCGAAGGAAAGCCAGTTTTAACCATTACAGCTGAAAAATAATATTATTAATTTAAGCGTGAATAAAAAACTATTTTTTTTAGTATTTTTAAAGAAATTTTAGATAATAGAGTTTAATTATCTCCTATAAATTATTAGAGTTTATTTTAATAATGATAACAGGAGAGAGTTAAAATGCATAAATCATTTATTCCGTTAGTGACACCGATTATAAGCGTATGTATTTTAACACTTGGAAATGGTTTTTTTACTACCCTGACTACTATGCAGTTAGCCAGTTTTCAGTTATCAACATTACTGATAGGTATTATATCTGCAGCGTATTTTGCCGGTATGCTTTTAGGATCATTTTTCTCTCAAAATATTATTGCAAAAGTAGGACATATCAGAGCTTATAGTGTGTTTGCAGCATTAATGTCGATATGCTGTCTGTTTCAAGGGGTAATTTCAGATCCAATTATCTGGGGGGTTTTACGTTTTATTAGCGGATTTGCATTAGCCGGACTTTTTATTGTCATTGAAAGCTGGTGTATTGCTGGAGTTGAAACTCAATATAAAGGCAGGATTATGGGGTTCTATCTATTTTCGTTTTATCTGGCTCAGGCAGCAAGTCAAATGTTTTTGAAAATACATTATACTCCTGAGCTTGTTGCTTTCTGTGTTATTTCAGCATTGGCATGTTTTTCAATTATTCCGGTTTGCTTAACTCGATTTGATGCGCCTAAACCTGAATCTCCTGAATTTGTATCTCCTATAAAATATTTTAAAATAATACCACTTGGAATTATTGCTGCTTTTATTTCAGGTGCTATTCTCGGAGGTATTTATACCATGCTGCCATTGGCATTCAAATCTATTAATTTTACAAATTCTCAAATAGCCTATTTAATGTCAATAACGATATTTGGGGGAATGCTTTTTCAGCTCCCTATTGGTAAAATATCAGATTTGTATGACAGGCGGAAAGTCATGTTTTTTGTTTGTGTTGTAATAGCTGTTATTTCAATAATTATCTGTATTTTTCACAGTAGTTATATACAACTGTTTATATTCTGTTTTTTAATCGGCAGTGTATCTTTTGCAGTTTATCCACTAAGTATAAGCCACTCAAGTGATAGGGTAGACATTTCAAAGTCAGTTGCCGTTATTTCTATAATAACACTGTTTTACGGAGTTGGTTCTATGATTGGTCCGTTGGCGGCAACAGGTTTTATTGATTTATGCGGTGGGATGGTGGGGTTTTTCCTGTTTATATTTGTATTTTCGTTTATTTTAGGAGCTTATATTCTCTGGAGAGTAATAGTCAAAAAGTCTGTTGATGACTCAGATAAAATATCATTTACAGCTATAGCACCGAGAATAGCTATAGGGATGGCTGAAGTTGTCGAGCAGAATTTTAATGAATCTTTACCAGATGAGGATGAGGAAGATAAGATTATTAAAACATAATATTTTGAATTTTAGGTTGGAAAATTTTCATTAATTCTAAAAAAACATTTTCAATGATAAAACAAGCAGTATAACTGCAAATAACTTTCTAACCAACTCGCCTGGGAGGATCGTTACCAGTTTTGCTCCTACATGAACAAAAACTACTGTACAAATAGAAAGAACAATAAAGCCTGGCCAGAAAATATATCCTGTAGAGTAAGGTATATGTACACTGCTATCTAATGATATTAAAGATAAAGCTGATCCGATAATGGCTATAGGTAGAGTAAAACTTGCTGTTGTCCCCACTACCTTTCTTGCATCCAGTCCGCAAAAAAACAGAAATGGTACGCTTAGCGCACCACCGCCTACACCGAGAAGTCCGGATTTAAAACCAATAAGGCCTCCAACGGTTTTAAACCATTTTCTCTTTGTTGTGTATTGCTTTTTGTGCTTTGGTTTAAAACCAAAATAGGTTTTTATAGATACAATAAGTAAAAAAATACCAAATATTATGCTTAGGCTGTTTCCATCAATAAATTTGGAAGAAACGGCTCCAAGTACCGTTCCTGTAATAATACCCGGTAAAGCTGTTTTAAATATTGGCCATACAATATTATTATGTTTATTGTGTGATATTACGTTTGATAAAGATGTACAGATCATTACGCAAAGTGAAGTTCCTACAGCAACATGCATAATATAATGACTTGGGACATTAAATATTTTTAAAATAACAGTAAGTGCAGGGATTATGATTAAGCCCCCTCCTATACCCATAAGACCGGACATAATTCCAGTGAAAATACCTAATAATGCTAAACTTATGATCCCAATAAAATAATATTCCATAAATTTCACTTAATTTTTTAATTATGAAACTAAAGTACTCCGTCTTCTGTTTAAACTATTCTTTATAATTATTTTTTAAGAAATTTTTCATAAAAAAAATATCATTTTTATATCATTAAATTATAATACATTATTAGCAACTGGCATCAGTTGTTTTTGGGCATTTATTTTCGTTTGTGGTTTATAATGAATCCATGTTTAGTCAAATATGGGCAAAATTTAAAAACAAAAAGGAAGGGACATGAAAAAATTATTTTTTTTAACCGGCTTATTTATGATCTTATCAACCATGGTATTTGCCGGAGATCAATTAGTATTTGCAACTCTTATCACAAGGCATGGAGACAGGACGCCGTTTACTAACATAAAAAATGCTAATTACAAATGGAAAACAGGCTTGGAGCAGTTGACCCCCATAGGCATGAATGAAGAATACATGCTGGGAAAGAAACTTAGAAAACGCTATGTTGATAATTTAAAATTGTTAAAGCCGAACTATGTTGATGACAGTATTTATACAGTATCAAGCGATTACAATAGAACAATAGAAAGTGCTGAATGCCTTTTAATTGGTTTATATCCACCTAAAACAGGCCCAAAGCTAGCTAATGGCAAGAATGCCCTTCCATATGGAATTCAACCAATTCCAGTAAGGACCGTTTCTAAAAATTCACATCTGATTATGATGCCTTATCTTCAATATCTTGCTATTTTGAAAAAATATGTCTACCCAAGTAAAGTGTGGGTGGATAAAAATAATGAATATCAGCCTGAATTTAAGAAATGGACTGAGATTTTAGGTAATAAAATAACAACCTTAGCTAATGTTTTGAGCGTAGGTGATGTATTAATTGTAGCAAAACATCATAATAAACCTCTGCCAAAAGGATTAAGTGAAGCAAGTGCCCAGAAGTTGATTAATCTTACCAGTTGGGGATTAGCAGCACAATTCAAATCTGAGAAAGTATCTTACTTAATGGGTGGAGAACTGTTTAACCGTATTGCTAATAATATTAAAGATGCCGCAGCAGGGAAATTTAAATATAAATTAGTTTATTATTCGGGACATGATATTACCCTTCTCCCAATAATGAGTCTGCTAGGTGCACCTTTGGAGAAATCTCCAGGTTATGCTGCAAATATAGAGTATGAGCTATATAAAACTGATAATTCATCCTACATTATAAAAATTAGATATGATGGGAAATACGTAAAACTTCCTATAATGGATGGTAAAAACTACTGCACTCTTGAAACGTTTATGAATCATGTAAAAGCACTAAATGAAAAATATAAAAGCTGCAAAAGTAAATGCAGCAGCACAGTTAATTAAGTTTATATAATCATACTAATTATCAGGCTGGAAAATATTAACATCAAAAAAGTTTAATATTTTCCAGTTTTTATTTTTATTACAATAGGATAAGTTTATTTAATGTTATTATTACAATTTTTAAAATGGAACTATAAGCACTGGTATGAACGAGAATAACTTGGAAAGATATAAAAATATTGCCCAAAAATTAAATATAAAAATAAAAGCAGTTGAGTCTGTTATAAAGTTGTTTGAAGATGGGGCGACAATACCTTTTATTGCAAGATACAGAAAAGAACTGACCGGCTCGCTAGATGAAATTGTTATTGCTGATATAAGAAAAATTAATAATGAGCTGAATGAACTTTCTAAGCGTAAAGAGTCAATTTTAAAAACTTTGAATGATAGAGGTATACTAACTGAAAAGCTCAATTATATAATTTTACAATCTGGGACTTTGATAGAATTAGAAGATATATATCAGCCTTATAAAGTGAAGAAAAGAACCAGGGCAGCTATTGCAAAAGAAAAAGGGCTTGAACCACTAGCTTTAAAAATTTTTGGGCAGAAATTTTTTGATATAAATATCGAAGCAGGAAAATATATTAACTTAAATAATCATTCTATTGATGATATCCTGTCAGGAGCCAGAGATATTATTGCCGAATGGGTTTCGGAAAATATTAGCTTAAAAAATAGGCTCAGAAAACTCTTCAGATATGAAGCTGTTATTTTTTCAAAAGTAAATAAAGATAAAAAATCAGATGGAATTAAATTTGAAGACTATTATGACTGGAATGAGAAAATAAAAAAAATTCCAGGATATAGGATTCTGGCTATTTTAAGAGGAAACAATGAAGAGATATTATCTGTAAAGGTCAGGGCACTTGAGTCAAGTGTACATTCAGTGTTAAAAAATATCTTTATAAAAAGCAGTTCTTCAGTATCAGAACAGGTGTTTAAAGCGGCAGAAGATTCATATAAAAGATTGCTGCAGCCATCTATAGAAAAAGAGATACTAAAAGAACTGAAAGAGAACTCAGACGATGAAGCAATTGATATTTTTTCTAAAAATTTAAAAGAGCTTTTACTTCAGCCTCCGTTAGGTAAAAAAAATGTAATGGCTTTAGACCCAGGATTCAGAACAGGAGTCAAGCTTGTATGTCTGAACAATACAGGAGAACTGGTACATTTTGATACAGTATTTCCGTTTAACAGTAAACCTGATAAACTTGAAAATGAGAAAAATAAAATAATAGAATATTGCCGCAAATTTAAAATTGAAGCCATAGGAATTGGAAATGGAACCGCTGGTCGTGAAACTGAAATATTTATACGTTCACTAAAACTGCCTGAATATATTATAATAACAATGGTTAATGAATCAGGGGCATCTATTTACTCTGCCTCCAAGGTCGCAAGAGAGGAATTTCCAGATCACGACATTACAGTGAGAGGAGCTGTTTCAATTGGAAGAAGGTTAATTGATCCGCTGGCTGAACTGGTAAAAATTGATCCAAAGTCAATTGGTGTTGGTCAGTATCAGCATGATGTAAATCAGAAAAAGCTGAAAGAGGCTTTGTATAATACTGTCGAAAGCTGTGTTAACTCTGTAGGAGTGGAAATAAACACTGCGAGCAGAGAACTGCTTGAATATGTTTCAGGTATAGGCACTGTTACCGCTGCAAATATTATTGATTACCGTAAAGCTAAAGGTCATTTTGCATCCAGAGAAAATTTAAAAAAAGTTAAAGGAATCGGTAGTATTGCTTTTCAGCAGTCAGCCGGTTTTATCAGAGTCAGTAATTCTAAAAATATTCTGGACAATAGTGCTGTTCATCCTGAAAGTTATTCAATAGTTGAAAAAATGGCTAAAAACTTAAATAGTTCTGTTGAAGGATTGATTAATCATCAAACTCTGAGAGACCGCATTGATTTGCGCGAGTATATTACTGATTCGGTTCAACTTCCTACATTAATTGACATTATGAATGAGCTGGAAAAACCAGGAAGGGATCCAAGGGAGCATTTTGAAGTATTTCATTTTGCCGATGGAATTGATAAAATTGAAGACCTTAAAGAGGGAATGATTCTGCCTGGTATAGTTACAAATGTAACCAAATTTGGTGCATTTGTTGATATAGGCGTTCATCAGGATGGCCTAGTCCATATTAGTCAAATGTCCAATTCATATGTAAGTGACCCAATGAAAATAGTTACTGTTCAGCAGAAAGTAAAAGTAAAAGTATTAGGAGTTGAAGCTAATAAAAAAAGAATAAGCCTCTCTATTAAAAATAACAATAATTAATCATTTGTTATTATTGTTCCTGAGAGAGAATTTTATTTTCAGGTTCAGTGACAAAATCTTCCTGAATAATTTCTTTTGGGATGCTTTTTCGTGTTTTTAAACCAAGTTTTTTAATATTTTCAATCTGTGTAACAATATTTCCTCTGCCTGTTGACAGTTGTTTTAACGCATTCTGATACTCAATTTCAGCTTTATTAATATGTTTTCCTATACTTTGAAGTGAATCTATAAAGCAGCAAAATTTATCATACAGTTTTTCTGCGCGGTCGGCAATATCCTTAGAATTCCGGTTCTGATATTCGTAACGCCAAATTGTTTGAATAGTTTTAAGTACGACCAGAAGCGTTGCAGGAGAAACCAAGACAATATTTTTTTGAAATGCTGAAGAAAACAGACCTCTGTCATATTCTAAAAGTGTCATAAAGGCACCTTCAATCGGAATAAACATAAGAACGTAGTCAAGACTTCGGATTTCTTCTAAATCTTCGTATTTTTTCTCACTGAGCTCTTTGATATGGTTTTTAATATTCAATATAAATTGTTTAAGATAGCTTTCTTTATCTTTTAAATTTCCTTCTGATATATATTTTTCATAATTTTTTAAGCTTAACTTTGAGTCAATTATTACATCTTTGTTATCAGGCAGATGAACAACAGCATCAGGTCTTTTTATTTTTCCTTCATTATCTTTAGTGCTGAATTGTGTTATATATTCATGTCCATTCCTCAGTCCTGATTCTTCAAGTACTTTTTCAAGGATGATTTCGCCCCATGATCCCTGAACTTTATGATCGCCTTTTAAAGCATTTGTAAGATTTAGTGCATCTTTGCTTATTTGAATATTTAATTCTTTCAAAGAGAATATTTCTTTTTGAAGTGATACTCTGTCTCTGGTTTCTTTGTCATAAATATTTTCTACTTTATCTTTAAAATCCTTAAGCTGATTTTTTAAAGGAGATATTATTGTATTTAAATTTAATTTATTTTGTTCTAAAAATTTCTCCCTTTTCTCTTCAAAAATTTTATTTGATGTATTTTCAAACTCTTTTTTCAATGTATCACGTGCGTTGTTAAGAAGTTCAATCTTTTCTTCAGAGGCAGCTTTATCTTTTTCTATAGTCACTTTTAATTCAGAAGTAAGTTTTTCATAATAAATCTTTTCCTCGGATAAAGCTTCATATTTTTTTTGATATTCGTTGATGTAATCTGTAAGTTCTGTTAACCGTTCTGCTTTCTCTTGTAATTTAGCATTTTCTGATGTGAGTTGAAGGTTCTGCCCTCTTAGATTGTCTATTAAAATGTTTTTTTCAGATGCATCTTTTTTAAGATCTGAAAAAGACTGTGAAATTGTTTGATATTTTTCATCAAGTATTAAATAATCAGTATTGGTTTTATAGTCATCATCTGAATTTGTGCCTATTTTTTTAAATATAATAAATATACCGGCAAGCAAAATAATAATAAAAGCGCTTAAAAAAATATATATCACGATGTCTCTCCTAAAGAATAATAAATTTACTTAAAGAATACTTTGTTGTAGCTGTATTCGCTATCTATTTAAATAAATATTTGATAAAAGTATCTACAATTAAAGCTCTTATCAGCTAGAATTATTATTATGTAGCATTATCTGATTATCTTTAATAACTTCTGGAGTATCAAATGGTTAGTACACAGTTCACCCTTGGAAATCAGGTTGGTTGGTACCATACCAATTCCGTTGATTACGGTCATTTTCATACTTATGATAATTTAAAACTGGGTGATGATACAAGAAAAGTACAGGTATTTCTTCCAAATGATTATGAACATAGGGAAGAAAGATATCCGGTCATATATATGAATGACGGAAATACTGCTTTCTACAGTGGTGGTTTAAGTCAATGGTCCTGGGAAGTGGATAAAACACTGGATTTTCTATTTAATAAACATATTATTCAGAAAGTTATTGTTGTTGCTGTGTATCCGGTAGACAGAGTTGGGGAGTATTTAACTAATGACCAGTATTTTAAATATAACAGTAAAAAACTTGGAGAGTCTAAAGGTGTAGCCGGTTATTCTGATTATCTGGCTTTAAAATTAAAAAAATTTATTGACGAATACTATTTTACAGATCCAAATCCTGCAAAAACAACTATAATAGGTTCATCATTCGGAGGAACTGCGGCTCTGTATATTGCAAGTAAGTATCCAGAGAAATTTGGAATAGCAGGTGCTATGTCAGGTTCTTTTCCTATGTTTATTCCAGTTGAAGCATTATCAGATAGTGAAGATGAGTATATTCTTTGTAAGTCAGAGTATATGGATAAAGTCGATGAATTCTTATCAGCCGCAGAGATAAAACCAAAGCTATGGATTGACTGGGGTAAATATGAAACTTCAATGACAATAACAAATCCTCTCATTGTAGAGCATATGATAAAAGAGCATAATTACGTAAAAAATAATAATCTGTTTTATATGGAGGATCCGTTAGGGCAGCATGATGAAAGAGCATGGCAGTATAGATTTAATCTATTTTTAGCTCAATTTTATCCACGATATGAACAGTCAACTTCTGATGACGCTTAATTTAGAAAAAAGAGAACTTATAATAAAACGGGTTCGCTTTAAAAAAAAGATGGCTGCCCGACCAGGACTCGAACCCAGACAAAATGGACCAGAACCACTTGTGCTACCATTACACCATCGGGCAGAAAGAACTATAAATTTACTGATTTAAGCTGAAATATCAAGTAAAATTAATAATTTATTTAATAACTATTCGTTTTTTTTAAATTTTTTATTAAATTGTTTGCTAACTCTTTAATCTATTAATTTATTCCTTAATTAACAAAATTTGATTGTGCGGAGAATATTATGTCAGATGTTTTTAAATCTTATGATATACGTGGAATTTACCCAGAAGAACTAAATGAAAAATTGGCTGAAAAAATAGGGAAGGCATATGCCGCTTTTTTAAAGCCGGAAAATGTTGTTGTTGGATATGATATGAGAGTGCACTCGAAACCACTGTTTGATGCACTTACTAAAGGCATTATTTCTCAGGGGGCAAATGTAATTAATATTGGTTTGTGCTCGACTCCAATTAGTTATTTTGCCAACGGCAGACTTGGAGTAGATGGAAGTATTATGATAACTGCTTCTCATAATGCAGGAAATTGGAACGGATTTAAACTTTGCAGAGCAAATGCTGTACCGATTAGTGGTGCAACAGGCATAAAAGAGATTGAAAAAATAGTAAAAAATGAATCATGGTCTGATTCTGAACAACAAGGTAAAATAATTAATAAATCAATATATGAAGATTATGCAGAACACATAAAAAGTCATTCAAAATTAACAAGGAAATTAAAAGTAGTTGCCGATTTTGCAAACTCTATGGGGTCTTATGAGATAGCCGGGCTTAGAGATCTATTTGATATTGTTCCGATGAATGAAAAATTAGACGGTTCTTTTCCAAGCCATGAAGCAAATCCACTGGTAACTGAAACACTTAATGATCTTTGTGCAAAAGTAAAAGAGGTTGGGGCAGATTTCGGAGCAGGATTTGATGGAGATGCCGACAGATGCGGTTTCGTGGATAATGAAGGTAATATTATCTCAATGGATCTTTTTACTGCATTGATTGCTAAAGATATTTTATCATCAGGACCTGCAACTATACTTTATGATTTACGTAGCAGCTGGGCAGTAAAAGAGTGCATTGAAGAAAATGGAGGCAAAGCAATTAAATGTAGAGTTGGTCACGCATTTATTAAATCACAAATGAGAGAAAATGATGCTGTCTTTGCAGGAGAACTATCAGGACATTACTATTTTAAAGATAATTATACTGCTGAATCACAGGCATTAGCTTTTTTGATATTAGGTAATCTGATTTGCAAATCAGGTAAAACTGCTAGTGAATTGGTCGCTCCATTAAGAAAATATTATGCAAGCGGAGAAATCAATTCAACTGTTAAAGATGTTAGTAATGTATTAAGTGTTATTAAAGATGAATATTCTGATGGTAAGATGTTTGAACTTGATGGCTTGTCAGTAGAATTTGATGATTGGTGGTTCAATGTAAGATCTTCAAATACAGAACCTCTTCTCCGTTTGAATGTCGAGGCAAAAACAGAAGAAAAAATGATTGATAAAAGAGATGAATTATTGAAGATTATTAGAAGTTAATCATATTTTCATTAACTCTATTAAGCTTTATTAAATGTTTTAATTTTTTTATAAGGAAGCCTGATTTTGCTACTACTGCCATCTGTATTTTCTGTTTTGAGGACTAATAATTTATCCTGAACTTCAAGAATTTCAGTGACATAGAGAGTACTGTTATCAAATAGTTCAAATTTGAATGGCCCGTTAGGTTTTCCTTCTTCATTGTATATTAGCTCTTTAAATAAGTTTTGTTTATAATTAATCTCTTCTGATTGATCTATATTATGAGTTTTTTCTCCGTTTTTAGCTATAACTTTATAACTTTGCATGTTGAAAAATTTATTTCCAATTATAGGAATTATAATTGGAAATATTAATCCTAGAAGAAACATAATTAATCTGTTTTTCTTATATTTTTCAGCAATGTATGCAGACCAAAAAGCACTCAACATGAATATTAATACAGCGACAATTCCAATTGAAAAATCATATATATTAAGCGAAAATTCTATGTGTTTTATTTCAAAAAAAGTATGATTATTAATAAATTGCAATATGTTGCTTGATAGATTATTTAAAAAATTTTTAAACTGACTGACAAAGTAGTAATTAAACTGTTCTTCCAATTTTATATATCCTATAAAATATGCGAAAATAAACAATAAAATTATAATCAGAGATAGAGCTGATATAAGAGGTAGTTTGTTAGAGAGAAAGGCAGTTTTTCTCTTAGATGAAGTCGAAGAACTGTCATCATAATCATAGATAGAGGGTGGAATATACTGCTTATTTATACTATCCTCTAGTTCTTTATTTTGTGGTTTTAAATTGAGATGATGAGAAGCAGAACTGCTTTTAAGTTTTTTATTATTCTTCTGTAATTCATCTGAGGGAAGAATATCTTTCTTTTTTCTATTAAATAAATATTTTCTAGTCGATTTTATTTGCTCGGCAGAAGTGTTACCGCTTAAAATATTTTCGATTGCTTGTATCACTTTTTCCCAAGTTTGATAACGCTGACTCTTATCTTTAGTCATCATTCTCTCTATCAGCTCAGATGTGGCTTCAGAGAGATCTGTATTTTTCTCAATAGGAGGAACTAGATCATCAGTGATATGCTTTGCTAGTATAGACATGGGGCTTGTTCCTTTATACGGAACAACTCCGGTTAATATATGATAAAGTGTAGCTCCTAAAGAGTAGATATCTGCTTTACAGTCAATGTTTTCTGACTTTGATTGCTCTGGACTCATATAAAATGGAGTGCCTACCACTTCTCCTTCAATAGTAAGTGAAATATCATCCGCTAAGTTTTTAGCAACTCCGAAATCAAGAATAGTAACAAAGCCTTTGAGGTTTATTATAATATTAGACGGTTTAATGTCCCTATGCAGTATTTTGAAATTGTTCCAGGCATATGCGAGGGCTTTTGCAATACTAAGCCCAATAAGCAGGCCTTGTTTTTCAGAATTTTTTTTTTCTTCGAGCAATTTTTGCTCTAAGATTTTACCTTTAATAAATTCAGTTGCTAAATAGTAAATTCCTTTGTAACATCCTGTATCTATAGTTTTTACAATGCTTGGATGATTAAGTTGTAAAGAGTTTTTAACTTCATTCATGAATCTATTTTTAAAGTCATCATCTTGATTAAATGATGGATAAAGTAATTTTAAGGCAATTAAACTAGAGGTAGAAATTTGTTCAGCAAGCCATACTTCTCCCATCCCCCCTTTGCCTATTATTTTTATAAGCTTAAAATCGGCGATTTGTACTTTAGGTGCCAAGGTTAAAAGCTTTTCTTTTGTGAATGAACTATTTTTACATTTAGGGCAAAATTCAGGTTTATTCAATGAATTTATTTCATTTTTACACTTTGTACATATAAATAACACTATAATTTCCTTTCAAAAGAGTAAGAAATTATTTATTTGTATAGAAAAAACTGTGCATACATAATAATATCTCTATATATTTATAGTTTATAAATTGTATTTAAAGTATAGGAATTAATATGAAAAATTATAGAAAAGAACTTTGGTTTAATATCCCTACAAGAAGAGCATTTATTAATATTACAGGAAACATAGAAGAATGTCTTAGAGAATCAGGAATAAAAGAGGGGCTTCTTCTTTGTAATGCAATGCATATTACTGCTTCTGTATTTATAAATGATGATGAATCAGGATTACATAGTGATTATGATAAATGGCTGGAAAAACTTGCTCCCCATGAACCGCTCAGCAATTACAAACATAACTTAACTGGTGAAGATAATGGAGACGCGCATCTTAAAAGACAGGTTATGGGCAGAGAAGTGACTGTTGCTGTAACCAATGGAAAGCTTGACTTTGGACCATGGGAACAGATTTTTTATGGCGAGTTTGATGGGCGTAGAAATAAAAGGATTCTTGTGAAAATTATAGGAGAGTAAACCATCTTTAATAAGTTGTTAATTTAATACAATTAGAAATTAGTCTTGCATGTTGTTTAAAAAAATAGTGTTTTATAAAATTTTTCCAGCTGTAATATTATACTATATTATCAGTTTACAGGCACTCTATGGAAATAACCTGGATACTGTAAAGCAGTTAAGAAAATTAGCTGTCGTCGGTGATGCTGATGCATGTCTTAAATTAGGAAATATTTATTATTACGGTAAAGGGATTCCTCAGGATACTTATACTGCTTTCAAGTGGTATAATGATGCGGCTTACCAGGGAAACGCAGCAGCTAAATTTAATTTGGCTATATGTTATGATCAGGGGATTGGAACAGATCAAAATAAAATAAAAGCATTGCAATGGTACAAAAAAGCTGCTGATTCAGGCGTATTGCAGGCTAAATATAATATGGCCCTGTTTTATATTGACGGAGCTAAGATCCCAACTGATGCAGGAGATGTAGTTTTTGAGGCTGATTCGCGTAAGGCTATAAAATTGTTAAAGGAGTGCGGGAGATTAGATTTTTCACCAGCGAACAGAGAATTAGCGAAGATGTACTTTGAGGGTAAAAAAGTTAAAATTGATCGAGAATATGGGATGACTTTTTTACTTAAGGCAGTTGCAGGTAAAGATCCAGAAAGTTTCTATATTTTGGCTAGAATTTATATTGATGAAGGTGAAAAATATAAAAAAATAGTACCGCTGCTGCAGTATGCTGCAGATAATAATATTATTGAAGCATATGAAATCCTAGGAATATATTATGAAACAGGACGAGGAGTTGAGCAGAATACAAAAACTGCATTCAAATATTACTTAATGGCTGCAGAAAACGGAGTAGCAACAGCACAGGCTAGAGTTGGTGAATATTATACAAAGGGAAATATTGTAAAGGAAAATATCTGGGATGCAAGATACTGGTTTAATAAAGCAGCGCAGCAAAAAGAACCTTATGCGTTATTTATGCTCGGCACATTCGCTGAACAGGGTATTGGGGAAGAACCAAATAAAATAAAAGCTTTTAAATATTTTATGCAGTCGGCACAACTCGGTTTTGAAAAAGCTCAATACAACCTTGCAACTTATTATTCAAACGGTACAAATATAGGTCAGGATAATGACATGGCTATATACTGGTTTAGAAAAGCAGCATTACAAATGGATCCTCAGGCTCAGAGAGAACTTGGATTTCATTATATTTCAGGGGAAGGACTAAAACAGAGCTATAATTTTGGTCTAAACTGGCTGAATGCTGCAAAAGACAGGGGAGACGTTAAAGCACAGTCTTATATGCAGTCAATATTTATATCTCCTCAAAGTATAGTACGTAAATAACATTGAATACAGACGCAAAATTTTGATTTTGCGCCTGTATAGCTGTATTTTTACTTATTCTTTTTTGAAGGAATATGCGTGAGCCTGGCTCCGGTATAAATTTGTCGTGGACGGGCTATTTTTCTATTTTTAGAATCAACCATCTCTTTCCACTGTGCAATCCAGCCTGGAAGTCTTCCTAATGCGAACATTACTGTGAACATATCAACAGGAATATCTAAAGCTTTATAAATTATTCCGCTGTAAAAATCTACATTAGGGAAAAGTTTTCTTGAGACAAAATAGTCATCTGCAAGGGCTTTTTCTTCAAGTTCCATTGCCGTGTTCAGCAAGCTGTCATTAATATCCAGCTTGTTTAACAGTTTATGGCAAGAATCTTTAATTATATTTGCCCTTGGGTCAAAGTTTTTATAAACTCTATGTCCAAATCCCATTAGTTTAAAAGGATCATTTTTATCCTTTGCTTTTTCTATAAATTTATTAATATTCCCGCCGTCATCTTCAATTTTATGAAGCATTTCAATTACTTTTTGATTTGCCCCGCCATGCAATGGTCCGGAAAGAGCATTTATGCCCGCGGAAAGAGTTGAGAATAAATTTACCTGTGCACTTCCGATAACTCTAACTGCAGTTGTTGAACAATTCTGCTCATGATCTGCATGTATGATTAATAATTTATTAAGTATTTCGACAGTCTCGTATTCAATTTTGTATGGTTTTACATGGGAGTCGAACATCATATTCAGGAAATTGGCACAGTAACTTAAATCGTGCCTTGGGTATACTATTGGTTCACCTATAGATTTTTTATATGAAAAGGCGGCGACAGTTCTGAATACTGAAATTAATTGAGCAGAAGTTCTATAGATATCTCCTTCCAACGACTGTGAATCAACATTAGGGTAAAATGAAGAGAGTGCATTTATCATTGTTGAAAGTATATTCATAGGGTGTGCGTTTGAGGGAAAAGTATCAAGAAATCTATGCATATCTTCATGAAGCATTGAACTTTCTGTTAATATTTCAGAAACTCTTTTCAGTTGCCATTCTGTCGGCATATCACCATTTAGAAGTAAGTATGCGGTTTCAACAAAAGTTGATTTTTCGGCAAGTTCTTCAATTGGAATTCCTCTATATCTCAGAATTCCTTTTTCCCCGTCAATATAAGTTATTTCGCTTTTGCATGCTCCTGTATTAATAAAGCTGGGGTCTAAGGTTATATATCCGGTATCTTTTCTTAATGTCGAAATATCGATTGCTTTTTCGTTTTCTGATCCGGTTACTATTGGATACTTCTGTGATTTTCCGTCTAGTATTATTTCTGCGTAAGTTTCATTATTCATATGTTGTCTGCTCCAATTTTAGGTTACTTATTAGATACCAAATCAATCGACATATTTTCTTATAGCCAGTACAGGGAAATTCCGTGTTCAGCTTTTATGTTGAATGTTACTTCTTAATGATATAATATTTTTGTTAAACATTAAAATCAATATAAATGGGAAAAACCTCTGTGGTATATTTATTTATTTTCCAAGGCAGGTATTTATATCTTTTAGTGATATTAGACCTTCTCTTAAGATAGTTATATTGTCATTCTCGATCATTGCCACTGTAGATGGCAAAGAATTTGATGGTAATTCACCTCCATCAATACTTAAGTCAGGTTGAAGATGTAAAGAATTTAGCGCATCATCAATTTTTAGAGCAGGGGCATCTCCTGATACATTTGCACTTGTTGCAGCTAAAGGAGTGTCTATGCTGTTAATTAAGTTTAAAATGAAATTATGATCTGGAATTCTGAACCCCAGTTTCTCTCCATTTTTTTCAGGTATAATTAAAGTCATAGGACCAGGGCAAAATGAATCTATAATACATTTAATAGCTGGAGTGATAATACCTCCAAACTCTTCTATCATGGAAATATTACTAGCCAGCATTTGAAACGGTTTATTCTCAGGTCTGTTTTTTGCCTTGTAAATATTGTCTCTAGCCTGTTGATTATTCCATAAACACATCAGTCCGTATACAGTTTCAGTAGGAGCTAAAATAAAACTGCCGGGCAGTTTTATTTTAGTTTCAATTCTGCTAATTGCATATTGGTAGTTAGTTTCAGATAATTTAATAATATTAGACATTAAGTTCTTTTATTCTGTTATTAATACTGGAATCAGCTTTTTTAACTTTAGCAGTTTGTTCAGCCCTGAATGTTTTTAATTTTTCAGATAGTTCTTTGTCGCTTAAAGACAGTATTTGAGCGGCATATAAAGCAGCATTTTTAGCACCTGCTTTTCCTGCAGTAACAGTCGCAACTGGAATTCCTGGAGGCATCTGTACTGTTGAAAGTAGTGAGTCAAAGCCGTTAAAAGGTTCGCATGGCATTGGTATTCCTATGACAGGCAAAGTAGTATGAGATGCCATTACTCCGGCAAGGTGTGCTGCCATTCCTGCTGCGCAAATTAAAATTTTCAATCCGTTTTTTTCTGCATTTTGAGCAAAATCCAATGCTACTGCTGGTGTCCTATGCGCTGATATAACTCTGGCCGTATATGGAATAGACAAATCATTTAGAATAGAAAACGCACCTTTTAAATTAGGTAAATCACTATCACTTCCCATAATAACAGCTACTGTTGCTTTTGAATCTTCCATTTTACTAATCTCCTGAAAATTGTTAATTATTAATGATCAATTATTAATATTTGATTTAATAGATTTTAATATAGATGTGATTAATTTAATAATTTCTATCGCATCATTATTAATGCTTTCAAATTGTTCCTGATTTAAGTAATCAGTTTCTTTTAAAAGTTCTAACCAATAAATATTTTCATTAATTTCTTTTTGGGCAATAGACATTTTGTGTTTGAAATCTAATTTTGATTCTGCATGTTCTGCTTCTCGAATCATTGCACCAACACTTGTACCACTTCTTAAAAGTTGTTTGGATAAAATATATTCATTTTCATTATTGCATAAGTATTGATACAAGCGAATAATTCTAATTGCAAAAGCAAAACTTTTATTTTTTATCACATTATCTTTCATTAATTTACCATAAACAATTAACAATTAATAATTGTTAGTGTTTGTAACTAAATTCTGGATTAATTTTTCTTTGTATTTCCAAAGTATCTAATATAACCATTGCTGACATAGTTTCCAGTACCGGAATAATTCTTGGAACAATACATGGATCATGTCTGCCTTCTACTTGGATATCAACATTATTGCTATCTAAATCACATGTTTGCTGTTTACTGAAAATAGAAGATGTGGGTTTGACAGCGACTTTTATAATTATTTTTTCTCCAGTTGAGATTCCACCAAGTATCCCTCCCGCATTATTTGTTATAAATTTACCATTTCGCATAGCATCGTTATTTTCACTCCCCCGCTTTCTGGCTGATGAAAATCCTGAACCGAATTCAATGCCTTTAACTGCTCCAAGTGAAACAATAGCCATAGCTAATTTAGCATCCAGTTTTCCAAAAACAGGATCACCTAATCCGGCAGGAAGCCCTGATATTTCAATTTGCGCAATTCCACCCACAGAATCATTATTATCCTTAGCTTTCAGTATAGCATTTTCCATTTCTGCAGCTTTAACGCTGTCAGCGCATCTGACACTATTGTTTTCGATTATAGAATAATCAACTGTATAGCTTTCTATGCCTGCTATTGCAACTGTATGTGCAACAATGTTAATTTCTTGAGTTTTTAATATTTTTTTTGCTATAGCGCCGCACATCACTCGGCCTGCAGTTTCCCTGCCTGAAGAACGTCCGCCTCCCTTATGATCTCTGATACCATATTTTTTCCAGAAAGTAAAATCTGCTGTGCCTGGTCTGAAGGAATTTTTTATCAGGTCATATTTAGTTGAATCCTGATCTTTATTCTCAATTAGCATTCCAATTGAAGTTCCTGTTGTTTTACCTTCGAATACACCTGATAGTATTTTTACCTGGTCTTTTTCATTTCTTGGAGTAGAAACTGCACTTTGTCCAGGTCTTCTTCTGTTGAGTTCTTTTTGAATATCCTGTTCACATATTTCAACTCCTGGTTGTATGCCCTCCAAGATTGCTCCAACTGCCGGTCCATGGCTTTCACCAAAAGTAGTCATTCTGACAATATTTCCAAATGTATTTGGCTTTTGTGACAGCAGAGAAATTTCTATTTTCAGTTCATTGTATATAATATTAACTACTTCATCTAAAATTAAATTTGAAGTATCTACAATAATATCTGCGAAAGGTTTAATTACTTCAGTTATTAAATTACATCTGTTTAGAAATAATTCCTGAGCTGTTTTATCATTCAAATATGCCGGAATTGATTTTTGATTGAATCTTTCCAGCAGCTTTTTTGATGTGGCTGTTAACAATATGAGTATTGACCTGTCTCTTAAAAGCTGTCTTGAAGATTTATTCAGAAGGGCTGAGCCTCCAGTACTTACTATGCACCATTCTCTCTTTGATATTTCTTCTATAGCTTTACGCTCATATTCTCTAAATGTGTCTTCTCCGAATTCACTGCATATGTTTCGGCATGAAAGTCTGTTATTGGTTTTATTATAGAATAGTTCTTCTATTAATTCATCAGATTCAATAAAAGGTAAGCCAAGTGCTTCAGATAGTTTTGAACCCGTGATTGATTTTCCCGAGCATTTCGGGCCTGATAATACAATTTTCATTATTACACCATTTAGAAATTATTTGTTCATAATAATGTATGTAAAAAGATGAAATCTTCCAGTACTGTTTTTGAAAATATTTTTTTGATATAAATAAAAAAGCCCGAATACAAAATATCATAGTATTCGGGAGCAAGAAAATAAAAAGCTTATTTGTTCTTGTGTCTATTAGCCTTAAGCTGTTTACGTCTTTTATGTTTTGATATTTTTTTACGACGTTTCTTCTTTAAGTTACCCATCTATAATCCTCGATTTCTAAAGTATTTTTTTAAAAATATATTTTAAGACAATAAAGACTATAAAAATAATGAGTTAACACCTATTTTTCAAATAGCTTTTGAATTATATCCAATATTTAATTCAGGATGGTAAATGTTTGATTCCCAGTTTAATAGGAAGTTCTATTTTATATCTTTAATATATTCTAAATCAATATTTTTATATTGTCAATTCACAAGCAAGGCATTAACTGCACTTCTAACACCATTTTTATGTCTGAATACGGATGTTCCAGCCACCATAACATTTGCTCCTGCATCTGAAGCAATATTTATATTATTTTCGTCTATTCCGCCATCCACTTGCAAAAATATATCTTTTTCAGTCTCTCTTATTTTATCTTTTAAATAATGCACTTTAGGCATCATTTCTTTCATAAATGACTGACCTCCAAATCCAGGTTCTACGGTCATGACCAATATTAAGTCCAGGTCATTTATATAAGGAAGTATTGTGTCAGGGTCAGTTTTAGGTTTAACAGAAAGACCTACGCTCATAGAATATTTTTTAATCTCTTTTATTACTGTTGTGATGTCATCATCGGATTCGACATGAAAAGTTATATGGTCTGAACCTGATTCCGCAAAGGATTTTATATATTGCAAAGGGTTGGTTATCATTAAATGCGTGTCAAATATTTGGTTGCTTACATTTCTGATGCCATTTATTATTGGCTGGCCAATTGACAGATTAGGAACAAAATGGCCATCCATCACATCTATATGAAGAATTTTTATTCCTGCATCAATAGTTTTCTTTATATCTTTTTGCAAATTAGAAAAATCTGCTGCCAGTAATGACGGGGCTATTATTACCTTATCTGATTTTAAGGTTTTAAGGATTGGGGTCGGCATAGAATTTTTCCTCAATTTGTTGATTTATTAAGTTTACCGTTTGTTACTTTACTTTGTGAATTATTATTTACGAATGGTTTTGCAATGGCTTTGCCTACATAAATAGAAGTACCCCCAATTGTATTGCCTACTCCTAATCCGGTGTCGACTAATAAGTCAATAATATTCATTGGATTTAAAAAATTAACAGTATTAATAGCTAGAAATTTAGGAAGAAAAGTGGCTGTATTCGTTGAAGGATTATTAATTGTCCCTCTAATTTGAAATGGCAATCTTAATCCACTGATATTTGAGTATGAGTCAATATTAAGTTTTCCGTCGTAGCCAATTGTCCCAGAAAATTTTGAAAATTTTATTGTATCGCTTTTATTACCTGTGAATTTTAGTTTATTTATATTTACTTTTCCTTTTTTTGCTATTAAGTATATTTCTCCTTTTTTTAAATTGATATTGTTTATATTTTGAATAATCTTTGCTGCTGAAGTGATACCATCATTTAAATTCTTAATTAATAATCCTCCAGGAATTACCTGTTTGATTTGTTCAAGCATCTCCATAGGAATAAGCATTATTTTAAGAAGCTTATAACTCTGGATTTGATAAGGTACTGACATATTGCTAAGTTCGGAATAAAGTTCTCCTTCTAAATGTTTTTCTATATTTTTTTTTGTAAATCCTTTGCCTTTGATTGATGCGGTAAACACATCGACAGTGCCTTTAGTTGTTTTTTTATTCTTAACTTCAATAAATGTATTAATTATTGGTTTTAAGTCCAAGTTTCTAAATTCAGTTTTAAAATTGTATGCATAGCCGTTATCTGTATTAGTATTCATACTGCCCTGCATTGCAATATCTGTGTTATTAATTTTTAGAATTGTATTTTGAAGTTTCAATATATTATTTTTAATGGTGAAATCTGAGTTGAATTTAGACTTAATTAGTTTTCCGTAACTCATATTGCTGAATTTTATATTGGATTTTAAATTTAAACCTTTAAAGTTTAGAGGTTTAAATTCAGTTTTTGGAAGGAAGTTTTCCTGCTTAATATTTTTATTTAATAAATTATAAATTTCTCCTACTTTTCTGCATGCAAGTCTGTCTGAATTGATATTCAGGGTTGAAATACCTCTATTTAACGGAAGAGGAAAGTTACCGTAAGCTTTTAAGTTGATTAATGGTTCTTTATTATCGTACATAGATAAATTATAACTATTCAAGCTGAAATTATGATTTTTTTCAACAGCATTGAAATTTAAAGTCCCCTTGATATTATTCTTATTTATATTATGTCCATTGCTTTTGAATGTAAATTCCGGAATAGTAAAATTCCCGTTCATTGATGTTGACTTATTTTTCTTAATGTAGTCAAGTTTTATTTTACCGGTCATCAGCATATTTTCTACGTTTGATGATAATCCATCACGAAATAGTTCTAAGATATATTTATTAATATTCTTTACAGATAAAATTAAATGAGAATTTATTTTTTTATTGAATGATATTGAACCGTTTGTTTTAGCCAGAAAACTTCGTATTCCATTTACGTAGAGCTCAGTGGTACAGTTTTCTAGTTTGACAAATTGAGTATTTGTAAGAACAGCATTAACACTGTTTGAAATACTTAAATTTTTGATAATTCGTCCGTAAAAATCTAAATCGGCATATAGCAGGTCTGTTTTTCCTTTGATTTTGAGCGAATTCAGGTGTCGGGAAAGAATAAACATGAGCTTATATTTTATAAAACCGTTGGTTAATTTTATTGGAAAACTTTTTGGCATTAAATCAATAAGTTTTTTTAAGTTGGAACTATTGGCTTCAGATTCAAATTTAATATCATTTGTCACAAAAAATTTATTATCTTTGATTAACAATGAAAATGGACTGCTCAGTATAAATGAAACACCTGTATGTTCTATTGGGTTAAATAGAGTAAAGTTGAAGTTCTGCAAAGTTAATAAGTTGTACAATGGGTTGAAATCAAAATGAATTTTGTTGGTTAATTTTAAACTAACAGGGGAAAGTTTTTGGATAAATGCTGATATATATGGATATTTTAACTCAAATCTAGGTAATATTTTGATGATATTCTGATTGACATACGGAACATCTAAAGCAATATTTCCTTTCTGTTCATCAATATCATAATTACCTTTTACTGTTAATTTAGAAATTTTTTCCTGCTTCTGCTGTAAAGAAAAAGTATAATTCTTTAATAATAAATGATTAAGTTTGGTTATATCCAAATCAATCTTTTGCCCAATGCTTAAGTTATTGATTAGTTTTTTGTTAAAGTTGATAAAAGCATTGTCAAAGTTAATGTATCCTTTAAAATTTAAGTCATTATTCTTCGGAACTACAGATAAAGTTAAATCACTGTTTAATTTTCCATCGTTTACCTGCAGATTTTTAGGTAAAAATGGATTTAATAAGTTTAAATCTAAATTTTTTGTATAAATTTTTATTTTAGAATTTATGTTTGACGGTAAAATTCTATTCTTTCTTAAATAGTAATAAAATGGTTTATTCAAGCTTGCTGTTAGCAACTTTTTTTTTGAGTCTGATATTGTCGAGTGTAATTTATTTAAAGAGATTAGATTTTTTTTATTGTTAATTTTAATATCATAATCAATAAAAAAATTTAATGGAACATCTCTTGTAAGCTGATATTTGCCACTTGAAAACAAAAATTTATCAAGAAATAATTTACCCATTGATTTAAAATAATCATGAGTAATATCTAAGTTGCCTGAGTATTTCAATTTAGCATTCTTGCCCAGGCTGTATTTACCTAAATTATTAATAGCTTTGAGCATACCTGACTGTACAGGATTTGCATTAATATTTAATAAAAACTTAAAAGGATAAAAATTTATTATTCCATTTGTATTCAGATTGGAAATAGCATTTTTATTACTTGTATCTGTAAAATTAATATAATTAATTTTATATCTGTTTATATTATTGCCCTGTCTTTTTATGTCAAGTTTGAATACTGAATTTTTGAGTGAAGTTGTAATATTGTTAATTTTTCCGTTTAGGCCAGTAAGATGGCTTGAGATCCTAATATGAGAGGGAATACACCATTCTCCCAAGTTTGCTGAAATCACTCCTTCTATATTACCTTTATCAATATCAGTATTAGGGCCTGCTTTTATTTCAATATTTCCTTTATACTTTACTGGAGATAGAGTGCCGTTAACAAAATGTTTAGAGCTGATATCAAGCTTCTTTAGCTCAAGGCTAATAGGATTTCTGCTCTTTTTTGTATAAAATTGAAATCTAAGATTCATATTTGAAGCTTTCACATTAGGAAAGTCTAAAATAATATTTACTAAATCCTCCTCTGTGTAATTTATGTATACCCAGGGTATACTCCATAACCCTTCTTTGTTTTTTATAAAATTAATATTAATACCGTCAACTTTAATATTGCTGAATGCCAGCCTGTTTGTAAATAATGCAAATAAATTGACATTGCATGAAGCTTTATTAGAAGTTATAAATGGATTATTTTTAGTTCCTAATCTTACATCCTGCACAGATAGAAGTGATGTGAATGGATCATAAGATGCATGTTTTACTACAAAGTCTGCATCGATTAAAAAGCCTACAGAAGGGGCAATTACTTTGGTGAGAAAAATATTACTTGTTATAGTGAAATAAACAGCAATAATGAAAATTATTACTGATGTTGTACTGTATAAGATTCTTTTCTTAGTTTTTTGTCTCAACGTTATGCGGCCTTATATTTTCAACATAAAAATTATTGACTGGAAGTAGAATTGTATAAATAATAAAACAAATCAGAACCGTATTTTAATTGGCGATATTTTAATTACAACTATAAAGCATATAAAATATAATTAATTTATAAACCAGATAATTTTTTTATTTATACCTATTTCTATTTTTTTATGAATATAACATTATCTTGATAGTTTTTTGGAATTGAGTTTATTTCTTTCATTTTAAAAGGATATGCTTTGGGAAGATATGCTTTGAACTTTTTCTTTATCATGTAATTTAATAAGTCATTTTGTTTTAGTCCAACATTTTGACAATTAGTATCTATTTCCATAACTAGTATTAACTTTTTGCTTTTTTCAATTATATTGTTTGCACCTTCTAGGCATTTAAGTTCGTGCCCTTCAATATCAATTTTTAATATATTGATATTCTCTATGTTATTTTTTTGGCAATAAGAATCCAAAGATATTAATTGGATCGTTTCTTTGTTTTTTGAACTTTGGTGCTTGTAAAGAGATGCTGTTGTCAAGCTAGGATTGTATAAAGTAGCGTTATGATTTTTATTAGATAATCCTTTTTTTTCAATGGTTATATTAGAAAATTTATTCATCTTAATATTTTTTTCAAGATACTTTAAAGCCATCGGGTTAGGTTCAAAGGATATAACCTTGCCCATTTTAAGTACCTGAGCCATTACTAAAGAATATGCGCCGATATTTGCACCTACGTCCACAAATGTGTCACTAGGATTGGTTAATTTTATAAGGTGATGAAGAGTGTTTTTCTCGTAAATACCTCTCAGGTATATTTGTTGCATTACATGGTCATTGGTCTCAAGATGATAGCTAATGCCTTGTTGGTTTTTAAAATACACTATCTCATCAGGTAAATGGACGAATTGTTCAATTTTATTTTTCCATTTATCGATAGGAAATTGTCTCAAATAATACAATAATGCGTTGTTAAGATTACTTGATTTCATAATTTTTTTTTCCCCTTAAATTAATATAGTTTTTTGTTACGCTATCTACTGCATTGTAGGAATTCTTAAATGTATTTTTGGCTTTTGCAGATGCTTCATTCATACCTTCTGTTGTGCCTTCAAAGGTTTTAGAAACTCCTTTCCCGTAGTCAACAGAAAAGTCAACGACATTCATGGGATTTATAATATTTATTGCATTATCAGCTACAAATTTTGATATAAATAGTGGGATGTTAGGAATTGGCTTATTTAATGTTCCTTTAATTTTTAAGGGAAACCTTACACCGCTGATATTTGAATTAGTTATTAAATTAAGAGATTGATTTAATCCAACATCACCGTTGATATCTATTTTTTTTATTAATGTTTTTTTGCCTGTAAATAAAAATTTATTTATATCAACCCTTCCATTATTCAGGACTAATAGAATATCTCCAGCTTTAATATTGATATTTTTTCTGTTTGAAAAAATATCTTTAGTATTATCAACAGCGTTCATAATGTTAGAAGGTAAGATTCCCCCGGGAATAAGCTGTCTTATTGATGCAATTATTTCCAGTGGTAAAAATACGATTTCTACATATTTGACTTTTCCCAGTTGGCCCGGAAGAGATAAATTACTTAATTCTACAGACAACTTTCCTTTTAAATTGTTATTTAAATCCGATTTAGAAATTCCGTCTCCATTTACGCTTAGTGCAAATGAATTAATAGTGCCTTTAACGTTTTTAAATGAACCATTGTCCATGAGATTAATAAACGGACTTATATCTAAATTTTTGAACTTACCATTTATATTAAAAGCAATGTCGCTGTTTTGGTCTTTGGCAAGAACATAAAATATCATGGGTGTTTTATTGATGTCAATATAGAGAGGAGTTAATTTTATTGTGTTATTTTCTATATTTAAAACAGTTTTTATTTTTGAATTTATTTCTTCTCCATAACTAATACCGTTTAGATTGATAGCTCCTTTAAGGTTTAATCCATTTAAATTTGCAGAGTTAGGTTCTTTTTTAGCATTTGATTGAGCTGTAGAAACATTTTGAGAGTCTATGTTTTTTTCATCATTTTTAAATAATCTTTGTGATATAGATTCAATTTTCTTCAAAGCTATTCTTTTGGATTTCAAGGAAAAATATGAATTAGATGAATTAATATCTAAAGGGAAAAGAGCTTTTGCAGTTAAATCTAAAATTGATATATTATTTTCATTCAGTTTAATTTCAAATTCATTAAGCTTTATCAAGTTTGAGATCATGTTGAGTTGAGTATTAATTTTGCCATTAAAATTAACTTTTAATTTATTTGCGGAATTTTGTGACATCAATGTTAAATGCGACAGTTTTGTATTGAGCTTTACAGATGCTTTTTGCTTTTTAGGAGAGGAGGTAAGGCTGAATGATGTATTGCTCTTTAAGTTTGAAACGATTTTTTCTCCAGTGTAACCTGGTATTAAAGTTAAGATTTTCCTACTTACTATATCAAAATTACCGTTGATATTGATTTTTGGATTATTTTTTATCGTTACATTACCATTTGCCTTAAGATTTGCAGATGGGGTTTTGGCTACAGCTATTTTTGTGTTAAAATTTTTAATATCTAAACTCAAATCAGAACGGATGTTTGTTTTTAGATTATTTTCAATATTAAATTCAGGGTAGAGAACACTTTTTATTGCATATTGTAAATTGATAAAGTTGAATGAACCGGCAACGCGACACAATTTTAAATCTTTCTCTACATCTAATATAATATCGCTGTTAAGATGACCATTCTTTAGTTTTATCTTATTATCCAGAAAGTAATTTATATCTGTTATCGAGAAATTTTTTATACTTACCCCTATGGAAATATTTTCAGAGATAGGGGAATCTAAATTATCTAAATGTATTCTGAATAGTTTTTCAGAATATAACTTTACTATTTCATTATCAGATCTTTCTATTTGAAAATTAAATGGAAAGATATCAAGTTTATTTTGTTTTAGATTAATTGAACTATTTATTTTTAAAGAAACTTTTAACGGTTTAGAGCTAATTACTTCTTTTATCGTTTTACTATTTTCTATATTATCAGGTACTAAATCGGCAATGTTTTCATTAATATAAGGGATATTTAAAAATATATCACAATCCTCTTCTTTAATTCTATATTTGCCCGACAGATCCAATTCAGCCAATTTTTTCTCTTTAATTCTAATATTTGTATCAAAATGTTTCAGGTAAACTTCATTTAAATTATTAAGGTTTAAGTTTAAATATTGTTCAATATTTATATTGTCAAACTGATAACCCTCAGCTTTTATGCCTAGATTTGTGGTTTTAATTTTCCCATCAATATTAATTCTATTTTCTGAATTAACATTGATGTTTATTTTTGAGTTTACAGATCCTGATAAAATATTAATGTTTTGCTTTTTAGGAATAAAACTATCTAAACTATGCAATTGAAAATTATTAATATTAACAGTGAGGGTAGAATCTGATTTTTGTAAGTTTATACTCCCTTTTTTTAATGATAAACTTAATGGTTTATTTAAAGCTGCGCTGACAATATCTTTTTTATCTTCTATAACTTTATAGGTTAAACTTTGAACAGTTAGAGATTCAGTGTGTAGATTAAGTTTAGCTTTTGTATTCAAGTTTATATTAATTGGAGAAGCAGGTAGAAATTCAAAATCAGGTGTTTTTAGGGATATATCTGTTAAATTAATACTGCTTTTATTTGTAAGAACATCCTTATCAAGGGAAAGGGTGCCTTTATAATTTAGACTTGTATTTCCTGTGTCATAATTACCAATAATCCTACTGACTAAACTAATCAAATTTTTAGATATAGGATTTGCGTTTACGTTAAAATTTAATTTAAGAGGATCTGTAATAATTTTTCCGTTAATGTTAATTTGAGAAGAGTTTTTATTATTATATTTTTGAGAAATATCCAGTTTGTCAATATTAATTTCTTCAAAATCATTTTTGAAACTGCCTGAACTATGGATGCCAAAGCTATATTTAGCTAAACTGTTTTTTAAGAATAAACCTGAAATATTATTCAATGAGTTAGTTAGATTATAATTTTTAGGAATAGCATGACTATCAAGTTCAAATTCCAGCTTTCCTTTTAAAAGATTATTATTTAAACTTACATTATTTTCAAACTTACAGTTTAATTCTCCTTCATAATTAATGATTGACTTTTTATCTGTAATAATGCTGTCAGAATAAATATTATAATTTTTTATTGAAGTAGTTAAAAATTTATTCCCAGTTTTATCATATTGCTCGTAAGTTAAATTTACGTTATTAATGTTTATATTGCTTATATTTAAAAGTATTGATGAACTGGCAGCGTCAGCATCCTTTAACTCTTCTTCAAGTTTTTTTGGTGTTTCATAATTAAGCCAAGGAATATTAAATTTACCTTTACTGTCTAAGATAATTTTTCCATCAACGCCAACAATATCAACTTTGTCGGATTTAATTTTACCTGATAACAATGACAATAAATTAAATTTAATGTACAGGTGCTTTGTTGTTAAAAATGGATCTTTTTCTGGACCAAGCTTCGCCTCATCAATTTTAATGAAACCGCGAAGAGGGGAGATGTTAATGTCAGAAACAGAGATTTTGGTATCTAATAAATTACCAACTATAGATACACCAAAATTTTTAAGGAAAAACGAGGAAGTAATTACAAAATAAAGAAGAATAAGAAAGATAACAAAAGAAGAAATACCATATAGTAAAATACTCTTAGTTTTACATTTCATTAATAATACCTAGTATGCAGATAGAGTCATAATAATTTTTCAAAATGAAAAATTTTAATACATACTATTTATTTTACTATATTTGAAGATTTTTTAACTAAATAATCAGTTTTTAATATATTTTCCTTTTTTCAGTATCAAAATAACTGGCTTACTGCTTTTCTGATTTAAAAATTCTTTTCATAACCGGTTTACATGGATTTCCAGAACAGATCATATTATCAGGCATATTTTTTGTTACAACACTCCCTGAAGTAATTATTGTATTATAACCGACAGTAACACCTGGTCCTATAAAAACGTTTGCACAAACCCATGCACCATCTTTAATTACAATTGGTTTAGTTATTAGATCGAAGGTTTCTTTTTTCCAGTTATGATTTCCAGTGCACAGAAAACTGTTTTGAGATATACAAACATTTGCACCAATAGTAACTTTATCCAAATTTAATATCCAGATATTTTCACCTAACCATGAATTATTTCCAACTTCAAGTTTCCAAGGAAATTTAATTTTTACAATCGGTTTTATAATAACATTTTTTCCAAGTTTAGCACCAAATTTTTTTAAAATCTCAGCTTTAACCTTATATCCTGTAAATATATAATTAAGAAAAAACAGTGATCTAATTTTTAGCCACAACAATTCTTTAAGTTTACTTGCCCCTCGATCAAAATCAGGATTAGAGAATCTGGCTAAATTCACTAAACTATCCTTACCATTTTTCATTAACAATTAACCATTTATAATTAATAATTATTGACGATTTTTTTATACTCATAAATCAATTGTTTGGCTATAGCTTCACCTGATAAATTATTTTTAACAAATTCATAACCATTTTTCCCCATTGCGTTACTTTGTTCAGAAGAGCTTAGCAGTTCTTTTATTGCATTTGCAATATTATCGACTGTTGGTTTTATAACCATGCCGGCATTATGATTAATTACATCTTTAGCCAATGCAACTTTTTCTCCAATAATAACTGGTAGCCCAGCTCCCATGGCTTCAGCAACTGCAATACCAAAATTTTCCTGCAGGCTAGGTAATACGTATATACTAGCACTAAGTAAAAGTTCATTTTTTTGTTCACCAATGACCATGCCTGCAAAAGTTATTTTTTTTTTTAAATTTAGACTTATAATAATTTTTTCCAACTGATATTTATATTTGGTTTCACATGGTCCAGCTAAAATTAATTGATGATTAGGGTAATCAGAGACTAATTTTGAAAATGCCTTAATTAATAAATCAGGTTGTTTTTTATAATGAAGCCGTGAAAGATATAAAATATATTTTTTTGAAGTATTGTTAAAACTGGCCTTCTTAAATAAAGTATCTACACTCAGAGGTAATATAAATATATTTTTATTTTGTAAATATTTTTGTGCTTCCTCTGTTTCTGCTTTACTTGTACAGTGAACTGCCGAGGCATTCTTGATAGTTCGTTTTTCATATAAACTATAATATATAAATTTCTTAAGTTTTTTTTGGCTAAATGACCAATCATCAAGCATTCCACACGGTCTTAATATATATGGAACATGATTTTTAAGACATATTTTTCCTACAATATAAGTTGGATATTGCCAAATTGTATGAATATGAACAATGTCAAAATTCTTAATATTTTTTGATAGATATTTTTTTAATTCATAAGAATATCTAATAAAGTTTATTGAACATTTAAAGTAACTGATCTTAACATTTTTAATTACTAAATTGTTCGGTTTGTAAAAATCAGTAGTTATGATAGAGACAGCATTGCCTAACTTAGTCTGATATTTAGCCATATTTTTTACAGCCTCAACAGGGCCTCCAGCTATCGTGGATAGATCAGGAATTACATGTAGTATTTTCAATTTTAACCACTTATTTTCACTAATTAACGCTAATCATATTTGCTATATATATGTATGATTTTCTATTACCATCAACCATCAACCATCAACCATCAACCATCAACCATCAACCATCAACCATCAACCATCAACCATCAACCATCAACCATCAACCATCAACCATCAACTTCTTTAATCAG
>PVBE010574074.1_pt1 | contig 34729 bp, 34 predicted proteins | sample 1631181 | NCBI WGS metagenome assembly PVBE01 (sample SAMN08397723, study PRJNA350692) | Marine metagenome, whole genome shotgun sequencing project. | isolation source: water | place: Pacific Ocean | collected 2012-04
CGAACAATAGGCCTATAAAAGCAGGAAATAAGAAGATCAGCCCGGCTAGCGTAATCGAAAAAATACCGAATAGTAGAATGCCTCTAGTCAAGACTCTATGCCCTTCTGATAAGATCTGACTTGTTGATATGAAGTAGTTCCTGAACATGGCGATACTCCAAAAATTATTATGTTCTGTTACATAAATAAAATCCAGAAACGGGTTTATCAAGGTTTGGCTGAGGCAAGGGTTTTCATTAGTTTTTTAAAATCCTTTTTCTGCTGGTCAAGAGACCGCCGCGTATAGATGACCCGAGGGCTGGGGTGATATAACGGAAACAGGGTGAACTGGCTTACAGATAATGGACGCGCGACCACATCCGCCAGTTTGTAGTGTGTTCCCAGAAGACGGTTGACCGCTTCGAGTCCGACTCCACCTATGGTTGAAACTACTTTAGGGGCTACGATATCGAGTAAATCCTGCAAAAAGGAAGAACAGCTGCTGATTTCCTTGCTGGTGGGGCGACGATTGTTTCCATCTTTCAGCGGATTGCACAATACGGCGTTGGTGATGAAAATATCTTTTCTAGTGAGTCCCGCATGGTCAAGAAGCAGTTCAAAATTATCTCCAGACCGGTCGCCGTGAAAAGGGATGCCGGTTCGCCCCGCGCCAAATCGGCCAGGCGCTTCCCCAATGAAAATAAGGTTGGTATGAATGGAACCGTTTTTTGACCTCAGTATGGCAGGGAGGTCGGCCATCGCGGGGCAAAGCCTGCATTGGGCGGCCTTTTTCGATAGTTTGCTAAACTCTTTTTTTCTGTCGGACATGCGTCAAGTCCGCTCACTTTCGTCTTCTTCCTCCTCTTCCTCTTCATCATCACTTGTTTGGCAAATAACAAAGAAGCCGACGAGCAAAAGGATGCTGGCAATACCCGTTAGTATCATGTCCATAAGAGGAACCTCTAAAACGGTTTGATCGTTGCGAGGTAGATCATCCCTGCGGCGATCAGAAAAATGGCGATATGAACCATCATCGCATACTTTTTAGGTAATACATCGGTTTGAATCTGCTTGCCGTTGAGAACGCCCAGAATTATCAGAATAATCAACAATCCCAATTTGGGAAATATCCAGTTGGTTTCAGCGAATATATTGGTTTTCATCGCCAGTACCATTCCAGAAATTATGGTGACTCCCAGAATGGGGTAATAGATAAATTTGTGAATTCGTTTTTGTATGTTTTTTGCGCCCTCCACTTCTTCCTGCTTTTTCAGCCGCAGGCGAAAAACAACTGTCAGTGATTGCAGGAACAGGGTCCCCACAACGAGGCACATCGAGATCATGTGAAGAGTGAGGAAAAAATTTTTCATTTCAGGGAGTCTTTGTTCTTTTTAGTTTAAGAGGTTTCTTCAGCAGGTGCGGAAGGGTTGTTTTCCCAGTAGATGATGCTGGCCGCCAGCAAAGCCATTCCAATTCCACAATATATAGTGGCTACAACAATGTATCCGCCAAGAAAGGTGTTGTAGGTTCTAAGCAAAAAACCAAGCAACATCATTCCCGCTATGAGTCCATAAAACGGGCCAGAGAAAACTTGATGGACTTTTAGTGGCGGAGCCAGTTGGTTGATTCGACCCCGATTTCGTTGAGCTGTTTTGCTCAGAACAAATTTTCCTTTAATGACACCAACCACAACTCCGATAATACCAGAAATTATGATGGCTTCCTGGCTGGAATTTTGTTCCTGTGCCGCCAATTGGTAAAGGCCCGTGCCCCGGTAAATTAAGAAAAGGCCGACCAGACCCCAGACGCATCCGGCTGTTTGCGATAATTGTTGTTTGTTCACTGCATACCCTCTGAATATTATTAATTTCCCGTTTAGATGAGAAATTCACAGGAAAGTTTTTTTTATTAGCTTGCTACCTATGCGACTTCTTATTCGATATAAGACTTGCGGACTGGGCGAGCCGCCATGCGGCCACTTTTACTTTTGTATAGAGTCCGTATTTCGCCATTTCTCAGGTCCAGAATATAATCGTCGCCGGACATAGAGGGTTCATGAAGCCAGATAGTGGGCAGAGGCCCTTCTGGGAAAATAGGATCGAGGAAAAGCTTCGTTCCATATTTATCTTTGTTTTCCTTGTCTAATTCATAAAGTGTTTCCGCCTCCACGATTGTAGGAAGTCTCCACTCGTAATGACCGGCAAATCTGATGCCAGCCAGATCTTTGGCGTAATCACTAGCCTCATCCCAGGTGAACCATTTGGCTTCTTTTTGCCAGGAATCTTCGCGGGTCCAGGTGAGATCATTTGCGGTGTCTGTGATGGTTCCGTCTCCGTTGTCCTTAAAAATAGGTTTTTCCATAATGAGTTAAGGTTGGGTTGTCTGAGGTTTTTGAGGAATATCGTCCAAAGCGAGGTTCTTGAGGCGTTGTTTTAATTCGTCGAGATTAAAACGTTCTGGACTATTAAATGCTTCTCGTTTCAGGATATTTTTAAATGAGCGTCTAAGCAAACCATTTGACCAGCAGATGAATGGTGTCCGGCGCAAGATGCGTCTAACGGTTTGTCGGGTAATTTTAACATTTGCGTCCGACTTCAGCAAATCGTGGTTGTTATGGAGTATCGCTACCGTTTCCATCGCCATCCACAACGGCCAGATGCAAAACAGCCGAATCCGCATATTACTAGCCGGTATCGCCAGTGTGAAGTCCAATGCATCGTTGAGGTGTCCGACGGTTTTATTGAGAAGGCTTTCTAGTACTTTTAAATCTTTTTCGGTTGACGCTCCTGCATGGAACTCATCAGGGGTCAACCCGTTGGCTTCGATAAAGCTTCTTGGTACGTAAGACCAGCCGCGCCCTCGATCTGCTACAATATCTTTTGAAATATTTGTAATCTGGAGACCGAGACCAAAAGATATTGCTGTTCGCCGCATGGTTTCCTTATTCGTGGCGGAAAGACCCGGCATTTCCTGCAGGAAAAGATTGCATAACATTTCCCCCACAGCCCCGGCGACAAAATAGCAGTACTCCTCCAACTCCTCAGAGTTTCCCAGTAATGTCATTTGTTCCGATCCAAATTTCTTTTGAAAATAGGCCATCCCCTGAGCCATTATGCAAACAGAGGGAATAATCTGCTGTTGGAAGTTTTCTTGAAGAGAGTCAAATGCGTTGAATACCTTTTGCGTGTTTTGCAAAAGGTCCAGGTCGGCAGGACTGCCGTCAACGATAGATATATCTTCTATCCATTGAGTAAGGGCGACGCTTCTGTTTTCAGTATCTTTCAATAGCGAGGCAAAATCCAGGAGGAGCCGAATTTTGTCAGCCGCATCAAGTTTGCCTGCATCTTCCACCGTATCAATGGTACGGCAAAACAGGTAGGCAATCAGAATACTTTTATGCAGGTCTCCATTAAGAACAGAAATGTTCAAAGCAAAGGTTCTGCTGACCTTGGGTAATGTGTTGACGCAGTAGTTCCAATCTTCCATAGATAAAACATCAGGCTAAACCCACTCTATCCGGGTTTTCCTATAAATATAAAATTAAGGACGTCTCTGATAATTGTTTATAGGGTTTTTAAAAGATGTCCTGGATATTAAATTTGGAAAAATTTTAAAGGAACCCGGCGCCAATATCAGGCATAGAAAGTGACCGGAAAAGCTTCACGACGAAGGCGGATCAATGAGCTACCGGTTTCGCATCAATTTCCTTAGCTATTTTTAGAATCGCTTCATGCACTTCGTTGATGACATATCCGGGTGTGCTTGTACCTGCAGTTATGCCTACATGATTTTTGTTGTGGAACCAGTCTCTTTCTAATTGTGAAAAGGACTCAACATGATGCGCCTTTATATTTTTTTCTTCACATACCTGAACCAGTTTTTTGGTGTTTGACGAGTTGTACCCGCCGACCACTATCATGATATCAACTTGACCTGCCAAATCTCTCACTGCGATCTGTCTGTCACGCGTTGGCTGACAGATGGTATTTACAAAATTTACTTCGTCAACACAATCGAGAGTTCTGATTTTACTGACCAGGTGCTCCGCTTTTTCTACCTGTAAAGTCGTCTGGCTGACAATTCCCAGCCGTCTTTTTCCTGCTTTTTCAATTTTTTTCAAATCGCTCATATCGTTTATAACCAGGTAATCCTCAAGGTCACCGACAATACCCTTTACTTCCACATGGTCTTGTTGGCCTATGACCACAGGAAAATAGTCCTTCGCCACCATCGATTTAATAGTTTTATGCACCCGCATCACCAACGGACAGCTGGCGTCATAAACTGTATGGCCCGCATCTGAGAGCCTTTTCTTTGTTATTTCTGCCGCACCATGAGCGGTTATCATAACTTTTTGGGTTTTGATCTGGTCCATATCATTAATATTATTGACCAGGGACACGCCATTTTTTTTCAGCGATTCATTAACTTGTGGATTGTGGACCAATTGTCCGACGATGGTAAGATCGGCTCCGAAATCAGGAGTCATCGCCAGGTTGATGGCATCCTGAACACCAAAACAGGTACCCAAAGCGCTGGCAAGTGATATTTTCATTATATATAAATCCTTATGAGTGATTATTTGTAGTTAGCAGAGTCAAAGTCGCGTACTAATTTTAGCAAAACGGTGGAGTTTTGCCTATAAAATTCCATTTTTGACCCATCAGAGGTCATTTCATGAACAAATTCTTGAGAATTTGCGGGGAGGTATGTTTACCGATATCGGCGATGGATTCTGTGAGGGGGATATTTTCGGGCAGACTTCTACGCATACCTGAGCGTTTCCACAATCTGCTACTCCGCCTTTGCCCATAACCGCATCCAGACGTTCTTCATTCAGCATGGAGCCTGAAGGGTGCAGGCTGAACAGTCTCACGCAAAAGTCTACTTAATACAAGAAGTTTCGAGCAGAAGCCTGTGATGAGTCCAAATAGGTACTGTTCTGAATTTTGGAAGAGTTCGGTTTAGAAATCAGATTCCAGGAGGGGTTTGGCTTTGAAGTTGGGGTCAACGGGTTTATCTGTTGAACAAATCTTAACGGTTTTTTTAGAAATGCGGGCATTGTATTCCCTCAAGTTAAACGAGCCAAACCCTTGTATCACCACACGACCATCTCTACCCAATGTTTCCATAATCGAATCGAGAAAGGCAGTAAGATAGCGATCAGCTTCTTTCTTTGATATTTTTAACCGCAAAGACATTTTAGTTGTTAAATCTGAACGAGTCATTTAAGTTTCTCCTTATATGGGAGGGAGTGAATTGATAACTAATTCTGATTGACTAAATGGCAAGAAGCGTACCAAGTTGACGCGGGCTTTATAAGCATATAGTTTCCAGTGAGTTAAAAATATGAGGTGAAATTTACTGCCTTAAAATGATTGCAGGTTTAGATAAAGGGTGTATACGAATGTATACAGTTTGAAGCCTCTGAATTTTTGTCGATTAGCTTATGGCGCGGGTGACTTTTCTGATGTTGGGCTGGGAAATACTTGATGAATGTGAATAAAAACATACTGGTCTATATGACCCATCCGCATGTTCAGGCATGGAATTTTCTGCCGGTTCACGGGAATATTCTGGAGGAGAGGATTCCCGGATTGCGAGTGACTATTTGTTCAAACTCTAAAGAGTTTCTGGATCGCCTGCCAGAGGCGAAAATGGCTATCGTGTGGTTTTTCAAGAGTGAATGGCTGGAGAGAGCGCCAAATCTTAAATGCATCGCCACCCCGGCGGCAGGAAAAGACTGGATTGATCTGGAGGAGAGCAAGGTTGTGGTTTCATACGGGGCTTTCCATGGGCCGATGATGGCGGAAAGTGTTGTCGGGGCGGTTTTTTATTTTTTGAAAGCTTTTCATTTTTCTAATAAAATGCAGTTGCAGAAAAAATGGGCGCGAATAAAAGTCTCCGAAAAACTCGGGTCACTCAAAGGGAACCGGGTGACTGTACTCGGATTCGGTAAGATAGGGCAATGCATAGGAAAGTTTCTCAAACCTTTTGGCTGTGCAATAACTGGCATCAAAAGAACTCTTTCTGAACCCCCGGATTACTTCGTGGAAGGTGACAGCATTGTCACGGCTGATAAAATTGCGGAAGTTTCAGCACTGCCAACGACCGATCACCTTATCCTCGCACTTCCCGGCGGAAGTGAAACTGAAGGACTGGTAACTCGTGAACTTTTAGAAAAACTTCCTGCGGGTTGTTATCTGTATAATGTGGGACGCGGCAATGTATATAATGAACAGGATTTGGTGGAACTGCTGGAAAACAGAAAACTGGCGGGGGCCTACCTCGATGTCTTTGCTGTAGAACCGCTCCCGGAAGAATCACGTTTGTGGGAGATGGAAAACGTTCTCATTCAACCACACCTTTCCGCCGCTTCTCCGCAGTACCTGGAACTCTTCGTCGAAGAACTCGCGGAAAGAATCAACAGCGGAAAGTATATTCTTGATTGATAATTTAGATGTAAATATGTAACTTGAAATCTTTTTATTGGAGTAAATTGTGATTAAAAAAAATGATGTTGTGACCATGGGCTTTAGCTTGAAAAACTCCACAGGGGAGGAATTGGATAGTGCTGATGCCAAAGAGCCTTTGAATTATCTTCACGGGGCGAAAAATATTGTTCCGGGACTTGAGGAAGCGATTGACGGATTGGCCGTGGGCGATAAAAAGGATGTGACGATTTCCCCTGACAAAGGGTACGGTGAAGATGACCCCGGGCTCCGGTTAAAAATTCCCCGTTCCAACTTTCCGCCGAAAGCAGATATCAAGCCCGAAATGCAATTCGCTTCGGAAATGGACGGCCACAAGCAGATTTTTACTGTGATAAGCGTTGAAGATGACGAGATAAATGTGGATGGCAATCACCCGCTGGCAGGCCAGACCCTTCACTTCAGCATAGAAATCCTCGGAGTACGCGACGCCACGGAAGAAGAACTATCCCAAGGCCACGTCCATGACGGCACTCACCATCATTAGGAGAAGGTGGTGAATGGTTTTTGTTTTTGCTAATTGGGGTAGAGTCAAGGTAGTGCCCTTCGACGGGCTCAGGACGACATCGTGAGAAAGCCAAAACCTGATGAACTAAGAACTAGAAACTATGAACTATGTTGTTAGCTGAGGTCGTATTTTAGTTTTAGTTCTTTGAGTTGTTGCTGGTCGATTTCGGAGGGAGCCTGCGTCATCTGGCAGGTGGCTTTCTGGGTTTTTGGAAATGCTATGACTTCCCGGATTGATGGCGCTCCTGCCAGTAACATGGCGATACGGTCCAGTCCGAATGCTATGCCGGCGTGTGGCGGCGCACCGTACTGCAGGGCGTCTAACAGGAAACCAAATTTTGAATCGGCTTCCTCTGAGTCGATGCCGAGTAGTTTGAACATTTTCTCCTGAACTTCTTTGCGGTGAATACGGATGCTTCCGCCGCCAATTTCATTACCGTTCAAAACCAAATCGTAAGCCCGCGCTCTTATTTCTCCCGGAGCGGATTCAAATTTATCGAGGTCTTCATCCAATGGGGCGGTGAAGGGGTGATGCATTGCTGTGTGTCGTTTTGCTTCTTCATCATATTCCACCAATGGAAACTCGGTGACCCACGCCAGTTTGATCAGTTTTTCGTCTATCAGGTTGAGCAGTTTTGCCGCGCTCAGTCTTACGTTGGCCAGTGAATCGGCTACAATTTTCGGGGTGTCGGCGGAGAAGACGATGGTGTCGCCGGGCTTGCCTTCTACTTTTGCGATGAGACGGTCGAGCATTTCTTTTTCAAAAAATTTAACGATGGGCGACTGCAGTTCGTTTTCCTGAATCTTTATCCAAGCCATTCCTTTGGCCCCGTACGTTTTAGCGACTTCGGTGAGGTTGTCCAGCGCCTTGCGCGAGAGGGTGTCGGTGCTTTGTTTGATGTTGATTGCCTTGACTTGTCCGCCTGCTTCGAGCGCTTGCGTGAAAACTTTGAATCCGACTCCCTTAACTTCCTCGCTCACGTCTACGATTTCTAGTCCGAAGCGAAGATCTGGCTTATCGGACCCAAACCTGTTGATTGCATCTTCATATTTCAATATTGCGAATGGAGTTTCGATTTTGACTCCAAGCGCTTCTTTATAAATGGAAGCAATCATATTTTCCACGAGCGGGAAGATTTGTTTTTCGTCAACGAACGACATTTCCATGTCAATTTGTGTGAATTCAGGTTGTCGATCCAAGCGAAGGTCTTCGTCGCGAAAACATTTCACAATCTGAAAATATCGATCCATGCCCGATACCATTAAAAGCTGTTTGAACAGTTGGGGTGACTGGGGCAGGGCATAGAAATTTTTCGGATTGAGACGGCTTGGAACCAGGTAGTCCCGCGCTCCTTCAGGAGTGCTCTTGGTCAGGACAGGCGTTTCGATCTCCATAAACTTTTCGTCATGCAGAACGTTTCTCACCGTTCGGGTGATCTGGTAACGTAGAGCGAGATTCTTTTGCAGTTCCTCACCTCGCAAATCAAGATAGCGGTGCTTGAGCCGGGTGACTTCGCCGACTTCCTGACTTTCCCATGCTGAAAAGGGCGGGGTTTTTGACGGATTCAATATGTCGAGTTCGTCGACATAAACCTCAATAGCTCCTGTCTGGAGTTTGGGGTTGATCATATCATCGGGGCGGGCTCTGACTTTTCCCACCACAGAGATTACGAAGTTTCCACGCAGCGACTGTGCTTCCTGATGGGCCAGTTGGTCGATTTGCGGATTCAATACAACCTGCGTGAGGCCGTATTTATCCCAGAGATCAATGAAGATCAGCCCTCCGTGATCTCTTCGAGTATGTATCCACCCGCAAAGGGTGACTACTTGGTCGATATTTTTATCCGTTAATTCTCCACAGGTGTGCGTACGTTGCATTATATATCCGTTAAATTTAAAGTTGGGAAGCCGTCAAAAGACCCATCAAGATACTGAAAATAGGGAGGATTTGCAAGGGGATTCCGTTCTGCAAGGTTAGATGGTGATAAATCGCAATCCTACAGAATTGCCCTACAAAACAAGACATGATGACTGCTCAGAACACGTTGAGGGAGCGTTACTTTTCTTCCTGCTCTGAGGTCACACTGGCTTCTTGAGCGCGGAGTTCCTCTTCGCGCTCTTTTTGTTCCTGGATTTTTTTCTCGGCTTCGTAGCGTGCCTGTTCTTCTTCCAGTTCTTTTTTACGGATTTGTTGCTCGATTACCATAAGAGGTTTGATCTTAACGGCGACTGGTATATTGACCGTACTGCATGAACTCACGCAAACCCCGCATCCGGTACAAATCTTTTTGTGGAACACAGGATGCTGGTCCTGATTCTGCGTGATTGCTCCGGGAATAGGGCAGTCGATGACGCACTGCTGACAAAAACTGGCATCGTAAGCCTGACACTTTTTCTTGCTGAGTATGGCATACCCCATATTCACATCAGCCGGACTGTCGGCGGGTAACAAGGCACTATCAGGACAGGCGGAAATGCAGGGCAGGTCATCGCACATGACGCAGGGGTTTTTCGTGGGGTCGATATAGGGCGTTCCCATGACCAGGAATCCGAATTTTTTAGGTGCTTTGACGATTGCGTCTTTGGGGCAGGCATGGATGCATTTGTCACAGCGGGTACAATCCTGCAGGAACTGTCGTTCGGTGATTGCTCCGGGGGGGCGAATGAGTGGGACCCGCCGGGTAAATTTGTCGACCGTTTCATTGACCTTTTCTATTTTGCCTTGCACCGATTCAATCGCGGGCTTGGCGAAAAAATGTACGCCTTGTTTGATGAGTCCGCGCCGGTCATATTCGGGATCAACCTCCTCCTCTTCTACGACAACTTCTTCTACTTCTTCTTCAGTTGCTTCAGAAAAAACAGGGGGTTCTATCGCTGGGTCCAATTCAGCCTCTACGGGTTCAATTGCTTCGGGTTTGGAGCCGGGGCGGAATCGGGAAAGGAGGCGTTTGAAAAATCCTTTTTTCTCAACCGGGGGAGAGTCTTCATCAGATTCAGCAGTGACTTCCTCTATAGTTTCACCTGACTGCTGGGAATCCTCGAGTTCTTGCTCATCAGTTTCGTCAGCGCTCTCATCATCGTTCTCTTCGATGGGTTTGACATCGAGTTCAGCGGCAGAGTCCATGAAGCGTCCGAAGGAAAAGAGGTCGCGCCGGGAGACTTCTTTTTGTTCCTCAGGCGGCTTCGGTTGTTGAGTAATGGTCTGCTTATCCAAGCTCAGTGGGCTGACTTCTTCCGAAGAGTCATTGCCGCGCTGGTCAAGGCTGATGCTATCCACCCCTGTCGCGCGTTTTTGAGGGACCTTCTTTTTCTTGAACGTTTTTTTTGCAAGACGATACCGGAAGTCCATGACTTAATTAAGAAGCTTGTTGATGGTTTTCTGGAAGAAGTTAGTGGTTATTTCCATCCGAATTCATCGGCGATGAAACTATAGTCATGCCAGTTCTGAGCATTTGAATTTTCCAACATATACTCATCGGTTGCCAGAACTAGAGGGTGTCCCTTATTGACAAAGGATTGAACGGATGGGAAACGCAGGATAAAAATAGTCACTGCGATACGGGCCAATTCAAGAATATCCGGTTGTTGTTTGATTTGTTCGATTATCTCAGCGGCATTTTCCTCGGTGACACCTTGAAACATGCCGGCAGTTCTTTCTTCCAACTCCGGTTTCTCATCACAAATGCAGACAGCTTTTAATTGCAATTCAAGAATGCGCTGGTAATCCTCTTCATCGAATTCGCCATCCATTTTTCCTTCATCCCAGGCCGAGCCATCCAGGTTACGTTCACCGGAGGTGTCTTTACGTTCAGCCGTTTCACAAAATGTCAGGTTTGCTTCGTCGAGCATAATTTTTGCGATGATTTCATTACTGGGTTGCTGAGTGGACATGGTATTTAATAATCTCCTGAAGACTTGATTCGATATAACGGCTTCACTTTCCTTATGTGGACAGGAAATTTCAATCGACAAAGAAAAAGGAAGAGTCAATTTTAATAGAATGCATTTATTTTACCACCAAGCCCGCAGGAATCACATAAAAAACAGGCAAGTTTTTTCGCGGAGTCGACTGGTTTTTTTTTGCGTTTATCTTGTCTTTGAGGTTTAATGATCCATATTCAGTCAACAATTATCAGTTATTCGCCGGTGGATTATTTTTCACCGCAAACATAGATTACAAGTTATGAAAAAAGTTTTACTGCTATTTCCTCCGGAGTGGGTACCTACCGCGCCTTATCTGGCACTCCCCAGCCTCACAGCTGTGCTTCGCGAAAATGGGATCGATGTTGTTCAAAAAGACATCAATGTGGAAATGTATGACCATATTTTTACGCGGGGCTTTCTAATGTTCGTCAAAGGACGTATCAAAAATCGCCTGCGGGATCTCAGGGAAAAGCAGAGGATGGGGTCCATCACGCCGGAGGAAAGAGACATCAAGGGGATGCTCAAAGAGTACACTTTTGTCGATCTTGAGCATCACATCAAAGCAGTTGAGAAGGCCAAAGAGATTATGCGCGGGCCAGATTTTTATAAAGTGTCCAAGGCCGAGTGGTCGTTGAATGCTTTTCGGGAAGTGATGGGTTATGTCTCGGCCGCGTACCATCCGGCAGACATACAGTTTTATCCGGCAGAGAGTAACCTGAATATTTATCGTTCCTGGGTTTCTGATGACTTGTTAAAGGCTCCGCATGATGACACGGTTAACGTGTACGCGGACATCTGCCGACAATTGGTTTTCCCCGCTATAGAAGATGAGAAGCCGGACCTGATAGGCATTTCCATAGGCACGCCGGTTCAGCTTATGTCCGGTATTACTTTTTCGACACTGATCAAAGAGAAGTATCCTGATATTCATGTGACGGTCGGCGGCAACATCATCACCCGCTTGCGCGAGGAATTTCCTAAGAAAGATAAATTTTTCGGCAAGGCGTTCGATTCAATGATTTGTTACGAAGGGGAACACCCGATTGTCTGGCTAACGGAAGCGTTAGATGGCAAACGGAAGATGGAGGATGTTCCCAATCTGATTTATCGGGAGGGAAATGGAAACATCCGCATCAACGAGACCTATCAGGAAAAGGTGAGCGAACTGCCGCCGCCTGATTTCGAGGGTATTCCATGGGATAAATATTTTTCTCCGGAGCGCCTCGTTCCATACCTGGGTACCCGCGGATGTTATTGGGGTAAATGTACATTTTGCGATCACGGAGCAGGATATATTGACCAGTTCCGAGCCAAGCACGCCGATCAGATTGTTGAGGAGTTGGCACACCTGAAGAAAACATGCAACACGAAACATTTCCTGTTCACCGACGAATCATTTCCACCGGCGTTGTTTAAAAAGCTTCCGCCAATTATGATCGAGAAAAAACTCGACATTTACTGGACTACACTCATTCGTTTTGAGTCCAGTCTGTTGGAACCGGAGGTATGGGAGCTTGCTGCAGAATCGGGATGCCGCTCGCTTTATTTCGGGTTGGAGTCTGCCAATCAGCGCATAATCAGTTTAGTTAAAAAAGATACGAATATTTCTGCTGCAGTGACTAACCTGAGCGAAGCCAAGCGGGTGGGTATCTGGAGTCACGTGATGGCCTTTTACGGGTTTCCCACTGAGACCGAGGAAGAGGCTGGAGACACGCGGGAGTTTTTGTTGAAAAATCAGGACATCATTCATTCCGTCGAGATGTATTTTTTCGTTTTATACAAACATGCTCCGGTAATGAAAATGGCTGATGAACTCAAGATAGCAGTTAAGGATATTCCCGACCACGATTTCGCCTTGGACTATTATTACACTCCGGAATCGGGCCAGACTATTGAGGAAGCCATGGGTCGCTATGAAAATTTTTATCAAAACGATTTCGCACCATGGGCCATGCGGATCAACGCTCGCGAACATGTCTTCCTTTACATCACTCACCACGGGACCAACGATCTTCCAGATCTTTACGTCAAGAATGTCGTAGAGCCAACACGGCAACGGCGGTTGTAGTTTTCAGGTTTGTTTCCGCCCGCCCTGTTTTTGATTTGAATAAAAAGGGGCTGGCCCCTGCAAACTGTGACTTGAAATGCTTGCGCTGTTCGGTTAACCTCAGTCCTCTCAATAAAATCAGGAACTACAATAATGATCAAGACAACTTTGATCGGGCATGCCTGCCTGCTCATACAATCTAAAGAAACGACCATACTGACGGATCCCGTTTGGTCAGAATACCAATGGGAGGAACTTCAGGTTCTATGTCCCAGCATCGTTTTGGAAAAAGACAAGGTACCGCCGATTGATGTCCTTAATCTTTCCCACCGGCATCAGGACCATTTCGATGTGCGTACTTTGGCTTACCTGGCGAGAAATGAAAGGATTATCACGCAGGATACAATTATTCTTGCGCCTCAGGATAAGCTTCTTCTCGATGTTCTCAATGAACTGGAGTTTAAAAATATAAAGGTTGTTACAGATTTCGAGCCGATTCAGGTTAAGGATGTGACGCTTACCCCGACTCCTTCGCGCAATCAGTTGAGCACTTCTGAAGATTATTACCCCGAACACGGGCTTCTTGTGAATGATGGGGAGGTGACGGTGTGGAATCAGGTGGACACTCTCGTGAGTCCCGAGATCATTGAAAACATCCGACAACTTTATGACCAGATAGATTTTGCCCATGTCCGGTTTGTCCCTCTTATAGAAGGGAACTTTTCCTATCATAAGCAGACGGACCTGCCTTTAAGCGAATATTGTACATTTTTGAATGTTGTAAAGACTCTTGCTCCCAAAATGGTGGTACCCGGTGCCGCCTTCTTTCGCTACCGCGATGAAATCGGTTTCCTGAACCAATATTCGTTTCCGACTACTGTAGAACAGTTCATTCGAGACCTGACGGCATTTTGTCCTGAAGTGCCTTGCAAATCATTTTTACATGGGGATGTTGCACATATCACAGAAGGCGGGGTCCGTATCGAAAAGCAGTCTTCGGATTTTGTACGCATGCAGGAGGATGACAGCCATCTGGCGACATTCAAGCCCGTTATGGAAGTTCCCGCGATAAAAACTCAAACCACCGATCCAACGGAATATGACAGAGAAATGAAGGTGGTTGCAGAATTTTTGGAAAACTGTTTGCTAGAGCGGATTCTAAACAGTGAATTGTTGGGCGGCTGGCAACATTGGCAGATTGTTTATCAACTTGAAGTGTTCGGGCAGGAAGATTCCCAAATAGGGGCTATAGATTTTGGGCACCCCGGCAAACCTGTACTTCACAAGGGAGACCTTGGAAAAATCAACCTCTACGAAGGTATTTCATCGTCCGAATTATGCGCTCTGATAGAAGGGACCACATCGTGGGATTATGTGACCTTGTGCGGAAATTACCGGACTTTCAGTAATATCTATCGAGTCACAGACGGTGGATTTGAAATTCCTCCTGAAGATAAATCGAACTACGCATTGGAACCTTTGATGGATCTTTTCCCCTGGGACAGCGATATGGACCGGAGGAAATTCATGAGAGACGTCAAGCGCTGGAAAGGGAAGGCTTAGGGTGAAAACAGGAGGGGGCCTTCTTTTTTAATTCCTTGAGGACTTGCAGTCCATTTAATCCGGGAAGCATGAGGTCGAGAAGGACGAGGTATGGCTGAAATGGGTCATATTTTTTCAAGGCGTCTTCTCCATCCTCGGCAACTTCCATAATACAACCCTCTTCCTCAAAATATTGGCTCATGAAGGTTCGTGGTTGCGCGCCGTCTTCGACGGTAAGAATTTTTCGATCCTTGAGACTCCCCATTCCCTGTTTACCTTTCCGGAAGCCCTTTCTCCAAGGCCCCTTTGTAGAATGATCCAGTTAATACACCCGTTTCACTAATTAATATTTTCATCACTCTGTTCCGCAGAGAGGTCTTTTTCCAGATCGGATTGAATTTGAGACACGTCAAGCATTAGATCGGCATAACTGGTTTTCATCTCTTCGCAATATTTCCGCAGGCACCCGTACATAATAAATACACAATTCCACTCGTCGATAGACTCATCCTTTTTCTCGCATCGCTTTTCAAAAGCGGCAAGGCTCTCTTCTATCTTTTCCAGCGTCATGTTGAATGCTTCAATCTCGTTACAAGTTCCCGAGTTATCGTCAACATTAAAATCTCCGATGATTTCGCCCGTCTTGCTTTCTTTGAATTCATGGTACTGATCCTCGATTTGACCGAAATCGATTCCGACCTTATCGCAATACATTCTCAGGGAGTTGAAACAAATCACCATGCATTCATACCCACCGATCTCATTACTATCATCATCTAAAATGTCCGAAATATCATTTTCGACTGAATCGATCATTTCAAAAAAGATATCCAGATTACTTGCCTCATTATTTTCTGACACGGATAAAACACTCTCTCGTAAGGGGGGAAATTGAATCTAATATTCAGGATTATACCAGAGAATAGAATAAAAATTGAGGAGAGAACCGGATCATCAAATATAAAGATCTACTTTGTGCGATAAACCAAAAATAATCTAGGGGGTGACAGTTCAGTCGGCCCACACCCCGAGGGTGTGTACTTTTTGTTATTTTGGAGGAGGAGAAGAGATGCTTAGAAAAACAGGGGTAGGGTTTTTATTAAGTATTGAAAAAATTGGAGGCACCGGGCGGACTCGAACCGCCGATAAAGGTTTTGCAGACCTCTGCCTTACCACTTGGCCACGGTGCCTGAAATGTAAGCCTGATTAAGGAAAGAAGGAAAGTGGAGCGGGAGAAGGGGTTCGAACCCTCGACTTCAACCTTGGCAAGGTTGCACTCTACCACTGAGTTACTCCCGCGATCTTGTAATCCGCTAAAAGGTTACAGAAGGTATCATTATATTTCCCTCGATGTGTTTGTCAATTTCTATTTTTTGGGAAAATGTGATTCTTTTCCAGCCACTAGCCGTCTAATGTTCTCATGATGTTTGAAAATTACCAGCATGGCGATAGCCAGGGACATGTATATATAAGGAGGGGGCATTTTCAGAAGTATTCCGAGCACGGGCAAAGCGATCGCCGCGAGCATGGAGCTGAGCGACACATACTTTGAAATCCACAGGATGAAAGCGAATACTCCCATCGCTCCCAGGCTCGCCATCGGCATCATATATAAATGAATACCTAGTCCGGTAGCCACCCCTTTGCCTCCTTTAAACTTGAGAAATACTGAAAAAAGATGGCCCAAAAATGCCATGAGTCCCGCGCCGGCAACCGCAATAGGATCACCCAGGGCCCATGAAGCTAGCGCCACAGCGAGCCAGCCTTTGAGAGCGTCTCCCAGCAGGGTCAGGATGCCGGTTTTTTCCCCCAGTACCCGTGCGACATTGGTTGCCCCGATGTTTCCACTGCCATGTTCGCGCAGGTCAACACTTTGCGCGCGGGCGAATAAAACTCCGAACGAGATGGAACCCAGAATATAGGCGATAACCCAGATAGGAATATTCTTAATCATCTCAGGCAAGATTATGGGGATGTGTTCTTGTGATCAATCTAAAGGATCAAATGAAGTGCTGGACTTGGATTTGTTTTTCAATTTTTCTTTGGCTCGTTTTTCAATTTGACGGACCCGTTCGCGGGACAGTCCGATTTTTTTCCCTATTTCCTCCAGCGTTTTGGATTCTTCATCGAAGCCAAACCGCATCCTTAGAATTTTCTTTTCTCGTTCCGGTAGGTCCAACAGCAGTTGATCGACTCTGGCTTCCAGTTCCTTTTTCATTATTTGTTCATCGTAGGGAACGGTATCTTGTTTTTCCAAGAGCTCCAGATAGGTAGTGTCTTCTCCTTTTTTGAGTGGAGTATCCAGAGAAATATGCGTTCGATAGGCACGCATGTTGTTTTCGTAAACCTTTATCGGAATTCCTTGACGTTGTGCTACCTCAGCCTGCGTTGGTTCCCGGCCAAGGGTTTGGGCCAGATCGTTAAAGCACTTCGCTCCCTTGAAAACTTTGCCCGCTTGTTTGACTGGTAGTTTGACTGTTCCGGACTGTTCGGCGAGGGAATTCATGATGGTTTGTTTGATCCACCAAACGGCGTAGGTGATAAACTTAACTTTATGCGCAGGATCAAACCTTTTTGCCGCCTGGATGAGACCAATATTGCCTTCCTCAATTAAGTCCTGAAGAGAGAGTCCGCATCCACGATACTTGTTGGCGACAGAAACCACGTATTTTAAATTTCTTTGAACTAGTATTTGAAGCGAAGCCGTGTCGCCCTCGGCTATTTTGAGGCCCAACACCCGTTCTTCATCGCGAGTCAGCGGCTTGATTTTGCTGATCTCGCTCATGTAACGAGTCAGGGCATCGGCTTGTGAGCCCCTGCTTTTGCTCGATTTATCATCACGCGTTTTTTCAGGGTTTGCTTTACCAGTCATAATGTCACTTATCTGCGTAAAGTTCTAAGCCTGCTTTTTGCTTGAATGGAGAAGCGGCTTCTGGGATATCGTTTCAAAAGTTCTTTGTAGGAGACCGATGCTTCATCAAAACTTTGTTCATGATAATACGATTCTGCTATAAGAAACATTGCTTCATCTAAATGTTTATGCTTCGGATGTTCTGCCACGAGGTTTTTCAGTCTGATGATAGCTGACTGGTAGGACCCGGTGCGGTAGTAGAATTTTCCTATTTCAAAAACATTTTGCGCCAACTTAAACTCACATTCTATTTGTTTTGCTTTAGCGCTTTCCAGAAATTGGCTTTTGGGGAATCGGTTGATCAGTTGATTGAAGCCCTCAAGAGCTTCCCGAGTGGAGGTTTGATCTCTCAAAGCAAGGTCTATCTGTTTAAAGTCCGACATGGCTTTGTAATAGTAGGCCCGATCCACCTGTGCGTGAGCAGGATAGAGTTCAATGAACTTTTGGAAATGGAATTTTGCTTCTTCAAACTCCTTATCCACATAATAAGTTCTCGCTAGAAGTAACAGCGCCTGTATTCGCTCCTTGCTATCAGGAAAATCTTCAAGAACTTGCTGAAAAGCGGCTTTCGCTCGAACATTCTGATGGAGCTTAGTTGCTTTAATTCCCTCATTAATTAGTTCCTGAGCCGACCCAGATTTTCCATCCGGTGTGGACGAGCAGGCGCACACTATCAGAAGGCAAAGGATAACACTCACGGTGCCGAATAATCGGGCGTTCATTTTTGGAAATCTCATAACAGACAGGCAAGGTTCATATTTTTTAAGCCTGTATATCATAGCACCAAAGCACACTAAAGTCTTTTAAAATTGGAGGTTTCTTGCTTCCGCCTTGCAATGAGGATTTTAATCGTGCTATAAGTTTGGATTGCCTACAATGCTGGAAATTGGTAGAGGCAGGTTCAATATACCTGAGAATATAAATGGTTATGCGTTTAGCTCTAAAAATAAAACTCCCAGTTCTGTTGGCGGCGCTGGCGCTCAGTTTCCCTTCCGTCTTGTATGCTGCCGACGCAGTCGATTCTGGGTCAGGCTTGAAGGTTCTGTCCTTTATCGAAAAGGGCGGGTTTATGATGTACCCCATTCTGTTCTCATCCATTCTTGTGCTCGGAATCGGTTTGGAAAGAGCCTATAACTTACGGCGAAAAAATATTATTGATTCCGAATTTCTTGAACGTATCCGTTCCCACTGGAATTGGAAGGATATTCAGTTGGGTTTGCAGTTATGTACTTCACATGACACTTCGCTGGCTCGTGTTCTTAAGACCGGGTTGTTACGGTTTGGTGGCAAGCTTGATGAAATAGAACGGGCGATTGAAGGTGCAGGTCAACACGAAGCCTCATTGCTGAATTCCAACCTGCGTGTTTTGGGAGCGGTTGCAAATATAACTCCTATGATGGGATTATTGGGAACTGTGTTTGGGATGATCAAGGCCTTTAATGTCATCTCGCAAAGCGGAACCGGGAACCCCGGTCTGGTTGCCAGTGGAATTTCAGAAGCTTTGATCACTACTGCGGCGGGTATGATAGTCGGTATCCCCGCACTGGCTTTGTATCACTACTTCCGTGCAAAAATAGATCGATATGTTTTTGAGATGGAAGAAATTTCCTTCCAACTCGTTGAAGAACTTTCTTACGAAGCGGTGCGCGAGAAAAAGGCACAGGAAAATAAAGATAAACCCGCAAAACCTCGAGCGGGTGGCGTACGTAACGTATCTTGAGGCTGATCTCTGATGGATATGAACGGTAAAATGTTTTGTTCTGGTGGATTCAATGCGTTTCCGAAAAGAAGCTGAAGAAAATTTCGCGTTAGATCTGACACCGCTTATTGACGTGGTGTTTCTCCTCCTTATATTTTTTATGGTGTCAACGGTGTTTGTAGATTTTAAACGCCAGATGGATATTTCCCTTCCTTCCTCAAAGTCGTCCGTGCCGGACGAAGCTTCTCAGCCAATCGAACTTGAAGTAACGGTTGATAAACAGGTTTTCCTGAATGGGGAAAAAGTTCGTTTGCGAGACCTTGAACCGGTTCTGGCAAAGATAGACGTGGATAAAAAGAATGCAGCTATCATAAGAGCGGACAAGAACCTGCCTTATGGGGACGTGATCAAGATTATGGGCTTGCTTCAAAGTGCCCAAATTCTTGATATTAGCGTAGCTGTAAAATAAATTACTTTAAATTTGTTTTCGTTGCGGGGTAGCCGGATGGCGACGGTCGATGATCCATTCGTTCAGCATATGGATTTCGTCAAAGCTTAATGTGTCGAACAGTGATTCCGGGTCACTGTGATCTTCATCGTTGATCATAACGCAATAGTTTCTCTCAACATAGGCCGCTACATGTGCATTGAACTGTGGAAACCTGGAGAATAATTCAGAAAAAATTTCCTTTTGATACTCCAGGTTTTTGTTCTGAGGCCTGTATTTAGAAAGACAGGGGGGCAGCTTGGTTTTGAAATCCGCTTTTATCAGTACCCCCACAATTTCTCTCCTTAACCTTGAGGGTCCGATAACAACCATTCTATCTTAAGCTTTCCCGTATGTATTTCATAAATGTGATATCAGCCTGGATATTATCTGGAAATAAATCATTTTCCTTCCTCAAATGTGTTGTTTTAAAGAATGTGGTGGGTTTATGCTACTCTCGTAGAATCACAATATTTGCTACAATTGTGACTTCCAGAGGATAGGTCAGTTGAATTTCAATTCTGAAACTTTAGAAGTCACGTTAAAAATCAGAGAACAACTATGAAAAAAATTGAAAATTCTTATCTTAAAAGGAGTCAGTCACTGCTTGAATTGATCGACAAGTCGCCGACTCCTTTTCATGCGGTTGAGGAATTTAAGCATCAATTGAAAAACGGAGGATATGTTGAGTTGATGGAGCAGGACTCATGGGACCTTTCTCCCGGTGGAAAATATTTTGTAATCCGAAATGGATCGTCACTGATAGCATTTTGCGTTGGATCAATAATGCCAGATGAGTCTGGATTTAAAATCATCGGGGCGCACACGGATAGTCCGAACCTGCGCCTGAAACCCAACCCATCCTATGTAAAAAATGGTTATATTCAATTAGGGGTAGAAGTGTATGGTGGAGCGCTGTTAACGACCTGGACCGACAGGGACTTGTCACTGGCAGGGAGAGTGGTATTGAAAGAAGCCTCTAAGAAGGCCCGAAAGAGTAGTCGCGTTAAACAGAAATCCCTGTCTTCAGAGGGGTACGGTTGCGCGTCTCGACTGGTAAAGTTTGATCGTCCTTTACTGAGAATTCCCCAGTTGGCTATTCATTTAAATCGATCGGTAAACGAAAAAGGATTGGTGCTTAATCCGCAGAATCACCTGCCTCCTGTTTTTGCTTTGTCGGATGGGAAAATTAAATCAAAAAAAATGTTAGAAGAATTGGTCGCCGGGGAGTTGAACTGCGATCCCACTGATATTCTTGGTATGGAATTGCAACTGTTCGATTTGCAGAAAGGAACACTGGCAGGAGTCAACAACGAATTTGTGTTTGCTTCACGTTTGGACAATCTTGCATCCTGCCATGCCGCCATGTCTGCATTGCTGGAGTCACCCCGCAAGGATTCGGCAACACGTGTTCTGGTGTTTTATGATAATGAGGAAGTGGGAAGTGATACCGCGCAGGGAGGGGGGTCGCCATTTCTTAAGGGTGTGCTGGAGCGTATATCCGCAGGAGGCAGTAAACCAAGGGAGGCGTTCATGAGAGGGATTGCCCGGTCATTATTTGTTTCCGCAGACATGGCACACGCCATTCATCCAAACTATTCCGAAGTGCACGATACCAATCATTTACCGATGATAAACTCAGGACCTGTCATTAAGAGCAACGCAGGACAAAAATATGCGACCGAAGGTGTGTCGGCATCGCAGTTCGAACAATTTTGCGAAAAAGCAAAAGTCCCCGTTCAGAAGTTTGCGATACGGTCGGACATGCGGTGTGGAAGCACAATAGGGCCGATCACCGCCGCGAACCTTGGTATTCGCACTGTAGATGTTGGTAGTCCCATGCTTTCGATGCATTCAATCCGCGAAATGGCTGGTTCAAAGGATCAGGAAAATCTCATTCGGGTATTCAAGGAATTTTACAAACCGGAGCAGTTTTTTACGAAGCGGTGTTGATTAGTTGGGAGGAATTTCCACCTGATAACCGAACCGGATCATAGCCTCATTTAAAACCTTGCGTGTTGCATCTGCGGCTTCAGGTTGATTTTTTGATTCAAACAAATCTACAGCTCTCCTCAAGTTGACGATCACGAGAAGTTTGAATGGCGGTTTTTTCTTAATATTGTAGTAGGCCCATCCGAGGTTGCCGTGTGCTTCGGCGTCATCGCGTCGCCGGTGAACAACAACGTTTAACTGAGCGATAGCATCTTCCCAGCGTTCGAGGTGGTTGTAGACATTTCCTAGTCCGTAACGAGCGTCAAGATTTCCGGGTTCCAGTTCAACGGCTCTTTCAAGCGCAGACGCAGCTTCGCCTAGTCGGTTCAGGTTTTTGTAGGCGAGGGCAAGGTTAAGATGAGCGACTGTTGCGTTTGGGTTATTTTCAATAGACCTTTTGTAAGCGTCAACCGCCTGTTCAAACCGGCCCTGCCGACTGAGCTCATTCCCCTTCATAAACAAATCCTCTGCTTTATCCTGAGCCCAAGTGTCAGGCACAAATCCCAATAGAATTACCAACATGGATACCGCGAGGATAAATGTATTATTTCGGTTCATAGTTACTCTCGTTTCTGGAAATCGATTTAATTGAATTGTACCGTATTTACTTAGACGGTGGCAAGAAAGAGGATGCTCAGTCTGGACGTTTAATAGAACGCCTTGTTTTATTCGGACGGCTTTCAGTGATCCAGTAGCGGCCTGCGTTTTTTTTCAATTTTATATGGCAGTCGAAAGCGTCAGATAATTTGGGCCCTGTCAGCATTTCCCCTTTTTCCCCTTGTGAAAATACAGCCCCGTTTTTTAAATATAGAACATGAGTCGTTAAGGGAAGAATTTCGTCAATATGGTGGGTTACATGGATCAACTGAGTTTTCGTTTTTGCCAGTTTTTCCAGAGTTTGCAGAAAACGCTCTCGAGTGGGAATATCCAGGCCGGAACAAGGTTCATCCAGAATCAGCAGGTCAGGGCGGTTCACCAGAGCCCTTGCGAGGAGAAGTCGTCTGGCTTCTCCGTAAGAGATGCGTCCGATAGGTTCATCACTCAAATTGTGGATGCCTAGAAAATCCATCCAGTCACGGGCTATTTTTTTCTGATCCTGATGGGCTCTTCTGTATAGCCCGATAGAAGAAAAGAAACCAGACACTACCACATCCCGACCCAGCGTGCCGGGTGCGTATTTTTCCTGATAATCCGCCGAGACGAAGCCGATTCGTTTTCGGGCATCGATAAGGGGGCCGTGTTCCTCGTTCCCAAACCATCTGACCTCTCCGCCGTCAATCGGAATCAACTCCCCGAAGATGAGTTTCATGAAGGAGGTTTTCCCAGCCCCGTTGACCCCAACGACCGCCCAGTTTTCTTTGCGCTTCATGGTCCAGTTGATGTTGTTGAGAACCTGCTTGTCGTTCAGGAAAACATCTGCTTTGCGAATGCGAATCAGCCAATTTTTCATAACGGCTCCGTCTTTTATTGAATCGACATCTTTTTATCAGGAGAGTCTGGTGGGTGGATATTAACATGAGAGCCGCTCATCAGTTCAACCACTGGGTCTCCTCCTTCGTAGTACTGAATGATATTTACCGACGCGTAGTGCTGGTTGATGCGAAACAGGTTTTTTATCGGGACTTCCAGGACGTGAGCGAGGATCGTGCGGATCACTCCACCGTGACAAAGTATGATGATGCTGTCATGAGGATGCATGGAAATAATTTCATTAAACTTAGGGATCACCCTGTCCCTGAGTTGGAAAAAGGATTCTCCCCCTTCAACGTGAAATTGTTCTATATTATTGAGTCTTTCCTTGAGCTTGTCTGGGTACTTGCGATTGACTTCAGCAACGCTCAATCCTTCCCAGTCACCGAAGGCCAGTTCGCGTAATTCTTCACAGGGGGTATGCTTCAGGTCGTGTTCAACCGCCACGTATTGTGCTCCAATCTGGGTTCGTTTCAGATCGCTACTGTAGATAGCTTTGATCGGCAGGTTTTTTAGAGCTTCGGCGATTCGGCGGCTTTGTGCTTTTCCCTGATCTGAGAGGTCGACATCGAAATGTCCATTGAAGCAGACTTCACCGGCATTGGCTGTTTCACCGTGTCGTATGAGGTAAATGCGGCAGGCTGTTTTGCCATTCATGGTTGTTTATACCAGAGTACTTGAGGCTGGACTGTGAGTAACTTGTGGCAAAAAAAAATGGCAAGCTACGAGAGCTTGCCATTTTTAGTAAGACTTTTTCGTCAGTGATTAGTGACCACCACCACCGCCACCACCGGAAGACCAGAGATAGAAGAAATCCAAGCCTTGAACCTTCATGAGGCCCCAGTTGATGAAGAAGTAGTAGAAACCCATTACGATAAACGCAATGATGAACCACGTGATGGACTTAACGGTTATGAATTGTCTTTGTTCTTCCATTGCTAAAAAATTCTCCCTTTAGGATTTATCAAATCGAGTTGATTTGAGCCGTCTTCGTTTATCGCCAGACCGAGGCGAACCAGTAAAAGAACCATAAACAAAATACAATAGTTCCCATGTAAATCCATGGACCGGCTTTTTCCTTAAGTTTTTCTATATCCATTGAAGGCGCCCCTGAAATAAAAGTTTGAAAGATTGAAACAGTTTATTCTTGACAGTTATAAATTCTGAATGTTAATTTCAGTTTCAGTGTTTAATTAAACCCAATTTTCCCAAGGAAACAGCATGCCCAGTAAAAACGGAAAAATTTTTGATACCATTGTTTATATCGGTCTCGGAGTCAACGGACTCACCGCCGTGTACTTGTTCCTCATGTACTTTGAGATCATTTAACCGGGGAACTTTACCATAGGATTTTGAAGGGTGTCAAGAGGAAAACCCTCAAAATTCAGATAATTTGTAGTCTCCCATAGCCCTTGTTTTTAAAGGTTTTTCCATTCCACTGGAAAAAGACCCCCCCCCTGTCAGGCCTTGGGATAGATCACATACAGCATGAGGTAGGTGAGGGTGCTCGTTGCCAGAATCATGGCAAAAATGACCATAGTGGTCCGTCCCAGCAACCTGTGCCGCCGGGCCCCGTCTGGCAGTGCTTTTTCGATTATTCTTTCCAAATAGATCACGAGAGCGATGACACCAAAAATCAGTGCCCAGGCCAGGCCTGCCGCAAATGATTTATGGCGTACAAAGGTGAGTATAAGCTGATTCACGGCCCAAAGACCCGCCAGGGTCATCATGACCGATTTAAAGGACTTGGGATTAATCTTCAACTCTCTGCTTTGCAGTCGATATTCCCCATCGACTTTGTCGCAGGCACGGAATCCTTGAAATATCATATAGACTGCCAGAATGAGGCCTAGGCATACCAGGATCAGATGTGTGGTCAGAATGGGTATGAATACATTGTCGTAGGTTTCTTGAGGTCCGCCGAAGCCTTCTATTCCTTCCAGAGCCAACACGCCCAACTGCCGGGCATAGTAGTAGCCGATGAAGTAGACCAGCATTGAAATCATGGATGCGAAGATCAACTTATGATGCTGTGTGCCGTGTGCTTTTTTGGCCAGTCTCCAAGCGTATAGAAACATGACGGTAAAGACGACAGCGAGCAGGTAGCTGAGGTCGGCACCGAAGGTACCGTGAGCGGCTAGAAAACCAGGCTTTGCCAGTAATTCTTTCATAGGCAGATTTTTTTTGCGGCAGGCAATTAACGGGAACGGAAAACCGGAGGTGCCTCTTTATTGAGGTACAGCCAAAGAGCGGATGAGCCCTTCGGTTATTGTTTTCTACCCAGAAGCCAGGTTCCACCGTAAAACTCGACCGCCCCTGCGATTGACAGGTAAAGAAGGGGTTCCATTTTCCACTGGCCGAAAAAAAGCAACACCACTAGGGTTATTGTGGCAAGCCCCAGTAGCTGAAGTGATCGTCCCAGGTAATAGGCAAACGGATTCATGGGTAATTAAATCCCCATTTCCGCCTTTACCTGCTTGTTGGCATTAATAAGTTGCTCGATATTTTCACGGGCAATGTTCTGTATGGTTTCTTTAACCAGTTGAAGGACTACGCCTCCTTGTGGCGTCAAGGAACCTCTCACTCTTTCAGGAGACTCCTTGCTGTCTCCTTGATTCATCTTATCAACTTTCGCAGATACCTCTTTATCGTTGTAAAGAGCATCCAGCGGATAGCTGTAAAGGAGCTTTACATAATCCCTCTCTTTTTCAGAATCCCTTTTCGAGTCCCAGACGATATTTTCCATTTCGACGGAGACCGGCTTATGCTTCAGCTTCGTAACGAGTTTCTTGATCTCTTTAAAGTAACTTTTCATATCATGACCCCCCTTGAGTTCGTCCTGAGGGATTTTTGAGCTTATTTCAAACTGGATATTTTCATCAACCACGCCAGGGAGACTGATCTCATAGGTGATGTTGGCATGGTTGAATCGCCGTCCTTTTTTAGGGTTATATTTTTTCTGCATCTCCTCTATGAGGGAGGTGAGACTTTCTCCGGCGGACTGACCGAAAAGAATTTTCTTCAATGTTGCCATTAAACTTCCTCCAAAAATAAAAATACAGCGAGTTCAAATGAATAAATTAAAATATCTAATATGCAGGATAAAATAACATGTCTATTACCGCTTGAACATACCCAATTTGCCCTGTGAGGGGGAAAGTAGCTAAAGGCGGGTTTGCTTAGGCGGGCGGTATATTGCTTGAGGCGGACTTGGTTAGGTGGTTCGAGCCATTATCCTGATACACATACTGCATCTTGATACACCCTGTTTCCTTGTTGGCGCAGTAAAAATCAAGGAATTTGACTTTGACGAATTTGCTATTTGCTGTTCTCACAGCATAGGTATTGGATTTGGCTGACAGCTTGTGAGTCAGGTAGTTATATCTGTACCATTTCAAAAGAATGGGATTTTCCGTTTCTGTGCGCGTGGCCTTATCCTGGACATAATTATCGAGGGGAACTTCTGTCACCTGATCGAAGTCCAGTGAACCCAGATTGATCAATCCCGCCTTGCCAAATTTGTTGGTAGCACCTCCGTTGGAGATGACTTTACTACGACGAAAGGCCAGATCCCACTCAATAGATGATTTATCATGAATGTTAACCACTTCTCCCCTGGAAAAATCGAAATAAACCCAGTTGTCTTCAGATGATGCGTTAACGACAGTCAATTTGGTTTCCAGAAGGTCGGATGGCGACAGACTCTTCACCGGTTGGGCGAGGGTAGGGTCAATCGCACTGGCGACACCTTTTTTGGGAAGGTTTACACTTGACGAGCTTGCAAACTTCTCCATCTGAACCAGCTTAACAGGAAGCCAGAAAATGCCTATCAGCAGAAGCGAGACACACAGGGTAAGAAGAAACAGGTTTCTCCACAGTTTTCTCTTCTTCTGGGCTTGTTCATCAATGGGGTTTGCCCCATGAGTGGGTGATTCGAATGGATCGGTGGTTGACATAACGCCATTATACAAAAAAAAATCTTATTTGAGCTGATTTTCGTGGAATGCTTTAAATATATTTTTCATGGCCGCCTGGGACAGTTGTTCCTTGCTCAACCATGTTGGGCCCGTATTCAGGAATAAACGGGACAGCCCGGTGGGTTGCGATCCTACAAAACGGGCCCCCCAGATCACATCTCCCGTGCGGGTGCTGACCAGAAATGCCCCAAATTCAACACTGCCGGACAAGCTCTTCTCTACAGTTCCACTCCTGGTGCGGTAGGAATCCATATACTTTGTGACTGCTCCAATCATCACCGCATCCATTTTATCACTTGAGTAGGGCAGGTCGAGGTTCGTTGGCTGAACTTCGGTGCTGGATGCTTTCTCCTGATGTCCGTTGGATTGCTTTACGATTCGAAGCTGTGCGTCGGTATCCATCCTTGGTGGCGGAATGACGAAATAGTTTTTCACGGATTGAAGCTCGCGAGAAACCTGTTTTGCTACCACATTTCCAGCATTTTCGTCTTTGAATTGACCTTCAGTCTTGTTTTCAAAGCCCAAAACGCCTATCCTTCTGATTGAACGGAAGGCTTGCTCGTTGAAAATTTTGCTTTGCACCTGATCCTTTGGGTCGACCTTAAGCAATTGGTGGTAATAAACCGGGAAGATCTGGTTCTTGCCAAACTTTTTTATATAATCAGGAATAGGGTGTGCTTCGTTAATTTCGTTATTCAGGTTTGGATGCAGGGATGGATGAAATACAGGTGGTGTCCCATTTTTTGGATTAAACTCGGGAGAGGCTCGAAACTCGGCCTGACCTTTTTCGTAGGCATCGTCCAGCGGAATTGCGCTGGCGTTGGCGACGCATAAAAATACAGACCCGCAAATTATCGCGGAAATATGAAAAGAATTAATAGGCTGGATGACACGAGTGAAAAACCTAACCATGATGCAAGGCCTCCCTGCTTGGTAGATAGCTGAATTATAGAATCAAGGTGGTCTAAAGCGCTTACAAATATAGCACAGGAAATAGCAAACTCAACAGCAATTCCTGATAAATCAAATAACTAGCCTCTTTCATCGCCTTTCGGTACCATGACTTGACCGGTGGGTGCCTCGTATCCTGCTCTATTATGTTAGATGAATTATTTAAGATAGTGAACTTTCATAGATGAACTTCCCTCAAAACCGTGCGTTTGAATGGGTCTCTCAGAATCTGCAACCCTTTGTTCTAGGGGTGCTTGTTCTATTGGCGACCGCACGCTTTCTATACGTCCTGTGGCCTAAATGGCGGATCTTCCGGCAGGTTCCCGGCGAAGACAGGTTCAAATATCCTCTTAAGAGACTGGGGCATACCTTTCGTATAGCTTTCTTGCAGGCCAAAATGTTCAAGGAAGCCAAAGCGGGGTGGATGCACGCACTTATTTTCTGGGGATTCCTCATCTTCCTCCTTCGAGCCGCCTGGTTTTTCTTCATTGGATTTTTCCCGGCGGTTGAATTAGATGGGGGTGGACTTGAAACGCTGTACTTTTTTTTCAAAGATAGTTTCATCGTTCTGGTAACTCTGGCCGCGATTTATGCCCTTTATCGCAGGACTGTTGAAAGGCCGGAAAGGCTCACTCTATCATTGGAAGGTATCGTTATTCTCGTCCTCATCCTCGCGATCATGATGAGTGATGCTCTGTTTGACGCAGGGTGGCAGGCGAGGAATCCGCAAGCATCGATGAGCGGGGCCTGGCTCGGTTCATTAATCGCGCCGATGTTATCCGTTTTCGAAGTCACTGCTATCATCCACCTTCACAACATGGCCTATTGGATGCATGTGATCTGCACCTTATACTTCATGACTCTGCTCCCCGGTTCAAAACATTTTCATATCGTCACTTCAATTCCCAATGTGTTTTTCTCAAATGGTTTCGAGGGAGGCAATCAGCTTCATCGCATCGATTTTGAAAATGAAGAACTGGAAAATTATGGAGTTTCGAAGATAGAAGAGTTTTCCTGGAAAAAACTGCTCGACCTGCACACCTGTACCGAGTGTGGGCGATGCGATGTCGCTTGTCCCGCACTGGCCAGTGGAAAACCGCTTTCACCAAAACAGCTGACAGTAGACCTCCGCGACCACCTTAATAACGAAACACCTCACTTGCTGGATAATGACCCGCAACGGTCGGATGGTCCTTTGTTGCTCGGCGGAATCATCAATGATGAAACGATCTGGTCGTGCACGACCTGCGGCGCTTGCGAGGAAGAATGCCCTGTCATGATCGAATACGTGAACAAGGTGGTTGATTTAAGACGCGGACTCGTACTCATGGAAAACCGCTACCCAGCTGAGTTTGCCAATGCTTTCAAATCGCTGGAGACGCAATCCAACCCGTGGGGATTTGGCAGTAACACCCGGGCAGACTGGGCGCAGGGATTGGATATTAAAACATGGGATAAAAATAACCCGACCGAGTATCTCTATTTTGTTGGTTGTAATGGATCATTCGATGATCGCGGCAAAAAAATTGCCACAGCAGTGGTCCATTCATTGAAATCCGCTGGAGTGGCTTTTTCAATCCTTGGTAACGACGAAGGTTGTACCGGTGACCCGGCCCGGCGCGCGGGAAACGAATATCTTTTCGATATGCTCGCGTCAAAAAATGCTGAGCTGTTTAAAGAAAAATCCGTAATGAAAATAGTTACCCATTGTCCGCATTGTTTCAATTCGCTCAAGAACGAGTACGCCGAATTTGGTGTCGAACTCGACGTCATCCACCATTCCGAATTGCTGGAACGTTTGGCCCCCCACGGAGGGGGCGAAGCAAAAACCACCGACCGCGTGGTGTATCATGATTCGTGCTACCTGGGCCGACACAATGAAATTTATGATGCCCCGCGTGACGTTGCGACGCGGAAGACTGAGCCTGGAAAAACCAGTGAGGTCGAAGCAAGCAGAGAACGAGGTGCCTGTTGCGGCGCTGGCGGAGGACGGTTTCTACTGGAAGAAAAAACCGGTACCCGCATGAGTCACCAGCGCGTCGACCAGTTGATGGAATCTAATCCCGACACCATCGCCGTGTCCTGCCCGTTCTGCGTCCTCATGCTGGAAGACGCCCTCAAAGCTAAAAACCTACATGATAAGGTTAAGGTGAAAGATATTAGCGAACTGGCAAATGAACCATGACCTCTAACGTGACCGATTGTGATAGAATGCCCTTCCTTTTAACTGACACCTCACGAAACTATTTATGAATAAAGAAAACGAAACCGGTTCTGGCCCTTCTTCCCCCGGCGGGGAGCCGTCGGGTCTATCCAATTTTATCCGGGAAATTGTTAAAGAAGATATTGCATCGAGCAAATGGGAAGGACGTGTCCATACCCGCTTTCCGCCGGAACCAAACGGATTCCTTCACATCGGTCACGCAAAATCCATCTGCCTCAACTTTGGTCTTGCCGCCGAGTTTGGCGGACAATGTAATCTTCGCTTTGATGATACGAATCCGACCAAAGAAGAGGATGTCTATGTTCAGTCGATCATCGAGGATGTCAAGTGGCTTGGATTCGATTGGGGAGATAAAATATATTACACGTCTGATTACTTCGGTCAGCTTTACGACTGGGCGGTGCAGTTGATCAAAGGGGACGTGGCCTATGTCGAAGACCTGAGCGCGGATGAGATCAGGGAGTATCGCGGTACGCCAACTCAGGCGGGAAAGTACAGCCCATTTCGTAATCGCTCCGTTGAAGAAAACCTCGACCTGTTCGAGCGCATGAAGAATGGAGAGTTTGAGGACGGCACGAAAGTCCTGCGTGCGAAAATCGACATGGCTTCGGGCAACCTCAATATGCGGGACCCCGTTCTTTACCGTATTCTTAAAGTGCGTCATCATCGTACGGGAGACAAATGGTGCATTTACCCGATGTACGATTTCGCGCATGGTCAGTCCGACTCCATTGAAACGATCACGCATTCCATTTGCACACTGGAGTTCGAAGACCATCGTCCGCTCTATGACTGGATCATCGACAAACTCGGTGTTTATCATCCGCAGCAGATAGAGTTTGCGCGGCTCAACCTCGCTTATACGCTATTGAGCAAACGTAAACTTTTGCAATTAGTGACCGAGAAACATGTTGATGGATGGGATGACCCGCGCATGCCAACCATTTCTGGACTACGGCGTCGCGGATACACACCCGAGTCTATTCGCGATTTCTGCGAACGGATCGGTGTCGCTAAAGCCAACAGCACAGTCGAGATGGCATTGCTCGAACACTGTTTGCGTGAAGACCTTAATAAAAGCGCACTGCGATTGATGGCGGTTCTTCGTCCGCTGAAAGTGGTCCTTATAAATTATCCTGAAGGGCAGATGGAAGAACTCGAATCCCAGAACAATCCGGAGGATCCAGAAGCGGGTAGCAGGAAGATTCCATTCTCTCGCGAACTTTATATTGAGCAGGAAGATTTTATGGAAGACGCGCCGAAAAAGTTTTTTCGTCTCGCGCCTGGAAAAGAGGTGCGTCTTAAAAGTGCGTACATCATTAAGTGCGAAGAAGTGATAAAGGACGGTGATGGCAATGTCACCGAACTGAGGTGCGCTTATGATCCAGATTCAAAATCAGGCGGCGCAACTGCCGGACGCAAGATCAAAGGCACGCTTCACTGGGTCTCTGCACAGCATGCGAAGAAAGCAGAAGTGCGGATGTATAATCATCTATTCAGCAAGGAAAACCCCGCCGATGAGAAGGAGTGTCCAGATTTAAAATCTGCTCTCAACCCCGAGTCGCTGGAAATCCTTAAAGACTGCAAGGTTGAGCCTGCACTGGTCGAGGCAAAGCCCGGCGACCGCTTCCAGTTTTTGCGCATGGGATACTTTTGCGCCGACGCGAAAGATTTCAAACCTGACGCGCCGGTGTTCAATCGAGCAGTGACACTGCGAGACACCTGGGCGAAAATCGCAAAGCAAAACAAGTAGCTTCGGATAAAACTCCCCCTTTTTAAAGCCGTAATGGAGATAGATATCATCCAGCTTGGAATTCTAACCTCGTTTTTCGATAAAATCCACCGATTCAGTCAATCGTTTGAGCGTGGTAGTTTTCCCGAGTAGCAAAACGACATCGTAGATTCCCGGGCTCGCGGTGCCTCCGGTAAGCGCCACACGTACAGGCTGTGCTAGTTTTCCCAGCTTCAGTTTTGCTTCTTCCGCGACCTGCTTGAACAGTTTTTCCATTGAATCGTGTTCTAGATTGTCCATTTCGTTAATGGCGACGATTAATTTTTCAATATGCGGTTTAATGTCCGCATTTAGAAATTTGTCCCGTGCTTTCTCATCGAAATCCAGTTTCTCTTTAAAATAGAATGTCGACTTTGGCGCCATTTCTACCAGCGTTTCTGCTCTCTGGTTGAGTGATGGAATGGGCTTGGCGATTTTTTCCGCGCTGAGGCCATGGTTTTCAGACAGGATACCTTCTTTTATAAGAAACGGTTCCAGTTGACAGGCAAGGTCAAGGGGTGCGGCATTCTGGATGTATTGCTGGTTGAGCCATTTAAGTTTTTCAGGATTGAACACGGCGGCGGAAGTGGTGACATTTTCCAGGGAAAAATTCTGGATCATTTCCTGTCGGGTGAAGATTTCCTGATTGCCATGTGACCAGCCAAGTCTTGCCAGATAGTTGATGAGCGCATCGGGCAGGTATCCCATATCTCGATAGGCAAGTACCGAGGTCGCCCCATGCCGTTTGCTGAGCCGGGTTTTGTCCGCTCCCAGTATCATTGAAATATGCGCGAATTTTGGGCGGGGCATTCCTAGACCGTCATACAGTAATGCCTGTCGGGGTGTGTTTGACAAATGGTCGTCGCCTCTTATGACGTGAGTGATTCCCATGCCACCGTCATCGACCACCACCACAAAATTGTAAGTTGGCGTGCCGTCTGACCGCAAAATGATGAGGTCGTCCAGCTCTTCGTTCTGGAACATCACGTTGCCGCGAAGCAGGTCGTGGATTGTGACCGCTCCTTCTAGTGGAGCTTTGAAGCGGGTGACAAAGGGAACACCTTCGGGTTTGTCTGATCGGTTACGGCAGGTTCCATCGTATTTTGGTTTTAGTCCTTTGGACTGTGCTTCTTTGCGCTTTCGGTCCAGTTCCTCTGCTGTGCAAAAGCAAGGGTAGGCTTTATCTTCCCGTAATAGTTGGTCAACTTTCTCTTTATAAATGGACTGTCTTTCTGTCTGGCGAAAGGGGCCTTCGTCCCAATCCAGACCCAACCATTTCATTGACGCGAGGATTTCGTCAATCGACTCCTCAGTAGACCGGGACGCGTCTGTGTCTTCGATGCGCAAGACAAATTGTCCTCCATGGTGACGGGCGAACAGCCAATTAAAAAGGGCCGTGCGCACACCGCCTATATGAAGGTGTCCTGTTGGGCTGGGTGCGAAACGGACTCGAACGGGAGTAGTCATAAGTTTTTTACCGTAAGTATTGTGGTCAATTATCAAAAAACACAACTCGGGAACAACGTGACAGAGCTATGCCTCATGCGGAAGTATAGTAAACGTATTTACGTATCCTAAAGCTGATCAGGATCAATGTGAAATTTCTATCAGTTTTATTGCAAAGGTGAGGGCCTTTCCTGCCAGAGGATGGTTCATGTCTATGACGACATGTTCCTTTGTGACCTCGGTGATCATAGCCCTTCTGTCTGGTTGTCCGGGCGCTCCCATCATGAGTCCCATTCCCTTTTTGGGTTCCGGTTCAGGTGGTAGCGAGGAACGTGCAATTTTATGGGTGAGTTTTGGGTTTTTCTCACCGTAGGCATCAGCAGGTTGAAGTGTGAATTTCTTTTCCTCATTGACTTTCATTCCGGTAACGGCCTTGTCGAATCCAGGAATCACCTGTCCCGACCCCACAACAAATTGAAGCGGTTTATCATGATTTTTAGAACTGTCGAACACAGTACCGTCATCAAGAGAGCCTTTATAATCGATAGAGACTTTGTCTCCTTTTTTAGCAACTCCATCAGCAAAAACATTGGTAGGGATTCCGCATAATGTGAAGTAGAGAGCCAATACAAAAAAACAGGTGATACGGGTGACAGCACGGGGTTTCATAACAGGTTCCTTAAGGTTAAATTTCATTGATGCATCACCCTAACACATGATACAGGCGTTGGAAATCAATAATGGGTGTCTACGGCGATTGTTCTATGGAAATGACACGGTGGGAAGTTAAAGGCAAAAAAAAACAGCCGGCTCGGGAGAAGCCGACTGTTTCTTGGGTAAGAGCTAAACTTGCAATAAAGCTCTTTATTCGATCAAAATTAGTTACAAGTAACTGTAACTGGGTTGGTGCCATGGTTGGTGATCTTAACCAAGCCACTGATGTCACCAATAGAGTCGCCACGGGTGAACGCAGATTGCTTGGTCAGAACAACTTTGCTTCGTCCTGGAAGGTCACCATAGAAAGCCTCACTTACGCCAGCTTCGTGGCCTTTGTCAGAACCATGCTGAGCTGCGTTGCTGTCGCCCCTTGCGCCAAGAGATACTGGAACAGTGGTGAAGTTGGATGATTTCCATACCGTTACGTTTGCGCTACCACGATCATTGGAGGTGTATCCAAACTTATCGTTGTTCTCGAAAGCAATGCTTGCTACTTCGAGGGTGATGGAGTTTGCATCGTTACAAGATGCGGTTTCACTGCTGTTGATGGTGCCTGCTGATGCGTTGAAAGCCACGCACGCAACAAATACTGCG
>PVBE012636692.1_pt1 | contig 34684 bp, 39 predicted proteins | sample 1631181 | NCBI WGS metagenome assembly PVBE01 (sample SAMN08397723, study PRJNA350692) | Marine metagenome, whole genome shotgun sequencing project. | isolation source: water | place: Pacific Ocean | collected 2012-04
CTCAGCCACGGCAGGCTCCTCGGCGACCTCAGCCACGGCGGGCTCCTCGGCGGCCTCTGCCACGGCGGGATCCTCGGCGGCCTCAGCCACGGCAGGCTCCTCGGCGACCTCAGCCACGGCGGGCTCAGCGGCGGCCTCTGCCACGGCAGGCTCAGCGACCGCTATCGCGGGCCCACCTGCCAGCACCTCCAAGACCGCGGGGTCTTCCTTGATGACGGGCGCCTCGCGGCGCCACAGGAGCTCCTGGAAACGGAATCGCTTTGTCTTCGACAGCGGCCGCGTCTCGACGACGCGGACCAAGTCACCAAGCTGGCACGTCCCCTGTGGATCGTCGACGTAAAGCTTGGTGCGCCGCCGCATGGCCTTGCCATAGAGCGGGTGGCGCCGGAGCCGGTCGACGGCTATCACCACCGTGTTCGTCATCTTGGCGCTGATGACCCGTCCCGTGTAGGTTCGTCGGTTGCTAGGCATTCGTGATTCCGAGCTCCCGCTCCCTCAGAATTGTGTTGATCCGCGCGATCTTCTTGCGGACCTTCTTCAGCTCATAGACGTTGGTGATCTGACGGGTCGCCCATCGGAACCGCAGGTGCATCAACTCCACGTGCGACTCGTCGAGCTCCGCCCGCAGGTCCTCGTCGCTCTTCGACCGAATCTCCTCGATATACATGTCAGCTCCCCGCCTGGTCGCCCGCAGTCGATCCCGCGGTGCGCATCAGGAAGTCGGCCCTCCCCACGATCTTGGTGGCTACCGGGAGCTTGGCGCCCGCTCTCCGCAGCCCCTCCCGCGCCATCACGTCCGTTACCCCGGCGACCTCGAAGAGAATGCGGCCCCTCTTTGCGACGGCGACCCAATGGTCCACGTTCGCCTTGCCGCTGCCCATCCGGGTTTCCAGGGGTTTCTTGGTCACGGGCTTGTCCGCGAAGACTCGGATCCACACCTGGCCGCCGCGGCGGAAGTGCCGGACGATGGCTCGGCGGGACGCCTCAATCTGGCGGGCGGTCAGCCACGTGGGCTCGATGGTCTTGAGCCCCCACTCGCCGAACGCAAGAGTCGCGCCGGTAGTGGCGATCCCTTTCATGCGCCCTCGATGGGCCTTGCGATGCTTAATCCGTTTCGGCTGCTGCATCTTCCTGTCGTTCCTCTTCGGCGACCTCTTCCTGCTCGTCGGCGCGCAGGGTCACCTGGATCGGAGCCATCTCCTCGACCTCGGCCTGCTCTCTGACGGGGACGATGTCCCCCTTGTAGATCCACACCTTGACGCCGATGCGTCCCATCACCGTGTGACCCTCGGCGATCGCGAAGTCCACATCCGCGCGGATCGTGTGCAGCGACACGCGCCCCAGCATGATCTTCTCTCGCCGGGCGATTTCCGCGCCGCCCAAGCGGCCCTTGACGATGATCTTGATCCCTTCGGCGCCGGCCTGCATTGAGCGCGTCGCCGTTTGGAGCATGGCCCGCCGGTATGCCACCCGTCGCTCGAGCTGCTCGGCCACGTTTCGGGCCACCAGCGCGGCGTTGAGCTCCGTGGTGCGCACCTCTTGCACGGAAACGCGCACCTTGCGGTCCGTCAGCGCCTCCAGCGACTGCCGCGTCTCTTCGACGCGCTGGCCCTGGCGACCGATGACGATGCCCGGGCGGGCGGTCCAGATGGTGACCTCCACCTCCTGGGCGCTCCGCTCAATCTCGATCCGGGCCACACCAGCGCCCGGGTACCTGAATTCGACAGCCTGGCGCAGCCGGAGATCCTCCTGGAGCAGCGTGCGGTACTCCCTTGCATTGGGGGCAAACCACCGCCCATCCCACTCCTTGATGATCCCCAGCCGAAAGCCGACGGGGTGTGTCTTATGTCCCACGGCCCGCGCCCTCCTCGTCAACCGCGATAGTGATGTGACAGTTGCGCCGGATAATTGGGCTGATGCGACCGCGCGACTTGGGCCGGAACCGCTTCAGTCGTGGGGCGTCATCTGCGTACGCCGCTACCACCCGGAGGGCATCCGGTGCCATGAGATCATTGTTCTCCGCGTTCGCCACCGCCGACTTGATCACCTTGACGACGGCCCGCGCCGCCGGACTCGGGATGAACTGAATGGCCGCGATGGCATCGCCCACGCGCTTCCCACGCACCAAGCCCAGCACGCGCCGCACCTTCTGCGGGGACATCCCGAAGTTTCTGTGGACTGCCTTCACCGCCACGGAAGCGTCCTCCTCAAACTAGCCCCGGGGCCTGGTGCCGCGCTCGCCGCGACCCGCATGGCCTCGGAATGTACGGGTCGGGGCGAACTCGCCGAAGCGGTGCCCCACCATGTTCTCCGTCACGTAGACCGGGATGTGCCGGCGGCCGTCGTGCACGGCGATTGTCAGTCCCACGGCGTCCGGCAGTATCATGGACGCCCTGGACCAAGTGCGGATGACCACCTTCTCACTGACCCTGCGGGCAGCGGTGATCCGCTTCTGAAGCTTCTCCGCGACGAACGGGCCCTTCTTAACGGACCTGGCCATATCCGATGCGCCTCCGTCTCACAATGAACCTGTCGGTCCGCTTACCGCGCCGGGTCTTGACGCCCAGGGCGGGTTTGCCCCACTTGGTCTTCGGGTGCTTGAGTCCGATCGAGTTGCGCCCCTCACCGCCGCCGTGCGGGTGGTCCCTTGGGCTCATCACCTTGCCACGGACCTCCGGGCGTCGCCCCATCCACCGGACACGGCCCGCCTTACCAAGCGTGACCGCCTGGTGCTCCGGGTTCCCCACCTGGCCGATGGTTGCGTAGCACTCACTGAGCACCCTCCGAATCTCCCCGGAAGGGAGCCGGATCTGGGTGTAGCGCTCTTCTTTGGCCATGACCTGGGCAGCGGCCCCCGCGCTTCGCACGATCTGGCCGCCGCGCCCCGGCTGGAGCTCGATGTTGTGGATCATGGTGCCCAGCGGCATGGTCACCAGCGGCCGCGCGTTGCCGATGCGCACCTCGGCGTCCCGCCCCGCCATCAGCGCGTCCTTCACCTGCAGGCCCACCGGGCACAGGATGTACCGCTTCTCCCCGTCCCGGTAGTGCAGGAGGGCGATGCGCGCTGAGCGGTTCGGGTCGTACTCGATGCTGGCGACGATCCCCGGAACGCCCGCCTTGTCATGTCGCTTGAAATCGATCTGGCGATACCGACGCTTGTGGCCACCGCCCCGGTGCCGCACCGTGAGCCGACCCTGTCGGTTGCGCCCACCGCTCTTCTTGAGCGGCCTCAGCAGGGAGCGCTCCGGCTCCGTCCGCGTGACCTCCGCGAAGTCGGGGCGGACCAGCTTCCGCATCCCCGGGGTGATTGGCTTGAATCGCTTGAGGCCCAAACCTACACTCCCTCGAACACCGTGATGGTGTCGCCCGGTCTGAGCGTCACCACGGCCTTCTTGATTTCCTTCGACCGAACCAGCCGCGGTCCGAACCTCCGGGTCTTCCCGGGGATCCGAATCGTGTTCACCCTGAGCACTTTCACCTCGAAGAGGGTCTCGACGGCCTGCTTCACCAACCCTTTGTTGGCCGTGAGCGCCACCTCGAACGTGTACTTGTGCTGCTCTTGCAGCATGGTGCTGCGCTCAGTAATGATCGGGCGCACCAGGACACGCGTTAGCATCGACGTCTTCATCGCGGCGTCACTCCTGGGCCTCGGCAGCCTCGTCCTCGACGGCAGGGGTCTCCTCGGACGCGACGGGCGCGTCATCGGACGACTCGGCCTCGGCGACGGCCGTGGCCGCGCTCCGCCTCGCGGGCAGGCGTGGTCTTTCTTCGGCCCACAGCTCCTCGATGCGCCGCACCGCCGCGACGCTCAAGAGCAAGTGGTCGTGGTTAAGCAGGTCTAGGGTGTTGATGGTGTCCGCGGGGAGGGATTTCACCCGCGGCAGGTTTCGACAGGCTCGTCCCAGCTCGGGCTGACTGCCGCCCGTCACCAGGAGGCACTTGCGCATGATCCCCATGGTCTCCAGGACGCCGATCACCTCTTTGGTGCGCGGCTCCGCCAGGGTCAGATCCTCGACAACGGTGACCGCTTCCTCCCGCACCCGCTGGGCCAGGAGTACTCGGATCGCCAGCTTCCGCATCTTCTTGGGCATCCCTTGACGGTAGTCGCGGGGCTTCGGTCCCATGACCACTCCGCCGCCTCGCCACTGGGGCGACCGGATGCTCCCCTGGCGCGCTCGGCCGGTGCCCTTCTGGCGCCACGGCTTGCGCCCCCCTCCGCGGACCTCGGCGCGAGTCTTGGTGGAGTGGGTCCCCACCCGCCGATTCGCCAGCTGGCCCACCATCATCTGGTGCACGACCGCAGGGCGGAAGCGCCCGCCGAACACGGCGTCGCTCACCTCGATTGTGCGCACAACCTGGCCGCCCAGGTTCTTGACGGAGAGCTCCATCAGCTACCTCGTGAAGTCGACTTGCGTCCTCTTGCTCGCCGAATCTGGATCAGTCCCCGGGACCCCCCAGGCACGGCGCCCTTGAGGAAAAGGAGGTGCCGCTCCGCGTCCACCTGAACCACCTCCAGGTTGTGCACGGTCACCCGCTCCGCTCCCCAGTGCCCGGCCATCTTGGTCCCCTTCATCACACGGCCGGGATAGGTGGTGCCACCGATGGATCCAGGCGCGCGGTGGCGGTCCGATTGCCCGTGGGTCTTGGGCCCGCCGTGGAATCCATGTCGCTTGATGGTGCCCGTGAAGCCACGCCCTTTGGACGTCCCGATGACATCCACGTGGTCACCGACCTCGAAGAGGTCCGCGTCGAATTCCTGACCGACCTCAAGGTCTCCCATTTCGGTGGCTGGGACCTCCCGCAGATAGCGGAAGGGCTTGCCCACCAGCCGCAGGTGCCCGCGTTCGGCTTTGGTGAGGCGCTTGGCCTCCTCGAAGCCCATCTGCACGGCCTGGTAGCCGTCCTTCGCGGGAAGGCGGAGCTGAGTGACGGTGCAGGGCCCCGCCTGAACGGCGGTCGCCGACACCAATCTCCCGTTCTCCAGGAAGATCTGGGTCATCCCGATCTTTCGCCCGATGATTCCGTCGACAGCCATCCTCGGTCCTCTCCGCCTTCCTTACACAGAAAAGAAAGGCCGGTCCCTGGGTGGGCCGGCCCCTACGTCTTTATAGTGATATCCACGCCGGCAGCGACATTCAGCCGCGCAAGCGCCTCCAGGGTACGGGGTGTGGGCTCCAGAATGTCCACCAGTCGCTTGTGCGTCCTGAGCTCGAAGTGCTCGCGCGAGTCCTTGTCGATGTGGGGCGAGCGGATCACGCAGAAGCGCTTGAGCCGCGTGGGCATGGGAACCGGCCCCACGACTACCGCGCCGCTTCTCTCCGCCGTCTCCACGATCTGCTGGGCCGACAGGTCCAGCGACCGGTGGTCGAACGCCTTCAAGATGATCCGTATCTTCTGTCGCGCCATTGTACTGCCGCCTCTCGCCAAGAACCCCGCTCACGCCCTAGGCGTGGACGAGGATCTGCTGCGCCATAGACTCGGAAACTTCTTCGTAGTCGCTGAACTCCAGCGATTGACTAGCCCGCCCCTGCGTCAGCGATCGGAGGGTCGTGGTGTACCCGAAGGTCTCGCCCAAGGGAATGAGAGCCCGTACGCTCTGCGTGTCGCCCTCACCCTCGATCTGCTGAATTCGCGCGCGCCGACCACCCAGGTCTCCCAGCACGTCGCCCAGGAACTCCCCAGGAGTGACCACTTCGATCTTCATGAAGGGCTCGAGCAGCAGGGGTCGCGCGCGCCGCAGCCCCTCTTTCATCGCCATTGAGCCAGCCAGCTTGAAGGCGATCTCAGAGGAGTCCACGGCGTGGAAGCTTCCATCTACGAGAGCGACCTTGACGTCCACCACAGGATAGCCCGCAAGCACGCCGTTGTCCAGCGCTTCGCGCACTCCGTTGCGTACGGCCGGGATGTACTCACGCGGGACGGCGCCGCCAACGATCTTGTCCTCAAAAACGAAGCCGCCGCCCCGGACCTGCGGCTCCACCTCCAGCCACACATGGCCGAACTGGCCGCGGCCGCCGGTTTGCCGCACGAACCGCCCCTCGACCCGCACCGAACGCTGGATCGTCTCTCGGTAGGCGACACGCGGCTTCCCAACGTTCGCCTGCACCGTAAACTCGCGCTTCATCCGGTCCACCAGTACGTCCAGGTGAAGCTCCCCCATCCCGGAGATCAGGGTCTGCCCCGTCTCACGGTCGTACCGGACCAAGAACGTCGGGTCCTCCTCCGCGAGCTTCCGAAGGGCGTCCTCCAGCCGGTCCTGGTCGGTCTGGCTTCGCGGCTCGACCGACACGGAGATGACGGGCTCGGGGAACCTGGGCGGCTCCAGAACCACCAGGGCGCTGTCCACGCAGAGAGTGTCGCCCGTGAACGTGCTCTTGAGGCCCACCACTCCATAGATGTGGCCGGCCTCCACCACCTCCACCTCTTCCCGTCGGTTGGCGTGCATAACCACCGCTCGGCTGATCCGTTCACGCAGGTCTTTGGTTGTGTTGGCGACCTGGGAGCCGGACTTGAGCCGACCAGAGTAGACGCGTATATAGACCAACCGGCCGATGTAGGGGTCCGTGGCGACCTTGAAGGCCAGCGCGGAGAAGGGAGCGTCCAGGTCTGCTGGCCGCACCAGGGCCTCGCCGGTCTTCGGGTGTACTCCCATGACCGCGTTGACATCCGCCGGTGAGGGCAGGAAGTCCACGACGGCGTCCAGAAGGGGCTGGATTCCCATATGGCGCAGCGCCGAGCCACACAACACCGGCACCAGGGCGCCGCTCAAGGTCGCCGCGCGCACGGCCGCGCGGATCTCTTCCTTGGGTATGGTCGCCCCTTCCAGGTACTTTTCCAAGAGGGTGTCGTCGATTTCCGCAACACGCTCCACCAGGTGCTCCCGGTAGGTCGCCGCCTTGGCCCTAAGCTCCTCAGGGATGGGCCCGTGCTCCGGGGGGCCGGGCTCGGCCGAGGAGAAGAACACCGCCTCTTCCTCGATCAGGTCAACAACGCCCTTGAAATCGGTCTCCTGGCCGATGGGGATCTGGACGGGGACCGGACGTGCATTGAGTCGCACGCGGACCATGTCCACGGTCCGGTCGAAGTCCGCGCCCATGCGCTCCATCTTGTTGACGAAGGCGATGCGAGGGACGCTGTACTTGTCGGCCTGGCGCCAGACGGTCTCCGATTGGGGCTGCACGCCGGCGACGCCGTCGAAGATGACCACGCCCCCGTCCAAGACTCGAAGGCTCCGCTCAACCTCGGCCGTGAAGTCCACGTGGCCGGGGGTATCGATGATGTTGATGTGGTGGTCCCGCCAAGTCACCGCGGTGGCCGCGGACGTGATGGTGATGCCCCGCTCGCGCTCCTGGGCCATCCAGTCCATAACGGCGGTCCCTTCGTCCACGCTGCCCACCTTGTAGGTGCGCCCGGTGAAGAAGAGGACGCGCTCGGTCACCGTCGTCTTGCCGGCGTCGATATGCGCAATGAACCCAATGTTACGGACTTGATCCACGGAAACCCTTCCTGTCGGTTGCTACGGGGCCGACTCCGAGGGGAGCACGGGTACGCTATAACCGGCGATCACCAGCGGTAGTGAACGAACGCGCGGTTGGCCTCCGCCATCCGGTGCAGCTCCTCCTTACGTCGGACGGCCGAGCCCTCGCCGCGAGCGGCGTCCAGCAGCTCTTGGGCCAACTTCTCTCGCATTGGACGGCCCTTGCGGGTGCGCGCGCCCCGGATGAGCCAGCTCATCCCCAGCGCGACCCCTCTCCGGGGCCTGACCTCAGTCGGAATCTGGTAGGTTGCGCCACCCACGCGCCGGGCCCTCACCTGGAGCAGCGGCGTGGAGTTGCGAACCGCCTCCTGGAAGACCTCCAGCGGGGGCCTCCGTCCTTGCTGCTCGACGATGTCCAGCGCTCCGTAGACGATCCGCTGTGCGACCGTCTTCTTTCCCTTGAGCATCACCCGGTTGATGAACCGGGTGAGTTCCTCACTATTGTACCTGGCGTCTTGTGGGACGTGCCGGATCTCCGCTCTTCGCCTACGCATTGCCCGCTCCGTCCCTCACGAATGCCCTCATCTCTACGTGCCCCGACGCTTTCCGTATTTGCTCCTACTCCGCTGCCGCCCGGCCACGCCCGCAGTGTCCAAGACACCCCGAATGATATGATACCTCACCCCCGGCAGGTCCCGAACGCGTCCGCCGCGGACCACAACGACCGAGTGCTCCTGGAGGTTGTGCCCCTCGCCCGGAATGTATGCGGTAACCTCCGTGCCGTTGGTGAGGCGCACCCGCGCTATCTTCCGCAGGGCCGAGTTCGGCTTCTTGGGGGTCATGGTCCGCACCTGGACGCACACCCCGCGCCGCTGCGGCGAGCCAACGGCCGCCCAGGTGACCCGGTTCTTCAGCGTGTTCTGGCGCCAGTGGAGCGCCGGGGCCTTGCTCTTGGCCCTGACGGGCTTCCGCCCCTTCCGTATCAGTTGATTGATGGTAGGCACCGATACCTCCACGCCCGAGGGCAGCGACAATCTGACCGCCTAAAAACGGCAACCACGTAATCTACCAACTACGGCTCTATCTGTCAACCGCGTCCGTAGGCCCGCGCGGCGCCCCCTGAGCCGCCGCGCCCGCCAGCATTCGACGGAAAGCGTCAATCGACGAGAAACGACGCAACGACATCGAGCGCGGAGGGCTGGGCATGGTGCGGGACGCTCGGCGCGGACGGGGTTTCGCTAGGTGGCCAGCACCACGAGCTTGCGCTGCTCGCTCGCCAGCTCGGCGAGGGTGGTCTCGCGCAGCACCACGCGAATGGCCTGCTCGACGAACCCCCACATGTGTCGCTGGCCGCACACGCTGGAGAGGGAGCAACCCTCCGGGTGCTCCAGGCAGTCGAGCATGTGGGACGTTCCTTCGAGAATCTCGTAGACGGCATCGATGCTGATCTCGCTCGCCGGACGGGCCAGGGCGTGGCCGCCGCGGGGCCCTCGCCGGCTCCGAATGAATCCGAACTTGCTCAGCGTCGGCAGGAGCTGCTCCAGGTAGGGCTCGGGGATGCTCTGCCGGGCGGCGATCTCGGCCGTCTGGATAGGCGCGTCCGAGGAGTGGAGCGCCAGATCCACCAGGGCCCGCACCCCGTAGTCCACCTTCATCGGTATCCGCATCTCCGGCCACCTCCCGCTTCGCGCGTCATTCAGCGTAGCATAGACGCGTCGTGGCGTACAGGCAGTCTGACTCGAGCGGGGCGTCTGCAGCCCGTCCGCAAGTGTGATATCGTGGGGGCACCGATCAGCCCTTGGTCGGGCCGCCGCCTTGATGCGGCCCTTTGCCACGCCCAAGCGTGGAACGATATGACAGGGGAACGGGCTATGCGCGCGCGAACCATTCTTGTTCTTTCCATCTGCCTGGCCGCGACCCTGCTGACCCTCGTCGCGTGCCGCGGAGCCGAAGGCCCCGCCGGACCGACGGGCCCCGGAGGGCGGTCCGGCCCCCCGCCAAGCACGGACGAGCTAACGGCGCTGGTCAACGAGGTCCTCGACGAACGGGCGGCCCTGCAGAGCGATCCTTCCGGCCTCACCGGCGACCAGGGACTGCGGGGACTCCAGGGTCCCAAGGGCGACCGCGGCCGACCGGGCCCGATAGGACCGGAGGGCGATGTCGGTCCGCTGGGTCCCCCTGGTCCGGAAGGTCCAGATGGGCCGGAGGGATCGCCGGGCCCGGAGGGTCCCGAGGGGCCTGACGGCCCGGAAGGCGTCAGGGGTCTCCAGGGAACGTCTGGACCCCAGGGTCCGCGGGGCGCCGTGGGACCGCTGGGGCTCCAGGGCGCGACCGGTCCGATGGGACCGGCGGGCGCCAGCATCCCGGACCCCGCCTTCGCGGTCGCCGTAAACTCCCCGGCGCTCGGATACCCGCTGGCCTCGGGGCCAAGGCTCGGCACCAACCCGCCCTGGAAGGGCTGGTCCACGTGGCAAGCGCTCCAATCGGTGACACTCACGACCCGCCGGGCCGGCTGGGTGTTCGTCATCGCCACCGGGCAGTCGGAACAGACCGCCCTCAGCTCCCAGCCGGCGTCCGTTGGGCTGGCCCTGGCGTCGGGCCAATCCCCGGACGTGGGCATTGATATCTGGGCCCGGTCGGGCGAGACGGTGATGCAAGCCTACACAGTCACACACTCGTACCACTTCGACGATGCGACGACCCAGACATTCTATTTCCTGGCCGCGGGCGTGGACGTGATCATGCGGCCGGGTTCGCTGACCGCCATCTTCATCCCAGACGCCCCATAGGTGCGCGCGGCCCCCGAGGGGGGGCCGCACTGCGGACTAAGCGCCGAAGCGCACCTGGCCAACCGCGTCGTCGTAGGCCACGTTCTTGGTCTCCCAGAAGATCTGGGCGATCCGGTCCACCGCCTCCACCAGCTCCTGTGCGGCGCCCCGGTCCACGTTCTGCTTGTTGCGGCCACCCAGCTTCACGGCGGTCCAGACCTGCGTGTGGAGGTCCGGGCACTTCTCCAGGTGGTCCGGGCGGAAGTAGTCGCCCCACAGGATCACCAGCTCCCGCTTGCACAGCTCCGCGTGCTGCTCTTTGGTGGCGGTGTACCGGATGAGCTTGTTGTTGTAGTCCGCGTGGGCCGCGGCATCGCCGTCGCTCGGGCGCTCCAAGGCCTCGATCCGCATCACCATCTTGAGGACGGTCTGCGCGGCGATCTTGGCCGCCACCGGGTCGTATATGCCACATGGGACGTCGCAGTGGGCGTGCGCGGGGCGGGCAGGGAAAAGGCGATGCACGGCTCGGAACGCGGTCTCGGTCAGGCTCATGGTCCCCTCCTGTCGTTCATTGGCTAGTCAGTATAGTCTACCGGAGCGGGTCTCCGCTCAGCAAGGCCCCACACCGCGTTCTAGTGAGTACGCACACCGCTGCGAGGTGTGTCTGGACACTAGGCCGCCTCGGCGGGCTTGGCTCGTCCGGTGGTATGCTACGGCCTTGCCCATGAGCAGGCGGCGGACGCAGCTACGGAGGTCGTTCGATGGCGTCACGGTGGACCTGGCGGCTCGCGGAGGTTCCGGCTCGGGCCGGCGCCATCCGGCCGGTCGTAGACGTCGCCACCAGCATTCGATTCGTGGTGCGGGGCGACAGCATGGCGCCAGCGCTTTCCGATGGCGACTACGTGCTGGTGAGCCGCCTGGCGTACAGGCTCGGCGCGGCCACACGCGGCGAAGTGGTGGTGTTTCGGGCGGACTGGGGCGCCGGGGCGGAGTACCTGAAGCGGGTGGTGGGGCTGCCCGGCGAGACGGTCCGGTACGAGAATGGAGCGCTCTTTGTGGAAGGCGTCGTGGTCCCGGAGCCGTACCTACCGTACGCTCCTCTCCCGGTGGAGGACGACCCGCTGTCGTGGCGGCTGGGGAACGACGAGTACCTGGTCTTCGGCGACAACCGGCCTCGAAGCGCGGACAGCCGACAGCACGGGCCGGTGACGCGGGAGACGCTGGTCGGCAGAGCTTACTATCGGTACTGGCCCCTCGCAACGAGGGGCAGCGTCAGGACAAGTCGGGGCGGGGGCTAACGGAGATCTATGAGGTCATCGACCTGCGAGAGGAGCCAGTGGGTGACGTCCTCCCGCTCGATCGCATCCACGAGCGCCGCACCCCGCCGCTGGCGCTCCTCCGGGGACATGGTGATGGCCTGGTAGAGGGTCTGGGCGGTCCCCTCCAGGTCGGCGGGCGCAACTCCAAGCGCCCCTACCTGGAGCTGCTCGTAGGCGCTTGACGCCTCGGAGAGGATCAGGACCCCATTGCGGTCGTTGACCACGGGCCCCTCTTTGGCCACCAAGTTCATGCCATCCACCACCGGGTTCACCATGAGGGTATCGTACAGCCGTAGGCCGGCCATCGCCTGAGTGTAGTTGTTCTCGGCGAACACCTGAATGGGCTGCCAATCGGGCTGGCCGTAGGCTGAGTTGATGCTTTTGACCAGGTTCGCGATCTCGTCCTGGTACCGCTCGTACTGCTTGATGTGGGTGCGGGAGGGCACCAGAAAGGCCAGGAATGTCACCTGGCGGTGGAGCTCCGGGTGCTCTTGGAGCAAGATCTGGTACGCGCGGAACCCGCGGGTGATGTTCTTGCTCGGCTCCGTGCGGTCCACCCGAACCACGGTGTGGGGCGAGCGGATGGTTTCGACACGCCTCGCGTACTCCTCGGTCCGGGGCGAGGCCGCGATCTGCCGAACCTCCTCGACATCGATCGAGGTGGGGTAGGCGCGGACCCGCGTGGTGTGGCCGTTCGCGGTCACCGTCCCCGCGCCGAAGTCCACGCTGGCTCCGGGCACGAAGCCCTCACAGCACTCCAAGAACGCCCGCACGTCCAACCGAGACTGGAACCCCACCAGGTCACACGCGCAAAGGCTCTCGCAGATGGCGTTGCGCATGCTCGCGGGCAGGAGCTGCCAGAGCCGGGGGCCGGGCCACGGAATGTGAACATAGTGGTAGATAAGCGCATCGGGCGCCTGCTCTCGCACCATCCCGCCAACCAGGTACAGGTGATAGTCCTGGAGGATGACAATGGGCGGCGCGTCCGCGCGGGCCACCTCCTCCAGTACGGCATCGGCGAAAGCGCGGTTCACGGGCTCGTACCCGTTCGTCCAAGCGTCGTGGACCGTACCGTCGACGTTCGGCGTGTAGGGGGCGCTCCACATGTAGTGCTGGAGGAACCAGAGGAGGGGGTTGCAGAAGATATTGTAGAACTTATGGTACACGCGACGGGGGGTGACGACGTAGCGGACGGAAACCTTTTGCGTCGGCAACGGGGATCTGATGACACCGCCCTCCGCCGCCGCCAGTGCCCGCCGGTCTCCCTCGCCCATGGCGTTGGCGATCCAGCTGAAATCGTAGCCCTGGAGGAGGATGTTGAACGCGGTGACGATGGCGCCGCTGCCTCGCCGTGGCTGGAGGCGGCCGTCCGGGGTGAGGTGGAACTCCAGCGGGCCGCGGTTGCTCCCGACAATCAGCCGCCGGTCGGAAAGCAGTCGCTCCAACCGCTCCGCAAGCTGGTCCCGCCTGGTGTCACTCGGTATCTGGTGCTCAGTCATCCTGCCTCACCGGCCCGCCCACGGCGGACCCCAATCGGCAGACCTCCAGGCTCACATGACTCGCAGTCGCGACGACTAGGGGGGTGGGGCGGTCGCGCCTGGAGGTCTTCAAGACGCCGTCTCGCTGGATGCGGCGACATCTACTAAACGACGGAGCGCCAAGAAAAGTTCTGCGCATACCATGCAGCACGAGGATTCGAGGCGCAAGTCCCGACTCGCGGCGTGCGTCTTGCATCGTCGGAAGCGGGCCGAGCGGGGCTCCCGTCCTTCGCACCGCCCGATGCGCGCCTAGCGTACTCGCACGCTCGACACACCTACCCGGAACGTTATCGTCACGCGATTCTCGGCGTCGTCGAACCCCGGCGATACGTACTCGTCATCCACCTTCGGAAAGCGGCCGCGGTCGATGTCGAACGAGACGAGTCCGGACGACTTGCGTATCCTGGCCGCCACCCCATCCGGGACCGTCACCAGGATATCGGCCGCCCCAGCCTCCACGACCAGATCCACGTGCCCGGCCGCCGCCGGCACGACCAGATCCATGTCGGCGGCCCCGAAGGTAAGCTCAACGTCCGACGCCAGCAAGTCCCGCAGGTCCAGGGCCATGCCGGCCGCGCCACCGTCTAGGTCGATGGCTATCCGTGGACCGCGGGCCAGCTCGAGATCCCACACGGCGCCCGTCAGGTCGACGAACCCTCGGCGGCCCTCCATGCTCAGACGCAGATCGGCCGAGTCTCCGGATCGGCTGAACGAGACAGCCGCGGCCTGGCCTGGCGTGTCGAAGGTCCCCTCCACCAGGCTCGGGGAGCCGGCCGGCAGCGACCCGATCGTCAGCCGGCCCGCGCCGAGCGCGACGCGCACCGCCAAGGTCTCCGCGTCGCCCAGGGGCTCGACGAGAGTCGTGCGAACCGGGTCGTCGGAGCCGTTGTACGTCACGAACCCCGCGACCGCAGCCGCGCCCCCAAGGACCGCCGCGATGAGCACGACAGCCAGCCACGGAGCGCGACGACCCATGACCAGGTTGATTCCGATGGCGATGATGAGCGCGGGCCACAGGCGCCAGACGCCCCCCCACAGCGCCCACGGCAGCACGTCCGTGGTCTGGAGCAGTAGGACTACGCCCACCAACAGGAGGACGACACCGGCGACGGGAACTCCGCGTCCGCGCCGTCGCCCCGACCGAGGCTCCTGGTTCTCTCCCGACATCACGACCGCCTGAACCTCTGCGCCACCAGCACGCCTCCCGTGGCGATGATCGCCAACGCCCAGAACGCGCCCCAGTCGAGCCACCGGAACGCGCCCAGGTTGACCAGGAGCAGGAAGGCCCCCACCGCGACCAGGACCAGCCCGAGGAATGAGCGCCGCCGATTCGCTTCTTCGGAGGTTGGGGACCCGTCGATGTCGGGCGAGCCAGGGCTTCCCGGCGGCTTGTCGCTCGCCCGGGGCCGCGACCCTTCCGCTGGCGGCGCCATCATCAGCGCGAGCGCCAGATACACCAGGACCCCGACTCCGCCGGCAATCGTGGCGACGACGAAGCCGACGCGCGCCAGAACGGGGTCGACACTAAAGTATTCGCCCACGCCCCCGGCCACTCCGACCAGGTTCCGGCTGTCGGCGCTCCTTCTTAGACGACGTGGCAGCATCGCTCGCTCCCCACGGTGACCGTCCGCCTGCCCACGGCGGCGATGATCCTTGTCCGCTCAGCTGCATCCAATGCACCACCAGGAGTGTGCGATGCCTACCGCGCCGCCCCTTGGTTGTGACTGTGTCTGAAACCCGGTACGATGAAACGACAGCGAGAGCGAGCGGTGGTGCGCCGAGGGGCGAAGGCGGCGGAATGGCAACGCGGAGGCCCGAGACGGGGGCACGCGCGACCCCAGGTGGGGCCGGGCATCGGGCGTGGCGCGGCGCGCTCTGGCTGCTCCTCATCGGCATCGGGTTCGCGGGCCTCGTCGGGCTTGGAACCACCCACCGCCAGGGCGGCAGCGGTCCCGTCCACGTCGCCCCCATCCAGGGAGAGATCGACCTGGGCCTGGCCCCCTTCATCAAGCGGGTCATTCGCGAGGCGCAAGATGAGGGTGCGGCCGTGGTAGTGCTGGAGATCAACACCCCCGGCGGGCGGCTGGACGCGGCTCTCCAGATCAAAGACTCCGTCCTGGACAGCGATGTGCCGGTGGTCGCCTTCGTGATCCGCGAGGCGTTCTCCGCGGGCGCCCTCATCGCCATCGCCGCCGACCGCATCTACCTCTCGCCCGCCGGGGTCATCGGCGCGGCAACCCCAGTCATGGGCGACACGGGGAAGAAGGCGAGCGAGAAGGTGGTGTCAGCGGTCCGCAAGGACTTCAAGGCCATCGCCGAGTTCCGGGGCCGCGACCCCCAGGTGGCGGAGGCGATGGTGGACGAAGACGTGGCGGTGGAGGGACTGGTGGAGGCGGGCAAGCTCCTCACGCTGACGGCGGAGGAGGCGCTGAAGTGGGGCTACGCGGAGGGCCTGGCGGAGGACCTCCGGGCGGTGCTGGAGGCGGAGGGGCTGGGGTCCGCCCAGGTGGTGGTGGCTACTCCAAGCTGGTCCGAGGGGCTGGTGCGGTTCCTGACGAACCCCGCCGTGGCGTCGCTGCTCATCTCCCTGGGCTTCCTGGGCCTCTTCTTCGAGATCACCAGTCCCGGGTTCGGGCTGCCGGGCATGGCGGGCCTGGCCCTGCTGGCAACGTTCTTCTGGGGCCACGCGCTGGCGGGCCTGTCGGGATGGGAGGGGCTCGCGTTGGTGGGGCTGGGAGTGGCCCTGATGGCGCTGGAAGCCTTCGTTGTGCCCGGGTTCGGAATCGCGGGTATCCTGGGTGCGGTGGCTTTCCTGGGCGGCCTGTTCATATCCATGGTCGGCCAGGCGCCGGGGATCATGGACCTGCAGCGGGCGGCGCTCACAGTTCTGGGCTCGCTGACTATGATCGGCGTAGGGGCTTGGGCACTCCTCGCCTTCCTGCCACGGGGAGGCATCTTCAGAGGGTTGGTGCTCCAGGACCGCCTTGCGGGAGTGGGGAGACGCACAGGGTCGCCACAGCTGGACCTGCGGGCGGCCGAGTCGGGGGCGGAGGAGGGCCGGCGGCCGTCGCTGCTCGGCGTCCGTGGAGTGGCGATCACGGACCTTCGCCCTGCCGGCAGCGTGCGAATTGACAGCGAGCGAGTGGACGTGGTAACTGAGGGCGAGTACCTCGAGGCCGGGACGGAGGTTGAGGTGGCGCTGGACGAAGGCTACCGCAGGGTGGTCCGCGCCGTGCCCCCCACATCCACCGCCGGCAAGACGGAGGAGAGTCAGAACGATGAGGCGGACGGGCCGCGAGCGCCCGTGAGCGAGGGGTGAAGCATGGAGCCAGCGCTGGTTCTCGGGATCATTGTCATCGTCATCGTCGTGGGGTTCGTGTTTCTCGGGTTCCTGCTCTACTTCGTGCCGGTGGGGCTGTGGCTCAGCGCCCTCTTCGCGGGGGTGCGCGTCGGGATTCCGACCCTGGTGGGGATGCGGCTGCGTCGCGTGAACCCCCACCACATCATCCGCCCCCTCATCTCGGCCTACAAGGCGGACATAGACCTGGAGGTCGGGGGGATGGAGGCGCACTACCTTGCCGGGGGAGACGTTGAGCGGGTGGTCACGGCCATGATCTCCGCGGACCGCGCCAGCATCGACCTCCCGTGGCGGCGCGCGACCGCCATCGACCTGGCCGGGCGTGACGTGCTCCAGGCGGTGCAGGTCAGCGTCAACCCGCGGGTGATCAACACCCCCAGGGTATCGGCGGTGGCGAAGGACGGCATCCAGCTCATCGCGGTGGCGCGGGTCACGGTCCGCGCCAACTTGGAGCGGCTGGTCGGCGGGGCGGGCGAGGAGACGATCTTGGCACGAGTCGGCGAGGGGACGGTGTCGGCGATCGGGTCCGCCGATAGCCACAAGGCGGTTCTGGAAAACCCGGACCAGATCTCCAAGCGGGTCCTGTCCGGTGGCCTGGACTCCGGCACGGCCTACGAGATTCTATCCATCGACATCGCGGACGTGGACGTGGGCCGCAACATCGGCGCGCAGCTCCAGATCGACCAGGCGGAGGCCGACAAGCAGATCGCCCAGGCCCGGGCGGAGCAGCGCCGTGCCATGGCGGTGGCGCAGGAACAGGAGATGATCGCGCGGGTGGCGGAGATGCGGGCGCGAGTCGTGGAGTCGGAGGCGGAGGTCCCGCGGGCCATGGCGGAGGCCTTTCGATCCGGCAACATGGGCATCATGGACTACTACCGGATGCGCAACGTGCAGGCCGACACGCAGATGCGGGAGAGCCTGGGTCAGCAGCCGGAGACCGGAGCCGAGCCGACGGCCGGCACGCAGACGTAGGGGCGAGGGTAATTGCACGGCGTGAAGCCGGCGACCGATCCGACGACCGACTACAAGCTCCTGGTCCAGGGGGGATACGACCTGTGTGCCGAGGCATACGAGGTTGCCCGTGGAGGCGACGCGTGCCCCGAGATTGAACCGTTCATGGGGCGGCTGAGGGACGGCGCGAACGTGCTCGACATCGGATGCGGCGCCGGCGTCCCGCTATCGCGGACCCTCTCGCGGCGGTTTGCGGTCACGGGTGTGGACATCTCGAGCGAGATGGTCCGCCGGGCCGCGTTGAATGTCCCAGCGGGGAGCTTCATCCGCGAAGATATCATGGCCATCGAATTCCCGCCCTCATGCTTCGACGCGGCAGTCGCCTTCTACTCCATATTCCACCTGCCTCGCCGGGAGCACCCAGACCTGTTTCGCCGGATCCATGGATGGCTCAAGCCGGGCGGACACCTCCTGGCCACGCTGACCCTCTTCGCCGAGGATCCCTACCTCGAGGACGATTTCTTCGGTGTTCCCATGTACTGGAGCAACTACAGCCTGGAGGACTACCGGAAGATGCTGGCCGCGACTGGGTTCACTGTGCTTGGCGTCACCACGATCGGCCACGGCTACACAGAAACGCATCCGGCCTCGGTCGAGCGCCACCCTCTGGTGCTGGCGTAGAAGTCGGAGGCTTCTTTCCCGGAGAGCTTGAGAGAGCCGCCCGGATGTGGCTTGGGCGCCCGCTCCCGATTACCGAGCATGGAGACAGGGAATGGATGACCCGTTCGGGCTCCTGATCATCGTCCTGATCGCGGGGAGCTTCCTGTGGCGAGTGGTGTCCGGGATGCTGCGCGGCGGCGGGCCTTCCCGCCCGAGCGCGCCATCCGGCGACGACCAGTACGCGGAACTCCGACGCCGGGTGGAGCGGCGACGGCTGGAGATGGAGGACGCCCGCGAGCGGATGGACGCGGGGCGGCCGGCGCCTGGTGAATCGTACGCCGATCTCCGGCACCGAGCCGACGAGCCGCAAGCGTACGTGGAAGATGTGTGGCCCGAAACGGACGTCGAGTGGGACGCGCCCGACCCGGCGCCACAGCCACCCGCGGTCCTCGAGGCCGATGACATCGGCCCGCGGCAGCCGGCGGGACCGCCCAAGACCGCCGCGAAGCCACGACAGCCAGCCGCGCGCCGAGGCCCAGCTTCGCGACTTCTCGTGAGCCGAAGAAACATACGGCAAGCCATGGTCGCCCGCGAGATCCTTAGCCCACCCAAGGGGCTGCGCGATCCGGAGGACGACGGGCCGTAGCGCGCCCGGCGCTTGCGGCTCGGCCGTCCTAGGCGCAAAGTCCATAACACGACGACCATGACACGACGAGGGGGCCACCCAAGCGAGTGACCCCCCTTTTCGGCTGAACTCCGACGCCACGGCTACGCCGCCTTGCTCGCCTCCGACCCCGCCTCACCCCCGCCGACGGCGATGGTCAGCCGCCTTGGCTTCGCCGCCTCCAGCCGAGGGATCGTGACGGTGAGTACGCCGTTCTCGTACCGGGGCTGGACGCCCTCGCGATCCAGGGCATCCGACAGCCTCAGGGTGCGGGCGAAAGACCCCGAGCGGCGCTCCCGCCGCGCATAGCCGCCCTCTCGCGCCTCGCCTTCCGACTTCGTCTCGCCCTTGATCGTCAGCACGTCGCCGTCGATCGTCACCTCGATGTCCGCCGGATCGATGCCCGGCACCGAGGCACGGACCACCACGCTGGCCTCCTCCTCGACCACGTCGACGGGGATCGCCCAGCGCTGGGGCTGAGCCCCCTCGGGCTCGGTCGCCTGGACGCCCCTCCAAAGCCGCTCCGCCGCCCCAGGCCATCGGCCGTACGTGTATGGGTACCACCTCTGAATCGCCATTCCGCTCTTCCTCCTGTCTGGAACCTGCATGGCCACAACTGATTGCCGCGTCGGGGAGCACCGCCAAGGGCTTGGGAGTTCAGGCGACCGCTCCACCCTCTGCCGGTCGTCAGCGCCCTGTGCTCTGTTGATACGATAGCAAGCCCTCGCCACTCCGTCAAGTTTCTCTCATGTTTTACCTAACATGTTCTTGATACGCTTCGTATCACTACTGAGATGTGTTCACCTACGATTCAGGCGGGCACAGCCCGCCTACACCTCTCATCGCCTCGGCGTGCTGAGGACATCCACCATCATCGAAGGAGCCTTCTTGACAATTCCACTATAGGGTGCTACGCTGACCCCAACGGAGGGGTGGAAGTATGCCCAGAGACTACTACGAGGTGCTCGGCGTCCCGCGCAGGGCCGACGAGAAGGAGATCCGCACGGCCTTCCGCAAGCTCGCGCGCAAGCACCACCCGGACGTCAACCCCGGGGACGAACGCGCCGCGGAGCGGTTCAAGGAGATCAACGAGGCCCACGAGGTTCTCTCCGACTCCGAGAAGCGCCCCCTCTACGATCGTTACGGACACAACTGGAGCCGGGCGCGACAGGCCGCGGAGGCAAGCGCGGGCGCCGGGCAAGGGACGTGGCGGATGGAGAACGTCGATTTCGGCGGCGGCGGCGGCCTGGGCGATATCTTCGAGCGGTTCTTCGGCGCTGGTCGCGGTGGCACGACGACTCGGGCGCGAGCTCGCCAGGCACGCCAGGCCACCATTGAGCAGCCGCTGGACATCTCCCTGGAGGAGGCATTCCACGGGGCCACGCGGTCGCTCCAGGTCTCCGCGGAAGCCACCTGCCCCCGGTGCGGCGGCATGGGTGTGATCGGCGTGGGACGGTGCCTGGAGTGCCAGGGCCAGGGAACGGTGTCGCGCCCCGTGCGGGGCGAGGTCACCATCCCTCCGGGAGTGGACACCGGGTCCCGCGTACGCGTGAACCCTGGCGGTCAGCCCGTGGTCCTCGTCGTCAAGGTGAGGCCCCACTCGGGGTTCCAGCGCCGGAGCGCCGACCTCCACAGCGAGGCTGCCGTGCCTCTCCACGACGCCATGCTGGGCGGGGAGGTCCGGGTGCCGACGCTGACCGGGCAGGTGGCTCTGACGCTGCCCGCCGAGACCCAGAACGGCCGCGTGTTCCGCCTGGCGGGCCAGGGAATGCCTCGGCTGGAGGACTCCAAGCAACGCGGCGATCTCCACGTCACCGTGCGGGTTGAGATGCCAACGGACCTCACCGACGACGAGAAGGAGCTCTTCCGCCAGATGAGGGACCGGCGAAAACAGGGAGGGTGACCATGACTGCCGAGCAACCCGCCTGGGACGAGCCCTGCTTCGTCATCAGCATCGCGGCCCGAATGGTGGGTGTGAACGTGCAGACTCTGCGCTACTACGAGCGCACCGGCATGCTCTCACCGTCGCGCACCAGGGGCAACATCCGCCTGTATTCGCCCTACGAGATCGGGCGGCTCCGGCGCATCAAGACCCTCATCAGCGACCTGGGAGTGAACCTGGCGGGAGCGGAAGTGATCCTCCGACTGACGGACCGGCTCCAGGAGATGGAGGGCGTCGTGGAGGCCCTGGGCGCCGAAGTGGAGCGGCTGCGCGAGCGGCTCGACGACGACTCGGCGTCGGCGCGCAGCGCCCCTCCGGGGGAACGGAGCATCTAAGAGAGTGCGGAAAGGGGAGTCCAGAGGGGCGTAGGCCCTTTGGCAGTCCTTCCACGGAAGGATGGGGGGGAACCCCCCAGATACGCTACTAACCCCCTTCCTGGCCAGGAAGGGGGCCGGGGGGATGGTCGAATCCGGTCATTCATTGGCCGGTCGAGCCGAGGACAGTCCACCAGCACGCGGCCAAGGCCCGCCTCAAACCACCAGGGATGATCCCAGTAGCGAAAGAGACTCCCAGGAGGGGAAGGAACATGATGAGACAGGACAGCTTCACGGAGTCGGCGTGGGAGGCATTGGGCAGCTCCCAGGAGCTGGTGCGGCGCTACCGCCACGCCCAGTGGGACGTCGAGCACGTCTTCCTAGCCCTCCTGGAGCAGGACGACGGCGTCGCGGTCCAGGTGCTGCGTGAGATGGGGGTCGATCCGGGCGCGGTCAGATCGAGCGTCGAGACGGCCCTGTCCCGCACCCCGGGCCTGGAGCACGAGCCGACGCAGATATACCCCACCCCGCGCTTCGCCCGTCTCTTCGAGAACGCCAAGGCGGAGGCGGACCGCTTCAAGGATGAGTTCGTAAGCTCGGAGCACCTGCTGATCGCCGTGTCCCAGGAGCGCACCGGCGAGTCGGCCGAGGTGCTGCGCGAGCACGGGATCGATACGGAGCGCATCTACCAGGCCCTCAGCAAGGTTCGCGGCGCGCAGCGCGTCACCGATCAGCGGGCGGAAAGCCACTATCGGTCCCTGGAGAAATTCAGCGTCGACATGACCTCGCTCGCCCGCCAAGGACGGCTCGACCCGGTCGTTGGGAGGGTCGAAGAGGTCCAGAGCGTCATCCAGACCCTCTCTCGGCGGACCAAGAACAACCCGGTCCTCTTGGGTGAGGCCGGCGTGGGCAAGACGGCCATCGTCGAGGGGCTGGCCCAGTACATCGTGGCCGGCGACGTGCCCGACTACCTGCGCGACCGCCGCGTCATGCGCCTGGACATGGGATCGATTGTGGCTGGCGCCAAGTTCCGCGGCGAGTTCGAGGAGCGGCTGAAGGCGGTCATGGACGAGGCGAAAGCCGCCAAGGGCGAGGTCATCCTCTTCATCGACGAGCTGCACACCGTCGTGGGGGCCGGAGCCGCGGAGGGCGCCATCGACGCCTCCAACATGATGAAGCCCGCGCTCGCCCGGGGCGAGATCCAGGTCATCGGCGCCACTACCCCGGACGAGTACCGCCGGTACATCGAGAAGGACGCGGCCCTGGAGCGGCGCTTCCACCCCGTGTGGGTCGACGAGCCGTCCATCACGGACACCGTGGAGATGCTGCGGGCGCTGCGGCCTCGCTACGAGGCCCACCACAAGGTCACCATCGACGACGCCGCCCTCACCTCGGCCGCGCGGCTCAGCAAGCGGTACATCACGGAGCGCCACCTGCCGGACAAGGCGGTGGACCTGGTCGACGAGGCCGCCGCCAAGCTTCGCCTTCAGGTATCCAGCATGCCGGCGGAGCTGAAGGAGCTCCAGCGGCGCTGCCAAGAGCTCCAGGACCAGGAGGAGGCCGCCGCGGAGCGCGCCGACTACCCGCAGGCCTCCGAGCTCCGCGCCGAGCGGATCCAGTGCGAGTACGAGTTCGGCAGCGGTCGCGACGCCTGGCTCGGCGAGAAGAAGCTGGACATGGTGGTCGGCGAGGACGACATCGCCGCCCTGGTGGCGGCCTGGACCGGCGTGCCGGTGACGCGGCTGCTGGAGACAGAGGTGGACCGGCTGCTCCACATGGAGGACCGGCTGCACGCCCGCGTCATCGGCCAGGAGCACCCCATCACGGTGGTGTCGGAGGCCGTCCGGCGCGCGCGGGCCGGACTGAAGGACCCCAAGCGGCCCATCGGCGGCTTCATGTTCCTGGGACCCACCGGCGTGGGCAAGACAGAGCTCGCGCGGGCCCTGGCCGAGTTCCTCTTTGACGACGAGGAGGCCATGATCCGCGTGGACATGTCCGAGTACATGGAGCAACACACCATCTCACGCTTGATCGGCTCACCGCCGGGGTATGTGGGCTACGACGAGGGCGGTCAGCTGACCGAGCAAGTGCGCCGCCGCCCCTTCCGCGTGGTGCTCTTCGACGAGGTCGAGAAGGCCCACCCCCGCGTCTTCGACCTGCTGCTCCAGGTGCTGGAGGACGGCCGGCTGACCGACGGTCACGGGCGGACCGTGGACTTCCGCAACACGGTCGTGATTATGACGAGCAACCTGGGAACCGCCGAGTTCGCTCGGCCCCACACCCTGGGGTTCCGCCGCGGCGCGGAGGGCGATACCGAGCGTGAGCGCCTCAGGACGGCCATCGATGGCGAGGTGAAGAAGACGTTCCGGCCCGAGTTCCTGAACCGGCTGGACGAGGTGGTCATCTTCGATCCGCTCTCCCAGGACGAGATCCGGCAAATCGTGAACCTGATGGTGAAGGGCGTGCAGGAGCGGCTCAGCGAGCGTGAGATACGGATCGAGCTGACCGAGGCCGCCCGCGACTGGCTGGCTCACCAGGGCTTCGACCACGTCTTCGGCGCACGGCCACTGCGGCGCACGATCCAGCGGTACGTCGAGAACCCGCTCTCGAACCGGATCCTGACGGGCGAAGCGCGCGACGGCGACACGGTCATCGTGGACGCGGTGGAGGGCGTGAAGGCGCTCACGTTTCGCCTGGCGGAGGAGGCGGTGGCCGTGGCTGCGTAGCGGCGTTCGAACGTCTAGAGTGAGGGAGCCCCGGGGGTCGACCCTCGGGGCTCTTTTGCGATGGGAGGACGGGCGCGGCAGGTTCAGGCGGAGCCATCCGATGTCTGTGGTATGTGACCACCCCGCCGCTGGTCGTGTGAACCTCTAGGGGGCCACAAGCCGTACTTCGGCATCCTTGATAGAGCGACCAAGGGTAACCCCAACGGACACCTGCAACTCTGGGAAGTTCTCACTGATGACCATGAAGCTCACGACGAATTCACCGGGCCCCTTTAGGGACGCCGAGTAATAGCCGGAATCCGCAAAAGAGAGAAAGCGCATAGTGTCAGACTCTCCGTGAAGCACGTACCCAATATCCAGATCACGAGAGCGCTCAGGAGGTATGATGACATCCGGGAAGGTGTAGAAAGCTCACTTCAATTCAACAGATCTACCGGGGTCGATTCTGTTTCCAACTGCGTCCGGGCCCAGTTCTGCTAACAGACCTATGTAGGCTCTGCAGCCCAGGGCCGTCCGGAACCTACTCTGATTCGTTATTCTCAGGTGGAAGAACCTTGCCCAGAGGTCGACGTCGCCACGGATCGCAGCGTCATCGTATTCCCCTGGACTTCGCGTTGACTGCAGTCCATTCTGCCAGTCAGCTCGCCACTGCCTCTGTTCTACTTGAGCCCGTACTAGCGAGGCCAGATCTTCGATATCCTGAAATTCAACGCAATTTCCTTGCAAAAATCCCAACACACCTTCCAACCGTACTCCAGTTTGGCGGAATCCCATGAATGGCAAGTCCAGATAAGAGGCGATCGCGAGCTCTTGATGACTAAACAGAGAGCCACGGTAGCTATCCGGCAGCAATTGCTCACGTCTGAAGTCGACGAAGAGGAAGTACTCGGATTGCTCCAATAGAGCGAAGATGTTCTCTTTTAGGCCCCTGAGGCTCTGTTCTTGGATCGCTACGTAAGGGTCAAAACCTAGTTCCACAAACAACTCGGCGATTGCCGCAGCGGCTTTTCGCTCGCCGTCGCTACTCTGCCCACAACTAATGAACACCCTAGCTTTTACGGCATCCATCTTTGGAACCTCCATCGTTCTAGCAGTGGTCCTCGCTCCCCTTAAGTCCCTTCAGGGGCTCCAATACCCGCATAGCGGAGCACGGTTCGGCGCGCAACGCTGCTTGGCACGCTGCGGTGCACGAACCATGCCGGGCACCGCGTCCTTCGAAGGGCTGCAGCCCCCCTACCCTCTCGCCACCCGCTCGATACGGACCGCGCACGCTTTGAACTCCGGCGTCTCCGTGATCGGGTCGAAGGCGTCCGTGGTCAGGATGTTGGTAGGGACCGAGTCCGGGAAGTGGAAGCTCATGAACACCACCCCCTCCGGGGAGCGGTCGGTCACCTCCACCGGGACGCGCACCCGCCCTCGCCGCGACACCACGTCCACCGCGTCGCCGTCCGCGAGCCCGAACCACCTGGCATCCACCGGGTTCACCTCCACGCGCTCGTTGGGGACCAGGAGCTCGAACCCGGCCGCTCGGCCCGTCTGCGTGCCGGTGTGGTACGTCGCGCGGCGACGGCCCGTGGTCAGCGTCAGGGGGTACTCCTCGTCCGGGGGCTCAGCGGGGTCCACGTGGGGCACCGACTGGAAGCTGCCCTTCTCGGTCACGAACTCACCCCCGTGCAGGTACTGGGTGCCGGGGTGGTCGGGCGTGGGGCATGGCCACTGAATCCCCTGGAGCTCGATGCGGTCGTAGCTGATGCCCCCGAGTATCGGGGCGTTGCGGGCCAGTTCGTCCCAGATCTCGGACGGGTGAGCGTACGGCATGGGGTACCCCATGCGTGTCGCAAGCTCGGAGAGGATCAACCAGTCCGGCTTCGCCCGACCCGGCGGCTCGACCGCCGCGCGCACCCGCTGGACGCGCCGCTCGGTGTTGGTGAAGGTGCCGTCCACCTCCGCGAAGGAGGCGGCTGGCAGCACCACGTCGGCCATCCTGGCGGTCTCCGTGAGGAAGATATCCTGGACCACCAGGAACTCCGCCGCCTCCAGAGCCCGGCGCGTCTTGCCCGCGTTGGCATCGGACACGGCCGTGTTCTCGCCCATTATGTAGACGCACCGGATGCGACCGTCGAGAATCTCGTCGAGGGCATGGACCTTGGTTACGCCCGGCCGCGAGTCGAGGGGTACGCCCCACTCCCGCTCGAAGCGCTCTCGAGCGTCGTCGTCACCGATGCGCTGGTAGCCGGGCAGATACGCCGGAAGGCAGCCCGCATCGCCCGCGCCCTGAACGTTGTTCTGCCCGCGAAGGGGGTTGACCCCCGCGTTCGGCGCCCCGAAGTTGCCGCACAGCAACGCCAGGTTGGCCAGCGACTCCACGTTGTGGACCCCGCACGAGTGCTCCGTGATCCCGAGCGTGTAGATGATGGCCGCCCTCGGCGCGCCGGCGTACTCCCGAGCGGCCGCCGCGATCTCGTCCGCGGGGACTCCCGTGATCCGCTCCGCCACCTCCGGCGTGTACTCCTTGACGAACTCTCGCAGAAACTCGAACCCCATCGTGCGGGCGGCGACGAATTCGCGGTCGTAGAGCCCCTCCTCGATGATCACGTGGGCCATCGCGTTGTAGAGCGCGATGTCGGTGCCGATGTGTAGCGGCAGCCAGCGGTGGGCGATCTGTGTGAGCTCGATCTTGCGCGGGTCCGCGACGATAAGCCGCGCGCCCTTCGCCACCGCCCGCTTCACCTTCAGGGCGATGACGGGGTGGCTCTCGGTGGTGTTGGTGCCCGTCGCGAAGATGAGGGGCGCGTCCTCCAATTCCGCGATGGAGTTGCTCATCGCCCCGCGTCCCACCATGACCGCCAGACCAGCGACCGTGGGGGCATGTCAGGTGCGGGCGCAGTTGTCGATGTTGTTGGTCCCGATGACCCCTCGGGCAAGCTTCTGCATCAAGTAGTTCGCCTCGCTGGTGGCCCGAGCGGAGCTCCAGAGCGCGAAGGCCGAAGGCCCCGACTCCTCCCTGACCTGCCGGAATCGAGCCGCGACCAGGTCGTAAGCCTCGTCCCAGGTGGCCTCCACAAGCCGACCGTCGCGGCGAATCAGGGGGCTCGTCAGCCGGTCGGGGCTGTGGACGAAGTCGGTCCCGAATTGCCCCTTCACGCACAGCGCGCCCTCGCTCGCCGGGGAGTCCCAGTCCGGGGTCACGCCGATGACGTTGCCGCCGGCGACGTTCAGGTTGATGCCGCAGCCGGTCCCGCAGAATGGGCACACCGTCCGGACGCGCGTCACCTCGTCGGCGCGGGCTTTCCCCAGCATCTTCCGGTCCATGAGCGCCCCCGTGGGGCACGTCTGGATGCACTGGCCGCAGAAGGTGCACGGGCTATCGAGCAGCCCGCCGTCGAAGCCGGCGACGATGCGCGTGTCGAAGCCGCGGCTGGCTGGGGCGATGGCGTGGGCCTGCTCCAGCTCGCCACACACCCGCGTGCACCGGTAGCAGTAGATGCAACGGGAGTAGTCGCGGAGGATGAATGGGTTGGCGTCATCGACAGGCGCGCCGCTTGTGCCGCCCTGGAAGCGGTCGCCGTCCACACCGCGCTCGCTCGCTAGCGCGTGGAGCTCGCACGGCCCCTGCTCGAGGCACCGAGGGCAGTCCTCCACGGGGCTTTCGGAGAGGGCCAGGCCCAGGATGGTCGAGCGCCACGCCTCGAGCTCGGGGTCGCTGGTGGCGACCTCCATGCCCGGCACGAGCTCCTGCGCGCACGAGGCCACCGGGAGTCGGCGGCCGGCGACCTTGACCGAGCAGAGCCGGCAACTCCCGGAGGGGTTGAGGCGACCGTCGTAGCAGAGGGTGGGAACGTCGGCGCCTGAACGCCGGGCCGCGTCGAGGATCGACTCGCCCTGCTGGATCGTCACCTCACGCCCGTCGATGACCGCGGTGTCGCTCATCCCCCGCCCTCCTCCTCCTTCCGGCTCAGAAGGTAGATTCACCAGCATGAGAGCTCGTCCAGAAGACTGCCGTCGGTCGCTCGCTGCGTCATGGCTTGCATACCCCCGCGGGGCACCTGCGCCCCTCGACGTGGGCCGCCACCTCGTCCGCGAAGTGGCGGAGCATCCCATCGATGACCAGAGGGGCGGCCTGCCCCAGGCCACAGGCCGAGGTGTTCCGCATAGCGCCGCCAACCTCCCGAAAGGACTCCCCGGCGCCGGGAAGAAGCTCTCCACGCCCCGTCAGCCCGTCCAGCCACTCCCGCAGTCGGACCGTCCCCACGCGGCAGGGGAAGCACTTGCCGCAGCTCTCCGCCTCGTAGAAGGCCAGGCACGAGCGCGCAAAGTCGACGACGCAGCAGCCGTCGTCGAGCACGATGACGCCCCCCGAGCCGAGGGCCGCCCCGTGAGCCTGGGGCGCAGTGTAATCGAGGGGCATGTCGAGCGCCTCGGCGCCCAATAATCCCCCGGAGATTCCCCCCAACGTGAAGCCCTTCATCGCCCGGCCTGAAGCCAGCCCTCCAGCGTAGCGAAAGATAAGCTCGCGGGCCGTGATCCCCAGAGGAAGCTCGTAGTTGCCTGGCCTGCGCACGGCCCCGCTCACCGAGTAGAGCTTCGTGCCTGTATTTTCCCCTCTCCCGAGCGCACGGAACCAGTCGGCTCCGTGTTTCAAGATGCCGGGGACGTGGCACAGCGTCTCCACGTTGTTGACGACCGTCGGCTGGCCCCACAGGCCGTAGGTCGTTGGGAAGGGCGGACGCTCCCGTGGCCAGGGCACGCGGCCCTCCAGGGAGTTCAAGAGCGCCGTCTCCTCGCCGCACACGTATGACCCGGCCCCGCGACGAATGTGGACGCGGAAGGCGAACCCGGTCCCGGCGATGTCGTCGCCCAGCAGGCCCGCCGCCTCCGCCTCGACGATGGCCCGCTCCAGCACGTCGAGCGCCTCGGGGTACTCGTACCGCAAGTACACGATGCCCGTCTCGGCCCCCGTCACGTACCCGGCGACGGCCATCGCCTCCAGGAGCAGATGTGGGTTCAGGTGGAGAAGCGGGCGGTCCTTGAAGGTCCCCGGCTCACCTTCGTCGGCGTTGCAGACCACGTACTTGGGTGTCCCCTGAGCGGCGCGGACGGCCCGCCACTTCGCCGCCAGGGGAAAACCCGCGCCGCCGCGCCCCACGAGCCGACTGGCCTCCAGGACGTCCAGAGTTTCTTTCGCTGCGCCGCTCGACACCAGGTCCAGCAGCCGCCTGTAACCGCCCGCGTCTCGATACGTGGCGAGACGCGCCAGGCCGGGCGCACGGATGTCGCGGAAGAGCGCCTCCTCGGTGTCCACCGGGTGTGGGAGAGCGAAGGCCCCATCGCCGCCCACGCCGGGGAAGTACCGGCCGTCCTCGAAGCCCGCGACCGGGGAGTCGCACAGGCCGGGGCACGGGATGGATGGGAGATCGGAGGGGCCGTCTGAGGTACGGCCGCGCAGGGAGCACGCGGGGCCACGGCACACGCCCGCCACGGGGGGCACCGCGTCGCCAACGCCGAAGTAGTGGTAGAAGGTCGCGGCCTGGTGCAGGTCGACGACCGAACGGCCCAGCGACGCCGCCGCCTCTTCGAGCCCCTGGCGCGTCAGGCGCCCGTCCCGGGCCTGGGCGTCGTGGAGCGCGGGCAGAGCGGGGGCCGGATCCCAGGAGCCTCGCGGTCGCTGCGTCAAACGCCAACCTCCGGGTGGGGCGTGCCCTGCACCCACTCTGGGGCGGCTTGGCGGCACCCCCCTTGCGGAATCGTCCGATTGGGTCTCCCTCGCGCGTGGTTCGACAAGCTCACCATGAGCGGAGAAGGGCTCACCATAAACGGGGAGGCACCCGCTACGAACGTGGAAGCGGTCATGTCGCTCGTCCCGAGCCTGTCGAAGGGCGGCCTCCCATCCCACGGTACCGCCGCCGAGACCGGGGCGCAACACGCCCGGGCCACTGGCGAAGGCGACTCGCCCGACGTACAGTTGTGGAGACTCGGCCGGCGACCCACCAACGGAGGAACACCTTGCCAGACACACAGGGCGGCAGCGTCCCGAGGGCCATGACCGTCGCCGGGTCCGACTCGGGCGGCGGCGCGGGCATCCAGGCCGACCTCAAGACGTTCGCGGCCCTGGGGGTGTACGGCACATCGGCAATCACCGCCGTCACCGCCCAGAACACCCTGGGCGTCACCTCGGTCCACGAGGTCCCGGTCGATGTCGTCGCGGCACAGATCGAGGCGATCATGTCGGACATCGGCGCGGACGCTGTCAAGACCGGGATGCTGTCCAGCGCGGAGATCGTCGTCGCGGTCGTCGAGACGCTGAGGCGGACGGAGGCGGTGGATAGGCTCGTCGTGGATCCCGTGATGGTGGCGAAGGGCGGCGACCGGCTCCTGCGTGAGGACGCGGTCGGCGCCCTCCGCACGCTCCTGATCCCCATTGCGGCGGTGGTGACCCCCAACATCCCCGAGGCGGAGACGCTCACGGGCCGCGCCATCCGCGACCGGCGGGACGCCCGCAATGCGGCCAGGGATATCGTGCACGGCATGGGGGCAGCGGCCGTCGTTGTGAAGGGCGGGCACCTCGAAGGCCCGGCAACCGACCTCTTCTACGACGGCCACGAGTTCCGATCGTTCACGGCGGCCCGAATCGCAACCACGAGCACCCACGGCACGGGCTGCACGTTCGCCTCGGCGGTGGCGGCCTACCTGGCGCTGGGGCGCGAGCCGGTGAGGGCGGTCGCGGGGGCGAAGCGATACGTCACGGCGGCGATCCGGCGGGCGCTGCCCATAGGCGGCGGCCACGGGCCGCTGAACCACCTCTACCGGCTGCCCCGTCCTTCAGCCGAAGGACCGCGCCTGGGACCCTGATCCCGCCTCTCAGCCAAGACACGAGCTCAGGGTGGACTCGGACACGCGGGTGCGACTGAGCGCGACCCCACGAAAGCGTGATGCCCCTCAGTCCCGCTCCGAGGCTCTCTCCACCGCGCATACCGGGCATGGGCACAGTTCGCGCAGCAGCCGGTACGGATAGATACCCTCGTGGTGGGTGTCGGACCAGAGGAACTGGAGGCCGTAGCGGCCGACCGCCTGGTGGTCCAGGGCGCAAACGTCCGCGGGGACCGAGGATTCGTCCACGGAGTGCTGGTTCGGCCACTCGCCGACGCATATCGCGCACAGGCAGGCCAGCCGCATGGAGCGGTGGGTGTACATGCTCTCGTGGCCGTCATCCCACTGGATCGATATGCCCTCGGGCAGCAGTGTCACGCGCCTGGGTACGGATATCTTCTCCCGAGTCATTTCTCTCCTCAGCGGCCCTCGGCTACGCCCGCGTGGTGTCGGCGGGCCGCCACGTCACCAGACCGGCGCGCCGCTCCGAAACTCCCTTCACCTTCACACCGCCGTCGGGCTGGGGAACCAGCAGCTCGTCCATCGCCTGCCCCAGTCGTCGGTCTTGCTCCGACCCGGGCGCGATGAACAGCCGGGCGCGGATGAGCTCCCGCGCGCGCTCCCTGTCTGGGTACCCCTGGGATGTGCGAGGCGGGAGCATCGTCAGGTCCGGGTACACGCCCATCTCCCACAGCACCCCCATCAGGTCTGTGAGGCCAGGGAGCCGCAGCCGCTCCTCTCCGTACACCCGCTCCCAGAACGGGAAGAGCTGCCACTGGGGGGTGTCCGTGAAGAGGGCCACCACCACGCGCGCCCTCGCCCGCTCCTCCATCTTCCGCAGGAACGCGCCGACCTCTCGCGAGGTGTAGAGGACGTGGGCGCAGACCACCAGGTCCGCGGGCTGTACGTCCGCCTCCTCCCACGTCGTCTCGACGACCGAGACGTTGCCGATGTCGTTGATCCGGGCCGCCTCTCGCAGCTCAGCCGCCATGGCCGCCGAGGGCTCCACGGCGGTGACGCGACGACACAACCGTGCGAGAAGGAGCGCGAGGCGGCCCCCGCCGGCCCCCACGTCCAGGATCTCCCAGTCCGGAGACACCATCGGCGCGATCAGCCGGAGCGTCGGGTCCTCTGGCCCGGCCAGGTCGGGACGGAACTGTCCGGCGAAGGGCGACCAGTAGTCTTCCGGGGGGGCCTCGCCTCGCAGACGGTCGGTCTGAGCGTGCTCGGCCTCGACCATCGCGCGCCACCGCGCCACGGCCGGTTCGAAGCCCGCCGCCGACCCGCCAGAGCTCGCCCCGGACCCACCAGGGCTCGCCCTGGACCCAGTCTGGCGTACGGGGTCGCTCATCGCGTGCTCCTTCCCATGGGGATCGAAGCGGGTTGCAGAATGGCACGTTTGGCGGAACCCGCCCAGCGTACCACACATCCGGCGCGCCTCGATGCGGCTTGACCGGCGAGCGGCGGGTTCATAGAATGAGCGCACAGCACCAGTGATGAAGGGGAGGACTGAGGATGCCGCTGTACGAGTACTACTGCCCGCCGTGCGAGAACAAGTTCGAGCTCCTGCGCCCCATGAGCCGCTCCACCGACGACGCCGTGTGCGCGACCTGCGGCGGGGAGAGCCACCGCGCCCTCTCCGTCTTCGCTGCGATCAGCGGCGGCAGCGGGTTCGGTGACGATGCGATGTGCTACGACGGTGGCGGGGGCTACGGCTGCGGCGCCGGCGGCGCCTGCGCCTGCGCTGGGGAATAGCCAGCCGGCCCTCACAGCATCGACCCCCTGGGGGCGCGAGCGCGATTTAGGACTCAGCGCGCTCCGCGCCTTCGCTCGCGCCTCGCGGGCGGGGTGCTGGCATCCTGCCGTCGCGCCTCGCGTCGCGCCACATAGCGGAGCGCCAGCCAGCTCGCGCCCGTCAGGGCCAGCGCCTCGACGACCGTAGCCACGGCGATCATCATCGTCGAATCGAACCAGAACCCCTCTGGAAACATCCGCAGCAAGTTGTCGGTCCGCGGATCAAGCTGCCAGAGGGAGTTGCGGAAGCTGATGACGTGGAAGAGGTAGAAGAGCCACCGGAAGGCCGCCGCCACCGCGATCCCGGCGCCCAGGATCAGGCTCAGCGTCACGATCCCGCCGGCCCTTAGCCGCCGCAGGGCGATCAGTAGGAAGGGCCGCCGCGCCAGGGCCAGCCCGCCGACGACGTAGGCCAGCATCACCGCCCAAGACCCCCGCTGCACCCAGTACACCCCCTGCACCAGCCCCTTCACGTCCCGCATGTGGACGATCTCGCGGTCGTTGTAGAGCGACCTCCCTCCGACGTTGATGTCGAGCAGATCGGTATCGTCGTTGAAGTACGTCACCAACTCCCCAGCGACGCGGCGAAGCTCCGCGTCCGAGATGCCGGTGATTCTGGTGATGTCGTGCCGCTCGAATCCGAACGTGTACAGAGCGACCTCGTTGAACGCCACCCGCACGTTCGTCGTGATGAGGAAGACCGGAACCGCGACGACGAAGAGCAGCACCGCCGCGTTCGGCAGTGAAAAGAGACCCCCCCAACTGCTCAGTGTGTACGACCTCATGGATTCAGCGCACTCCTGTTCGCCGTACGTGCGCACTAGTATAATGCGCCCACGTTTACGGCGATACGCCGGCCAAGAGGCGGTCGAGGCGAGGCCACGCCTCGGAAGGAGAGCGGAAACATGCCCCAGGATGCCCAGGTCGCCAGCAGCTACGAGGGCCTGAGGGCCATCATTGCGCGGCTGAGAGCGCCCGATGGGTGCCCGTGGGACCGCGAGCAGACCCACGCCTCGCTGCGGAGGAACCTGCTGGAGGAGTCCTACGAAGCCCTCGAAGCGCTGGACACCAGCGACACGCAGGGCCTCGCGGAGGAGCTTGGCGATATCCTGGTGCAGGTGGTGTTCCACTGTCAGATCGCGCGGGAGTCGGGGGAGTTCACCGACGAGGATGTGTTCCGTGGCGTCGTCGAGAAGCTGGTGCGGAGGCACCCGCACGTCTTCGGGGAGGCGTCGGCGCGGGACGCCCGCGAGGTCGAGGAGCAGTGGCAGGCCATCAAGGAGCGGGAGCGCGGCGACGAGCGGTCCGCGTTGGACGGGGTGCCCACCTCCACGCCCGCCCTGGCGTATGCGCAAGCCATATCGCACCGAGCGGCGCGGGCGGGGTTCGAGTGGGACGACGTCGACGATGCGATAGGGAAGGTGGCGGAGGAGCTTGGCGAGCTGGCAGATGCGGAGACGGACGAGGAGCGGGAGCAGGAGTTCGGAGACCTGCTGCTATCGATCGTCAACGTGGGCCGGTGGCTGGGACTGGACGCCGAAAGCGCCCTCCGCAAGGCCAACCGACGGTTCTACGGCAGGTTCGCTCACATGGAGCGCACGGCCCACGAGCGGGGCGACGCCTTCGCGAACCTGTCGCTGGAAGCGAAGGAAGCGCTGTGGCGGGGGGCGAAGCAGGCGGAGCGGGGCGGGGGTGAGGTGAGCAAGGGTGATGCGCTCTTCCGGCTCTGGCGGGATCAACATGGCATCTGGCACAGCTAGCGGGAGCAGGTCAGAGAGAGGTGTTCTAGAGCACCGGAGAGTGCGCTTCCAAGCGTCGCGCCAAACCGGAGCAAGCTCTGATGAAATCCGAATGACATACTAGGAGACGAAAGTTTGAACTTAACGGCTAGGAGTCCCATGGGGAATCGGGTAGAACGAGGCTTTGCAAGCAGGAGGTCATTGGTTCGAGTCCATTACCGCCCACCACCCTTTTTAGATCGGCGTAAACACTTTGGGTAATATGGCTTATAACGTTCAAGGCCATACGGTATAACGCTTAATAGGCAGGGCTCAATGGATGAATTTGTGATACAGACGGATGGGTTGACCAAACGATACAAGAATGTTGTAGCCGTGGATGATCTCTCAATGGAGATACTCCGAGGCCGCGTCTATGGACTTCTTGGTCCGAATGGTTCTGGTAAGACAACCACGATGGGTTTGTTGCTTGGACTTTTGAAACCGACCTCAGGAACCTTCAGCCTGTTCGGTTCTCCCGATGGTCATGAAGCATCATTACGGCGGGTTGGGGCTAGTATCGAAGGC
>PVBE010583518.1_pt1 | contig 34682 bp, 29 predicted proteins | sample 1631181 | NCBI WGS metagenome assembly PVBE01 (sample SAMN08397723, study PRJNA350692) | Marine metagenome, whole genome shotgun sequencing project. | isolation source: water | place: Pacific Ocean | collected 2012-04
CACGGTGCCGCGTGATCAAAGGCCTTACCCGCTTCCCAAGGCCGGCGCATGTCCTTGGCAACGCCCTGCAGGTCGCGGCGCGTCATGTCGAAACCCACCGCGTAACCATAGACGTGATCCAGGGCATCGGCGGGTACTATGTTGCGGCCCGCCTTGCCAATGGCAACCACCAGTTCGATCTCGTAGTGGACATTTTCCGAAAGCGGCGGATAGGGGAAGTCCCCACCATCAAGCACCAAAGCGTCCGCCGGCTTTTGAAAAAAGAACGGCGGTTCCCGCTCGTCGCTGCCCATCTCGCGAATATGGTCGATGTAATTGCACCCGACACAGTAGACGCGACGCGCCGGAAAGCGCTCATCCAATCCCACGATCTTGATCGTCGGGAATGACACGGTGGGAATGGGAAGACTTATGGTTCGCTCTCCAACCTTCTATGACAGGGGGAAAAGACGCCGCGTATTTTCATTCTCGGACACCGGCATATTATTCTTTTCGAAACGCCGCGACCATATCTCGCACGGCATCCTCGGTGGTACGGCGGGGCTCGAATTCCAACTCGCCGCGCGTCCTATCGGATGATAGGTGATAGGAACGAAGGTCGTCCGCGGGCTGGATGTCGATCAAAAGATGGGCACCGACGACCTTCTTCACAATGTCTGCCATGTCTAATAGCGTCAGGTTTTCACAGCCGGCATTGTAGGTCTTGCCGTCTATTCTTGCGTCCGGTTGGTCGAGCAAGAGCAGGTACAAGTCCGTAATATCGTCGATGTGTATGATGGGACGTTTTTGGGAACCTCCGAAGATCCGGATACGCCCCTTGCTTACCGCGTCGTGGGTGAGGGCGTTGACGACAAGATCAAGACGTTGACGGGCCGCGTATCCGCAGATCATGGCGGGTCGGACCGTGCAGGTAACGAAGCCCGACGCGCGTTCCTCTTCCAAGACTTTCTCGCAAATCATCTTGAGCCTTGAATACTCCGTGAGCGGCTTCGGGGGTGCCTCCTCGGTGACTTCGGGCCCCTCCTCGACGCCGTAAACACAGAACGACGAAGCATAGATAAAGCGTTTAACACCCGCCTTTTTAGCCACGCGGACGAGCGGCTGAAAGGCATCGGTTTCAGGCGTTGATCCGTTGGATGGACACGCAAGATGAAATACCGCATCGCACCGCTTGAGCGCCTCTTCAAGCGTGTGGCGGTCTCTGAAGTCGCCTTTTATCTGTCTCAGATCCGCATAGCCCTGGACGCTCTTGAAAACGTCATCGCCATCTGGAAATAAGTCGAGAACAGTGACCCTATGCCCGCGCCCCAACAACTTTGGCACCAAGATACTGCCGACGTATCCGCCGCCACCCGTCACAAGCACTGTCCAGCCCTTCCTCGGGTGCGTGAAGACCAAAAATAGAGAGAACAAAGTAATGCTTGTTATCACGATTAATAGCATTTGCCCCAAACCACCCGATGAGGCGCCCATGTTCACGCCATGGGCCCACGCTGGCGACATCGATATTCCGACCTCGCAGCAGGCAGCAACGCACAACGGGAAAACCCGATTTAGGAGCTTCATTACTTTTGCACTTTGTCAGCCGTCCTAGCCGGCGATTTGACTTTGGCCGATGGCTTCAATGTCCGGCCAAATCGTTCCACTGTGGCAACAGGACGATAAGATTGGGGTTCAGACCCATATTCTTGAGAGTATCCATCGACCGGACCACCTTCAGCGCTTGAAGATCGACGACGGTGACGGAGCCATCACTCATGCCCGGCAGGTTCAGAAGTGAATTTTGCACGAAGCCGTAACGGCCGTCATTTGTGAACGCCACGTGATGCGCCCCATCGGCGGCCGGCAGGGTCTTGATCAGCTTCGGTTTCATCGGGTCAACAGAGATATCAAATGTGTGAAGCTTGCCGGGCTTGGCGGTGGTCACATAAAGCCGATCGACCGCCTTGTTAAAGTACATTTCCAGCGGAACGCCTGACTTTGTCTGGTTGAAATCGACGACTTCGGACACATCGAAGTCTTTTTTCGCCGGGTTCCAGTTGGCCGCCCACAAAGTGCCGCCAAACATGTTGGTAACGTAGACCATCGCCGGGTTGGAGCCGGGAACGCGAAGCAGCTCAACGGGCGCAACGCCGGACGGCGATTTCTTGTTGGACATCTTATGCGCACCCAGCACACGTCCGGTACTCGCCTCGACAACGCTTATGAAATCGTGCGGATCACTAAGGTCACCTTTCACCGTACTGGTAACCAAGATGCGGTCGATATCGCTCATGACGGCGAGCCCGTGGGGATAGGAATTGGGAATCTCGATGATCTGCTTGACCTTATCCGTCGCCACGTCGCCAACGACGACCCGCGCCGACATCATACACGTTAGGTACCAAGTCGCATTATCCTCGGAGAAAATGACGTCTTCGCCCATCTTGCAATCCGGCATGTCAATTCGCTGCAACCGGTAGGGGAAGCGGTCCAGATCGAAGACATGCATCTCCGATTTACCGAGCGACGTCACGTAAGCTTTTTTCATTTCCCGGTCATAGAAAATGTGGTGCGCCACAAGATCGAGCGGCAGCGGAATATCCATCAATATTTTGCCGAATTTCGGAGACTGAGGATCGACATCAACAATGGCGATGCCTTCCCTGCGTTCCTGTACCCCCGTAAGCTTGAACGACTTCAGCGATTCCGGCGGCTTGCTTTCGTAGTTCATCATCGCCAGGATTTCGGCGTCGGCGTCCCCGGGCATGATGACGGCCATAACCAGTGCCCCCACCAAAAGGAAAGCCTGTCGTTTCATGATTATTCTCCCTTTCAGTCTTCCCCAAATTCACCGTGTTGGCTAATTATATTCTTTGCCGAACCGTTGAGGTAGAAAGCCTTTTATCTAACTCGGCAAGAGGGCTTTCCATCACCCCTACTCGGACCGCCAAAGCCACAATGAAATTGGAATAGTTCAAGAATAAGGCCCGTCTCGTATATCAAAAGTCAAAGTCGACGGTTTAGAGATCGTCACCGGATGAATGCCACGAAGGCTGCTGATCGACGTCCTATCACCTTTTCCCGCCGTGCCAGCCTTCTCTATGCCGGCGCGCTGGTATTTTCGGCGGCCGGGTGGCTGTTAGACCCACGCCCGGCTTGGGCACAGACGGGAAGAAACCAATCCTTTGCCCTCGACATTCACGACGGCCATGTCTCGGCCGACAAGAAGACGATCCGCGTGACCGAAGGCGACCGCGGCGCACTCGCGTGGACGGCGGACGAGACGGTGGCACTGCACCTCCACGGTTACGATCTCCGTTTGGATTTAAAAGGCGGCGCGTCGGGGTCGATGACCTTCAAGGCCCATACCGCTGGCCGATTTCCCATCGGCATCCACGGGGCCACTGGCCACGGTCATGGTGCATTGCTGTATTTGGAAGTCCATCCCCGCTAAAACAGGACCATGGGGGGACCGCGCAACAAGTTTCTGGCGGCGATCGGGACGGTGGCCGTTCTGGTTCTTACCGCCTCGCCGGCCTCGGCCCATTCCTTCGGCACCCGCTACGATCTTCCGCTTCCGCTGGGGCTTTACCTGACCAGTGCCGGCGCAGCCGTGGCGCTCTCATTCATCATCATGGCTCGGTTTCTAAAGCACCGGGGTGAAACAGAGGAAGCCCTGCGCTTTGACCTAATGAGCATATCTTGGCTTGGCTGGCTGGGCGGGTCAGTAATGATTATCGCCATACGTGGACTCTCCGTAGCTGTCTTCGGACTGTTGCTGGCGGCCGGGCTCTTCGGCAACCCGGACCCTTTTAAGAACATTGCGCCCACATTCGTGTGGGTCATCTGGTGGGTGGGGATGGCATTCACCTCGGCCCTCGTCGGCAATCTCTGGGATCTCGTCAATCCGTGGAAGATACTGTTTACCTGGACTGAACGGGCAACGAGCGGCTTTTGGACTGTCCGTCCCTATCCAGCATGGCTCAGCCATTGGCCGGCGGTATTGCTGTTCCTGGCCTTCGCTTGGATGGAGTTGATCTCTGGACAGGCTGAGCACCCCCGCAACCTGGCCCTGCTGATTGTTGCCTACTCGGCCATTACCTGGACCGGCATGGCGCTTTATGGGCGCGAAACATGGCTCAAAAACGGCGAGGTCTTTACCGCTGTCTATGGCTTGTTGGCGAAGTTCGCGCCGATCATCGGAAAGGCCGGCCGCCTGGAGGTACGTCTTCCGGCGGTCGGGCTCCTGAACAAACGCCCTGCCCCTATCTCAACCGTTTGTTTTGTGTTGCTTTTACTGACTACCGTTACTTTTGACGGCATCCTGGAAACCCCCTTGTGGGCGGGAATCATGGAACGGATTGCCGAGAGCCAGACTCTGCGCGTACCCCTCATCACACTCCAGGACGCTGGCGTCGACCTGATCGCCCTGATCAAAACCATCGCCTTGGTCGTTCTTCCCGGCATCTTCATCGTCGTCTTCGTGGTTTTCAGCCACGCGATCGCAATGTTCGGTGGAGGTGGGCGCGTTCCGACCCGCGACGTGGTCGGGTACTTCGTGCTGTCGCTGGTGCCCATCGCAATCGCTTATCACCTCTCTCATTATCTTTCGTATCTGTTGATCGCCAGTCAGTACATAATTCCGCTGATTTCCGATCCGTTCGGGCTCGGTTGGGACCTATTCGGCACCGCCGCTTACCGGATCGATATCGGAATCGTCAACGCAAAGATGATCTGGTATGTGTCCGTTACGGCCATTGTCGTCGGACACGCGCTCGCCGTTTATATTTCCCACGTCATGGCGATGCGGGTGTTTGCCGAACGCGGAGTGGCGCTTCGCAGTCAAGTCCCCATGCTGGTGCTGATGGTCGCCTACACGATGATCAGCTTGTGGATATTATCGCAGCCGATCGTCAACTAGTGTCACTCGTCGCCGCCCTGCTCCAGGCGGTAGGGGTGGGCCGGGTAGACGCCTAAGATTGTGACCTCGCGCGAGAAAAACTTCAGCTCCTCCAAGGCCAGCCGCAGGTTGGCATGTTCCGGATGTCCCTCCACCTCGGCGTAGAACTGAGCGGCGAGGAAGCGTCCCCCTACCAGATAGCTCTCCAACTTGGTCATGTTGACGCCGTTGGTGGCGAAGCCGCCCATGGCCTTGTAAAGCGCCGCCGGAACGTTGCGTACACGAAAGACGAAACTGGTGATGAGAGGCCCTGAATCGGGGTCGGGAACGGCTGCGTCGCGTGCCATGACAAGAAAGCGGGTGGTGTTGTGCTCGTCGTCCTCAATATTCGCCCGCAGCGATTCGAGGCCATAGGTCTGGCCGGCGAGTTCGGACGCGATGGCGCCCTGCGTCCGGTCGCCATCGCCGGCCACATCGGCGGCGGCCCCGGCGGTATCGGCGTGCACCACCGGCTCCACCCCCAATTCGCGGATCAAGTCACGGCATTGATTGAGGGCGTGGATGTGGCTGTGCACATGGGTCAACTCGGCGATGGTCGCCCCTTTTACCGCTAGCAGGTGAAGATCGATCCGCTGGTAGTGCTCGGCGATGATGTGCAGTCCCGAAGCGGGCAGCAGGTGGTGGATATCAGCCACCCGTCCAGCGACCGAGTTCTCGATCGGGATCATGGCCAGCGCCGCATGGCCCTCACGCGCCTGGGCAAATGCGGCTTCGAAGGTATGACACGGCAAGGTCGTCATCTCGGGATGGACATGACGGCAGGCGAGGTCCGAGTAGGCGCCCGGCATACCTTGGAAAGCAATGGTCTGTTGCGGATCGGACATTGGCCTCGCCCCATGGTGTTTGGGGCGGCGAGGGGCCGTCAAGGGGCCAACATCCGCCGCGCCCGTTCCAGGTCGGCGGGAGTATCGACACCCAGCGGAACGGTGTCAACGAGGGCCGCGTCGATCCGCATGCCGTCCTCCAGGGCGCGGAGCTGCTCAAGCCGCTCGCGCTGCTCCAACACGCCGGGGGGAAGAGCGACGAAATGCTCAAGCGCCGGACGCCGGTAGGCGTAGATGCCGATGTGGTGATAGAGCGGCCCATCGCCGGCCGGCACCGCCAGGCGGCTGAAATAAAGTGCCCGGCCGACTGGGGCGCCGTCGCCGAACGATACCGCCGCCTTGACCACGTCCTCATCGCGGGCCTCCGCCGGATCGACGATGGCGGCAACCAAGGTGGCGATGTCGACGGCGGGCTCATCGAGGGGTGCCAAGGCAGCGTGGATCGCCTCGGGCTCAATGGTCGGCAGGTCTCCTTGTAAATTAATCACGGCGTCATGGCGTTCCTTGGCGTCAATTGCGCCAAGAGCCTCATACACCCGGTCGGAGCCCGATGGGTGGTCGGGTCGGGTCATGACAGCGCGCCCGCCGACCGCCTCGACGGCGGTGGCGACCTCGGTCTCGGCGCAAGCCACCACTACCGGTCCCAGGTCGGCGTCGCGGGCCCGGCGCCACACATGGACGATCATCGCTTCGCCATGGATATCGGCCAGCGGCTTGCCCGGCAGGCGCTTCGACGCCATGCGGGCGGGGATAACGATAACGGGATTGCCGGGCCTGCTCATGGGAACTGTTCCGAATACTTGTCCATGCACATTAGACCGGGGCGGGGGTGGGCGGAACCCGCTTTTGCAAGCGCGGCTGTTGAACGCGGCGCCGCGCGAGGCTAAATTGCCGCACCCGCACGACGCCACGGCATGGCAAAAGAGGAACTAGACGCATGAAATTTACGTTTCCGCAGATGTTCGGCGCCGCCCTTGTCATCACCCTTTGGCTGATCTGGGTCGGCAACATCATTGGCAATGCCCTGGTGCATGTGGATGAGGTCGAGGTGGCCGCGGTAACGGCCGAACCGAACGAAGCATCGAAAGCGCCTGCCAAGGCAGCACCGGCCGGCATCGCCGCCCTGCTGGCTTCGGCCAGTGCCGAGGCGGGCGGCAAACAGTTCAAGAAGTGCAAGGCCTGCCACACGACGAACCAGGGGGGAAAGAACCGCGTCGGCCCCAATCTCTGGGACGTTGTCGGCCAAGCCAAGGCGGCGCGGCCTGGATTTCGGTTCTCCGATGCACTGAAGGGCAAGGGCGGCGCGTGGACCTATGACGATCTCGATCTCTACCTGACCAAGCCCAAGGACTTCGCGCCGGGAACCAAGATGAGCTTCGCGGGGCTGAAGAAAGCCGCCGACCGGGCCAACGTAATCCTCTATTTGCGTTCGCTTAGCGAGTCCCCCAAACCGCTTCCATGACCGGGGGCGGCGCCTTCGTCGATCTCGCGGAAAAGCTAGCCGATGCGGCGGCGCCCATCCACCGGCGCTATTTCCGTGCCGCCACCACCGTCGAGACCAAGGCGGACGCAAGCCCCGTCACGGTGGCTGACCGCGAGGCCGAGACGGCCATGCGCGCCATTTTGGCGGCGGAGGTACCGGACCACGGCATCCTGGGCGAGGAATACGGTAACCAGCGCATCGACGCCGAATACGTCTGGGTCCTCGACCCCCTGGACGGCACCAAATCCTTCATAACCGGAAAGCCTACCTTTGGTACCCTGATCGGCCTGGCGCACCGCGGCCTGCCAGTGCTCGGCGTCATGGACCAACCGATCCTGAACGAACGCTGGATCGGCATCGAGGGACAGACAACCACCTTCAACGGTACGTCGATCGCCACCCGGCCCTGTGGTGCGTTAGAGCAGGCGTGGCTTTCCGCCACCTCGCCCGGCATGTTCGCGGGAAACGATTTCACTGGCTTCGAACGCCTGCGCAAACGGGTTTGGCACACGGTCTACGGCTCCGAATGCCTGGCCTACGGCCTGCTGGCCATGGGTTTCATCGATCTGGTGGTGGAGGCCGACCTCAAGCCCTTTGATTTTTGCGCCTTGGTCCCCGTGGTCAAAGGGGCCGGCGGCGCCATGACGGACTGGCAAGGGCAGCCGTTGACGCTAAAATCAGACGGCCGCGTCGTCGCCAGCGGAGACGCCGGGCTCCTTGATGCGGCCCTGGCGGCGCTCGCCGGTTGACCACTCGGCCCTTGATCCCGGGGTCCGGGGTCCGTCACTATCGGTCGGCGGAACGGCTACGAAGGGAAAGGCCCCGGATGGGTTGGAGCGTCCTCAGGCTTGCGGTGCTCGGCATTCTCGCCGTTACGGCCGCCGAGGCCCAACAAAAGACCACCGTCGCCCACGCCATAGCCATGCACGGCCAGCCTAAGTACGGTCCCGATTTCAAGCACTTCGACTACGTCGATCCGAATGCCCCCAAGGGGGGTTCTGTACGCCTCGGCGTGCGCGGCACCTTCGACAATTTCAATCGGTTCATCCCAAAGGGAGTGGCCGGGGCCGGCGACGCCACCGAGACCTTGTTAACGTCGAGCGCGGACGAGCCGTTCACCCAGTACGGGCTTATCGCCGAGAGCCTCGAGTGGCCCGAGGACCGTTCGTGGGTCGTCTTCACGCTCAGGCCCGAGGCTCGGTGGCACGACGGCAAGCCAATCACCGTCGAAGACGTGATCTTCTCGCTCGACATTCTGAAAACCAAGGGGCGTCCCTTTTATCGTTTCTATTACGCCAGCATCAAGAAGTCCGAGAAGGTGGGACCGCGCAAGGTCAAGTTCACCTTTGCCGAGGCGGGCAACCGGGAACTGCCCCTGATCGCCGGCCAAATTCCCATCCTGCCCAAACACTATTGGGAGGGTGAGGGCCGCGACTTCACCAAGACCACCTTGGAACCGCCGCTCGGCAGCGGCCCTTACCGCATCACCGGCTCCGAACCCGGCCGCCACATCGTGGTTGAACGGGTCAAGGATTACTGGGGCGCCCATCTGCCGGTCAGACGCGGGCGCAGCAATTTCAACAGCCTCCGCTACGAGTACTATTTCGACGAGACCGTTCTGCGCCAGGCGCTCAAGGCCGGCAAGCTCGACTATCGCGAGGAAAATCAGGCCAAGGCCTGGGCGCTGGATTACGACACCCCGGCGGTGCGCGACGGCCGGCTGAAGCTGGAGAAGATCGGGCACCAAAACCCGACCGGCATGCAGGCCTTCGTCATGAATTCCCGGCGCCAGGTGTTCAAGGACCGTAAGCTGCGCCGGGCGCTGGCCTATGCCTTCGACTTCGAATGGAGCAACCGCAACCTCTTTTTCAGCCAGTACACGCGCACCGAGAGCTATTTCTCCAACTCGGATCTGGCCTCAACGGGCCTGCCCAAGGGCGAAGAGCTGGCTGTGTTGGAAGGTTACCGCGGCCGCGTTCCAGATGAGGTCTTCAACCAGGTCTATAAAGCCCCCAAAACCGACGGCTCGGGCTGGCCGCGCGATAACCTCAGCCGCGCCTTCGCGCTTCTAGCCGAGGCCGGCTGGGTGGTGCGCAACATGAAGCTCGTCAACGCCGAGACGGGAAAGCGCCTGAAGTTTGAGATCCTTCTGTACTCGACCACCTTTGAGCGCGTCGTACTGCCCTTCAAGCGCAACCTAACGCGCCTTGGCATCGACGCCCGCGTACGCCTTGTCGATACATCCCAATATACCAACCGAATGCGCGAGTTTGACTTCGACATAGTCGTCGGCGGCTGGGGCCAATCCGAATCGCCGGGTAACGAGCAGCGCGGCTACTGGAGCTCCGCCGCCGCCGCTTCGCCGGCAGCGCAAAACCTTATCGGCATCAAGGACCCGGTGGTTGACGAGTTGATCGAGTTGGTGATCTCGGCACCCAGTCGCCAGAGTTTGGTGAACCGCACCCGGGCCCTGGACCGGGTGTTGTTGTGGGGCCACTACGTGATTCCCAACTGGCACGTGCGCGTCGACCGCATTGCGTCATGGGACAAGTTCAGCCGCCCCGCCATCACACCGCGCCACGGCACCAACCTCGACTACTGGTGGTTCGATGCGGCCAAGGACGCGGCATTGAAGGAACGCCAAGTCGTCCAGTCCACCGATGAGGAAGCAGCGGTCGGCGCCACGCCGGGTGTCGGGACCGCCATTGCGGTCTTCTTGGGTCTGATGGTAGTGGGCTTCGTCGTCGTTCGCCAAGCCTTCGGCCGCCGGTCGGGATAGGAACCCTTATCATGTTCGCTTATATCATCCGTCGCCTGGCGCTCATCGTGCCGACGCTCTTGGGCATCGTGCTGATCAACTTCGTCATCGTCCAGTTGGCGCCCGGCGGACCGGTCGAACAGGCGATCGCCCAAATCACCGGCGAAGGCGCGCAGATCACGGACCGCATCACCCGCAGCGGCAGCGGCGAGACCCTTGGGGGTGGCCGGCAAGGAGACCTCGCCGGCGCCACTTCGCAGCAGAGCAAGTACCGGGGCGCCCAGGGACTGGACCCGGAGTTCATCAAAGAGCTAGAACGCCAGTACGGCTTCGATAAGCCGCTACACGAGCGCTTCTTAAAGACCATCGGGGACTACGCCGTATTCGACTTCGGCGAGAGTTTTTTCCGCGACCGCAGGGTGATCGATCTGGTGATCGATAAGTTGCCGGTCTCCATATCGCTTGGCCTGTGGACGACCATCTTGATCTATCTCATCTGCATTCCGCTTGGCGTCATCAAGGCAGTGCGCGACGGTAGCCGTTTTGACACCGTGACCAGCGGCATCATCATTGTCGGCTATGCCATTCCCAGCTTCCTTCTCGCCGTCCTGCTGGTCGTCCTGTTCGCCGGCGGTAGTTATCTTGAGTGGTTTCCCCTGCGTGGCTTGGTGTCGGAAAACTGGCAGCAGCTTTCCTGGCCCGACCTTATCCTCGACTATTTCTGGCACATGGTCCTGCCCATTACGGCCATGGTCATCGGCGGTTTTGCGACGTTGACCATGCTGACCAAGAATTCGTTCCTCGACCAGGTATCTCAGCAGTACGTCGTCACGGCGCGGTCCAAGGGCCTGACCGAGAACCGGGTCCTCTACGGCCATGTCTTCCGTAACGCCATGTTGATCGTCATCGCCGGCTTTCCCGGCGCCTTCATCGGCATCTTGTTCACCGGCTCAGTTTTCATCGAGACCATTTTTTCCCTCGACGGGCTCGGCCGCCTCGGCTTCGAGGCCGCCTTCGCCCGCGATTATCCGGTCATGTTCGGAACGCTCTATGTCTTCTCCCTACTGGGTCTGGTCGTGAGCTTGATCAGTGATCTGGCCTATCACGTCGTCGATCCGCGCATCACCTTCGAAGCCCAGGAGGGCTGAGCCATGGAACGCCAGCGCTTCCTCGGCATGCAAATCGGCCCCCTGACGGCGCGCCGTCTGGCCAACTTCCGGGCCAACCGGCGCGGCTTTTGGTCGCTGTGGATTTTCCTGGCGCTTTTCGTCGGCAGCCTGTTTGCAGAGTTCATCGCCAACGACCGGCCCATCGTCGTCTACTACGACGGCGGTTGGTACGCCCCCGTCTTCGCCGCCTATCCCGAGACCGCCTTTGGCGGCAAGTTCGAGACCGAGGCCGATTACCGGGACCCGTTCGTCGTCGGGCTGATCAACGAAAAGGGATGGATGATTCAGCCCCTGGTTCCCTACAACCATCAAACCGTAGCCTGGAACCTGGCGGTACCGGCGCCTTCGCCGCCCGACGCCGAACACTGGCTGGGCACCGACGACCAAGCCCGCGACGTGGTGGCGCGGCTAATATACGGCTTTCGCATTTCGGTCCTGTTCGGCTTCACCTTGACCCTCGTCAGCGCCGTAATCGGAGTCGCCGCCGGCGCCGTCCAGGGCTATTTCGGCGGCTGGGTCGACCTCCTTTTCCAGCGCTTCATGGAGATCTGGTCGGGCATGCCGACCCTTTACATGTTGATCATCATGGCCAGTATCGTCGAACCCAACTTTTGGTGGCTGTTGGGCATCATGCTCTTGTTCTCGTGGATGGGCCTGGTCGGCGTCGTCAGGGCCGAATTCCTCAAGGTGCGCAACTTCGACTATGTGCGCGCCGCCCGGGCGTTGGGCGTCGGCGACACCATGATCATGTACCGCCACATCCTGCCCAACGCCATGGTGGCGGCACTCACGTTCCTGCCCTTCATCCTTTCGGGTTCGGTGACCGTGCTCACCGGCCTCGACTTCCTAGGCATCGGCCTGCCACCCGGCTCAGCCTCTCTCGGCGAGCTTCTGGCCCAGGGCAAGGCCAACCTGCAAGCGCCGTGGCTGGGGCTGACCGGCTTTTTTGCCATCGCCGTCCTGTTGAGCCTTCTGATCTTCATCGGCGAGGCGGTGCGCGACGCCTTTGATCCGCGCAAAGCCTTCGACGCACCACCGGTGGCCGAGGACGCGCTGGCCGCCCCGTCGGCCACCACCGCGGCGGGGGTGCACTGATGGCGGGCCAACAATTACTCAGCCTGCGCAACCTCTCGGTCTCATTCGGCCGCGGTGCCCGCCAGGTCGATGCGGTGCGCGAGGTCTCCTTCGATATCGCCAAGGGCGAGACCGTCGGGCTGGTCGGTGAGTCGGGCTCGGGCAAGTCGGTGACCGCACTGTCGGTGCTGCAACTCTTGCCCTATCCCACGGCCTGGCACCCGGGGGGCAGCATCCGCTATGGCGGCGAGGAACTGCTGGGAGCGAACGAGGATCGCTTGCGCGACCTGCGCGGCAACCAAATCGCCATGATCTTTCAAGAGGCCCTGACTTCGCTCAACCCCCTGCATTCGATTGAGCGCCAAATCTCCGAAGTGCTTTTCGTCCACAAGCGTATGGACCAGCGTCAGGCCCGCGATCGGGTTGTTGAGCTTTTGCATCTGGTCGGCCTGCCCGAGGCCGAGAACCGCCTCCACTCCCTGCCCCATGAGTTTTCCGGCGGCCAGCAACAGCGCGTCATGATTGCCATGGCGCTGGCTAACGAGCCTGACCTGTTGATCGCCGACGAGCCGACTACCGCGCTCGACGTCACCATCCAGGCACAGATCCTGAAGCTTCTTTCCGATCTCCAGGCGCGGCTCGGCATGGCGCTGTTGTTGATCACCCACGACCTTGGCATCGTGCGCCACATGGCGGATCGGGTCGCGGTTATGAGCAAGGGCCGCATCGTCGAACAAGGCGCCGCCGCCGACGTCTTCGAGCGCCCCAGCGACGCCTACACAAAGGCGCTCTTGGCGGCCGAGCCCAGGGGGCGGCCCGAGCCCGGGCCCGCCGACGCGCCCGAGATCATGGCAGCCGACGCGGTCAAGGTGTGGTTCCCGATCAAGCGCGGCCTCATCCGGCGCACCGTCGACCACGTCAAGGCGGTGGATGGGATCACGCTTCATGTCCGCCAGGGCCACACGCTGGGTGTCGTTGGTGAAAGCGGATCGGGCAAGAGCACGCTTGGCCGAGCACTGTTGCGCCTGGAAGGAAGCCAAGGCGACGTGCGCTTCGACGGCCGCTCCATCCGTAGCCTCAGGTGGAAGGAACTGCGGCCCCTCAGACGCGAGATGCAGATTGTCTTCCAAGACCCTATCGGCAGCCTTAACCCGCGCCTCTCGGTGGGACGCATCGTCGAGGAGGGCCTGATCGTCCACGAACTTGGTGGCAGCGATGACGAACGCCGGGCGCTAATCGGCGAAGTGCTGAAAGAGGTCGGTCTAGAGCCCGAGATGCAGGAACGCTATCCCCACGAGTTTTCGGGCGGCCAGCGCCAGCGCATCTCCATCGCCCGAGCCTTGGTGTTGAAGCCCAAGTTCATCGTCCTTGATGAACCGACCAGCGCACTGGACATGTCGGTACAGGCGCAGATCGTCGAGCTTTTGCGCGACCTGCAAGTACGCCACAACCTGGCCTACCTGTTCATTAGCCACGACCTTAAAGTGGTCCGGGCGCTGGCCCATGACGTGATTGTCATGCGTCGCGGCAAGGTGGTAGAACAAGGGCCGTCGGAAGCGCTCTTCGCCAATCCCAAGGAAACCTATACTCGGGCCTTGATGGCGGCGGCCTTTGAGATGAAGGCTGACGAGACGGGCGCTGTCGATACGTGAAGGCGGAGCCAACCGCCGGCGGAAAAGAGGAAACGGACGGAATACACCATGGCGATCCTATTCAGCTACGCCGGCGGCGATGCGGACTTCTGGCGCGCTCAGATGGAAGAACGCGTGCCCGGTCAAGAGTTCCGCGTCTTTCCCGACACCGGCGATCCCGGTGATATCGAGTTCGCCCTGGTCTGGCTGCACCCCGAGGGCGATCTCAAGAATTATCCCAACCTCAAGGCCATCTTGTCGCTAGGGGCCGGCGTCGAGCACGTTCTGCGCGACCCCGACCTGCCCGAAGGCGTGCCCATCGTGCGTCTGGTTGATGACATACTGGCCCAGGACATGGCGCTCCATGTCGTCCATTGGGTAATCCACTATCATCGTAATTATCACGTCTATGGCGGGGACCAGGGCAACAAGCACTGGCAGCGGCTGCGCTTTCCCGACACCGCCGAGCGCCGGGTCGGCATCCTGGGCATGGGGGAATTGGGGACGGAGGCGGCGCGGCATGTGCGCGATCTGGGTTTCGCCGTTGCCGGTTGGAGCCGCACGCCCAAGACCGTTGAAGGCGTCGAGAGCTTCCACGGCCCGGATGGCCTGATGCCCTTTCTTCGGCGCACCGATATCCTGGCCTCGCTGCTGCCGCTCACCGGGGCGACCGAAAACCTGCTTGATAAAGAAAAATTCGCCGCCATGCCCGAAGGTGCGTATCTCATCAACCTCAGCCGCGGTGCAATCTTGGTCGACGAGGACCTGTTGGCGGCCCTTGATTCAGGCGCCATTGCGGGCGCCGCGCTGGACGTCTTCCGCACTGAGCCCTTGCCACCGAACGACCCCTATTGGAGCCACCCCAAGGTCGCGGTGACGCCCCACGCGGCCGGTCCGACCAACGACCGTTCGGCAGCCCGCAAGGTAGCCGAGAACATCAACCGGGTGCTCGCCGGCGAGTCGCCGCATCCTGTGCTCGACATGGAACAACGTTACTGAGATTAAGAACAGCGAGGCGAGAATGGCAATCGAAGTCCGCCCCCTGAGCGAGCCCATTGGCGCCGAGATCCTGGGCGTCGATATCTCGAAGCCCATCGATGACAGTACCTTCGAGCAAATCCACGCCGCCTGGCTTGAGCACCTGATCTTGCTGTTCCGTGGCGTCGATTGGACACCAGACGAGCATATCGCCTTCACGCGGCGTTTTGGTGAGATGCACATCATGGACCCGGTATCCGCCAACCTTCCCGGGTATCCGGAAATCTATGTCATTTCAAACGTCGTGCGTGACGGCAAGCCGCTTGGGATCAAACGTGCCGGATGGGGCTGGCACTCGGACGGCGAGGAAAAGGAGGTCCCGAATAAGGGCTCCTTGCTCCACGCTTTGAAAATCCCGCCGGCCGACGGCGATACCTTGTTCGCCAACATGTATTTGGCGTGGGATAAATTGCCAGACGAGACCAAGGCAAAGATCAAAGACCGCAGGGCCTTGCGAAGCCGTTTGCGACTTCACCACATTCACTATCCGCACGTCCCATTAACCGACGAGATCAAGGCGCGGCGGCCCGATGTCCTTCACCCGATGGCCCGCACCCATCCCGAAACCGGACGCACATCGTTGTTCGTCGGTCGATGGGCCTGCGAGATCGAGGGCGCAAGCGAAGAGGAAGGGTCGGCCCTGCTGGCGGAACTCAACGATTGGGCGGTACAGCCCGAATTTGTCTATCGCCATCAATGGTGCGTCGGTGACGCCATCTTATGGGATAACCGCTGCACGCAGCACTGCGCGACGCCGTTCGATGACGAACGCCACGAGCGCCACATGCACCGCACGACCATTGACGGCATACGCCCGGCATGAAGCAACGCCGGGGATAATTCTGGAAAGGCTTTCAAGACATGATCATCGCGTTCATCAACGAAAAAGGCGACCCGGCGCCGTGGCGCGAAGTGCTGACCGAAGAAGTACCGGGGCTGGATTTCCGAGTCTGGCCCGACGAGGTCACTGATCCCGCCGAGATCGACATCGCCGTTGTTGCGCTCCCGCCACCCGGCCTTTTGAAGACCTTCCCCAACCTCAAGGCCATCCTTTCCATGTGGGCGGGGGTGGAAAGCATGCTTCTTGATCCCGACCTGCCTCGCGACGTCCCCATCGGGCGCCTGGTCGACCGGGCGATGACCCGTGACATGATGCACCACGCGGTGCACTGGGTGCTGCACTACCACCGCGACGCCCACCGCTACGCCGAACAACAGCGCCACGGCAAGTGGAAGTCCATCCCCTACCCCGAAGCGGCGGAACGCCGCGTCGGCATCATGGGCTTGGGTGCGCTGGGCGGCGCCGCGGCGCGCGCCCTGTCAGACCTTGGCTTCACCGTCGCCGGGTGGGCCAACAATCCCAAGTCGATCGACGACGTTGAGGTGTTTCTCGGAACCGACGGCCTAATCCCGTTCCTACAACGCACCGACATCTTGGTCAGCCTGCTTCCCTTGACGCCGGCCACCGAGGGCCTCATCAACCGCACGACACTGGCCCATTTGCCCAAGGGCGCCTTCATCATCAATGCCGGGCGCGGTGCCTCCGTGATCGACGAAGATTTGATTGAGTCCCTTGATTCGGGGCACATCGCCAGGGCGTCGCTCGACGTCTTCCATACCGAGCCGCTACCCGCCGACAATCCCTATTGGAACCACTCGAAAGTGGACCTGACACCCCATGTCGCCAGCCATACGACGCCGCGCACGGCGGGTCGTGAGGTTGCCCAAGACATCCGCCTTGTTGCAGCTGGAAAAAAACCGCGCAATCTGGTCAAGCTCGACCGGGGATACTAAGGCGGAGAGGAAGCGATCCATGGCTCTGCTGTTTGGCGGCTATTTTAGAGACATCCACGACCCCGATCAGTGGCGCGCCCTGTTTCACCGCCACCTGCCGGACCTGGAGGTCCGCGAGTGGCCTGATGGCGTCGGCGACCCCCACGACATCGAATTCACCTTGATCCACGACCCGGCGATGGGAGAGCTCAAGCGCTACCCCAATCTCAAGGCCATCTTTTCCTTCGGTGCCGGCATCGAAAAAATCATGAAGGATCCCGAGATTCCCGACGGCGTGCCCGTCGTGCGTCTGGTGTCTAAAGAACTGATCGATCGCATGACCGAATTCGTCCTCTATTGGGTGCTGCACTACCACCGCGACTTCCACCGCTACTTCGCCCAGGAGCGCCAAGCGCATTGGGAGAAATATCGCGGCCCCACGACGGCGGAGCGCCGCATCGGCATCTTAGGAGTCGGTGAACTGGGCGCTGACGCGGCGGAGAAATTGATGGCGCTGGGCTTCGACGTCGCCGGATGGAGCCGCCGGGCAAAGTCCATAAAGGGCATGGAACACTTCGACGGTTCGGATGGACTTATTCCTTTCCTGGCGCGCACCGACATCTTGGTCTGCCTTCTCGCCACGACACCAGCGACCGAAGGCATCATCAATGCCCGGATGCTGGCCGCCCTGCCCAAGGGCGCCTTTGTCATCAACCCGGCGCGGGGGGCACACGTGATTGACGACGACCTCATCGCCGCCATCGATTCAGAGCACATAGCGGGCGCTGCCCTCGACGTCTTTCATCAAGAACCTCTGCCCGCCGAGCATGCCTTCTGGCATCATCCCCGCATCGCAGTAACGCCCCACGCCGGTAGTTGGCATTCGGCTGAGCATGCCGCTGAGCACATAGCGCGCAACATCCGGCGCATCCTTGACGGCAAGGATCCCTACCCCGTGGTTGACCCTGCCTCCGGCTATTAAGCGCCGTAGGAGAGAGCGAGGAGCGCGGCGCCGAGGAGGACGCGGTAGACGACGAAGGGAGTGAAGGTAGCGCGCTTCAGCCAGGCCATGAGCGCGGCAATGGCGAACAGGGCGGCGGCGAAGGCGAGGCCGGCGGCCAGGGCGGCGTCAAGGGAAAGTTGGACGTCGCCGCCGGCGTAGAGGTCGCGTGTCTTCAATACACCGGCGCCGAGGATGGCGGGAATGGAAAGCAACATGGAAAACCGCGCCGCTTCGGCCCGTTCCAAGCCCAGCATTCGAGCCGCCGACATCGTGATGCCCGAACGGCTGGCACCCGGGATGAGAGCGAGGGCCTGGGCGAAGCCGGTGACCAGGGCATCGAAAAGGGTCATGTGCTCGACCCGGCGCACGGTCATGCCGCGCCGATCCGCGGCATAGAGTACGAGGCCGAAAATCAATGTCGCCCAGGCGATCACCGTAAGGCTGCGCAAAGCCTCAGCCAGGTAGTAGTTGACGACCAGGCCGGCAGCGATGACCGGCAATGTGGCGACGACCAGATATCCGGCCAGCCGGGCGCCATTCTCACGCCGCTCCTTACCGATTCCTACGACGCCCATGATCATGCGCCCAATGTCGCGCCAGAAATAAAGCATGACGGCGCCAAGGGTGCCGACATGGACGGCGACATCGATGATCAGCCCTTGATCGGGCCAGCCGGTCATGACGGGGACCAAGATAAGGTGCCCCGACGAACTAACGGGCAGAAACTCCGTGACTCCCTGGATTAATGCCAGGACCCCAATATGTAGTAACGACATAGGAAATCCACCCTAAGTCTAGCGGTCTTTATACCATTCCGATGGCGGAGCGCCAAATGCCAAATAGTCCGATTTCGGACCTAATAGGCGAGCAAGTATCTCGTTAGGCGCCCCCGGTGGGGGTCGCGGTGCCATCGGAGTGGGAACAATCGAGGTATTTATAGCAGTAGTACTGACCTTAATTTGCTTGAATTTGGCTCCGAAACCTCTCATATCTACTCTCAAATCAACATCGTATGCCTGCATTGTCAGTGTGCGGCGTCACGGGGGGCCATGACCGTCAGTATGCAACGCTTCGTTTCGATCGCCAACCGAATGCCCGACAAGCGGCAAGCGGCGGTTCGGCGTGCCGATTTCGAAGAGATATTCGGCGACTACGACCCGGCGGCGGCGGCGGAACAGGCGGCGCGATGCTCCCAGTGCGGCATTCCGTACTGCCAAATCCACTGCCCCTTACAAAATAACATTCCCGACTGGCTGATGCTGGCCGCCCAGGGTCGCCTTGAGGAAGCCTATGAGCTGTCGTCGGCGACCAACAACATGCCCGAAATTTGCGGTCTCATCTGTCCCCATGACCGGCTCTGCGAGGGCACTTGCGTTATCGAAACGGCAGGCCACGGCACCGTCGCCATCGGCGCCGTCGAGCGTTTCATCACCGAGACCGCCTGGACCGAAGGCTGGGTCAAGCCACCGACGCCGAGCAGTGAGCTGGACCACTCGGTTGGCATCATCGGCGCTGGACCGGCCGGCCTGGCGGCGGGCGAACAGTTGCGGCGCCAGGGGTATCAGGTCCACGTCTATGACCGTTACGACCGCATCGGCGGCCTGTTGGTCTATGGCATCCCCAACTTCAAGCTGGAGAAGGAAGTCGTCGAACGCCGTGCCCGCCTGCTCGCCGACGGCGGCGTCGTTTACCACACCGGCTTCGAGGTCGGCCGCGACGCCTCTTTGGACGAATTGCGCGCCCGCCACGACGCCATCATTATCGCGACCGGCGTCTATACTTCGCGCGATATCGCCATTCCCGGTGTCGGTTTGAAGAACGTCATCCAGGCTCTGGATTACCTGATCGCCAGCAATCGCAAGGGCCTCGGTGATGCGGTACCCGATTTCGACAGCGGCACCCTTGACGCCAAGGACAAAGACGTCGTCGTTATCGGTGGCGGTGACACCGCCATGGATTGCGTGCGCACCGCGGTACGCCAAGGCGCCAAGTCGGTCAAATGCCTTTATCGGCGCAACCGCGAATACATGCCGGGCTCTCTGCGCGAAGTGGAGCACGCCGAGGAAGAAGGGGTCAAATTCGTCTGGCTGGCGGCGCCCGAGGCCTTCCTCGGCAACGGCAAGGTGAACGGTGTCCGCGCCCAGCGCATGCGCCTGGGTGCTCCCGATGCCGACGGCCGACGCGTTCCCGAGGCCGTTGGCGACGGCCCTTTCACCACCCCCGCCGACATGGTCATCAGGGCGCTCGGCTTCGACGCCGAGGACCTGCCCGAAATGTTTAGCTGTCCCGGCCTTGCGCTCAGCCAAGAGGGAACGCTCGACGTCGACGCGGAGACCATGATGACCAACCTTGACGGAGTCTTTGCCGCCGGCGACATCGTGCGCGGCGCTTCGCTGGTGGTGTGGGCCATCGTGGATGGACGAAACGCCGCTACCCACATTGACGCCTACATTCGCGCTGTCGAGCGCGACGGAAGGGCAGCATAAAATGGGGCGCCCCGTAGATTCCGATAAGCGCGACACCGGGCGGGAGAGTGGCCGACGTTTCGTAGCCCAGTGGACCCGCAACGCCGAGCACTTGGCGCGTCACGGCCTTTACGACCCGAGCGACGAGAAGGATGCCTGCGGCGTCGGCTTGGTGGTGGCCGTCGACGGTAGCCCCCGGCGCGAGGTGGTGAGTGCTGGCATCGAAGCCCTGCGCTCGGTATGGCACCGGGGCGCGGTGGACGCCGACGGCAAGACCGGGGACGGCGCCGGCATTCATGTCCAGATTGCCCAAGACTTTTTCAAGGAACACGCGCGGCGGACCGGCCATCAAGTGATGAAGCGTCGACTTGCCGTCGGCATGATCTTCCTGCCGCGCACCGACTTCGCGGCGCAGGAATTGTGCCGCTGTATCGTCGAGACCGAGATCCTCAAGTCCGGGTACTACATCTACGGTTGGCGCCAGGTACCGGTCGATGTTTCGGTGGTCGGCGAGAAGGCCAACGCGACACGCCCCGAGATCGAGCAAATCATGATCGCCAACAACAAGATGTTGGACAATACCCATTTCGAAAATGACCTGTATGTCATTCGCCGCCGCATCGAGAACGCGGTTCTGGCCGCCAACATCGCGGACTTCTACATCTGCTCTCTATCGTGCCGTTCGGTCATCTACAAAGGCATGTTCCGCGCCGAACAACTCACTGATTTCTATCCCGACCTTTTGGACGAGCGCTTCGTCTCTAATTTTGCCATCTACCACCAGCGCTATTCGACTAACACCTTTCCCACCTGGCGCCTGGCCCAGCCGTTCCGCGTCCTCGCCCACAACGGCGAAATCAACACGCTTAGGGGCAACGTCAATTGGATGACCTGCCACGAACCGCGCATGGGCTCGGAACTCTTCGGCGATAATATCGAAGACGTTAAGCCTGTCATCCAACCCGTCGCTTCCGATTCGGCGGCGCTCGACGCGGTCTACGAAGTCATGGTGCGCGCCGACCGACCGCTGCCCATGGTGCAGGCCATGATGGTCCCCGACGCCTGGAGCCACAAACCCGCCATGCCCCAGGCCCACCGTGACCTCTATGCCTATACCAACTCGGTGATGGAACCGTGGGACGGGCCGGCGGCCCTGGCCGCCTTCGGCGGTCGCTGGGTGATGGCGGGCATGGACCGCAACGGCCTCAGGCCCTTGCGCTACACCCTGACCGACGACGGTCTTTTGGTCGTCGGATCGGAAACCGGCATGGTGCGCGTCGATGAGGCCAACGTGGCCGAGAAGGGCCGCGTCGGTCCCGGCCAGATGATTGCCGTCGATCTTGCCGAGGGACGCCTTTACCACGACCGTGAACTAAAGGACTTCCTGGCCGCCCGCCAGCCGTTCGGCCAGTGGGTGAAAAACATCATCCAAATCGACAGCCTGATCGAAAACACCCACCCCCCCGACCCCGAATTTAACAATGAGGAATTGCGCCGGCGCCAGCTAACGTCAGGCTGGTCGATGGAAGACCTGGAAATGATCCTCCATCCCATGGTCGGGGACGGCAAGGAGCCGACCGGGTCGATGGGCGACGACACGCCGGTGGCGGTGCTGTCGGAAAAGTACCGCGGGCTGCATCACTTCTTTCGCCAGAATTTCAGTCAGGTAACCAACCCGCCCATCGATTCGCTTCGCGAACGCCGGGTCATGTCGATCAAGACACGCCTTGGCAACCTTGGCAACATCCTCGACGAGGCGGCGGAGCAATGCGACCTGTTGCAACTCGACTCACCGGTCCTGCTCAATGCCGGGTTCGCCGCTATGCGCACCTATCTGGGTGACACTTCCATCGACGTGGACTGCACCTTCGAGCCCGGCACCGAATCCGACGATTCGGCCCTGCGCGAGGCACTTGCGCGCATCCAAAAAGAGAGCGAGGACGCCATCCGCGGCGGCTGCGCGCATGTTGTCCTGAGCGACAAGAACATCGGCCCGACGCGTGCCCCGATCCCCATGATATTGGCCACCGGTGCCGTCCACATCCATTTGGTGCGCCAGCATCTGCGCACCTTCACCTCGCTCAATGTGCGTTGCGGGGAATGCCTGGACGTTCATTATTTCGCCGTCCTGGTGGGCGTCGGTGCGACCACGGTAAACGCCTATTTGGCCGAGGTGTCGATTGTCGAGCGCCACCGCCGCGGACTGTTCGGCGACCTTGCCCTCGAGGAATGCTTGAACCGCTACAAGACCGCCGTCGGAGATGGTCTGCTGAAGATCATGTCCAAGATGGGCATATCGGTCATTAGCTCCTATCGCGGCGGCTATACCTTTGAGGCGGTGGGCCTGTCGCGCGCCTTGGTTGCCGAGTTCTTCCCCGGCATGCCTTCGCGGATCTCCGGCATCGGGCTCGCCGGCATCGAACATCAGGTAGTCTTAAGGCACGCCGCCGCCTTCAACGCCGACACCGTGCCGCTGCCTGTCGGAGGCTATTACCGCAGCCGCCGCGACGGCGAGCTTCACGCCTTCGAGGGCCAACAAATTCACATGTTGCAGAGCGCCGTCGCCACCGACTCGTTCGCCACCTACAAGCTTTACAGCTCCGCGGTCGGTGAAATGCCACCCATCCATCTGCGCGATCTGTGGGACTTCGAATCCAACTCGGATGCCGTATCCGTCGACGAGGTGCAGTCGATCACTGAGATTCGCAAACGCTTCGTCACCGGCGCCATGTCCCACGGGGCATTGTCGCGTGAAGCCCACGAGACCCTGGCCATCGCCATGAACCGCATCGGCGCCCAGTCCGACTGCGGGGAGGGCGGTGAGGCGGCCGAGCGCTTCAAGCCGCGCGCCAACGGCGACAACGCCAATTCGTCGATCAAGCAGGTCGCCTCGGGCCGCTTCGGCGTCACCGCCGAATATCTCAACAACTGCCGCGAGATCGAGATCAAAGTTGCCCAGGGTTCCAAGCCTGGCGAAGGCGGCCAGCTTCCCGGCTTTAAGGTGACCGCCGAAATCGCCGCCCTGCGCAACTCGACCCCCGGCGTTACCTTGATCTCGCCGCCGCCGCACCATGACATCTATTCCATCGAGGACCTGGCCCAGCTCATCTACGACCTCAAGCAGGTCAACCCCGACGCCCGGGTTTGCGTCAAACTGGTGGCGCGCGCCGGTATCGGCACCATCGCCGCCGGCGTCGCCAAGGCGATGGCGGACGTCATCATGATTTCGGGCCATTCCGGCGGCACCGGCGCCAGCCCCCAATCGAGCATCAAGTACGCCGGCCTGCCGTGGGAAATGGGGCTGTCGGAGGTCCATCAGGTGCTGACCCTCAATCGCCTGCGCCATCGGGTCAGGCTAAGAGTCGACGGCGGCATCAAGACGGGACGCGACGTTGTCATTGCCGCCATGCTGGGGGCCGAGGAGTTCGGTGTCGGCACCGCGGCGCTGGTTGCCATGGGCTGCATCATGGTGCGCCAATGCCACTCCAATACCTGTCCGGTCGGCGTCTGCACCCAAGACGAGGCCCTGCGCGAAAAATACTCCGGTACGCCCGAGAAGGTGGTCAATCTCTTCACCTTCATCGCCGAAGAGGTGCGCGAGGTCCTGGCCTCGCTCGGCGTGCCGTCCCTCGAAGAGATTATCGGGCGCACCGATCTATTATTCCAGGCGAGCCGCGGCAGCGCCCATCTCGACGATCTCGACCTCAATCCACTCTTGGTCAAATCCGATACCGGCGGCTTCGCGCCCTACTGCACCGTCGAGGGGCGCAACGAGGTACCCGAAACCCTGGATGCCCGGATGATCGAGGACGCCCACGCGGCCCTCGACGACGGTGAGAAGATGCAGCTCACCTACACCATCCGCAACACCCAGCGCACTATCGGTACCAAGCTGAGCTCCATGATCACCCGGCGCTTCGGCATGACCGGGCTGGCGCCGGGACAGATCACCGTGCGCCTGCGCGGCTCGGCCGGCCAGTCCTTGGGTGCCTTTGCCGTCCAAGGGCTGAAGCTGGAGGTGTTCGGGGACGCCAACGATTACGTCGGCAAGGGGTTGTCGGGGGGCATTGTCGTTGTGCGCCCGGCGCCGTCCTCGCCCTTGGTTCCAAAGGACAACGTCATTATCGGCAACACGGTGCTCTATGGCGCTTCGGCCGGTAAGCTGTTCGCCGCCGGCCAGGCGGGTGAGCGCTTCTGCGTACGCAACTCGGGCGCCCAGGCGGTGGTTGAGGGCTGCGGCGCCAATGGCTGCGAGTACATGACCGGGGGCGTTGCCGTCATCTTGGGTCCCGTCGGCCACAACTTCGCCGCCGGCATGACCGGCGGCATGGCCTTCGTCTACGACGCCGACGAGCAGTTCGTCCACATGGTCAACGACGATACCGTCCACTGGCAGCGCATCGAGACCGACCATTGGAGCAACGTGCTTCGTGACCTTGTCGCCGAGCACGCCGAAGAGACCCGCTCCGCCTTTGCCGAGGCCCTGGTGCGCAATTGGGACCGCGAACAGGCCCGCTTCTGGCAGGTAGTGCCTAAGGAAATGCTGGCGCGCTTGAAACATCCGATCGGGCAGATCAGCGACGAACACCTTTCGGCTGCCGGCCAGTGAACCGGGCCGAAGGAGGAGACCGAAGCATGCGGATGTGGCTCTTCTTGGCGGCATTAAACGGGTTTGGAGCGGTATTGGCGGGAGCCTATGGCTACCATTGGTTGGAGGTTGCCGAGCAGGGCTTTCGCGACGTCTTCATGATGGGCGTCGACTATCATATGTGGCACGCCCTGGCGCTGCTTGCTGTTGCCTGGCTGGCCTCGCGCGGCGCGGGACCCGTCGTCGTCATCGCCGGATGGGGCTTTCTCACCGGTATTCTGCTCTTTTGCGGTTCTCTCTACGCCCTTGGTCTAACCGGCGAAACAGTACTGCCCGGCGCCGCGCCGCTTGGCGGCTTCGCCTTTCTCCTCGGCTGGTCGGCCCTTGCCTGGGCGGCGCTGAGAGGACGTTGAGCGTCCAGTTCCCGTTGGCGAGATCGCGCTCTGCATCCACCGGGCCAACAACAGACATAACCCTATACGCTGCCGATATTCGGAGCGTGGCGTCGGCACAATTGCATGCCGGGACTCCTCTACTGCTTCGCGGTTTGCGCCAATTGTCTTGAACGGCTAGTTTGCCCTTGGACAGGCGATCCCAAGGCGGATTCTAGGGGGCACCATGATCGGGGCGTGGCGCAAGCGGATTTGCGAAGTCCTTGAGGTGAGGCGGGCCGACGACCGGCTGAGCCGCGTCGTCAACGTCGCGCTGATCCTTCTCATCTCATTCAACGCCATCGGCGTGATCCTTGAATCTGTGGCGTCGCTTGCCGTCGTTTACGGACCCTGGTTCGACGCCTTCGAGACCCTCTCGGTGCTCGTCTTCTCGGTCGAATATGTGCTGCGCGTGTGGTCGACGGTGGAAAGCGGCGATGCCCGGTTCAGCCGACCCATTCTAGGACGCCTGCGCCACATGCTGACACCCATGGCGTTGATCGACCTCTTGGCCATTCTGCCCTTCTATCTTGTCTTTTTCGTCGATTTCGACCTGCGCTTTCTGCGTGTCCTGCGCCTCTTCCGGGTCTTCAAGCTGACCCGCTATTCGGCCTCCATGGGCCTGTTGCTCGATGTGCTGAAGAGCGAGGCGCGCTCCATTGGCGCAGCGCTGTTCGTTCTCGCCATGCTCATCGTCATCTTCGCCAGTTTCGCCTATTTGGCCGAGCACCGCCTGCAACCCGATGCCTTTGGCAGCATCCCGGCGGCCCTGTGGTGGGCCATCATCACCATGACAACGGTCGGCTACGGAGACGTCGTCCCGATGACGCCCTGGGGCCGCGTCGTTGGAGCACTGCTTGGCGTTCTCGGCGTCGGCATGGTGGCCCTGCCGGCTGGCCTGCTGGCCTCGGGCTTCTCCAGCGCCCTGCACCGGCGCCGCAAGGAATACGAGACCCTGGTCGGCCGTACCATCGCCGACGGCATGGTCAGCGCCGACGAGGCCGAAACGTTGAAAGAAACCAGTGAGTTCCTGGGCTTGAGCGCCGAGGAGGCCGAGGGGATCCTGAACGTCGAGATCGAAAAGAGCGGTGAGCGCCACTATCTCTGTCCGCATTGCGGAAAGCCGCTTTACCATCGCCACGCCGACAGTGGCCCGACCGGAACTACTCCCACCCGGCGTGCCGCCGACCGTGGCGAGGCACCCCGGGACGACGACGGCACCCTTTACGTGCGCCGCGTGGCGGACCGGTCGACCCGGCGCGATCCACGAAAACCCGAATCGGATCCCTCTTAAATCCTCGTCAGTCTGTTGGACGCCACTCGGGCGGCGCCTTACCCAGGCGCTCGATCAGAGCTTGGCGCTGACGTTCCAATTCCCCGGGCAGGCGGTCGCCGAACCGAACGAATAGGTTCTTTTGGTCTTCCACCTCTTCCAGGGCCTCGCCGCGGTCGATCGCCATCACGTTCAGAAAGTCCTCGGCGCCGAAATCCAGTCCATCCCATCCTAGGTCACCATGGCGCGGCGTCATGCCGAAGGGACATTCCTCGGCCTCGGCGCCGCCACACAAGCGCTCGACGATCCATCGCAACACCCGCATGTTTTCGCCAAAGCCGGGCCAGATAAATGCTCCGCCGCCGTTCTTGCGGAACCAGTTGACGCGGAAGATGCCGGGAGGGTTGGGCACCGAGCGCCCCACCCCTAGCCAGTGACTCCAATAATCGGCCATGTTGTAGCCGCAGAATGGCAGCATGGCCATGGGATCGCGACGGATGGCGGCCTGGCCGACGGCGGCGGCGGTGGCCTCGGAGCCCATGGTCGCCGCGAGATACACCCCGTGCTCCCAGTCGAAGGACTGGAACACCAGGGGATAGGTGCGGCTCAGCCGGCCGCCGAAGAGAAAGCCGCTAATAGGCACCCCGGCCGGATCGTCCCAGGCCGGATCAATGCTGGGGCACTGGCTGGCCGGCGCCGTAAAGCGGGAATTGGGATGGGCCGCCGGTTCAGCGCTGTCAGGCGTCCAGTCACGGCCCTTCCAGTCGATCAGATGGGCCGGTGGATCGCCTTCCATGCCCTCCCACCAGACGTCACCATCGTCGGTCAGCCCGACGTTGGTGAAGAGGCAGTTACGGGTCAGGGTCTTCATGGCGTTAGGATTGGTGTGGTTCGACGTGCCCGGCGCGACACCGAAATAGCCGGCCTCGGGGTTGATGGCGTAAAGGCGGCCGTCGTCGTGGGGCTTGATCCAGGCGATGTCGTCGCCGACCGTCCACACCTTCCAGCCTTCGAAGGTGGCGGGTGGGATGAGCATCGACAGGTTGGTCTTACCACAGGCGCTGGGAAAGGCTCCGGCCAGGTAGGTCTTCTCGCCATCGGGAGATTCAATGCCGACGATCAGCATGTGCTCGGCCAACCACCCTTCATCGCGGGCCATGGCCGAGGCGATGCGCAGCGCGAAGCACTTCTTGCCCAACAGCGCGTTGCCACCATAGCCGCTGCCGTAGGACCAGATGGTCCGGTCCTCGGGGAAATGGACGATGTATTTCTTGTCGTTGCACGGCCAGGCGACGTCGCTCTGTCCCGGTTTCAGCGGCATACCGACCGAGTGCAGGCATGGGACAAAGTCGCCGTCGCCCAACACGTCGAGCACCTTTTGGCCCATACGCGTCATGATTTTCATGTTGACGACGACGTAGGGCGAATCGGAAATTTGCACCCCCACATATGAGATATGCGAGCCGAGCGGCCCCATGCTGAACGGAATAACATAGAGTGTACGCCCCACCATGCAGCCGTCGAACAGGTTATTCAGGGTCGCTTTCATCTTATCGGGATCAACCCAGTTGTTTGTCGGCCCTGCGTCCTCCGCATGCTTTGAACAGATGTAGGTGCTGTCTTCCACCCGCGCCACGTCGCCGGAGTCAGAGCGCGCCAGGAAACACCCCGGGCGCTTTTCCTCGTTGAGCGCGATGAGGGTTCCCGCGGCTACCATCTCTTGGCACAGGCGGTCGTTTTCTTCTTCTGAACCGTCGCACCAATAGATACGATCGGGCCTGCACATGGCAGCAATCTCGTCGACCCAAGCCAAAAGCTTGGCGTTGGCCGTGCGGCCCTCGGCGGTGTCCGTCATAATTTCTCTTTCGTCATCGCGTCGTGGCGCGCTGCCCAAGGATCGGTGGCGCCTTTAGCCGGGATGGTACCCTTATTCGATGTTGCGCCTCAAGCCCGACTCTGCACCCTGCCCGTTCGGTTCCAATGCGACGCGATACCCTTTCATGGGGTGACGACGACGCGCCCAAACGACTATAATTTTGCCACAAATGGCTGGTCAATTAGTGCCACCCGGTAACTAAGGAATAAGGAAATCATGACCCGCACCATTGCTCTTGTGGACGATGATCAGAACATTCTGACCTCTGTCACCTTCGCCCTCGAGGCCGAGGGATTCAAGGTCCGCACTTATAAGGACGGCGCCCAAGCGCTGGACGGTCTTGGCCGCCAGCCGGCCGACCTTGCCATCCTTGACATCAAGATGCCGCGCCTGGACGGCATGGAGCTGTTGAGCCGGTTGCGTCAGAAAACCAATCTGCCGGTGATCTTCCTGACCTCCAAGGACGATGAAATCGACGAGATGCTCGGCCTGCGCATGGGGGCCGACGACTACATCAAGAAACCGTTCTCCCAGAGGCTTCTCATCGAACGCATCCGCGTCGTGCTGCGCCGCCACGACCTTCTGCGCTCGGGTGCCACCGGGGGCAACGGAAAAGAGGTGATCACGCGCGGTAATATGGTGCTCGATTCGGCGCGTCACATGTGCACCTGGAGCGGCCAACAGGTTGACCTCACGGTCACCGAGTTCCTGCTCGTCAAGGCATTGGCCGCTCGCCCAGGTCACGTTAAGAACCGCGACCAGTTGATCGACGCCGCATACGGGGAGAACATCTACGTGGAGGACCGTACCATCGACAGCCACGTCAAGCGGTTACGCAGGAAGTTCAAGGATATCGATCCCGACTTTGCCCAGATCGAAACCCTTTACGGAATAGGATACCGCTTCCGCGAAGATTAAAGGGGGGGCCCAAGAGGGGAGGCCAAGAAAAGAAGCATGACCAGGGGGGTCACCATTCGGCGCAAACGGCGCGCCCTGTCGCCGATCACGAGGCGCATTCTGGCGGTGAACGTGTTGGCGCTTGCCATTCTGGTCGCCGGGCTGCTCTATCTGGGCACCTACCGGCGCAACTTGATCGACGCCGAGCTTACCGCCCTCGATATCCAGGCCGAGATGTTCGCCGGCGCCCTTGGCGAGGGCGCCGTCGGTTTGGCCACCGCGCCCCGACAGCGCCTCGATACCGGCATCTCGCGTCAGATGGTGCGCCGCCTGGCCCTTGCCACCGGCACCCGGGCGCGGTTGTTCGACGACGGCGGCACTTTGCTGGCGGACAGCCGTCGGCTGACCGGTCCCGGCGGTGCCGTACAGATTGAGGAACTTCCTCCCCCCGACGACAAAAAAGGGCCGATGAGCACGGTGCTGAAACTGTACGACCGGCTGGTCAATGGATGGCTCGGCAACGAAACGTTAGAGCCCTATCGGGAAAAGGCGGTACAGCGAGCCGGCGATTATGCAGAGGCGGCGCGGTCGTTGGCGGGCGAGGATGCACGGTCGGTGCGCGCCGGCGGACATACCGGCATCATCCTCATCGTCGCGGTTCCCGTGCAGCGCTATAAACAGGTACTGGGCGCTTTAATGCTTTCCAAGGACGGGCGCGACATCAACGCCGCCCTGGCCGACGTCAGGCTCGGCATCCTCAAGGCTTTCGGGGTGGCGCTCGGCGTGACGGTACTACTGTCGATTTATCTGGCCAGCACCATCGCCAATCCCATCCACCATCTGGTCCTTGCCGCCGAGCGCGTGCGAAGCGGCCGTGGCCGCCAGACCGAAATCCCCGATCTCGCGAAGCGCCGCGACGAAGTGGGCGAGCTGGCCGCCGCACTCAGCGACATGACCGACGCCTTGTGGCAGCGCATGGACGCCATAGAGCGCTTCGCCGCCGACGTTGCCCATGAGATTAAAAATCCGCTGACCTCTCTCAGCAGCGCCGTCCAGACTGCGACGCGCATCGACAACCCCGAGCAACAGCGGCGTCTTATGACCATCATCCAAGAAGACGTTCAGCGTCTCGACCGCCTGATCAGCGACATCGCGGACGCTTCGCGTCTCGATACCGAGCTGTCCCATGACGAAGCCGAAACCGTGGACCTCGCCCCCATGTTGACCGCCATGGCCGAGGTCCACCGGGCAACCCGGAAAGGGCCGGGGCCGGAGTTTCGTCTCGAGATTCCCGAAGGGACGGCGTTGCTCGTCAACGGCGTCGAGGATCGCCTGGTACAGGTGTTCCGCAATCTCCTTGCCAACGCCTTCTCGTTTAGTTCTAGGGACGGCATCGTGACCCTGCGCGCGGCGCTGTACAACGGATGGATCGAGATCCAGATCGACGACGACGGGCCGGGGCTGCCCGACGGCAAGGAAGAAGCGATCTTCGAGCGTTTCTATTCCGATCGCCCGGAAAGCGAAAAATTCGGCCGCCATTCAGGGTTGGGCCTCAGCATCTCCAAGCAGATCGTCGAGGCCCACGGCGGCACCCTCGACGCCGCCAACCGCCGCCGCGCTGGGGGCGACGTGGCGGGTGCCCGTTTCACTGCGCGCCTGCCGGCGCTCGGGTTCCGCGGCAATCGCGGTTGACAGCCGTCGACGGGGGTTCCAGGCTCACTCCCGTGATGGTTCAAGTCCATGCCACCTGCATCGACGTGGACGGAGTGGGTGTGCTTTTGCGCGGCCCTCCAGGAAGCGGCAAGTCGGACCTGGCGCTGCGCCTGATTTCAGATGGCGCCCGTCTGGTCGCCGACGACCGCGCCGAACTGACCCTTGACAGCGGCCAGCTCACCGTCTCGCCGCCATCTGAAATCGCCGGCCTGATCGAGGTGCGCGGACTTGGCGTGCTGCGCTTAGAGCACCGCGAGACTGTACCGCTCGGCCTGGTTTTGGACCTCGTCCCCGCCGCTTCCGTCGAGCGCATGGCCGAGGCTGGGACCTGTGAATTTCTGGGACTCGCCTTTCCATTGTGGCGGTTGGCGCCCTTCGAGGCCTCGGCCGCGGCCAAGGTTCGGCTTGCGGTTCGCATCGCCAAAGGCGATATAATGCCGCCCCATGAGTGAGCCCGCGCCAAACATCCCCGCCACCTCGCCGAACTCGACGCTGGCGGGCGACGACAAGGTGCGCGTACTTCTGGTCACCGGCATGTCGGGAGCCGGCAAAACATCGGCGCTGAAAGCGCTTGAGGACATGGACTACGAAGCGGTGGACAACGTTCCCCTGGTCTTGTTGAGCAGTCTGGTACTGCCCGGCCAGCGCGACTTTCAGGCGCGCGGATTCCGGCGTCCGCTGGCCATCGGCATCGACATCCGCACCCGTGACTTTGGGGTTGAGCCGTTTCGTCAAGAGATCGACCGCCTGCGCGATGAAAGCGAGGTCGAGGTCCAAGTCTTGTTCCTCGACTGCGACGACGACGAGCTGCGCCGGCGCTATGCCGAGACCCGCCACCGCCACCCGCTCGCCGCTGACCGGCCGGTGGCCGACGGCATCGCCCGCGAGCGCGCGTTGATGGAGAACTTGCGCGACCACCGCGCCGAAGTGGTCTTGGATACCACAGGCCTAAGTCCGGGGGACCTCAAGCGCATATTGCGCGGCACCTACGACCCCGATTCGGAACCGGGCTTGAACGTTTTCGTCACCTCGTTTTCATATCGCCTGGGCCTGCCGCGCGGCGCCGACTTGGTATTCGACGTGCGCTTCCTTACCAACCCGCACTACGACCCCGGTCTCAAGCCGTTGACGGGGCGCGACGAGGCAGTGGCGGACTTCATCGCCGACACCGCCGGATATCAGCAGTTCTTCGACGGTCTGACCGGTCTTTTGGGACCTCTGCTGCCGCGCTACATTGCCGAGGGCAAGAGCTATTTGACCATCGCCGTCGGTTGCACCGGCGGCCGCCACCGCTCGGTCTTCGTCGCCGAGCGGCTTGGCGCCTGGCTGGCAAGCCTGGATCAACGGGTGCAACTGCACCACCGCGACGTGGACAGGGAGCAAGGAGTTACCGCCCCATGATCGGAATGGTATTGGTCACTCACGGCCGTCTAGCCGAAGAATTCATTGCCGCCCTTGAACACGTAGTCGGCCAGCAAGCCCACATCGGCACTGTCTGCATCGGCCCCGACGACGACATCGAACAGCGGCGCGTTCAAATCCTGGAGCAGGTCGCCGAGGCCGACCAGGGCGAGGGCGTCGTGCTGTTGACCGACATGTTCGGTGGCACGCCGTCGAACCTGGCCATCTCGATCATGGATAAGGCCAATGTCGAGGTGATCGCCGGCGTCAATCTTCCCATGCTGATCAAACTGGCCAGCGTACGCGAGACCGAATCCCTGGCCGATGCCGTGGCCAGCGCCCAGGAAGCCGGACGCAAGTACATCAACGTCGCCTCGCAATTGCTGGCTCAGGAGAAGAAGTGAGCCAGAACGATGGGGCGGCGCCACCCCAGGTGATCGGACGAACCATCGTCATCAACAACCAGCGCGGACTACACGCCCGCGCCGCAGCGCGCTTCGTCAAAACCGCGGCCCTCTTCGATGCCCGCGTCACCGTCAGCAAGGGCGCACAGGCCGTTTCGGGGGGCTCCATCCTGGGTTTGATGATGCTGGCCGCAGGGCCGGGAACCGAGATTGAGATCAACGCCGAAGGCGATCAGGCCGCGGCCGCCGTTGAGGCCCTATGCGATCTGATCACGGACAACTTCGAAGAGTGTTGAGGGTTGCCCGCCGGTGCACTATATGATGGCTAACACCCGCCGCCGCTCCCCCAAATTCGTTGCCAGGAGATAGTTCACGATGAGCTCGTTTTCCGACTTTAAGATTGCCGACCCCTCACTCGCCGAGTGGGGACTCAAGGAAATCGTCATTGCCGAGACCGAAATGCCCGGTCTGATGGCGTTGCGCCAGGAATACGGCGCCGCCCAACCCCTTAAGGGCGCGCGCATCGTCGGCTGTTTGCACATGACCGTACAGACCGCCGTGCTCATCGAGACCCTGATCGCGCTAGGCGCCGAGGTGCGCTGGAGCTCGTGCAACATTTTCTCTACCCAAGATCACGCGGCGGCCGCCATGGCGGCACGCGAAATTCCCGTTTTTGCCTGGAAGGGCGAGACCGAGGAAGAGTACGTGTGGTGCGTCGAACAGTCCATCACGGGCCGCGACGGCTGGCGGCCCAACATGCTGTTGGACGACGGCGGCGACCTGACCCTTATCATGCACGACGAGCACGCCGATCTGATGGGTGACGTGCGCGGCCTGTCGGAAGAAACGACGACCGGCGTCCACCGGCTCTATGAGATGGAGCAAAAGGGCACGCTGAAGGTGCCCGCCTTTAACGTCAACGATTCGGTCACCAAGTCCAAGTTCGACAACCTCTACGGCTGCCGCGAGAGCCTGGTCGACGGCCTGAAAAGGGCCACCGACGTCATGCTGGCGGGCAAGGTGGCGGTGGTCTGCGGCTATGGCGACGTGGGCAAAGGCTGCGCCCAGGCCCTTTCGGGCCAAGGGGCGCGGGTCCTGATCACCGAGATCGACCCCATCTGCGCCCTGCAAGCGGCGATGGAGGGCTATCAGGTGACGACCATGGACGAAGTGGCGGCCAGCGCCGATATCTTCGTCTCCGCCACCGGCAACGCCGACATCATCACCATTGAGCATATGCGCAAGATGAAGGACCGCGCCATCGTCAGCAACATCGGCCACTTCGATTCAGAAATCCAGGTCGCGGCACTCAGGAACCTCAAGTGGCACAACGTCAAGCCGCAGGTCGACGAGATCGAATTCCCCGACGGCAAGCGCCTGATCTTGCTTGCCGAAGGACGGCTGGTGAACCTGGGCTGCGCCACCGGCCACCCCAGCTTCGTGATGAGCGCGTCGTTCACCAACCAGGTGCTGGCCCAAATCGAGCTGTGGACCAACGCCGACAAGTACGAAAACAAGGTCTACGTCCTGCCCAAGACCCTCGACGAGAAAGTGGCGCGCCTGCACCTCGACAAGCTCGGCGTCCGCCTCACCACCCTGACCGACGAACAGGCCGCCTACATCGGCGTCCCCGCCGAAGGGCCCTACAAGCCGGACTATTACCGGTATTAAGGGGCGGGTCGGTCGTGAAAAAGTCCCTCGCCTTCGGCTCGGTGTACTTTTCCCGGTATCAAAACGGCCAAATCGGCCCTTGAGGCGGCTCGGCGGGTCGCCTCAAGCACGCCATTCCCATTGTCAACTTTGAAGAAAAGTACGACTTAAGCGCCAGCGAAGGACTTTTCTTCACGCCCCCTAACGGGTCTGTTCCTTGACCTTGAGGAAGCGGATCTCGGGCGCGTTTTTGATCGCGTCATCCAGATGCCAGGCGTTGCGCGCCATG
>PVBE011083295.1_pt1 | contig 34674 bp, 23 predicted proteins | sample 1631181 | NCBI WGS metagenome assembly PVBE01 (sample SAMN08397723, study PRJNA350692) | Marine metagenome, whole genome shotgun sequencing project. | isolation source: water | place: Pacific Ocean | collected 2012-04
AGGACCTGCTCGTTTTTGGATCGCAGGGCCCCATCGAAAACAGGCTTCGTTTTCCCGATGAATGTGCACGACACAAGGCCCTGGACGTGGTCGGGGACCTGGCGCTTTGTGGCATCGAGCTAGTTGGACATTTCATTGCGCCTCGTAGCGGACATCATTTGAACGCCACGCTGGGCAGGGAACTACGTCAACTTTACGACACTCAAACCTCATCACGGAGAGCGGCTTCCTGACCCCCAGCCAAAACCACCTGGACACCCAGGCAACGACTCACCACTTACATTCCTCATATCGCATCAACTATTTAGCAACTGAGAGATCATGGCAACCACTATTTCTGATCACGCGGTCGTGGACCCCAGGGCAGAACTGGGAACAGACGTTGAGATCGGCCCGTTTTGCATGGTCGGCCCCGATGTCACCATCGGATCCGGCACGCGATTACTGAACAACGTTACCCTTACTGGCCACGTGACGCTCGGCGAACACAATGAACTGCACCCAGGTGTCGTTATCGGAGCCGCACCCCAGGACTTGAGTTACCAGGGTGGGGATACGCGTGTCGAGATCGGAGACCACAACATTTTTCGAGAAGGCGTGACCGTGAATCGCGCCAGCGAGAAAGAAGAAGGCCGCACGACGGTGGGAAACCATTGTTACTTCATGGCCTGTTCACACATTGCCCATGACTGCCGCGTCGGCAACTGGGTCATCATGGCCAACGCCACGCTGCTGGGCGGCCACGTACACGTACACGACCGTGCGACGCTCTCGGGCGGAGCGGCCGTCCATCACTTTGCCTCCATTGGCAGCTACAGTTTCGTCAGCGGCCTGAGTCGCGTGCTGCACGATGTGCCTCCCTACATGCTCGTCGACGGCGTGCCGGCACGACCACGCTGTATCAATATCGTGGCCTTAAAAAGAAACGATTTCACATCCGATGACATCCGGGCTCTCTCAGAAGCCCATCGCGTACTGTATCGAGCCAAGGTCGGACTGGACCACGCCCGCGAAATCCTGCGTGCCAACGGTAACCTTGTCCCGGCAGTCAATCACTTGCTCAGTTACGTCCAAACCCAGCAAGAAGGTCGACATGGACGCGGGCGAGAGCGTAGGAGAGCCGCGTGACACAGATCAATATTGCCGTTATCGGAGCAGGTCACCTGGGCCGCATTCACACGCGGTTACTGGCTGATCAGCCAGCCTACAACGTCGTCGGCGTCGTCGATCCCGTCTACGAGGCTCGCCAAAAGGTCGCCCAGGATCTCGGCGTACCAGCCTTCTCTCACATCGATAAACTCGAGGGGCGGTTGGACGCAGCCATCGTCGCGGCACCGACCCACCTGCACCACGACATTTCCCTGCCCCTGCTGCAACAGCGCCTGCACCTGCTGGTAGAAAAACCGATGGCTTCCAACGTCCAGGAGGCCACGGCCATGGTCCGCGCAGCCCAGGTCAACAAGCGAACTCTCCAGGTCGGACACGTGGAACGCTTTAACCCAGCCTTCACCGCAGTCCGCGAAAGTCTTCTCGGCCCGCGTTACATCGAAGCCGTACGCTCCAGTGGTTACACGGGTCGGTCGACCGACATCGGTGTCGTCCTGGACCTCATGATTCACGACCTGGACCTGGTCCTGAACCTGACTCGCAGCCAGTTGATTCGCATCGACGCGATCGGCATGCCGGTGATCGGTCCACACGAAGACATGGCCCAGGCTCGATTACAGTTTGCTGATGGAATGGTGGCTAACCTGAGTGCCTCCCGCACCAGTTTTGAAGCACAACGCACCATGCGGGTCTTTACCAGCACCGGTTTCGTCTCACTGGACTTTACGGCCCCCAGCGCGACCCGGGTCACCGCATCCGCCGAATTACTTAACGGTACGATGAGCGACGAGCAGCAGGAGAATCTCCAGCAAAGCCTCTTCCAGGAACTGCTTCCGATCGAAGAAATCACGCTGGAACCGACCAACGCGATCTTGCTGGAGCAGCAGCAGTTTGCCCAGGCTATTAGCCATGGCCAACCGGTCGATGTACCGGGCTGGCAGGCCCGCAACACGATTGCTGTGGCGGAACAGATCTTGCAAAAAATCGCCACTCACCAGCAGCAGGTCGGACCCAATCGGCCCGCTGACATCTCCGCGCTAAAAGCACTCGCGCACTCCAGGGGAATACCTACCCAGGACCCCGCTCCGGACCAGCTTCCCCGACGCAAGGCTGGCTAACCCACCTCGCCACCACGATTAGGCCAGGTCGCGATCCTCGAACATTACCAATGCCAGCAGCACGGCAATGACGGTATAGATCAGGCAATAAATGAACGCCCATCCCAGGTAAGCGGAGGGCACTCCCACACCTGCTGCCACGGCAGCCTGCATATTGAAGTGATCCAGGTTAGGGAAGACCGTGGCAATCAATTGGCCAAAGAATCCTACAATGGGAAAACTCCCCATTGAACTCTGTACGATCATCGGCGTCAGGTGCCCGAGGGCATAGATTGACAAGCAGATCGTGAAGTTGGCCAGCAGCGGCAACCGTGTCGAGATCGCCACGCTCAGCGCGGTGAGCACCACGGTTTCCATGAAGGCCAACAACAACCCGGGGACAACGTGCATCATCTCCTGGAAACAAAGCTGCCAGGGAGGTGTTGCCGTGGTATTCTCCTTGGCATCAAAGATCGGCTTGTAAGCAACAACCAGGATAAAAACGACACCCAGCACGATGAACATCAGGGCCACTGTCCAGGTAATGCCGACAAATTTACCCAGCACGAAAGAGCGTCGCGTCAGGGGCTTGGACAACACGGTAAGCGCCGTGCGCCCTTCGATTTCTTCCGAGACCGAGGTACTGGCCGCCCAGAGCGCCAGCAGGATACTCAAGACCATGATCAAGGTCAGGCCCGTGTCCTTGAGCATCTTGATATCTTCGCCAAACGTGTTGTAGGGAATCCAGATAAAGAGAATCAGGGCCAACGCACCGATTCCCAGCAACATCGAAAAGAGCGGCTGAGCAACTTCCGACTTGTATGTCGACAAGGCCACAGCTGAGAGGCGCGGGAACGCCACGCGCTGAACGATATACAGCAGGAAGAGAAATACCAGGCAGCCTGCTGTCCAGGGTATTACCCACACCTGCGGGTAGACGACTGCCGTGCGCACGGTCACCTTGACCTGGGCCTTGGCCGCACTGGGATTACCAAAATGTAATTGCTCGATGACATCATCGCTTTCAGCTCCCGCCAACAGGGCAACCAGGGGAACCTGGAAATCCTCCTCGGGAAGTACTTCCACGCTCTGGCCAAACGATTCCGATGAGGCACTATCCCGGGTCACGGTGATGCGTTGATCGGTATACACGGACAACGAGACAATCTCGCTATACCGAAATGGTACGGATCGCGCCTGGAGAGGAACATTCGCTTCCTCGACTTCCGGGCTGGCCTCCAGGGAAAATTCATGCTCGCTGGTTCCGACGGCATTCAGGCGACCGAGTGTTTTGAGAATATCGACCGGGGCCTCCGTAGCAAAGAAGCCCATGAACCCAAAACCCACGAGAAAGATAGACGCGACCAGGATCGGCCACAGCACCCCCTCGATAATCGCCTGCGGTATTTCCTCTACGGTGCGGCGCCAGACCAACATCAAGAACCCGAAGACTCCCAGCCATAACGCGATCAGTGCCGGTAAAGCAAGGCTGAACAATCGACCCATTGCCGCCAGCGTACTACCGTCGTCACCGCCCGCGAGGTTGTCCCATTGCTTAATGGCCAACAGCCCGACCCCAATGGACCCCAGAACCACGGTCACGATTGTCGACCAACGCATGGTTCGACCACGATCTGCACCGATTCGACCGATCGGACCCAGCCGCGAGATCACCGCAGCCACTGCCCAGATCACGAGGAATGACAACAGGCCCAGCACGACGCCAACCCCCAGCAACCACAACGGGGTTAGCCAACTGACCAGTTTCTCACTCAACTCCAACATTGCTGACAACAACAGTAAATCATTCATGATTCTTATTTGTCTCGCGCGAAATCAGGTTTCCTCTCCGCGGGGCCCGGGAATAAACTTCCTTCTACGGGGTCCCTACAGATTGGTTCGTCGAGATAAGTCAGTTAACTGAAATGTTTTACATCCGGACAGTAAAACCCGTGAACTCGCCGGTGCCAAGCGTCTCACACTGCGTCTCCTGCTTGATACCAGCTGCCCGGGCAGCCCGAATTTCCCCTAGAAACCCCTCTACGTCGCTGCGATTCCCCTCCACAACCACTTCCACTCGGCCATCAGGCAAGTTCCGAACATATCCTCTGACCGGAAAAGACTTCGCAATCGTCGAGACCGTGTAGCGAAAACCGACACCCTGGACGCGGCCTTCATAAAGCACGCACCAACGGGGATCATGGCTATCCTGATTCACCTAACATTCTCCTTTGAAGGAACTTAGCAGCCCGGTCACGTCACGCCAGCAGCTCAAGTCACAATTATAAACGGCCTGTGCCCAGGACGCCATCAGGACCACGCTGCACCCAGGGATCGGCGGCAGTTGATCTTGACCGGTACTGGCGAATTACCTACTTTCCCACGACCATGAAATCCGCTGTTCTCCACCGCTATCTCCTGATGCTGATCAGTGCCCTAGCTGTCTCCACTGCTTCGGCACAGAACCCTCTCACGGGTCCTGCCCCAGGGGTCCTGGCTTTGCGTAACGGCCAGGTGATTTCAGGTAACATCCTTCGCGATGGCGATCGCTACCTGGTCACACTCGGCGAATCGGCCGAAATCCGCATCCGCGTCGATTCCGTGGAGTTCCATGGAAAGAATCTCCACCATCTCTATCGGCTGAAATTCGCCTCGCTTGTAGCAACCGATACCGCTGGTCAACTCGACCTGGCGGAATGGTCCCTGCGTCACGGACTTTTACCGGAAGCTGAACAATTACTGCATGCACGCCCCGTGCAACCACGGTCTCGCGCACGCTGGAACGATCTGAAACGACGACTGGACCTCGCCAGGCGTCCGGTCGCAAAAACCATGCCTCCACGGGTCGCATCATCGCTACCCAACGCACGTCCGGAAATGGATCAGCTGCTAAAAGAAATCACCGGTACCAACATGCAGGAATTTGCTGGTTTCGTTCAACCGTTACTGCTTAATACGTGCAGCACGACCACGTGCCATGGTGCTCAGTCCAAGACCTCCTTCAAGTTAATTGCGCCTCCACGAGGGCGGGCCATCCCGACCCGTTATACACGACGCAATTTCTACTCGACCTGGAAAACACTGACGCCCCAGAATCCCGACCAGAGCCCGTTGCTCAACATTACCACGGCCCCACACGGTGGAGCCCCGACGCTCTTTACCCAGCGTGAATGGGACCAGTACCAGCGGCTTGTTAACTGGGCCCGCAACACGGCAAGGAAAACCAATCCTACGGCACCTCGGGAAATCGAACCGCCAGCAACGATCCTTTCCCAGCCCCGACAATTACCCGCACCCACCAATGAGCCGCCCGCCCTCGTGGCCCCTCCGGGCCAGGTAACTCCGATGACTCCCCTCGACACACAGAAGCAAGCCACGACGACTCCGGAACAGGAGGCCAACCACCCCAAGAGGCTGCCGCAGAGTGTCGATCCGTTCGATCCGAGCCTGTTTAATCGGCAGTTTCATGCGGCACGATTCAAACCAGCCCCGGCTCCGACTCCGCAGGAGGCACCCGCCGCGGTTCCCTCCCAGCCTTCAACGGCCACTCCACTCCCGACCCCGCTCACCCCACGCTGATGGTGAACTGGCCTTGCTGCAAGGCAGTAAGGAATTGGCGGTTACTCTCTAGCAAATGATCTGCAGCGACCAGTTCTTCCCGGGTCAGCCAGCCGACCCAGGCGACCTCTTCAGGGTTCGGCTTGATTTGAGCGGAGGGATTCCAGTTCATTCGCCACCAACTCAAGGCAACATTCCAGGGCGTCACGCTTTGCCAAATCATTTCCCGTGCCGGGCAGTCGACTCCCAATTCCTCGTGAACTTCTCGTTCGACCGCTTTTTTCTCCACTTCATCCGGCTTCAGGGAGCCCCCTGGAAAACAGAGTTTCCCCGGGGCAATCACGTCCGAACTACGCTGGATGACAAGAAAACGCGGCTCTTCGTAAATCACGGCGACGACCCCCTTTGAACGAGAGTCAACTATGGTGGTATCATGGGATGTCATGGTCAGATAAATCATTCCAATCAAACTGGCGGGAAACGAAAAAACCCGCGTCTTGCGGTGGATCCGCATTTTCCTGCGTACCAATTCAGGCGATCCTCGGATACAATGGGCTATATCATGCCTGGCCGTGAAACACCAGAGCTGATCGCCCTGAAGGTCACCAGCGACGCCCGAGGCTAATTCATGTCGAACGCACCCCAGAACCCACAATCCCAACCGCCACAACGCCGTGGCAGTGTGAACATGTGGTTCTTCCTCATCATCCTGTTTGCTATCGGGATGTTCTATCTATCGGCCTTCAATGCTGCTGACCAAATCGGCGAGAGTAGTTTTGAATCGTACATCAAGGCCAATCGCGTGACGAGCGTGAAAATCGGCGAGGGCCGGCTGACCGGCAAGTTCAAGCAACCGTCTCCGATACGGCCACCGGCGGGCCGCACCAGCACGGATTCCAAGCCGCTCGATCCTGCCACGAAAACCGACGCGAAAACCGCTCGCGAGGGGAAGACACGCTATGGCGAGACCTTCATGGTTTACCTGGCAACCAGCGGAGACTCGCTTCCCGAGTTAAAAGCTTTCCTGCGTGAGAATGGCGTCAGATTCGAAAGCCTGCCACCGGACAATTCGATGAACATCCTGTGGATGTTTTTCCTCCTTTTACCGGTAGGTATCCTGCTTTTCTTCTGGATCTCCTACCGCCGTTCCCAATCACAACTCATGGGCGGTGGATTCCTTTCTGGTTTCAGCAAGAGTCCTGCCAAGCGATACGAGACCGCTGAAGAACCTATCACCTTTAAGGATGTCGCCGGTCTCCAGGGAGTCAAAGCGGATCTCGCCGAGATCGTTGATTACCTCAAGGATCCAACCAAGTTCCAACGCCTTGGTGGCCGGGTTCCCAAGGGAGTACTGCTCAATGGCCCACCTGGCACCGGCAAGACACTGCTCGCCCGGGCAGTCGCAGGTGAGGCTGATGTACCTTTCTTCTCGGTCAGCGGTTCAGAATTCATTCAAATGTTCGTCGGGGTCGGTGCCAGTCGTGTGCGTGACCTCTTCCAGACGGCCAAGGAAAATTCTCCCAGCATTATTTTCGTGGACGAGATTGACGCCGTCGGCCGGCAACGCGGAGCGGGACTGGGTGGTGGTCACGACGAGCGTGAACAGACACTCAACCAAATCCTCAGCGAGATGGATGGCTTTGCCCAGAACGATTCTACGATTGTATTGGCCGCTACGAACCGTCCCGATGTGCTCGATCCAGCCTTACTGCGACCAGGTCGTTTCGACCGTCACGTCAGCGTAAATCGACCTACCCTGAAAGGACGCCGTGACATTTTCAAAGTACATGTCAGGGATGTACCGCTGGCAGCCGACGTCGATCTTGGACAACTGGCCGCCGGTACCGTCGGATTGACAGGAGCCGATATCCGCAACATGGTCAACGAGGCCGCACTCTGGGCAGCACGCCAGGACAAGAGCATCGTAGAAAAAGAAGATTTCGAGTACGCACGTGATAAAATCCTGATGGGTGCCAAGCGGGAAGAGGTGCTCCAGCAAGACGAGAAAGAAAAGACGGCCTATCACGAAGCTGGTCATACGCTGACCGCCTGGAAACTGGCCGGTGCCAACGCGGTTCACAAGGTGACCATCGTCCCCCGTGGACGGTCCCTGGGTTCGACCCAGACCGTGCCCTCGGAAGATCGCATGAGCATGTCCGAAAACGAACTACGCGACCACCTCACCGTGCTGCTCGGGGGCCGCGCCGCAGAGCAGTTAATTTATGATGAGACCACGGTCGGTGCTGAAAATGACCTGGAACGTGCGACCAGCATGGCCCGGCGCATGGTGACTCACTGGGGAATGAGTGAACGGCTGGGACCGGTCAGCTACAAGACCTCTGACGATGATCCGTTCCTGGGACGTGAAATCCACCAACAACGACAATTCAGTGAACACACCATGGAGATCATCGACTCGGAGGTCACCGCGATCCTGCACAACGCGTCCGAGGCCGCTTACGCGCTGCTTAAGGAATACGAGGCCGACCTGAAAAACCTCTCGGAAACACTCCTCTCAGAGGAAGAACTGGATGAACCGGCGATTGCCGAGATCCTCGGCCCCTCGGTCCACAGCACCAAGCAATCTTCCGAAACAGAAGAGGAATCGCAGACAGTCATTCCCCCCGTTTCGCAACCCACCAGTGGCGACGCAGCCGCCGAGGCGCAACAGGTCACCCGGGACCATCATCGCGATGACCTTCAGCCTCACGACGGTCAGCCCCCCTCGCCCAAACCCAACGAGAGCTAGTGCCATCCACTGATGACAAGCGATCCCAAGAAATCAAAGATTCGCGCCAAGTTCCGAAAGAACCATCAGCCACGGGCCAGGAAGGGTGACCTGACCCGGGACTACGAGGAACACGGCTTCGACGAGGAAGCCACATCCTACACGGAACGCATCAGTGGCAAGGGAAACCTGACACGGCACAAGACGATCATTGGTGATCATGCGGACGAAAGCACCAGCGGCTTCGCCGTGCAGCTGCACGTGGACGAGGAACAGTGCCTGGCCGGTCGTGTCTTGAGCGTGCACGGGCTGGCCAGCGTGGTGGAAACCGAGGAAGGCAAACGATTCCAATGCGCCACCCGACAGTTACTCAAGTCGCTTAGCACGGATCAGCGCCACGTGGTGGCTGCGGGTGATCGCGTACTGTTTCGCCCCGAAAACGATACCGAGGGTCTGATTGAACGCATTGAACCCCGGCACGGTGTGCTCAGCCGCACCAGCAAGGGGCGGCAGCATGTCATCGTCACAAACGTCGACCAGCTGTTGATCGTGGTCAGCGCTGCCGAACCCACGCTCAAGCCGAACCTGATCGACCGGTTCCTGATCACGGCAGAAAAGGCAGGCATCCGCGCCGTCATCTGCATTAACAAGATCGACCTGGTTGATCCCGCTGACTTCCAACCATTAATCGGTGTCTATGGACAAATGGGCTACCAGGTCGAACTGGTATCTGCGGAGACCGGTTTTGGCATCGAATCACTGAAGCAGCGTCTCGAGGGCATGGAAACCGTCCTGGCCGGGCAGTCGGGCGTCGGCAAGTCCACCATTCTTAACCAGGTGGAACCGGGCCTGGACCTACGAGTCAACGAAGTCAGCAGTGACAATCAAAAGGGCCGACACACGACAACGGCCGCGGTCTTGCTGCCAATTTCCATCGGCGGCTACGTCGTCGATACGCCGGGAATCCGACAACTGGAATTATGGGACGTCATCCCGGAAGAAGTCGCCGGCTACTTTCGTGACCTCAGGCCCTACATTAACCACTGTCGTTTCCCGGACTGCACGCACACTCACGAATCCCTCTGTGCTGTCAAGGATGCCGTCGCCGATGGCTTGCTCGATACACGCCGGTATGACAGCTATTGCCAGCTCATCTCCCCGGAGGGTTAAACGGGACGATCTCAGCGGAAATCGCGCCGGCCTGCCGGTTGCCAGGGGACCGCACCTGCCCGTTGCACCTGCACTCGCAGTGCGCGCGATAACTCGCGAAATACCTTCCGCTCCTTTCCGGCCAGGTTCACTTTTTCCTGGGGATCGCGCTGCAGGTTATATAGTTCCAGCGGTTCAAATGGACTGTTCTGCAACAACTTCCATTCGCCTCGTCGAATCGCCTGGATGGTCAAGCCACCATAACGATCTCCCCCTTCACGACGGTGAAAAAACAGGTCTCGCTGCTCTTCCGGCTGTTCCTTTCCCAGCAAGGTGGGCAGGAAGGAGACGCCCTCGATCAAGTGGTCGATTTTGATACCGGCAGCCTCGCACAAGGTGGGGTAGAGATCCATGGTCATGACCGTGCGTCCTGACTGGCTACCCGCTTCGACACGATTAGGCCACACCACGCACCCGGGCACCTTAAGTCCTCCCTCGTACATGCTCTGCTTACCGTCACGTAACCCCCCGTTGTTCGCCTTGACCGACAGTTGCCCACCATTATCCGACGTGAACACGATCAGGGTATTATTCGCCAACCCGGTTTCCTTCAGGGTTTGCATGACTTTACCGATCCCGTCATCCATATGCTCGATCAAGGCCACGAGTTTCGCGCGGCCAGGGTCAATTTGAGGCTGGCGCTGCTGCACTCGCTCCACCCAGGCCTGTGGCGGTTGGATCGGCGTGTGCGGCGCGTTGTACGCCAGGTAGAGAAAAAATGGTTGCTCCTGGTTACGACGCGACTCCAGGTAATCACACGCCCAATTACTGAACAGGTCCGTGGCGTGTCCCTCGGGGTCAATTTCCTCTTCATTGCGACGCATGTAGTTGATATTGTGCCGCCGATGGAGATAGTAATCATCCATCATGTCTCCCAGGAACCCGTGAAAGAATCCAAATCCCCGGGCGGTCGGCCGGTCGGGTTTTTCCAGGCCCAGGTGCCACTTCCCGATCAGGGCTGACGCATATCCTGCTTCCTGCATGAGTTCCGGCAGCAGAACGGCATCCCTGGCTAGCTGCCCCCAGCTGTTTTCCGGGTGCGTACGAATCACACCGGGCACACCTACCAATTCCTGGTAACGGCCACTCAACAGGGCTGCGCGGGTCGGGGAACAGACCGGGCAGTTCGCATAAAAGTTATCGAATCGCATCCCGCGACTGACCAACTGGTCCACGTGGGGTGTCTGCATATCCTTGGCGCCGTAACTGCTCAAATCGCCATAGCCCAGGTCATCTGCCAGGATGACAATCACGTTCGGGCGTGATTCCGCTCCCTGCACACTCGCAACCGGAAGTAAGCTGCCGAGCAAAACCAGCCACCAACGAACGGTTCGCCACGGTTTGGACGCGTTCACATACATCTTCCAGTCACTCCTGGGCCCCAGGTAAATCGCGTTTGATCCCTGGCAGAACGTCGCTAACTCCGGGGCATCCATTAGCAGCAGCAACGTTTTCCAACTGTCTATCCTATGCTTGCGGGTAAATGCGGGGCACCCCCCACAACCACTACAGGGTCCACAAGGCTCGGTTCTAACGGAAATCAACCTATTCTTGTCATAACCTTAAATACCGTAGCGATTTAAACCTTGACCTTCGACCCCCGGAAAAATAAAATCAACCTCGTTGGAAAAACCTGTTCCAGTTCACTGGCAAGGGTCTTTTCCAACTGCGATCCGCTGACTGGCCAGCGGCGGCCCCGGGCGGCAGCAGTACTTATCCTTAGAACCGTATTTCGAGCGCATGCGTACAGGTCTCCTGTAGCTGTTTTACGTGTTCTTCAAAGGCGTCTGATGACCACTGACCCTTCTGACCAACGAATCGACAACGACTCCCAACCGGTGGACGAGGCCAACGACCAGGCCTCGGTAAACCCGGATGATAGTTCCTCGTCCGTGGAAGAACCGTTTCCTGACAACCAACCGACGGTCATCTCCAAACGCCGCCGCAGGTCCAACAGCGAATACCGGTTAAACGCCACACCGGCTGAACTAGGCGAAGCGTTGGAAGGGCGCCGACTGGACTACTTCCAACTCGAGGAATTCGTTGGGGGTGGCGGCATGGGTGCCGTTTTCCGGGCTATCGACACGAAGCTCGGACGCACCGTCGCGGTCAAGGTCCTCTCTCCGTACCAAACAGACGAGGCCAACCTGAAGCGATTCAAGAACGAGGCTCAAAGCGCTGCTCGACTGGATCACACCAACATCGCCCGCGTCTATTATGTCGGTGAAGATGATGGCTGGCACTTCATCGTTTTTGAATTCATCGAGGGGGTCAACCTGCGTGACCTCGTCAACCATAAGGGCGCCCTTCCGGTCCATGAGGCAATCACCTATACCCTCCAGGCTGCCGCCGCCCTGGACCATGCATCCGCACGGGACCTGGTCCACCGCGACATCAAGCCTTCCAACGTGCTTATCACGCCACAGGGCCAGGCCAAGCTCGTGGACATGGGACTGGCCCGCCTGCACCACATGGAAACGAATTCCGCAGACCTTACGGCCAGCGGTGTGACACTCGGTACCTTTGACTACATCTCGCCCGAGCAAGCACGGGATCCTCGTAATGCTGACGTTCGCAGCGACCTTTATTCGCTGGGGTGCACACTGTACTACATGCTGACCGGGATGCCACCGTTCCCCGGCGGTACCGTCCTGCAAAAACTTCTCAGCCACAGCAGCGAACGCCCGGCAGAACTAGGCTCCTTTCGAGATGACCTGGACGAAGATCTTCGGGATATCGTGGATCGCATGCTCGCCAAACAGCCAGGTGACCGTTACCAGACACCCACCGAGTTAATTGCCGACCTCTCCTTGCTCGCGGGCAAACTTGGCATGAGTGACAACGCCACCGGTTTCAGCCACTGGGTCGAACCCCCGGCACCCCGAGAGCGATGGATTGAGCGGCACTTACCCTGGGCAGCTCCCCTGGCAGCCCTGGTGCTGGTGGTCATCGTACTGGAACGAGTAACCCAATCTCGGTCAACTTTCACAATCACCGAACCACGCTTCAGCCAGGCTCCGTTTGGCCTGGAAAACAGCACGCCCGCGAGCAGGAATGACTCCACGGCACCCGCTCCTGGCCAATCCAACCCCGCCACGGCATCACCCCAGCAAGATGGCACACCCGGAAACCCGGCTTCACAAACGGACAGCCTAACCCCAACCAACGGTGTGCCTGCCAACGAAACCGATAGCAATCCTGCCACCAGCAATCCGCTGGTCGAGGAGAATCCGGATCCCAACAAAACAGTCACGGTAACGGAACCAGGCAACCCCACATCGCCCCCCCCAACCATCCCCACGACGGATGACGACGACCCGACTGCAACCGCGTTGACCACCATTATCGTCCAACCGCGACAGACAATCTTGCCAGCAGCAGCCACCGGAGTTGAGTCACTGGATGCCGCTCTTGAAATGGCCCAGGACACACCTACCGTTACCACCATCGAGATCGCCTCCACGGGCAGCATCGAAATCCATCCGTTCACGCTGCACCTGGGCCCGGAATCCAGTCGTCGACTTACCATCCGCGGCTCCCAGGGAGCCGCCCCCTTGCTGGTCTTCCGACCCACGGACTTCGACCTGGAAACGCCATCGCCTACGATGATTCACATGATCGGTGGCAGCCTGACGCTCCAGGACATTCATTTACGACTCGAGTTACCAGCGGAGTTCCGCCAATCCTGGACGCTTTTCGGTCTCCAGGACACGGAGCGTCTACTGCTGGAGCGCTCCAGCATCACGGTTGCCAACGGTGCTACCGCGGAAGGCAGCAATCCCGTCACTGGCGTCGCTTTTTTTGACTTCCTTCCGCCGGAAGCCAACGAGATGGCCGACGTGCCGGAGACCCCTGGCCAAATGCCAATCCCGGTACCCCAGTTGATCCTGCAGGATTTCATTGCACGAGGTCCCGCCACGCTGGTCCGCACCGCAGGTGCCATCCCCTTCAAGTTACGTTGGAATAACGGCTTGCTGGCCAGCAATGAACGACTACTTGAGACCGTCGGCTCGGAGACCAAACCACGCTGGCAAGATGGCATCGTTGACATCGAACTAGAGCATGTGACAGTCGCCGTGCAACAGGGCATTTGCCTGATGAAGGGGAGCGAACGAAAGCCTTACGCCGTCGAGGTCATGACCACCTTCCAACACTGCATCGTTATTACGGACCCGACATCCCCCCTCTACCTGCAACAGGGTTTTACGAATGCAGAGAGCGTGGGCCTGCGACCCAAGATCTCCGGATCTTCGAACTACTACCAGAACACGGACGTGGTCCTGGAAGTCCAACCACGTGATCTGGCCGATAAGGACCAGCTCTTTACGTTTGAATACATCCAAAGCAATCGCAATTCGGAACTCATTCGCCCCTGGTACGACGAGATGAACTATCGACCGGGAACCATGATTTCCTGGCGAGAACAACAGGTCCCACCCAATGACCTGCCATTACCTCAGCAGACGATCACCGATTACCTCCTGAACGAGCAAGACAGCGGCTTTGAAATGGATCCCCCGGGTGCGATTGCTGCACAACTTCCCGTTATCCCACTTCCCACCGTCCTGCCAGTACCGGCATTGCCGTTGAGTTTACCGATCACGCCCGCGCCAACACCTTGATTCTTTCCTGTTGCTACAACCGACAGACGGGCAAACCTCTCTATGTTCCTTGCCGTGGCCATCGTACAATGGACGCCTTAATCATCCTGTCCGTCAGGATGGCTCTCCCCGGCCCATTTGAGTTCGACATTGGCTTAGCATGAGTTCCCAGTACCTTACCGCTCCGGCCGACAGCAAGCAGCTCCCTGCTGGCATCCCCTACATCATCGGCAATGAAGCGGCTGAACGATTCAGCTTCTATGGCATGAAAGCCATCCTTGTCGTTTTCATGACCAAGTACCTGCTCGATTCGACAGGAAACAAGGACCTGATGGGGAATGAACAAGCCAAGGGCTACTACCACATGTTCACTTCAGCGGTCTATTTTACACCGATCCTGGGAGCACTGATTGCGGATGCGTTCTGGGGAAAATACAAGACGATCCTGGCACTCTCAGTCGTCTACTGCGCCGGCCACCTCACCCTCGCCCTGGACGAAACCCGCCAGGGGCTTGCCCTGGGGCTTGGCTTGATCGCGCTGGGCTCTGGCGGTATCAAGCCCTGTGTCTCAGCCCACGTGGGCGACCAGTTCGGCCGCTCGAACCATACGCTGTTGGAAAAAGTATTCGGCTGGTTCTATTTCTCCATTAATCTCGGAGCATTTGCCTCCACGCTTTTGACCCCCTGGTTGCTCGAGAATTACGGGGCACACGTGGCCTTTGGTGTACCGGGAATCCTCATGGCCCTGGCCACGTTGATGTTCTGGATGGGACGGCATGTTTTCGTCCATATTCCCGCCGGCGGAATGGATTTCCTGCGTCAGACGTTCTCCCGAACAGGCATCGCTTCGATCAGCAGCCTCTTTATTATCTACGCTTTCGTCGCCATGTTCTGGGCGCTCTTTGATCAAACCGGATCAGCCTGGGTCCTGCAGGCGGAACGCATGGATCGCTATTTCCTGGGTTTCGAATGGTTGCCCTCACAAATCCAGGCTATTAATCCAATCATGATCATGGTCCTGATCCCTGTTTTCAACGGAATCAAGGCCCTGCGCTGGCCCGGCCTGTACCACCTGCTGAATCGTGTTTTCCCACTCACGCCACTGCGCAAGATCAGCATCGGTTTCTTCTTGACCGTCCTGGCATTCGTCATTCCCGCCTGGATTGAAATGCGACTGGACGCTGGACAATTTGTTAATATCGTCTGGCAACTGGCAGCCTACGGCATCCTGACGGCCGCAGAAGTCTTCGTCTCCATCACTTGCCTGGAGTTTTCCTACACCCAGGCCCCCCGGAAAATGAAGTCGCTGATCATGGCCTGTTTCCTGATGAGCGTCTCGCTAGGCAATCTTTTCGTGGCTGGAGTCAACTTCTTCATCCATGAAGAGGGGGCCCATTTTCGCCCGGATATCCAGGGCACCTACCAAATCGAACTCTCCGTCTCCGATGGTAAAGCAACAGAAACTCAACGGATCAACGTTACGGTTCAGGAAACCGAACAACCTTCCCAGCCAAAGCAGCCAGGCGACGCCGGACCTGAAGAAGCCCCCCCCACCGCCAACGCCGGACGAGATGTTGCCGTGAAACCCAACAAAGAGGTACGCATGTATGCAACAGGTGATCGTGGCGACGCACGTGGCAAACCAGCTTATCACTGGTCATTCGTCTCGTTCCCTGAATCGAGCAATCTCACCATCAAAGATCTTCAGAATGCAAAGACGCGTAATCCCGTGTTTGCTCCTGACGTGATCGGAAGCTACGAACTTGAATTCACCTTCCAGGTCGGAGACAAAAGAGCTACCGACAGGGTCTCCGTTCTGGCGACCACGGAAAACACATCGCCTATCGCAACGGCCGATGACATCACCTGGTCACTGGACCAGGAAGACCCCGTCAACCTGAACGGTTCAGACAGTTTTGATCCGGACGGAGATAGCTTGAAAGTTCATTGGACGCTCGTTCAGAAGCCAGCAAACAGCAAGCTTAAAACGACTGATATTGCCAATGCGGATCGCCTCCAACCTGGCAGCCGCCTGGCAGGGGCAAGCTACTATATTTTCTTCGCACTATGCATGCTCGTTACCGCCATACTCTTTATCCCCGTAGCGATGCGATACCAGGTCAAATCGTACCTTCCCGGCACAGAGGATAACGACAATTCCGACCCTGCCCTCTAATCTGCTAGCAGATTCTAATCCAACCCCGGAGACTAACTGTCGGGGGCCCACTACGTCATTTTCATCAGTTAATACAGGCAATTCGACAGCCTTGACAAACAAACCGCCAGCTATTCAACTAGTATGCATACACGAGCCACACCGAGGCTAGCCTCCGAGTTATTCTCCCGTACTTCAGCCGGTGGGTTTCAACAACGAGAATGACTTCCAACCCGGGCCAGCACAGTTTAGCCAGTTATTAGGAGAACGCACGATGACGAAACGACTTTTGGGAATCAGTTTATGTATGGCTCTGGGCCTCGCCATGGTACTGACGTTAACGTCCAGTAACGTGGAAGCCACGCCAGGAATCAAGAAGGCTTTTGACACCAACTACGTCAAGACCAGCACCAGTGCTGATTTCAAAGCCGCTGCAGCCAAGGCCAAGTGCAATGTTTGCCACTATGGCAAGTCCAAGAAGAATCGCAATGACTTTGGTAAGGCAATCTCCAAGTTCACCAACAAGAAAGAAAAAGACGCGACCAAGCTCGCCGATGCCCTGAAAAAGGCTGTCCTCGAGAAGAACGCTGACAAGGCAACGTTTGAATCGCTGATCAAGGCTGGCAAGCTTCCTGGTAAAGCTCCCGCCGAATAGTCAGTAGATTTTAAAGTATTACAAGAAACCGGCACCTTTCGGGGTGCCGGTTTTTTTGCGCGCCAACTGGCCATTGCTTACCGGCAGTTGCTTCACCGTGACATTTCAATCGCCACGTTAAACACGATCGTTTCGCCTGGCGGCAGCACTCTTAAACCACAGGCTGCCGGACCTTGTTCAAGCTGGTAAGCAGCGGAAACCATCGAGTAAGGTTCGATGCAAAGCGCCTCACGATGGGGAGGCGTATAGACCACGCAATGAGGAAAGGTCGCGTCAAAGGTCTGGGTCACACGCAGCCCACTATCCGGATCTTTGATCGATGTCACCACCTGATCTTCAGCAGCGGTCAGGCCTGTAAAAATATCATCCAGGACCAGACCCTCAAAGACCTTACCTGCCTGGTAATTCTCATCAGCTGACAGGTCTTGCTGATGCCCTGTCGGAATCATATCCACTAACTCCCAACGCTGTGAAACCGGTAGTCGCACCTGGCAGCGACCAGCGTCCTTGCCACCCAGTGGCAAGGAAAAATAGGGGTGCGTCCCCAGCCCAAAGGGCAGGGGGGTCTCCGACGGATTCTCAACGCGATAGCTGCATTGCAGCCGATCTGGTTGCACCTGGTAATCTGCAGTCAGGCGAAAATCGGCCGGCCATAGCTCAAGCAGCGAGGGATCATCTACTGAGGCCTGGAACTGACCCACCACCCGATCTGATTCCTGTTGAATGACGCGCCAGGCTCGCTCGTGTACGAAACCGTGAATCGCATTCCCCTGCCCATCACCGGCTGGCAGCGAATAGTCCGTTCCCTCCCAGGTGAACGATGTCCCCTGGATCCTGCCAGGAAACGGAAAGAGGATCGGGATACCGCTGCCCGACGGACGTTCTGTACCGTCCTCGAAACCCGGGGCTGACCAGATCACATTGACATCCTGGCCGCCATGTTTCACGACCAGGCGGTAGCAGTTAAAGCCAAAACCGGCCACGATCTCAGCCACGGTATCTTCCGTGGCGTCACTGATTCGAACGGATTCTGGTTTCATCATCGATTCTCCTGGGGACCATGTCTTATAAAGAAGCCACTGAACTGACCGCTGGCCGGTCAATTGTCGGAGTCGCTGCCGCTTCTCGTTCCTTGCTCAAGCGTGCCACGATGGTCATCAACAGGACGATCAGGATCATCAGCGAGATCGTTCGGACGGCCACCTCCCGGCGAAACTTACCGAAGGCCAGGGCCGACAGGTAGTGCATCAGGGCCAACGCACCCAGCAGCGAAAGCCCGAAGAGACCCGTTGCCACCAAGTTGCCACCCATCACTTGACGTTGTGCACCAGGTCCCATCTCGAGCACGATCCAGATCCCCACGGGCAACTGCAGCAAGGTGGCAACCAGGGCCAGTCGTGCGCCCCAACGCGCCGGCCGCATTGGATCCTCACCCGCTTCCGAATTGCGTGACTGCCTGAGAGCAAACACGACCAGGGCAATGCCGGTTACCGCCAATGCGGCCAGGCTGAAATGGACTGTCCGAGCCACCACGTAGCCATCCACCAGGCGTGCCCGGAACTGGGCGCTGGACAGTGCTTCACCTGCTGGATCCAACTGGGAAAAGATCAGGAACAGTGGTGGGAAGTGGTAGAGCAGGTTGGTGCTGGCCAGCAGCGGCAACAACCATCGCAGTCGCCGCTTGGCAGCACAGCAGGTCGTTGCATCTCGCCAACTCCAGCGGTAGCCGTACAGCAACGCTACTGAGAACAGCCATTCCCAGACACCAAAATGGACTCGCGAGGCGACACGCATGAGCTGGGCGCGGTACTCAGCGTCCCACAGGAAACACCCCACGGTCAGGCCCAATAGCGTCCCGATGACGAGTCCATGCAGTGTCGCTTTGAGCAGGAACCGACCAGCGTGGCCTGCCTGTAGGTCACCACGACCTTCTTTCCAGTCCAGCCAGAGGCAAACCAGCGGTCCGGCGGCGGCGAGGTCGACGCACAGGAGATGCAGGCCGAGGATGAGTGAGACGAGTATTTCGAGGGGCATGGTTGGGTGGGGGCTAGTGGCCTGCGAGCGCGTTTGCGGTTGATCTATTCTAGCATACCGGATCGACCGTTTTTTGTCGGCTCCTATTGCCTGTCCGGCCTGTGCCTGGCGAGGATCAGGATTGACAGACTGCACACCTGAGAACTAGCATTAGGGTCTCAATGAAAGGCGCCTGGCGCCTCTTTTGGGGCGATTAGCTCAGTTGGCTAGAGCGCCACGTTTACACCGTGGATGTCGGGGGTTCGAGTCCCTCATCGCCCACTCGTTAAAACCTGTCGAACCTTATACTTAAAGGTCCTGCCGCTGCCGGGCAGCGCGACGTTCCTACTTACAGACTACTTACAGTTTGGAGGAATTTCGCCAGCAGCCTAACGGGCACCCAAGTATTTTCGCTATACAGTCGTCGATTGATCCGCGAACACTCTTTTTTCTTTCTAGCTCTTCATCCCCTCCCGCCAGTTGTTTCAACCGCTTCCGCAGGCCCAAGAGCTGGCAAAAGTACCACCGGATCGTCGGCCAGGCAGCTTTGACGGCTGAGAGACTATCCTGATAAGATTACCCTCTTGGAAAACAGCCTCATTGGCGGGGCGTTCCAACTGCTGAAATCGGCCGCCACCGACATTACCTACCCAAGTTGGAGACCCAGGTCATGACGCTACGTACCGCTCTCGTGTTCCCGATCGTCACATGGCTCATCACGCTCTGGCCAGCCATGGCGACCGCCGATGAAACCGGGAACCGGCCGAATATTCTCTTCGTGCTGTTCGATGATATGGGATTCGGCGAACCCTCCTGCTACCGCCCCGAGAGCCCGTTCAAAACACCGAACATAGATCGCATGGCGAAAGAGGGGATGCGTTTTACCGATGCTCACTCATCAGCCGCTAACTGCACACCAACCCGCTATGGCTTCCTAACCGGACGCTATCCACACCGAATTGGGCAATTTGGCGTCCTCAATACATTTTCGCAGCCGATCATACCAGCGTCCCGTCTCACCGTGCCTTCGTTTCTCAGGCAAAATGGTTATGTCACTGCCTGCATTGGAAAGTGGCATCTGGGAATGAACTGGCATAAACCCAAAACGAAAGGGAAATCCAAACCGGAAAGAAAACTCGCTATCGGTGATCGAATGACCGGCGGTCCCAATGCGTTGGGATTTGACTATTTCTATGGATTCACTCACGCCAGGAATATCGGAACGATTATCGAGCAAGACACTGTCGTGCAACAAGTCACACCGATCGAAAACCAACCCCTCATGGTGGCTAAGGCGATCGAGTTTCTCAAGGATCGACCCCATAAAGAAGAGCCGTTCTTTCTCTACTTCCCGATGTGTCCACCGCACTCTCCCGTCGTGCCGGCGCCCCAGTACGTTGGCAAAGGTGGCAACGTTGGGAAGGGCGGCTACGCCGATTGGATTTACCAGGGAGACGACATGTTAGGCCAACTCCTCGACACGCTCAGTGCAACGGGGTTGGCCGAAAACACTCTCGTTCTGGTATCTGCCGACAACGGCGCTGCTGGTAGAGATTATCCTCCGCTGCGTGAAAACAAGGCCAGCATCTACGAGGGAGGGCACCGCGAGCCATTCCTCGCCCGCTGGCCGGGCAAGATCAAAGCTGGCTCGATCAACAATCAGATTATTTCCATCACGGATATTTTTGCCACATGCGCAGATTTGCTCAACAAAACTCTCCCTTCAAATACGGCCGAAGACAGCGCAAGTTTTCTTGGTTGTTTATACGGTCGGCAAGAGGGAGCGTTTCGCGAAGCTTCTGTCCAACAGAACGGGAAAAAGGCTTTGGCAATTCGAAAAAGTAAATGGAAACTGATTGTTCACGGGGATAACCGGAGAGAACTGTTCGATCTGGAGTCTGACATCAGCGAAACACGTGATATCATCGACGAGCACCCGGAAATCGCCACCGATTTAGCCACCCTTTTACAAAGCTACCTAGATAACGGTCGGTCCACTCCGGGAAAACCGCAGCCTCCGGAAAAACGGATCTCGCTGGACGAAGTCCGTTATCATAAAAAGAGCAAGAAAGACAACAAATAGGACGTGAGCCGTAACTCATTACCAAGTCCCCTTCCATCCACACGAGGGCACCTCTACCGATGAACCGTCTATTACTTGCCCTGGTCACCTTCTTCATTTCAACCGGCGTCACGTTCGCTCAAGATGCTAAGCAGAATGAAGGGAAGCACCTCTTCCTGCTTTCTGGCCAATCCAACATGTCGCGTTTCAAGCCGAAAAAATGGTTCACTCCCAGCATCCACAAGGCGCTGGGAGCTGAAAATGTGATCGTGTGCTTCGAGGCGAAAGGTGGACAACCTATCTCCAAGTGGTTCAAAGGGTGGAAAAGCAGCGAAGGCGAAACCGATAGTGAAGCAGGCCAGCTTTACGATGCACTCATGGAAAAGATGAAGAAGTCCACAGACGGCAGCAGCATCCAGTCAGTTACCTTCATCTGGATGCAGGGCGAAGCAGACGCTAAAGCTAAAAACGGAGATGTCTACCTGGCCAGTCTCAATGGCCTTAAGAAGCAACTCGAACTGGACCTGAAACGCACAGACATCAACTTTATCATTGGAAGATTAAGTGACAGTGGATTTTTCAAACGCGGCTCCGGGCAAGCTGTCCAGAATCCCCAGTGGGATATCGTGCGCAAGGCACAAGTCGCCTTCGCGGATGCCTCTAAAACTTCTGTCTGGATTAATACCGATGACCTTAACGGCGAAAAGAACGCACTTCACTACATCAAACCTGATGGTTACTCGGAGCTCGGTAAACGATACGTCAATGCCGTAATCAAACTGCTAAACAAGAGATAAGATGAGGGGAAGAAGGCCCTCGTTCGAGTCCTGTATCGCCCACTTGAGGCATTCCTACTGATGGACCATGACGGTCTATGACGTGGAATGCCTTTTTTGTAGGGGCGGCGTTTTTGCTGACGGAGCATGAGGAGCTATGAGTGACGAATCTGCCACTACTTGTCCATCCGTCTCAAGCCCGCAACCAGCCCTTAAGTGATCGTCGAACAAAAGTATAGTTGCCTCTATACCACCGATGCGATGAAGGCGCGCCTGCCCATCGAGCATGCTGAAGCCAAGGTGCAACCATGAACTTCGCCAGCACAGAACCTCGATCAAAATTCAACAACTTTTCCAGGAGGAATAACGTTATGGGAAATACATGCAAGTCAGCCATGGTTCTAATTACTGTCCTCAGCACTATCCTTTCTGTGTTTTCCGCTCTGCCGGCGTTTGCCGAAGACCTCGTTATCGCCAAGGACGCGAAGACGGATTATCAAATTGTTATTCCGGTCCTAAAGACGAATGAAACGCAAGATTCCTCCGTCAAACAAATTCCTCCGCCGGTTTGGTCGGAATATCATAAAACCCTCAAAGACGAATGGAACGCAAGATTCCTTGCGTGGTTCCTCAAACAAAAAACTGGAGCGGAGTTTCCCGTCGTTACGGCGGATAAAACCGACGCAACAAAGCCGGCAATTTATATCGGCGTAAGCGAACCGGTAAAAAAACTCCTCGGCGAGTCACCCTATGCGGGAATGAAAGATCAGGATCACGTCGTCCGCAGTATCGGCAGAGATATTCTCCTCTACGGCGAAGGATACGATGCTGATTTCTATGCCCTCATGGATTTCCTCGACCATGAATTCTCTTTTCGATTTTATTGGGAATGGCCGGAGATCGAAAAGCAGTCTTTGACAGCATTGAAGCCGATGGACCGTAAATTGCATTACGCGCTTCGCTGGCGGATGCTGCAAAGCTCGTTCACCGACTATCTTCAGGGAGAAAACGTCCGATTTCCGAATGCGAACATCAACGCGGGTGAGACACTTGGAAATACCGGTGGCATATTGAGAAAGCCCAAAGGTCCGTCTAAAACGCAGACTTTCTCACTGCAAGGCGGAGTTTATCCGGAGATTGTGGCGAAAAAGATCATGGCCAACCTGTGTCATACTGCCTTCTGCTACATTCCCTGCAAGCATCCCCGGTCGCCCAAATACGCCTTTATTCAGAACAAGGATTATTTCGAGACGAACCCCGAGTTTTTTGGCATGGATAAAACGGGCGCCCGTTCTCCGGATACTGCACACTTGTGCTTCAGCAATGCCGAACTCAAGAAAGAATTTACCAGGAATCTCGAAAAACACCTGAAGGTACTCGGCACCGACAATGTTTTAATAACGGTAAGTTTTAAGGATGAGCCTGGCAAGCCCTGTTTCTGCAACGACTGCGAACAACTGGAAGAGAAATACGGAACCCCCGGCGCAGCTCTTTTTGAATACGTTTTTGAACTGGCGGAAGAGTTCAAAACAAAGCATCCTCAAACGACCATCATGGTGCCTCTATATCGTGAGAGCCAGACTCAGTTTCCCCCCGTCCTTGAAGACGGCAGGCGCTTCCCGGACAATGTCCTTTTTTGCTATGCGGGTATATCCTTCAAAACCAATCGGAGCATCAAAGATCCCGTAAATAAGAAGGCATACGATGATCTGGTTCAGTGGAGCAAAATAAGCACAAATATGTATGTTTGGGCTTATTACTCTCTTTACGGGGATATGATGTCTATTCCCTATGCGGCAGACAAAATAGTGGTTGAATATATTCAGGAGGTGGCCAAACTCGGTCTGATGGGTATGTTCTTTGAGTTCGCAACCTATTCGACCTTTCCACCCGACCAGAGTCCTTCCGGCCTGGATGTGAGAAACTTTTCCAACCTCGACAAATACCTCTTTTTCCGCTTTGCCAAGAATCCGACTCTTGATTACGAAACGGAAGTTACGGATTATATGGAGCATGCTTACGGACCCGTTGCCAAACTCGCCAAACAGTATCATGACGAACTTCAGTACGCCGGCACGGAAGGCAACCCCTACCCCATGCCTCTTGAAGGATATAATTTTGAAAAGGAACTTAAGTATCTTTCCCCTGAAAACGTGTATCGCTGGGAAAAACTCATCGACGAAATGGAAAGAACTCTCGGAGACAAACATCCGGAAATTCTGGAAAGAGTGAAACTGCTCCGCAAGCCGCTTGATACGGCTGTTTACGAGCTTTGGGCGGAATGCACTAAAAAGTATCCGAATTACTTTAGTGATCCCGTTACGATCAGGAAACGTATCGGTAATCCATCGACACATCCTTCTTATGGCAAGCTACTAGAGGATTTCCTGTTACGTGCCGAGATGCGGATCAAATATGGGGAAAAACCGCTGCCGGAGCAATTTCAAGGCATTTCCTCCGAAAACATCAAAAGACTTGTCCCGAAAAACAAAGGGTGGCCGCTTACGGTTGCCAAAATAGTGAGTGATTCCGAAGCTGCCTTCGGATACGCCGCTTCGATAGATAAGCCTGATTTGCCTTTCAATTTCGGATACTATTCCACGGACAGAAAGGAACACGGTCCGAAAGTAACCTTGGAAGAATCGGATATTGAACCTGAAAAATACAAACTCTATCATCTCGGTAAAATACAGCCGAGCAAAACAAACTGTATGGTATGGTTTTCCTCGCGGAGCTGGAGTACGCACCTGGAGGCCAGTTCTCTCTATGATTTCACAGATACTACACAGAAATGGGACACTTGGGTATCTCTCAAATTCCCCAAGAATTTCAGCGGTAAAAAAGGTGATCTTGTACTTTGCGACCAGATCATTGTGGTAAAAGAATGAAAGAGATTCAGCCCCTCAACATTCCACGACTCAATTCACAGAAAACACGATGAACACTCGATCCTCCATCAGCCGTCGATACTTTCTTGGGACATCGACTGCGAGCGCGTTCTTGTTGACCGCCGGCCCGAGTTCCAACTCCGCGCTGGCGATTAATGCAGCCAACGAAGGCGAGACCGACCATTTTTGGTATCGCTTGGCACGGGTCGATCCTTACATCGACTCGCAACGCGACAACAAGGCCTTCGGGTTTCGGGACGGAACAATCCTTCTATCGGAGGACAACGGCCAAACGTGGCCGCATAGCGCGGCTTTTCCCGATGCGAAAAACATCACCTTTAGTTGCATACTAAAGAACGGGAACATCCTCTTCGCCACGCGAACCAAGCTCTACCTGAGCACCGATCGTCTCAAGACACACAAACAGATCACCGTCAAGGATCAAGCCGGTCGTAATTACTTGCCGCATACGCCGCGAGATCCGAACCGTCCTGGCTGGTATTTCCATTCCCTCGATGGCGTTCACACCTGGGACATCGGCCGAAAGGAAATGCTCGTGTGGGGCAACTACTGCAACGTCCTGGGCGGGCCGGTGCCGGTGAACATCTACTATTCGACCGACCAGGGACAAACGGTAAAGATCGCGTATGCCTTTGGACAGAATCCACACTTCCAAGAGCGGGACGCCAGGACCGGAGCGCCGCTGGGCAACCCCGATAACCCCGTGATTTGTCGGCACATTCATTCAGTGGCGTACAACCCGACGGAGAATGCGTTTTACGCATGTACCGGCGACGTCGATCGAGGGCACGGGCACGAGTGCCATTGGCTGCGCGGCACCTACAACGCCGAAAACGATTCGTGGCAGTGGAAGGTTGTCGTATCGTCCAATTCGAACTCGCGCTACAAATCGGGTGGCATTTGTTTTGTCGATGGAAAGCTCTATTGGGCTGCGGACGCAAATGGAAACAATGGCAAGATGCCACACGACCGGGGCATCTTCCGCTGCGACCCGGCGGATCTTGCTGATCCCACAAAGCACACCATGCTGTTCAATCCGAAATACGAATCGGCAAACATGATCATCGAAGACGGCGTGATTCTGTCGGCACATTATGCCCCGGCGTCACCCTATCACACCGGAATCATCATCTCGCCCGACCTGGGCAAAACCTGGGCCCAATACGACCTGAAGCAATTTGGCCGACGGTCGCCGGTTCGATTCCAAAAGAAGAACAGCGACGGATGGTTTCGAATTGACTTGAGAACAGGATGGATCGCGCGGGGTGAGGTACTGTTTATCAAACCGAAGTAGTCCGGAGTGGCACGACCCGGCTCGCTCTCAGATTTTTAAAACAGCTTAGGCCATGGCTAAACTTCTTCGACCATTGAATCACTAGCCACTACTTTCTCTTCCGCATCCATGAAGAGACATATGATTGACCCGAGTGCCATGACAGCACCGCAGAATAAGAACATCGTGTTCCAGTCATATTTTTCTGAAATGTAAACCAGTAACGGTGGCGATGCAGCGGCGCCGAGATTTCCCCACATATTTCCCCAGCCGAGTATGCTGCCAGCAAACTCGCCACCGATATCCTGATTAAATGCCCACATGGATGGTACGGCGAAGTCCACGCCAAAGGCCATTGCCGCCATCATTGCTGTCACTGCCCATGGGTTATCAAGGAAGGGGCAAACACAAAAGGCGGATGCTGATAAGCCGATGCCAAGCATTAATGGGAGCCGTCGACCCCAACGCACACCGATGCGACGGGCTAATCGGTCAGTAACTAATCCGCCGGAAATGGATCCAAACCACGCGACGATAAAAGGCGTCATCGCCATAAGTCCACGTTCATGAATTGGTGTTTGATATTCTTCAAGCAAATACGTGGTGAACCAGGTCCCAACGAAGAGCCAGCCGATGTTGACGCAAATCTGCATGGCGCTCGATGCCCACAGGCTGCGATTTTGAAGGATCGCCATCATGGGGAGTGCATCGGCCTGCTTGGGGCTATCTCCGTCAGCACCACGAATTTTTGTTAACTCTTGTTCGTTTACACCAGGATGCTCATCAGGATTATCACGCGCAACAAACCAGAAGAAACCAGCTACGAATATGCCAAGAGCCCCATAGATCCAAAGCACAGGTCGCCAGCTTGTGACGTATAGCCCCTTTAATTGCGTTGGCAGGATCGCTTCAACCAGGAAATGGTTTAACTTGCGAATGTCCTGTGTCGCGATTTCGTCACCATTATTGATGCGTGTGATAATAGTCGTCGCATTCTTATCAAGACTCTTAAGGCGTGAAAATGCGTCTGACGAATAGAAACTGACATCCATAATTTGGGAATTTATTTCTGCTACAAACGTATCGGCCGAATCGGTGTCCCGTACGCGATCAAGGCGCTTGCCTAGATACTGCGCGTGCTGCGATTGCTCCGCGACGTCATCGGGCCAGAGCGTTTCGTGGATTGACGGTAAGTCGATAACCGCGTCCACATCGAAGGTCATTTTTGCGTCGGAAGGAACTAGCGCGACGATTAAAACTGTCGTTGCAATAGGAGCTAGCATGAGGCCAATACGACCTCCACCAGATACGATAGCACTCGCCCCACCGCGGCCTTCTAACGGTATCCAGCGACTGATGATGGTTGAACTCGTTGGATACGCTCCGGACTGCCCCAACCCATACGCCGCGCGCGTGATGAGTAGCATCACGAAACCACCGGCAAATCCCATCAGGGCGGTAAAGACCGACCACGTGAGGATATAGATGGTCAGCATGCGTCTGGCACCATAGCGATCAGACATCCACCCCGCCGGCACCTGACCGAGCGCGTAGGTCCAGAAGAACGCACTCATAAAGTTACCCATTTGCTGTTTAGTGAGTCCCAAATCCTGGCGAATAAAGGGTTCGGCAATGCCAACACAGAAACGGTCGAGATACAGTAACACCGCCATCAGAAACGTGGCTGCAATGACGAGATAGCGTCTTCGCGTGGGTTTTGAATTCACGGGTGTCATGACGGCACCTTGATAGCTAGAAGAGAATCAGCCTTAAGGGGCTGATTCTAACACGCACCGACTCGCACTGGCAAATCCCTCGCGCGCGTGTGCGGAAAGCCAGCCTGCACAGCAGCAAGGTGGCGGCGTTTACAGCGCAGGGCAAGTTTGGGGGGAGGGAATTTCCCTCATTGTTCTAAAACGAGCACTTCTTCCGAAGTTTCTGAAGAAGTAGGTGTTCTTGATTTTTCTTGGCGGCCTCGACTTGAACGTCGTTTCGGTCTTGGCTACAAGTGTCCGTTCCACCGGTTCCGAACGGGGTTCGGCGGCAGCGTTTCATTTCCCTGGCTTGGCGAATATTTCCATTTTCGGCTTCTTCGCTTCGCCCTCTTTCGCGGCCTCGTGATTTAACTGACTGAGTGACAGCGTGAACGCCACCAGGTCCTCACCCATGTGATTGATCGCTCGAAAGGTCACCGTTGGATCGGCTGCGGTGGTATCAAAGTCCAACTGTCCCCAGAAGCGCTCATTGGGTCCCGAATAGGACCACAGCGCCTTTTTCTCCTGTGAAGCATGGCTATGCATGTTAGTCACTTTGGCGCTAAGGAATTCGTACAACGGGTAGCCATTCGGCCGATCTGTCTTCCAGATATCAGTACGATGCCGATCGCCAGAGATCAGAATCACGCCACTGATCTTCTCCTTGTCGATCCAATCGAAAATCTCATCGCGCTCTTTCTGAAAGGGCGACTTCGGGCCAGCCCACGAATCACTGCCCCCCTTATCAGCGTCAGCATGCCACATCGTCCCAGAGGCCAGCACCTTAAACTTGGCCGTCGACTTCTTGAGCGAGTCGAGTAGCCACTTCTTCTGCACTGCACCGAGCATCGTGAAACGCTTGTCCGCTCCCTTGCGCTTCGCGGTCTTCGGGCCATGACGATAAAAACGTCCATCCGTCATGAACACCTCCACATCACCTATCCGAAAGTTGTGATACGTCCCCGGCGCATCGGGCTCGATGCCATAGAACGGGTTGTTCCAGTTTTCTCGGAAGACCTTAAGGTTCGGGCGTTTCCAGCTTGTGTCCAACCCGTAACTTCCTTCAGAGTCGTTCTTCGCCATGTCATGATCATCCCACACGGCATAGATTGCCGTGCCCGCAATTAGCTCGCGATACTCCTGTCGCAACATACGACGATAGTAGTGCAATCGCTGCACATTTTGATGGGTCGTCTGGTCGATGTAGACGTTGTCGCCGAGTCCCAAATAAGCCATTGGCCGTGTCTCTGCCATGACGCGCCAGATCCCCTCGTGTGTCGGCACATAGCGTGCCCCGGAACCGAATGTGATCGCGAACTTAGCACCCTGGCCCGACCTGGGCGCCGTCCTGAAACGGAAGTGATCCTTCTTGATTTCATTACCGTCCACCAACACCGCATACTGGTAGTCGGTAAACGGCCTTAGTCCCTCAAGTGTCGCCACGCCCGTAAAGTCAGATTCTGCCGTTGTCTCCACGACAGCCGATTTCAAAGAACCACATGTCACCTGGAACGATGCCGCAGCGGCCGTCCGCACCCAGATTCTCACCGACTCCGAACTCACGCACCCAATCATCGGCCCATTAAACAACTGGAGCTCATGCTTCTTCACCAACGCCTGAAACGCCGGCTCCTCAACTAACTGAACAATGCTGCCGGTCGCCCCCCAACGCCCTTCCAGCGCCCTCGGCGCATCCCGCAACGCCTCAATCATGTACGGATCCAGATCCAACATCACCGGATCCTTCTCCCCGTCCGTGATCGGAGGTTTTGCCCACGTATTGTGGACCAAAAGTGAGACACAGGTAATCGCCAACAGCCACCATGATGACGATCGACGAATCAGGTACCTAAACATTCGATGCTCTCCCGGTTAATTGATAACACATTGTTTTTTTCCGACACAAGGAAGATATCCTGACGGGGTGCAGTATTCAAGGAAGTCGGTCAACGTATTTCTGATCTACTTATCATTCTCCGAAGACGAACCAGGGGACGACTAGCCACTGACCGACCCGCAGCATGACCAACTCCAGGACGGCCTTGCTCAGCGGCGGCCAGCGCTCGGCCCAACTCCTCATCCGTCACTTGCCCGTAATGCTTATTAGCAACGATCGTGGAACGACCAAGAAACGCGGCTGCAACCTAGCCAGGGTATTCCACCGCCAATCCAGTTTCCGGGTTGGATTAGGGTCTCGCAAAATGGTAAAATCACAGCGAGACTTCAACATTACAAGGACAAACGAATGACCTGGCGGAAAATCATAGTACTTCTCGTGGTAGCTGGTGTTCTCTCTGCTCAATCGCCAGTGGTCTTCCCGAAATTCCGTGCACCGGAATTAAGAATCATTCCGGTGCAACGGTTGATCGACAACCTGTCTGCACAAGTGAAAAACAAGCCAAAAGATGCAGCAATGAGGCGAAACCTGGCGCGTGCTCATGCCATGGCCTGGTCAAACAAAGGGGCCAATGTTCAGGTTGACAGGGGCCGACTCTGGTTCGGCTATCCTACCCAACCCGGTAAAACGAAGTTTATCCCCTTCCACGTTGTGAATGCAAAGGACGAAAAGCAGCAGGCGGCGGCAAGAAAACAACTGGATGCGGCCATTTCTCAGTATCGAGAAGCAGTGAAACTGGCACCCAATGACGCTGCAACTTTTCTTGGGCTCGCCTGGGTGCTAGACCAGGCAGGCAAAAAAAATGAGGCACGGCAGCTGTATCGAAAATCGATTGAAATCAGCGAGGCGATCTACGCTCAACTCCCGCAATCGTTCAAGACTCCATTCAGCGCTAATTACATAGCGGTTGAGGCTGGAGAGTATCTGATGGCTCATCTGCATCCGAAAAAGGATGCGAAGGAAATCAGCGAGATCATGGCCCGAAAAGCAAAGATCGAAAAGATACCCCGGCTTATTACGCCGATTGCTGTCCCCTTGAAAGATGAATTGACCGAGGCCGACATTCACAACCGCGCTGCCAGCGTGGCGTTTGATGCAGACGGCACGGGACTTCCGACTCGCTGGACCTGGCTTAACGACAACGCCGGATGGCTGGTATACGACGCTACTGGAAGTGGCCGCATCGAATCGGCCACTCAACTGTTTGGCAACGTTACGTTCATGATGTTCTGGCAGAACGGCTACGAAGCCCTGGCCACCCTGGATGACAACGGCAACGGTGTCATCCAGGGCCAAGAGCTGCGCCATCTTGCAATCTGGCGCGATGGCAATGAAAACGGCGTGAGTGACCCCGGCGAAGTGCGTTCGCTGTCAAGTTACGGCATCCGCGAGCTTCGGTGTGCGGCCACAACCAACCATGAAGGCGTGCTATTTTCTCCGAACGGTGCCGTATTCGCCGACGGATCAACTCGACCAACCTTTGATGTGGTTATTGAGTCAAACTAAGACAGGCATCGTGCGGGTGCAAAACGCAGGTGCTTATCTCCTGGAACTGAACGCTGACGTCAATCGAGCCGATCAGCGCCTCGTCCTGTTTGAGCTGTGCACTTATCCGGCTAAGTTCAATCGCCATTGCCCTTACGGTGCCTTCTCCAAACTCCGAATCAGTGAAATCGCTCCAGCGATTTTACGATTCGCCACCAGGTACCATTGCCTGGCCTTTCTGATCACGCAAGGAGTGAGTTGCCATTTGGTTACTCTAGTGCAACAAAGTAGGTGCAGTCGTTTCGTGGATTCGACAGCTTGATTAAGAACCATACTGCCCTTGGCACTTTTCAGCCAGTCAAATGTTCCAGCGCCCTTCTCGCCTCATTCGACATGCTATCCCAGCGGTCGATGAGTCGTTTGATTAGCTCTCCCAAGCTCAGATCCGGACTCGCTTCGGGGCCCGCCTGGAACCCGTCACCGCGTTTTACTTCATGTTTTATGCGAGACGCGTTTGCTGGTTCAAGTCCCTCATCGCCCACTTCACTTATAGATCGAAAGTGCTTTCCATGCGCTGACAGAAGCGACTGTCGCACCGATTCGATCTTGTAGGGTGACTTTGCGCTCTTTACAATTAAACCTTGGCGAATCGTTTACATGCTGAAGTTCCCCGCGTTGAAACAAGTAAGGATAGCGAGCAGATGCACCGTCACAAATCTGCTAAATCATATCCGTTAACCTGTGTCAGCAGCGCGTCGTCAGCCTGGTTCGCTCTGGCCTTCCTCTTTACCGGCCTGTCAAACGCTTCAGACGACTATTCGCAAATCATCGAGCCGTTTCTCAAAAAACATTGCATCAGTTGCCATGGCGCAAAAGATCCAAGTGGTGATTTTTCTCTCGCAACCGTTAGCAGCGACTTCCAGGCGAGTTCATCCTCAGGGCACTGGCTAAGGATCCTGGACCAATTGGTCTTTCGAAACATGCCGCCGGAAGACGAGCAACAACCCACGCCTCTTGAGATTGCCGAAGTTACGCGATGGATCAACGAGGGGCTACTGGCGGCTGGCAAAGGAGATATTTACCGCAAGAAACTTCTTGCCCCGGAATATGGTAACTGGGTCAATCACGAGCAGCTTTTTTCAGGCAAGATACAGGCACTCCCCTATTCCCCCTCCCGGCTATGGCGTTTCAGCCCGGAGATTTTTTCCAAGAAGGGTTTAGGGAATGCCAAAAGCCCTTATACCTATGTGACATCGGAACGTGGCCTGCGGGACTACGCAGCGACATCCACGGTTGACCAGAGTACCGTGCAAATGATGCTGATGGTAGCTAATACGTTTCTTGCGGAACGGGAGCAACGTGGTGAGTTTAAGAATTTGTCCGATGACAAGCCCGAGTTGGATTTGACAGAGCGTCAGCATGTAATAGGGCGCGAGTTTCTTCGCATTATTGGTCGCCAACCTACTGATGTTGAGCTGAAGCGTTATCTCACCTTTTTCCAACAGAACATTGAAACCGGAGGACAGCTTGATGGTTTCAAAACGACCATTAAAGCGATCTTTTTAAGTCCTGAATCAGTGTACCGCATGGAGTTCGGTCTAGGCTCGATTGATCAACATGGCCGCCGACACTTGTCGGCCCATGAGTTAGCACATTCAATCGCCTATGCCCTGACAGACCACACCCCGGAACGTAGTACCACCATCCAGGAAGCCCTGCAGTCGGGCAAACTTAATACTAAACAGGATGTAGTCAGGGTCGTCCAGAAGATGCTGGACGAGCAACTCACGACAGGATATTGGTGGCGCAAAGATCTGCCACGAATCATGCGATTCTTTGATGAGTATTTCGGATTTGATCGTGCGGGGGCCGTGTTCAAGGATACCGGTCGCCAGCGTGCCGAGAAGATTCCGCAATGGAATACGCGGATGCTCATCCACGACGCCCGGATGTTAATCGAACACGTCCTGGTAAATGACAGAGACGTCATCAGCGAGTTGCTGACCACGAATAAATATTTTATCGCGCACCCAGGCGACAACGAATATGCACGTGAACATTACGAAAGCAAGGTCAGGGAGATCACGAACCCGGGTTTCGTCGACTCCCAGGTCGAGAAACGGCGTGAACAGATCAAGCGGGATTTCAATTTTGAGAACATGCCTGAAAAGGCCACACGTGCGCTGGAGGCTGCGAGGCGGGATGCCGAAAAAACCGTTGCCCTCTATAAGCTCGCAGCGGATAACGGATTAAACAGGCATCCCGGCTATCCATTTTCCTCGAAGAGTCACGGAATCGGTGACTTGATTTATATTGAGCCATACAATTTACCGAGCAATGCGCGGAACCAGGAGCAAACCTGGGGCTGGCAGGTACAACAACCGGTGGTGATGCCCAAAGATCAACGGGCCGGCTTATTGACACATCCAGCCTGGTTGGCGGCCTATTCGCTGAATGAAGGTAACGATCCAATCCATCGCGGCATCTGGGTATACGAGCGACTGCTGGCAGGTGTTCTCGGGGATGTCCCTCCCGATGTCGATGCCAATGTACCCACTGATCCGCATAAAACACTCAGGCAACGCATGGAAACGCTGCGGTCCGAAAGTTGCTGGAAGTGCCATCGGAAGATCAACCCGCTGGGAGAACCCTTTGAAGTGTTTGATGATTGGGGTCGATATCGTTCCCATCATTACTTTGATGAGAATGGCGAGATTTATCTACGACGGGATGGCCAGTTTGAACGCAAGTTAAAAGAAGGAAAACTTACGACTCGCAAGGTGAACGCATCAGGATCGATTTCGTTCTCAGGGAACCCGGATGTTGATGGCGAGGTAAAAAATGGGATCGAGATGATGCACCGTTTAGGGCACTCAGAACGGGCACGCCAGTCCTTTATTCGCCACTTATTCCGTTATTTCATGGGCCGAAATGAGATGCTTAGCGATTCGAAAACGCTGATTGATGCAGAAAAAGCCTATTTAAATAACGGCGGCAGCTTTAAATCACTCGTGGTATCATTATTAAGTTCCGATTCTTTCTTGTACCGACGATAACGCTAGACAGTTATGGGCAGGCAAATCATGAGCAGACAAGTTATGAGCTATAAGCGGCGGGATTTTCTTCGCGGACTCTCGCTGGGGGGAGGGGCACTTGCCATGGCTCCCTTCCTGGAATCCATGCGAGCCCATGCTGCCGGGGATACGAATGCGTTGCCCAAACGATTCGTCTTCGTAGTCAAGTCGTCCGGGCTCGAAAAGTTCAACCTTGTGCCGGAAGGTTTGACTAACAATTTTGTAGATGAAACCAGCGGCGAAAAGCTTGGCAACCGGTCTCGCCGGGAAGGATCTCTGGTAGATGCCTCGCTGGCAGAGCACAAGTTGCCAGGGAAACTC
>PVBE010047233.1_pt1 | contig 34646 bp, 33 predicted proteins | sample 1631181 | NCBI WGS metagenome assembly PVBE01 (sample SAMN08397723, study PRJNA350692) | Marine metagenome, whole genome shotgun sequencing project. | isolation source: water | place: Pacific Ocean | collected 2012-04
CGCTACAGTCTGGGTCGATCAATCATGCGGCTCATATCCCGGACCAAGTTTAATTCCAGTGCTTGATTCAGTGATGATCTGTGCTGGAGGGCAAAACACCGACAGTTGCCAAGGAGATAGCGGTGGACCTTTGGTTGGAAACTATTCTGGGGTTCTCTATCTCGTAGGAATAGTTAGCTGGGGCGAAGGTTGCGCCCGACCTGAGTATCCCGGAATTTACACTCGGACAAGCTCATACATCGACTGGATCGAAACGCATACAGGAAACCTCTGGCAAAAAACCGTAACTGGAGTTACGAACTCAGCCACAATATCTGGCCTGACCAATGGAACAGATTACGTATTTAGAAGTCGAGCTCAAAATGCAACGGGCTTTGGGGATTGGTCTATAACAACCTATACAACAGCAACAGCTCCTACCGCTCCGACGAACGTGACTGCTATCGCAATGGATGGATCGGTGACAGTATCTTGGGATGCCCCGACATCTAATGGAGGGTCGCAAGTCACCTCTTACACTGTTTTAAGCTCACCATCCGGAGCTTCTTGCACAACATCGGCACTTCAATGCGAAGTTAATAACTTGGTGAATGGAGCAACTTACACATTTGCAGTTACTGCTCAAAATGCTATCGGCCAAAGTCCAGCATCTTCTAGTTCAGCTCCAAGTACACCATCTCCGAATTCAGGTATACAGATTGACAGAAGGCAGATATCGAACGATGCAGGTCCGAGTCAGGAAGACCGTTTCGGGAGTTCAATGACAACTGGAGACTTCAATGGCGATGGCGTCGACGATGTTGCTGTAGGGGCTACCGGAGTTTCGGTCAATGGCGCCACTAACGCCGGAGCAGTATATGTCTTTAACGGGACATTAGATTTGACTACAGTCGCTATCCTTACCCAGGGTACAGACGGATTCCACACAGACCCCGAAAATGGAGATCGATTTGGGTCATCGCTCATCTCCGGAGATTTCAACAATGATGGATTCGATGACCTTGCTATTGGAAGTCCCTATGAGGATCTAGGAGGCACTAATCAACTTGTTGATGCTGGCATGGTTACCTTAGTTTACGGTAGCTCTTCAGGGCTTGGAAATCCCGTTGCATTACACCAATACAGCCCTGGTGTAGGCACACATTCAGAAGTTGGAGATTTATTCGGGTACTCACTTGCTTCAGGTGATATAAACGGCGACTCATATGACGACTTGGTTGTCGGAGTTCCCGGTGAGGGAGTTGCTAAACAAGACCGGGCTGGAGCAGCACATGTAATTTACGGTTCAGCAGACGGGCTAAGCGGAGAAGGAAGCACCATTCTTCATCAATACACGAAAAAAATTCGCAGCAAGCCAGAAGTTGATGACGCTTTTGGGGAAGCAATTGCCGTAGGAAATATAAACGGCGACCAGTACGACGATATTGTAATAGGCGTACCAGGTGAGACAGTGGGCTGGGGCACACGAACTAAGTACGAAGCTGGAGCGCTTCATATTCTGTATGGCTCCGCTGACGGTGCCTCCGGAGTTGGGAGTCACTGGTATTACCAAAACTCACCAGATTGGCCAGGACGAGCAGAAACTGGAGACAGATTCGCATCATCTCTTGCCATCGGAGATATAGACAATGACGGAATAGGAGATCTTCTAGTAGGAATTCCCGGAGAAAAAATGGGCCAATACGAAGATGCCGGCCAAGTCCAAATCAGATACAACCCTGGTGATTGGTCTCAGACTGAAATCCGAGTACAAACCCTGTATCAGAACCTTCGAGGAGTGAAAAATAGAGTTGAAAGCGGAGATCGGTTTGGAGAATTCATTCAAGTCGTAGATCTAATAGAAGACGACTCACTCGATGTAATCATCGGCATCCCTGGCGAGTCAATATCAAAGAAATTGAACGCTGGAGCAGTAGCAATTCTTCCAGGACTCAATGGTGAAATCTCAACAGGAAATGACCAAATACTTTACCCATATCAGTCTTCTATAAGCGGAAATTCACAAGCTCAAGCATTATTTGGTCTTTCATTTACTGCATTAAATGGAGGACTACTCATAGGTGCTCCTGGAAGAAATGTTGTAGGAAACACTGCAGCTGGAGCCCTCTACTACCTCTCTTACTAGACTAAGAAAAACGAGGATCCCATAGTGATATTTCTGATGTAGGTGTCACTCTGCTAATTTAGGTGGACCATGACTTTACATTGGCGAAAACGTCTAGAGTACAAATTGCTTAAATGGCAAGCAAGATTTGAGAGCGCAGCTTTCGATCGCTTCTTCCCATGGTGCTGCGTGGTAATACTTTGGTGCATATTCGCGCTTCTAGCCCTTGCGAGATCACGCGAGTTGAGTCAAGACGCTGGACTAGCTTCTATTATGCAATCAGTTTGGTTAATCGGTGAGGGGTTCACACCAGACGCATCGTTACTTGGACAAAACTTCCTTTCTCTCCAAGGTGGGTATTTGATATATCCTGTTGCCGCTTTAACAAAATTATTCCCAACCGCAATAACTCTTATAGTTATCCAATCAGGGGCACTCGCATTAACAGCAGTTCCACTGTGGAGAATCAGTCGGAATGTAGCGAATTTACGAACCGGGGCAAGCTCAGCCATATTAGTGGTCTTCAGCTTATACAGTGCCGTCCATGCGGTGAATATTGCTGGTTTCCACCTCGAAGCACTAGCCCTTCCGCTGTTATTGTGCGCTGTATATGCCGGTTTCAACGATAGGACATGGAGATACTGGATATTTGTCACAGCAGCTCTATTCACTAGAGCAGACCTAGGCATTGCAATAGCTGGTCTGGGGATTTTGTGGTTGATCGAAGGCAAAAAAAAGGCTGGATATCAAACAATAAGCCTAGGAATAGCATGGGCAACAATATTTATCTTAGGCATACAACCCTTATATAACGCCGGCCACTATCCCCATGTTGAGGCATTCAATCATTACGGTAGCGGCAATCCATTCGCTATTGTCTGGGGCATTATCGTAAGCCCATGGACGTTCCTCTCTGAGCTTTTCTCTCAGGCAAATTTCTTAGTCGGTGTATCTTTGCTGGCCCCGGTGCTATTTCTTCCTGTTGTAGCACCGCGTTATTTAACTCCGGCTCTGCCACTATTTGCGTTATACCTAACAGCTGATGTGCAGAAAGGAGAATTATCTGAGGCTAGTCAGACAGTGCCAATTACAGCTTTCGTGTTCATCGCTCTTGTCTTTGCTCTTGCGAAAACCGGAAGTATTATCGTCCAAAGAGTGAACGTAGATAGAGCGATAATCGGAGCCCTTCTTTTTACTTCCGCCGTGTTTTTCGCAGCGAATTCTGTAACGTCACCATATGAAGAGCCTTGGTCTTGGGGGAGGCAAAATCCTATTGATATAGCAAGACTAGAAGTAGCAGAATTAGTTCCTGAAGACGCAGTTGTGCGCGCTTCAGGAAAAATCCTTCCTCTGTTAAGTGAACGAACAGCGCTCTTGGAATTTTCACTCCCAAATCAATATGACGACAGGCTTGGATCTGAGGCCGTCAGAAATGTTAATTGGTTTATTTTTGACCGTAGCGAAGTTCCTCAAGGTTGGATAGGAGTCGACATCCTTGACTTTCAGGCTGATATACGTGTAGGGCAACGATTTGTTCAGATCTATAGCAATGCTGGAATCGAAGCGTATGTAACACCTTCAGAAGCAGAAAAACATGGACTTATTTCTCTATCGAATGAGTAAAGATTAAATCCCGCACCTATAGCCAAGCGACTCGATCTCATTCCTTAACATTGTTGCATTCTTTGCAAGCTGGTTATTGTCTACGCTCATAGAGGCATTCGAAAAGTCAAGATCCTTCATCCCGTCCATTGGAATAACATGTAAGTGGGTATGAGGTACCTCTAATCCGGCTATCACCATACCTACACGTAAGGGTTCGTATACAGTCATCTGAGCTAAGCCAATTATCTGCCCGATCTCAATAAGATGTTTATTGACTTCTGGAGGTAGATCAAGCCAATGATCAATCTCCATTTCTGGAACAATAAGAGCATGGCCTTGAGAAATCGGATTTATGGATAGGAATGAAACACAAGTGTTGTCTCTCCATAGGAAGTGTCCGGGCAGACTCCCATTGATAATTTTAGTAAAGACTGAAGACATAAATTAACCTCTGGTACATAATAGAACTATGGAAACTCCAATGGAAGCAAATAACGATTCATCCTCAAATCTGAACTGGAAGGACAACGTTTGCACAGTCCCTAACGTTATTTCGATTGCTAGACTTGGCGCAGTTCCCATATTTGTCTGGCTACTTTTGGGCCAAGAGCGTCGATTGGCTGCTGCGCTGCTATTAGGAATTTTAGGGGCTACAGACTGGGTTGATGGCTGGATAGCTCGCCGATTCAATCAGGTATCAGACCTTGGAAAGATCCTCGACCCTACTGCTGATAGGGTAATGTTCCTTGTAGCTATATTCTCCATGCTTCTAGATGGGTCTGTCCCACTTTGGTTTGGGGTAATTACTCTAATTCGTGAATCCGTTGTAGCTATTGCTGCTTTGATTTTGGCTGGTTTAGGCACAAAAGCACTGGAAGTTACATGGTTAGGGAAAACAAGCAGCTTCGGATTAATGTTCGTCTTTCCTTTTTTCCTAATTTCTGCCGGAACAATTGGAACCCAATCAGTCGTATGGGAAGTAATCGCATACTCCATAGGGATACCTTCCTTAATTCTTCACTACTATGCTGCATTTGGCTATATTCCCCTTGCACGCAAAGCTCTTTCACTTCACAAGGAATCACTGGAGTAAAATTCAGGAGGAAATCTAACCACACAGGGTGTAAAGTCGAATTATGAACATACCTGAGAATTTACTGTATTCGTCAGATCATGAGTGGGTACGGATTGAGTCTGAACGAGCAGTAATAGGTATAACTGACTACGCGCAAGATGCCTTAGGTGATGTAGTTTTCGTTGACCTCCCAGATGTAGGAGGGGCAGTCACAGCTGGAGCAAGTATTACTGAAGTAGAATCAACGAAATCCGTCTCTGATATTTATGCTCCTATCGCTGGGACAATAATTGACGTAAATCAAGACCTATCTGAATCTCCCGAACTTTTGAACGAAGACCCTTATGGGGAAGGCTGGATTTGCGCCATAGAATTCGCTGATGGCTCCCAGTTTCCAGACCTATTGACAGCGGAACAATACGGAGCATTGATAGAGGGCTGATTATGGATTCTGAAGAGCCTACAGAAACGTATTTTATATCTGATGGGGGAGAGGGCATCGAAGCCGTATCAGAATCTGGAACAGGTTTCGTCGTTACTGAGGGGCCACTAGCCGGATCACGGTTCCTCCTAGATCGTGATGTCTCTACGCTAGGGAGGCATCCTAAGAGTGACCTTTTTTTCGATGATATTACTGTTTCCCGAAGGCACGCAGAAGTTAAGTTATCCGCTGAGAGTGCAAGCGTTCGCGATGTCGGTTCCTTGAATGGCACCTACGTCAACATGACCCAAATTGATGAAGAAATCTCAATCACGCCCGGAGATACAATCCAAATCGGAAAATTTAAACTGGTTTTTTTTCAGGAATCTAGCTAGTGATTGACAAATCCGATTACACAATCGGTGAAGTTGTTGAAACCCTTCAAACCGAATTCTCTGGCTTAACAATATCGAAAGTACGCTATTTAGAGTCCAAAGGCCTTATAAACCCACGAAGAACTGAAACTGGATATCGGAAGTACTCCAAGACAGATCTAGACCAACTTCGGTGGGTGCTCCGTCAACAAAGAGAACATTTCCTTCCGTTACGCGTCATTCGCGAACGCCTAAGTTCCGGAGCTAAGAATCTCGATGCGTCCTCTCTAAATGAACACAAGTTTCACGACGTTGATCCTGCACTACCACCAGATGATTCTGTAGAAATAACAAAGACGGAAATACTTCAAAGAAGCGGTCTAAGCGAAGGCGAATTTGCCTCAATAGAACAATACGGACTCCTTCCGAAAAAAAATGAATCACTTGGAGACACCTACAACGCAGATGATCTTCTCATAGGTCAAATTGTCGCTAGGTTTCTTGGGTTCGGCATAGAGCCCAGGCACCTGCGCGCATACCGTAGAGCAGCTGACAGCGAAGCAGCACTACTTGATCAAAGGCTAGTCGGACTGGCAGGTGACGAAGCTGACTACGCTGTCACTGAGCTATCCCATCTCGGCAATGAATTGAAGTCATTGCTAGTTAGACGATTAATTCACTAGAAGCAACGGGCTCATAAAATGGCTCAATCAAATGAGTGATTCTTTAAAAAGACAGTTATGTTCTACATATGATCAAAATGGAGCTAGTCGGCGTCAGGGTAGAGCTTCCAGCTTCAGCACCGATTGTATTGCTTCGTGAATCGACGGAGAGAGGGCTTTTCCTCCCGATATTTGTTGGAAACTCTGAAGCGACATCCATTGCATTAGCTATGGATAAAGTTGAACCTCCTAGGCCAATTACCCATGACTTGCTAACACTTGTGCTTGAGGCTCTTGATGCTGAATTGCAGCGAGTTGTAGTTACTGAAATACAAGATAAGACGTTTTTTGCGGAACTACATGTTAGGGGAGAAAAAGGGACAAGAAAGATTTCTTGTCGGCCAAGTGATGCTATAGCAGTCGCTTTAAGAATGGACACTCCAATATATGTAGTCGACGACGTCTTACAGCAGGCTGGTTATCACATTCCAGATGATGACGATCAAGAAGAACACGTCCTAGCAGAGTTTAGAGATTTCCTCGATGATGTCACTCCAGATGACTTTCTAGGCGACAGTATCTAATCTTTCAGACAAAACTCACTGTTTTAAAGGCGAATTTCGATCAAAGTTGTGGATATCAGAATGTACACATACCCTTTAAGTGATTACATGACCGTAATTTCTTATGTGTATTTCTTTACTGTTGCAAAAACGGAGGCTAGCAATGAAGAAAAATAATTCTACAGAATCTTACAGCGGTACCAGGGCATCAGAAATTGTTGGTATCACTTATAGGCAACTCGATTACTGGACTCGTACCGGATTAATCGTTCCGTCCTTGGAAGCTGCGAAGGGAAGTGGGAGTCGACGAGCCTATTCCTACAAAGACCTACTTGAACTTAGAGTCGTCAAAGACCTACTCGACGCAGGAATCAAGTTAGAGCTTGTACGTGAAGTATTCACGTACTTGAAAGAGAATCTTGGAGAAGATGTAGCTTCAGCTAATTTAGTGATATCGGGCAACAAGTCAGTTCTTGTTAAGAGCGGTGAAGAAATTATCGATTTAATTCAAAAAGGGCAGGGTGTCTTGAACATTCTTCCTTTATCAAACGTCAAGGAAGAAATAGATGCCGCTATCGTTGAGCTGCATCCTGAAACAGCCGAATCTCTTCCAGAATCAATTTCTGACCAGATCCCAGCATTTGGTAGTTAATTAAATCCAACAGCATGGCATTAACGCGATCACCTCTCTTTGAGGAACATATCCGCCTTTCCGCGAAGATAGCTGAATTTGCAGGGTGGGAAATGCCCATTTCGTACCCCAGTGGTACTTTGGAAGAGCATCGCGTGTGTCGGTCAGGGTGCGTGATGTTTGATGTTTCGCACTTAGGCGCAGTTAGCGTTAAGGGAAAAGACGCTTACAGCGAATTGCAATACATATTTACAAATGACCTTTCGCGCATATCTCAAGGGAAAGCCCAGTACTCCCATCTTTTAAACGAAGAAGGGCATGTAATTGATGACGTCATCATTTGGTGGATAGGCGAGGATGAATTTGTAGTAATGCCAAACGCTTCAAACACGAAACGCGTTGAAGATGCGTTAAGACAACGAAATCGCGAATTGGACGTGCGTAACAGTACAAAAGATCGAGCAGTTATAGCTATCCAAGGGCCAAAGTCGCGCAAAATTCTAGAAACATTGTCAATTGGTGCGGCTAACGTTAAGCGATTCCATGTGGAAAATATCAATATTGATCAATGTTCAATGATTGTGGCTGGAACAGGTTATACAGGTGAAGATGGAGTTGAAATAAGTGTTCCCACTAAAAATGCTAGTTGGTTATGGAATTTGCTAAAAGACTCTGGGTGTTTCCCAGCGGGACTTGGAGCCAGAGATACGTTGCGGCTCGAAGCTGGATTGCCTTTACATGGCAATGAACTGGGAGAGGGCATTTCTCCGATTCAGGCAAATATGAAATGGGTTGTTTCTATGACGAAAGGCGATTTTATAGGGCGCAAGGCAATCGAATCCGAAATGTCTAATGGGCCTAAGAGACTCCTGCGTGGTTTTGCATCAAATAGTCGCAGGCCTTTACGACGAGGGCAAAAAATAGCTTTGGACGGGATAGAGGTCGGCGAAATCTCCAGTGGCAACTTTTCACCCACTCTTGGGTCAGGAATAGGAATGGGGTATATTCCCTCAGAAATATTGATCAACACGGATGTTGTTGTAAGTGGAGATCGAAGTGATAGTCAAGCAAAGGTAGTAAAGTTGCCTTTCTATAGCGCCCAACAATAAGAGATCTGATAATTAAGCAAAGACATCCACTGTTAATTGGCGAAGAAGAGCATCACAAAGAACCAGGCAAGCCATAGCCTCTACCATAGGAACGGCTCTCGGTAGCACACATGGGTCGTGCCTTCCTTTGGCGGAGAGATTAACAGTATTACCGTCTTTATCGATTGTTTGTTGCGCTGATGAAATCGTAGCCGTGGGTTTAAACGCTACTCGAAAGATAATATCTTCGCCGTTTGATATTCCCCCTTGGATTCCACCGGAATTATTCGTGAGCGTACGCGGTTCTCCATTTTCGTCTATTTCGAACAAGTCATTGTGTTCCCTTCCGGTCATTTCAGTTCCACGAAAACCACTGCCAATTTCAAAACCCTTTGCCGCTGGCAAACTCATGACCCCTTTAGAAAGATCTGCCTCTAACTTATCGAATACCGGATCACCAAGAGCGACTGGGACATTGCGCGCAATGCATTCGACGACACCACCTAAGCTATTCCCATCCTTACGTGCTTCAGTAATTGCGTCGGTCATAGCTGCGGCAGCTTCAGTGTCGGGACATCGTGTGGGGTCGGATTCGACCATTTCGTAGGTGACTTCCGATGGGTTAATACTGGATTCAATTTTGTGAATTTTGTGAACCCACCCGAGCACTTCAACACCGCAATAATCAGACAGTATCTTCCTTGCAACAGCCCCTGCAGCTACCCTCCCTACTGTTTCACGGGCACTCGCGCGCCCTCCACCTTCATGCGCCCGAATTCCATACTTAGCATCAGTCGTATAGTCTGCATGGGAAGGTCGATAAACATCCTTTAGATGGTCATACGCCCCGCTTTGGTGGTCCTTGTTGCGAACAGTTAATGCTATGGGCGTTCCAAGTGTTCTTCCATCGGATAAGCCACTTATGATCTCTACCGTATCGGATTCATCACGTTGGGTTACTAGGCGACTTTGGCCGGGGCGGCGTCGGTCAAGGTCACGCTGGATATCTTCATTGGTTATCTGAAATCTCGGAGGACAACCATCTATAACAACGCCGACGGCCGGACCGTGTGATTCCCCAAAAGTATGAATGCGAAAAATAGAACCGAATGAGCTACCCATATATCAGAGGATAGAGCAGATCTAGGCTTGAGGTGTGGGTATTAAATCTGTTACACAAGTTAATTCAATAACATGCTTCTGATGCATGTATTAAAGCAATTTCTACAACTTCATTAAGTGCCGGATGCACATATAACATTCCTCTTGAGAGCTCATGTACAGTTTGTCCAAACTTCATCGCTTGAACTAGTTGGTGAATTAGAGTTGACGCATGCGGTCCGAGAATATGAGCCCCTAATATATTTCCAGTATGTGGATCCGCAAGTACTTTACAGAAGCCATCAGTCTCCTCCATGGCCCATCCGTAAGCGATTTCAGAGTAATTTCCTTTTCCTGTTATATATTCAACTCCATGTGCAGTTAACTCTTCTTCATTTGCGCCAACAGATGCTATTTGCGGACGTGTAAAAATGGCGTAGGGAGTAGGGCGTAAATCAATAGAAACCGGGGAGCTTGGGTGAATTAGATTGTTGGATATAACTCTTGTTTCTGCGTTGGCTGTATGTTTTAACTGGGCTGGATTCGTAACATCACCCAATGCGTAAACCCCTGGAACAGTTGTAGACATTTGCTCATTCGTGACCACATAACCTTCTTCTCCTATTGCTATGTCTGTCGCATCGAGATTCAACTCATCAGTAGTGGGAGTTCTTCCTGTAGCAACCAATAAGATATCACTTTCTATACTCGATAGTCCGGCAGGGGACATAAACGAAACGTTCACGCCCCCGGCTTCATTCGTAGTTACGTTTTGTACTTCTGATTCGAGATAAAGAGATATTTGTTTTCTAAAAACTCCGGTAAATTTTTCACTGATCTCTTTATCTTGTGCCTTTAACAGACGTTGTCCTCGAGCAACAAGTGAAACTCTAGACCCCAAAGAAGAAAAAACGTGAGCGAGTTCAGTGGCTATGTAGCCACCTCCGATAATTGTCATTGACTCAGGGAATTCGCTGATCCTCATTATCGAATCAGAGGTATGGAAATTCGTTTTATTTAGACCAGCTATATCAGGGATAAACGGTTTAGCTCCAGTTGCAATAACAATATTCTCTGCAGTTAATTCTTGACTGTTAACTTCTAAAGTCTTATTGCCCACAAACCTAGCGTGCCCTTTATACACGGTTACGTTTGGTAAGTGCTGCCTGTAGCTTTCTCCACCTTCTGCTATTGGATCTATGCGTTTATATACCCGATCCATAATGTCTGCCCATCGAATACTTTCTACAGATGCATCTACCCCTAAGGCTTCGCTGTCAATAATCTCGTTTACTACGTTTGCTGTATGAACCAGCATCTTTGAAGGGATACAGCCGCGATTTAAACATGTTCCTCCGAACACGCCCTTTTCAATAATTGCAATTTTCCATTCGTCAAAGTCGGGAGTAATTATTGAATTTCCGCTCCCCGTTCCAATAATAATCAAGTCAAAGTGCTCGCGATTCACCGAAGTCTTACTTTCCTTGTTCATCGATACCTATTGTGATGTGGTCGATAAGACCTCCGTCCATCGATGGATTTGCTCCTTCTTCTATCCTTTGATGCCGTATCTTCATATGTTGATCATGGGCAGTGTCGGTGAAGATATAAAATTGGTTAGCCTTAACAGCATCGAAAACCAGTTCTGCAACAATATCTGGAGAAAGGGAATTAGCGTAAACCTCTTCGATGAGTTCTTTACGGTCGTCCTCAGTTAGCTCCTGAGCCAAAGCCGGGACTTGATATTGTTCATGGCGATTTCTACCACTATCGAGAATACCTGTTCTCACTAGACCAGGGCAGAGAGCACTCACGCCAACATTTGAATCAGATTGCTCTAATTCGAAGTAGAGCGTCTCAGCAATTGTTAAAACAGCATGTTTACTAGCGTTATATGGCCCCATCCCCGGATAGGAAAGGTGCCCTGCTACTGAAGACGTAAAGACGATATGGCCCTCGTCCTCTTCTTTCAGTAGCGGTAGGAAATTCTGCACACCGTATATAACACCCCATAAGTTGACTGCAAGAATCCACTCCCAATCTTCTGTTAATACCGTATCCATTGGGCCACCAGCCCCAACTCCGGCGTTAAGACATACGATTCCTGGAACTCCGAAATCAGACACGACAGTATCGGTGAAGCTTTTCATTGATGAACTACTGGAGACATCAAGGACGGTCCCTGAGACTGATATTCCTTCATTCTGGAGCTCTTTAACTGTTTTATTCAAAGCAGGTTCTTCTATATCACCTATACAAACTTTGTAACCAGCGCGCCCATAACGAAAGGACAGCGATTTACCAATCCCGCTTGCTCCGCCAGTAATTACTGCAATTTTGTTATTCAAACCGATCTCCTCATTAATTGCCCTTAGCGCAGACTACCCTTAAGTGAGCGATAGATGCTAAGAGGTACGATGGTAGCTAAAGAATTAAAAATCGGAATGTTATTTCCCTTTCGTAAAGAACATGCCTTGCTTACTGAGTTCTGCGATAACTTTCCAGCAAAAATCGTAAATACCCCGTATCTGGAAAGCAATGAGTTGCGGTCATCTCGCGGACTTAACAATGGCATGAACCCTGGAACACACATGGAGCCTATGATAGAAGACTCCCATATTGCCGAATGGAGTGACTGCAACGTCGTAGTCGGGATGGACCTTCCCAGTAACCCAAGCCAATTATTTCCAAACCTGGCTTGGTTTCAAGGTGTTTCAGCAGGATATGACCATATCGACTCTCAAGCATTATCCATGATGGGAGCATTGCAAACGAGCGCAAGAGGAATAGCATCACCGGCAATTGCTGAATTTGTTTTCGCACGACTCTTACAAATTTGGAAAAAGCTGAGGATATTAGATTTACAACAGTCAGAAAATGAATGGAGGGCCCATTTCGGCTCTCAGGCATTTGGCAAAACGGTCGGCATTATTGGTTTGGGCTCTATTGGGCGAGAAGTTGCCATACGTGCAAAAGCTTTCGGGATGACTGTTCTAGCGGTCCGTAAAAGCTCAGCAACTGGCGGTGAAGATGTAGACGTTGATCGACTCTTTAGCGTAAATGACTTAGATGAGATGATTAACGTCTGTGATGTAGTGGTAGTCGCTGCGCCAGCAAATGAGGACACCCGGGATATGTTCGACGAAAGGCGATTTGGGATAATGAAAAATGGATCTATTTTTTGTAATATTGCCCGAGGAATGCACGTAGTTGAAAAGGACCTTGTATCGGCTTTAGAAAGTGGCCACCTTGCTGCAGCGATACTAGACGTTACTCGCAATGAACCTTTACCGAGCAACAGCCCACTCTGGTCATCACCTAACATGTACCTTTCCCCTCACTGCTCTGTTTCTTTTGATACCTATGAAGAAAATGCGGTAGAGCTACTAGTGAAAAATGCAAAGTTATTTCTTCAGTCGCTTCCACTGGTCAATGTAATCAACCCTACAGAGTAGGTTATTTTTTCTTGAATCGAGGTTTCCGCTTTTCTGCGAAAGCACGGGGGCCTTCCTTGGCATCTTCACTTGAGAAGACAGACCAGCCATAAGTGAATTCATGCGCTAAAGCCTCTTCTTCCGTCATGCCATCCGTCTCGTGTAAAGTACGAAGTATCGCTTCGACAGCCAGAGGCCCATTTTGACAAATTGCTTCTGCTATCTCCTTCGCCTTATCAAGTGCTCCACCGTCAGGGACAACATGGCCAATTAATCCAATGTCCTTCGCTTCAACTGCACTTATATGTTTTCCAGTGAGCAGGAGTTCAGCAGCAACGGTATAAGGTATCTGTCGTCGTAGACGTACTGCAGATCCTCCCATTGGGTATAGGCTCCATCGAGCTTCAGATATTCCGAACTTTGCACTTTCCCCAGCGACACGAATATCCATAGCTTGTAGAATCTCAGTTCCACCTGCAATAGCGACGCCTTCTATGGCTGCAATTATTGGCTTAGTAGGTCGGTATGAGCGAAGTAGCCCTTTCCAATGTATTTCGGGATCCTCGGCCGAACGTTTTTTCATATCTATTCCAGAGTCTGCATCATCTCCACTACCGGACATTGCCTTTAAATCAGCGCCTGATGAGAAGTTCCCTTCGGCACCTGTCACGATGATGCAACGAATATCGTCATCTGCAGATGCTTCAACGTATGCATCGTACATACGAACGATCATAGGCCCGGAGATAGCATTCATTCTTTTCGGGCGGTTCATAGTAATGATCATTATGTGACCATCGCGTTCTACGATTGCATCTGGCATTTGATTCTCTTCCTTCAGTACAAACTAACCTAAATAGATGATCACCGGTACTCATCGATATCAGGACAGCTGCACATTAAGTTTTTATCTCCATGCGCCCCATCAATACGCCCAACTGGGGGCCAGTATTTATATTCCCTGCTAGAACTATCGGGGAAAGCAGCTTCAGTCCTACTATATTTCTGGCTCCATTCATCACCTGAAACATGAGCAGCAGTATGTGGTGCGTTATGGAGCATCGAGTCAACGTAGGCAATCTTTCCATTTTCGATATCAGATATTTCCTCTCTAATAAGAATCATTGCATCACAGAATCTGTTGACCTCAGAAAGAGATTCCGATTCAGTCGGCTCGATCATGAGAGTTCCCGCTACAGGAAAAGACATTGTAGGGGCATGGAATCCATAGTCCATAAGGCGTTTAGCGATGTCATCTGCGTCCACCCCTGTGCTCTGAGTTATTGGCCGAATGTCAATTATGCATTCATGAGCTACATAGCCCTCCTGTCCAGTAAAAAGAACCGGATAATATGTAGATAGTTTCTTTGCAATGTAATTAGCGTTTAATATCGCAATTTGTGTTGCACGTAGTAATCCTTCATTGCCCATCATTGCTATATATGCCCATGAAATGGGGAGGATACTTGCAGAACCCCATGGACTAGCGCTGATAGGTCCAATGCCTGAATGGGGCCCAGCATCCTCTACAAGTGGGTGGTTAGGCAAGTAGGGGGCTAGATGTTCTGCTACTGCAACAGGGCCGACTCCCGGCCCTCCGCCTCCATGGGGAATGCAGAAAGTTTTATGCAAATTTAGATGAGATACATCAGCCCCAAACCTTCCCGGTTGAGCTATGCCAACTAGAGCGTTTAGATTCGCCCCATCAAGGTAGACCTGCCCTCCGCATGCATGGACAATACGACAAATTTCAACAATCGACTCTTCGAAAACTCCATGAGTTGAAGGATAAGTTACCATTATCGAGCTCAACGACTCATGGTGGGTGGCGCATTTCTCCTTCAGGTCGGCTAAGTCAACGTTGCCATCTTCGTCACATTCCACCACTACAACTTTCATTCCGGCCATAGCTGCGCTCGCAGCATTTGTACCATGGGCGGATGCTGGTATTAGACATACATTCCGTTCCACATCACCCTGTGATTTATGGTATTTCTGAATAGCAAGCAATCCAGCTAACTCTCCCTGAGAGCCAGCATTAGGTTGAAGACTAACCGCTGCATATCCAGTGATTTGTTCCAACCAAGATTCTAACTCTGATATTAGAATGCCATATCCTTCCCTTTGGTCAGCAGGAACAAATGGATGGACATTAGAAAATTCTGGCCAGCTTATTGGAATCATTTCAGTTGTCGCATTTAGCTTCATCGTGCACGACCCCAGTGGGATCATTGACCGGTCAAGAGCGAGATCGCGGTCAGATAGCCTTCTAAGATACCTGAGCATCTCAGTCTCAGTGTGATAACTATTAAATACTTTGTGAGAGCAGAATGGGGTAGTACGAAGTAAGGAATCTCTAAGTGGACTAACTAGTTCATTTGAGGTTTCTTCGATACCAAAAGCGCGCAAGACCATCTCAAGTTCGACATCAGTTGTAGTTTCATCAAATGAAATCGATAATGTTTCGTCGTCCACATACCTCAAATTAATTCCGAATTCGTTTGCTCTGTCAAAGATGACTTGGGCACTACTCGGTATTCGGACTGAAATGGTATCAAACCAATTGTCATTTATTACTTCTATACCATTCGCTCTGAAGTTGGCTGCAAGTTTGTTGGTCAACGAGTGCACACTTTCAGCAATAGAGCGCAATCCGTCAGGCCCATGATAAACCGCGTAAGCACCAGCTATTACTGCGAGCAAAACTTGTGCCGTGCAGATATTGCTAGTTGCTTTTTCACGTCGAATATGTTGTTCTCGTGTTTGAAGAGCAAGACGTAGCGCATCATTGCCATGTGAATCAACAGAAACTCCAACAATGCGTCCTGGGATTGTCCGCCGGTTCTCGTGCTTTGTTGCTATGTAGGCGGCATGCGGGCCACCGAAACCGAGAGGAACACCAAATCGTTGAGCGCTTCCTACTACAACGTCTGCCCCTAACTCCCCAGGTGGCATCAATAGACACAGGGCTAGAAGATCTGCTGCTACAGCGACTAAACGCCCTTGGGAATGATGAGATTCAATAGACTCAGCAAGGTTCGGAATTTGGCCAGAGGCACCCGGGTATTGGTATAAGACAGCGAAGCTATTGCTAGGAGCAGAATCAGGATCACCTACAGCTATATCTATCCCCATTGCCTTAGCTCTTGTTTGAACAACTGCGATAGTCTGAGGAAAACAGTCAGCGTCGACAAAAAATAGATTTTCATCACCACGATGGAGGCGTTTAAGCATAGTCATCGCTTCGGCAGCTGCAGTTGCTTCGTCAAGCAGCGAAGAGTTAGCGATATCGCAACCGGTAAGATCACTGATCATTGTTTGGAAGTTTAGGAGTGCTTGAAGTCTCCCTTGAGATATTTCCGCCTGGTACGGAGTATAAGCTGTGTACCAAGCTGGATTTTCAAGTATGTTCCGCTGTATTACAGATGGCAAGTGAGTGTTGTAGTAGCCAAGGCCAATCATAGAAATATTGACAGTGTTCTTATTAGCGATTTCTCGAAGCTGTCGAATAGCTTCAACTTCAGTTAGCGCCGGTGGTAGAAGAAGGTCTTCAGAGATATCTCTGATCGATTTTGGAACTGTTAGGTCAATGAGATCTTCGACAGACTCAATACTAAGAAATCTGAGCATCTCCTCTTCAGTGTTATTATTGTGTCCAATGTGGCGATCTACGAATCGGTCGGGGTGTGACATAACTTCCTCCATAAGCTAGAGTTATGTCCCCCTCTGTCTTGGTACCTGAGAGCTTCAGCGCTTTGCTTTTCCCCTTCGGTGAATGATTAAACATTCTTTCCAGATTGGTCGATCCATACGGTACCTTTGCCTGAGAGTTTCGGGGGGACCCTTGCTCCTTCGGCGCCAACTAAGTTGAACTCTCCCGTACTAATCGTTGACCGGTATCAGACTAGCTCAAATAATTTTGAATTGTCACGGCTTTCACAGGAATTAGGGGCCTATTTAGGAAAAACAGCTGCCCTATCAGAGAGGCCATATTTCTCAAAACGCCCCCAGAATCCATGCTCATACAGTCCGTAACCGACCTTTCCGCCGTACTCGAATTTGCCAACATGATCTACAACTCCGTATTGGCCGATTCCTGAAATGTCTGACACTTTATGATGAAGGCCTTGAACTACTAGATCTGGGCCTTGGTACATTCCATGTCGCCAATCATCTTCAATTCCATATCCCGTCCCAATCGCAACATAATTTGCTAATAGGGGAGTGCACTTCATCTCGATATCAGAATCACTAAAGGTGATAACAGAACCGTTGAGCATGCGTGTTCCTGGAACTCTCTCGTGCTTGTATTCTGGCCTCCCGAGCCATTCATTTGGTTTGCTAGGATCAGTCCATACGCGCATTGCTTCTTCAAGCTCCCTGGCGCCTTCGTTAGTTTCTTGAAGCATATAAATAATGGCATGGTCACCGAAATCTACCGGAAAATAATTCCACAAACCTTCCATAACTGAAACACCTTGTCGAATTCCATCAGACTCCTTTTCCCCTACGGGCCGTATGCCCCAAGAACGGTCACGGCTTCCTCCCCATTTATCAGGAGTAACATTCCATGACGCATCAGGAGTGGTCAGAGTTCCCTCCCAACGGCCCATTTGCGCAAACCGCTGTGTATCAAATACGACTTTGCCTTCTTTTCTGAGGTACTGTCGAGGCTCTTCCAAAGGAGGTTGGGCTGCATGCCAAGTTACATCCATAGATATTCCCCACTCATTGTCTGCGCATGAAACGTTAATCGTCTTCAAAGGTTCAATAATTTCAAATTCCAAAGGCCCTAGTTTTAAACTAGATCTATCGCCGATTGGCCGTGATGCTCTGATAACTCGATGGTCCTCTTTGGTTCCTATCGCGATGAATCCATCAGTAACTCCGAGGTTGGGATACTGTCCTAAACCAAAAATAGCCATTACTTCATCGCTGGAACCATGGAGATTAAAATAGTAACGATCGTAGAAATTACGATCACTTGTCGCCGGATGCCGAACATATTCTGCTGTTTGATGAACGGGGAAATCATCCCAAGAAGAAATTGCCATCTCACCTCCATTAGTGACGTGTTCACTTTACTAAAGCTCGATGATATATCTACACACAAAAATGGAGAAATCATCTATCCAAGTAAATACGGTAAATACTAGAAATAGACCCGTCGACAGCAGTTGAGTAAAATCAATTACTAAAGAAAGTGCCAAATGTTTGCAGAAGTAACCAAAGTAAATCGTCTTACGCCTGGATTAATTCGGATTACCTTTTCCGGAGGAGACCTCGAAGATTTTATATCAACTGGTTGCACCGACCAGTACATAAATGGCTATTTCGTTCCCACAGGAGCTCCTTATGAGGTCCCATTTGATCTAGATGAAGTTCGTGGGCTTGGAGCTGAATTTCGTCCGAGGCCGAGACGTTTCACAGTAAGGAAATGGGATAACGACGAAAAAACATTGACGATCGATTTCGTTGTGCATGGAGAAAGTGGGTATGCGGGACCTTGGGCACAACAAGCTGAACTTGGAGACAAACTACAGTTTAAAGGCCCCAATGGTAGCTATGTTCCAGACCCCGATGCTGATTGGCATCTCTTCGCAGGTGACGAGACAGCTTTACCCAGCATCAGTGCCTCCCTTGAAGCTCTGGGCCCAGATAGTCATTGCGTGGTATTTCTAGTTGTCGATAGCCAAGAATTTGAAGTTCCTGTTACCTCTGATGCATCTGTGGATTTTAAGTGGCTCCACCGACAAAGCACTTTGGAGCCTTCTAACTTACTCTTGAATGCAATTAGCGACTTCGAATTCGCATCTGAAAATTTTGATATTTTCATACATGGAGAAGCGGGCGAGGTTAGAGAATTGAGAAAATATTTAGTCAGGGAGTACTCTGTCGATCCTAAAACTGCTTCGATATCCCCCTATTGGCGACGTAACCACACTGATGAAGCATGGAGAGAAGTTAAAAAGGAGTGGCTATCTGATCAAGAGAATGATATCTAACTGCGCACCATTTATAGGAAATCAAGAACCTCTGCCCAACCTCCTCTAGATGGCGTTTGGATAATCTCGTCAGCTAGATCAATTAAATACTGTTCCGCTCCTTCTACAACTACAGCTAAATCTGCTCCTTCAAGTAATTCAAAGTCGTTTCCGGCATCCCCCACAGCGATAATCTTTCTTGGATTGACATCGTAATGTTTACACCACTCTTGCACTCCAGACCATTTAGAAGTCGCAGGAGGTTGAACCATAATCGAATGATTTCCAAACATACTATCCTCGTAGTAGGCAACGGTTCCTAAACCTTCACTTGAGATCAAGCCTTCTGCTTCATCTAGGCGAGGTTTCTCTATTCCAAGAATACAAAAGTTCAATATTTTTCTCTTATCGGGGAAAAGGTCCAAATTTGCTAATTCAATTAAGTCGGACCCTATTGCTTCCAGGTGCCCTTTGCTAGTAGTAGGGGATGCGGCGTAGACGTAACTATCATCTGCATAGAAGCATGGTGATAGTTCGCAAATTCTAAATATTTCTCGAATTCGATTTTCATTTTTCGTAGGAAACCCTCTTTCGAAAAAAGTCTCCATTTCATCAAAGCAATACCCAAGAGATCCATTCAAGAGGATTGCTTGGCCTTTAAAACCATGTTTGTGAAAAGCAGTATCGACACTTCGTAGCCTTCTTCCAGTGGCAACGAGAAGTGGGACTCCTAGGGTAGCAAGATGCCCTATGGCGTCAAGAGAAGCAGCGTGGCACTCTTCTCCATCAAACCATAACGTGCCATCTAAGTCAGTGACAACAAGGGTTTCTACGTTCACTTTTAGATTCTACAAGATGATCAACTTAAGTCACGACGAAGCAACCCCAAGATCCTCTAGAATACTGATATGGGAAAGAAGCGAGTTCCAGCTGTTGATGGAATGTTCACAATGGACACAAATAAACCGACCTTACTTGGTGGTAGGTCGATAGCATCGGGTAGTTACTATTTCCCAAAAGAATTAGCTGGGAATGACCCTCGATCCGTTTGGGATAATGAACGAGATGAAGTACCCCTTAGCAGAACAGGGAAAGTTTGGAGCTATACAACTGCTGACTACCCACCAGCTCTCCCTTACATCATAGCAAGCGAGCCATTTACCCCATTTGTTATTGCCGCGGTAGAACTATCGAAAGAAAATATGGTCATATGCGGCCAGATGATGCCTGGCATAGGAATCTCAGATATGCAGATAGGAATGGATGTGCAAATAGCGTTAGATGTGTTGTACGAAGATGACGATTGCGAATACATGGTTTGGAAATGGGAACCTGTATTCGAGGAGTCCTGATGGCAGTCGGTGAAGTTGCGATAATAGGTGCAGGAATGCACCAATGGGGAAAATTTATAGGTAAATCATTTGTCGATCTCGGAGTCCATGCAGCGAAAGAAGCGCTCCACGACGCCAACGTGGGGTGGGAAGAAATAGAATTTGTTTCTGGCGCAAACACTGTTCGAAATGGATACCCAGGATGGGTATCTGGGTCAACATTTGCCAATGCTCTCGGATTTCAAGGGTGCCAATTAGCCTCAAGCTACGCTGCTTGCGCTTCTGGCGTCACAGCGTTGTCAATCGCACGTGCTCAGATTCTTGCCGGGATTTGCGATGTGGCGCTCGTAGTCGGAGCAGACCAGGTCCCGAAAGGCATGTTTGCTCCGGTACCAGGTGACCGCCCACAAGACGTTGACTGGTTACGTTTCAGACTAATTGGGCTTTCCAATCCAGCATATTTTGGCTTATTTGCAAGAAGAAGAATGGCCTTATACGGAGACACCAAAAAAGACTTCGCAGCCGTAAAAGTTAAAAATTCACTTCATGGATCCAAAAACCCTAACGCTCGTTTCACTAAGACATTCACAGAAAGCGATGTCGAAGCATCACCGGTAGTTGCTGACCCACTTCGCCTTCTCGAAATATGCACGACAAGTGATGGAGGGGCTGCACTCGTTGTTTCAAGTCTTGAGTATGCAAAAAAGAAAGGTATCACTGACCCAGTCCGGGTCTCTGGTATCTCTACCGTCGGACCTACTTACCCAAATTCGATCATTGATATGCCCTACTTGGCTTCGGACTCATGGCTAAGTAACGGCGATCCAAATCACACATTCAAAAACAAAATTGCTCAACACGCGTACTCTGAAGCAGGGATAACCCCAAACGATCTAGATTTTGCTGAAGTTTACGACCTCAGCTCTGCATACGAGCTCGACTGGTATGAACATATCGGACTATGCGAACCAGGAAAAGCTCGAGAGCTTTTGCATAACGGCGACACTTCAATAGGAGGCCGAATCCCAGTTAACCCCTCCGGAGGCCTAGGTGCATTTGGTGAAGCTATTCCCGCTCAGGCAATAGCTCAAGTATGTGAACTAACTTGGCAACTCAGAGGAGAAGCGGGGGAGCGGCAAGTAGATGGCGCTAAGGTTGGAATGTCAATCAACTACGGAATGTTTGGACATGGGAGTTCAGTTATAGCGAGGAGGTAACATGGCGATACATACAGACACTTATGACAATGGAGTTCTCCAAGTAACTATGGATAACCCACCTGTGAATGCTCTTAATATCGAAGACACATTTGAAATCGCTTCAATATGTGACTCGATAAGACATAAGCCTGAAATCTCTGCACTGGTACTAACAGCTAAAGGAAAAGGCTTCTGCGCAGGCGTCGATATTAAGGAATTAGAAAATACTGACAACCACGAAGGAATTCTCCAAGTTAATGAAGCTTGCTACCAAGCTTTCCGAGCTGTGAATGAATGTGATGTTCCAGTCATAGCCGCAGTAAATGACTTCTGCCTAGGCACTGGAATTGGACTCGTTGGGTGCGCCGACATCATTATCGCAGCTTCAGACTCCCAATTTGGACTTCCCGAAGTCGACAATGGTGCCTTAGGCGCCCTTACCCATCTTGAAAGGCTTGTCCCACGCCAGCGCGCTCGGCAAATGCTCTACACATGCGAAACTGCAGGCGCTGAAGAACTCCATGGATACGGAACCATCTATAAACACGTCCATTTAGAAGAGCTACTAGCTACATCGCTTGACCTTGCCGATCGGATCGCATCAAAACAATCCTTAACGATTCGAGCAGCAAAGCGATCTGCTATAGGTATCGACACACAAGATATTCGAAAAAGTTACAGATACGAGCAGGGTTTCACTTTTCAGTTGAACCTTGCCGGAGAGGGTCAAAGAGCTCGAAAAGAATTTCTTGAAGGAAAACGGGAAAAAGAATAATTAAGCTATTGAATTGATAAAGCTTGTCCACTAACACCTTTCAAATCTGACCCAAGATGCAAACCGGTGTAATGTACGATCAGGTCATTGTACAACTGGGGGGCTCATGAAAAAATTGGTTAAATTCCTATCGCCATGGATTTTAATTGCTTTACTTACTACCGCTTGCGGAGGTAGCGAGAGGACATCGAGCTCTTCAAGCGTTAAAGAAACCCCTCCGGCCGAAAGCAACGAATCAGACAACACCGAAGTGCAGGAAGATGAAGAACCCGAATCTGAGGAAACACAAGCAACAGAGACAGAAGACGAAGATACCGAACCTGAACCAGAAGCCCCCACCTTCGGAGACATCGAATGGCCCTGCGGTCCAGGTGATGCAACTGGAGCTACAGATCAAGGCGTCACAGATGAAAGTATCCTAATTGGTGGTGGGGACGATAGAGGTTTCGTTGGCTCTCTTGGACTCAACATCACTCAAACAGACACGATCCAAGCCTTTGTCGATCTATGCAATGAAATGGGAGGAATACTAGGCCGTCAAATAACTGTTGAACTATACGATGCAAAAATTTTCGAAGTTTCATCCGTTTGGCTGGACGCGTGCCCACGAATGTTCATGATGGTTGGAGAAGGCTTCGCTGTGGATGGCTTCGGAGAAGAATCGCGGGTCCAGTGTGAACTTGCACACATTCCTGCATGGACTGTTTCTGCAGCAGCAGCCCATGGCCCTTGGATGATTCAGCCAGTTCCCAACCCAGCCGACCGAATGTCACTATCAATTGCAACATGGATTTCTGAAAACGCCCCACAAACTATCAAGTCATCTGCAACTGTCTATGGCAACTTCGCAGCCACAATTGAGAACAAAGATAAAGTGCTCGCCTCTTACCCTCAAATAGGATTCGAATTCGACATCAACTTGGAATACAACATCAACGGAGAAGACGATTGGACTCCCTTCATCTTGTCTCTAAAGGACGCTGGAATACAACATGTCTACTTTACCGGCACCTGCTTACCTAACTATCAAGCTTTTAGAGCCTCCGCAGCAGTCAACGACTTCCAGGCTATCTACTCTGTCGATCCAAACTTTTACGAAGATGCATGCAGAAAAGCGAATTCCGATGGCGTTATGAATAATACATTTATTCGAAGCGCCTACATCCCATTTGAGGAACGCGACTCCACAAAGGCGGTAGATGACTACCTGAAAATATTGGAATCCAGTGAAGGCGAAATAGCTTTACTCGGAATGCAAACAGCTTCGGCATTTCTCCTTTGGGCAACTGCAGCGAAAGCATGTGGATCAAACTTAACCCGCGATTGCGTATTAACAGAAGCTGAAGCCATAGACCAGTGGACAGGAGGTGGCCTACATGTACCCAGTGACCCTGGGGTTAACGAAACACCTCCGTGCGGCCTAGTTATGGAACTGGTAAATGACACATACAGCCGAGTGTTCCCAGAAGAGCCAGGAACATTTGCCTGCGACGACTCTTGGTCCGCCACATTCACGACTGAATGGAGCGAACAGGCCAAACTTGACGAAAATCGAGTTTCGCACCAATTCACCGACTAAGGGAATCACAAAAAATCATGACCGAGCTCATCACATTCACGGTCGTAGGTCTAGCCATAGGTTCAATATACGCTATAGCTTCAGCTGGGCTAGTAGTAACATACACCACGTCTGGAATCTTTAACTTTGCTCATGGAGCTATCGGAATGTTCTCAGCCTTTCTGTATTGGCAATTACGGTGGGATGAGGGCTGGGGAGGACAATGGCCCGCCCCATTAGCATTGTTATTCGTGCTCCTCATTGCAGCACCAATAATTGGTGTAGTCCTCCAGCTAGTCGTAATGCGAGGGCTCAAGGGAACAAGCGAAACGACAAAGCTAGTGATCCCGATAGCAGTAATGCTCGCGTTTATCGGGATAACAAACTGGGTATGGCAGGGAGTTGAACAACGTATACCCAAACCATTTTTTGGTCGAAATGCTAAATGGTCTATCGGTGACGCATTCATTACCTGGCATCAAACCATAATTGTCATCGTTGCCATAGCACTTGCGATTTCGCTGAGGTTTCTGCTTTTTAATACGAAGATGGGTGTGACGATGCGAGCAGTCGTTGATAACCCAGATCTCGTCGAATTAAACGGTGGTCGTCCAGATCTCGCTGCTTTACAAAGCTGGGCAATAGGATCTGTGCTCGCTGCTATAGCAGGAATTTTGATATCGCCTCTCCTTGGAGGACTCGGGGTATTGGCACTCACCTTGTTAGTGGTCAATGCATATGCTGCCGCTATTTTCGGAAAACTCAAAAATCTTCCCATGACCTTTTTAGGCGGGCTAGTTATTGGACTCTCAGTTTCCTATTGGAACTGGATCTCAAGCACCGGCCAAAAATGGCCATGGCTTTCTGAACTTAGAACAACACTTCCAGTTGTAATCTTATTTATTGTACTTTTACTATTGCCCCAAGAACGATTACGCGGGGGCCAAATAACAGTTACACGCGAACGATTCTCAGTCCCAACTGTGAAATCTTCCATTACGTGGAGCTTCATACTAATACTGACTGTTACCGGAATTAGTTTAATAATAACTAGCAAGTGGGAGGCGCTACTCACTCGCGGCTTAACTATGGGAATAATCGCCTTGTCAATGGTCCTTCTTACTGGATATGCCGGAGAACTAAATCTGGCTCCACTAGCATTCGCAGGGATTGGAGCAATAGCCGCATTCCAATTTGATGTTGGATCAGCTGTAGAGACAGGAGCAGGATTCGCTACTCTTGCTGTTCTATTGGCAATCGGATTTGGCATTCTCGTATTCCCAGCATTCGGGCTCACAAAACAACGCCTAATTGGGAGTGTCTTTGGATTCTCACTGTGTATTTTTTTCTTGGTCACCTTTTTCGACAAAACAACCGGAACGGGAATCGCAAGTAGGGAAAGCATGTCTATGGCCGGATTAGTTGTTGCAGCACTTATCGCTGGTTCAGTCGGTGCAGTCGTAGCTCTTCCAGCCCTAAGGCTTCGTGGCCTCTACTTAGCTCTGGCAACGTTCGCTTTCGCTATTTTCGTAGACAGGATGGTCTACAAACAGCGCGAAACATTAACTTTCGATATTCCTTTTATCGGCGACAAAGAAGACCTATCCATCAATCTTTTCAATAACGGCGCACTCAATATACCTAGACCAAAATTTTTCGGAATTGACTTCAACGATAACCAATGGGCAATGTTGATCTTTGTTGCCATCACCTTTTCCGCCATTTCCATAGCCCTAGTTAAACTCCGAAAGAGTTCATATGGGCGACAACTTACCGCGATGAAAGATAGCCCGGCAGCATGTGCGACACTCGGAATGAATATGTGGAGACTGAAATTATCAGTCTTTACCTTGGCAGCATCTATAGCTGGTTTTGGAGGAGCGCTCCACGCATCGAACTTAAGAACAATCCAGGAGGACTACCCATTCACCATTTGGGAGGGTCTTGCCCTCTTTATGCTTACTGTGGTCGGCGGAATTGGCTATATCAGCGGAGCACTATTCGGTGGGCTAGTGTACGCATGCGCATTTATCGTAATGGGGGACTTCTGGGGGAAATTAGCAGAAGACTGGACTAGCTTCAGTTGGTTATTCACCTTCCTCCAAGACTTTTTCTTGTTACTTGGACCTGCATTAGCCGGAATAGGACTTGGACGTAATCCAAGTGGAGTTGGAGCTCAGATATTCTCCGGATTTAGGATTCTAAAACAGAAAGAGAACAGAATAATTGTGACTGCAGGAAGTGCACTCATAATTCTAAGCTGGTCCTTGAGGCTCCTAAATGTTTATAACGGATGGATCTTTATCATGACTGTCTTACCGACCCTTTTCCTTATGCCATTACTAGCAGAAGCGAGGAAAAACGAATCTCATCATACCCACATAGAACCAATTGAAATGGCTGGGATCGACTATGAATTCACAAGTGACCTCGTCTCATATTTAGATAGTGAGCTTGCCCTGCCACAACATTCTTCAAAAGGGGCGGAAAAAAGTGACTAATCTACTAAGACTAGAAAATATCTCTGTACATTTCGGGGGTCACGTTGCCGTCAATGACGTATCACTTGACGTTAACCAAGAATCAATTACTGGACTTATCGGACCAAATGGAGCAGGGAAAACTACCCTGTTCAACGTCATAAGCGGACTAATAGCCCCAGATGCTGGAGACATAATTTATGACGAACAAAACATCAGTTCACTGTCTCCTCACAAAAGGGCGCGAATCGGTATAGGCAGAACATTTCAAAGACTCGAACTATTTAATAGTTTGTCCGTCGTTGAGAACATTCAGGTATCAGCTGAAATCAGAAACCAATGGAACCAGGCACGACTGCAATTGTCACCAACTGCCATTAAGTCAGAAGTTGAAAGAATACTTGAACTAACCGGATTAACATCATCCAAAGATCGAATGGTTAGTGAAATCCCAACAGGCCAAGCCCGGTTAGTAGAACTAGGACGAGCGCTCATACTTTCACCCAAACTCTTACTTCTGGACGAACCAGCATCAGGACAAAACGAAGAAGAAACAGAAAATTTCGGACTACTTCTCAGACGACTGAGCGAATCTGGTATAGCAATATTCTTGGTCGAGCACGATATGAATCTCGTAATGAACATATGCGACAAAGTCAACGTTTTGGACTTCGGCAGCATTATCGCCCATGGGACTCCTAAAGAAATACAACAACACGAACTTGTCCTACAAGCCTATTTAGGGGCTAATAACCAATGACACCTCTACTATCCCTCAATCAAGTCAGAGCAGGCTACGGTGACATAAATATCCTTGAAGGCATCAGCCTCTCCCTGTACCCAAGTCAAATATACGCACTCCTTGGGCCCAATGGTGGCGGAAAATCAACGACTCTAAAGGTCTGCTCAGGGCAGATTGTCCCAACTTCTGGAGAACTAAAAGTCGCTGAAAAAATAATGACTGGGGCGCAACCCGATGCCCTAGCCCGAGCAGGAATCTGTACCATACCAGAAGGGAAGGGAATATTTCCCAACTTAAGCGTAAGCGACAACCTTCTAATGATGACTGCAACAGGCATTTCAGTAGAAAAAATCGAAGAGTCTACCTACAAACGTTTCCCGCAACTTTCAAATCGCAAGCACCAGATTGCTGGGACTCTTTCTGGCGGTGAGCAACAAATGCTGGCCATGTCAAGAGCACTAACTACAGATCCAGCAATTTTACTACTAGACGAATTGTCAATGGGATTAGCGCCTCTTATTGTTGGACAATTATATGAAATCGTTGTGCAAATAGCTGAGGAAGGTGTAGCAATTCTAGTTGTGGAGCAATTCGCAAGAACTGTACTTGAAATTGCTGATACTGCAGGGATTATGATCCACGGGAAATTAGTGAATGAAGGTAACCCAAAGACTATACAGAAAGACCTAAAACATGCATACCTTGGGTAGCACTGGAAGGAAGAACAATTATGGAGAAACCTAGGTTAACCGAATTCAAAGACGCAATTAATTCCTTGAATGTCAAGACTGGGACGGCTGAACGGGAGAAGTTGCATCAACGGTTAAGCGCATTATTGATGCTTTCCGGTGTCATCCTCGCATTTGTTGCGTATTTTATTGCTGGAGCTCAAAACAGCGGTGACTTGGCAGTTGACAACATAGAACATAATGAACACATCATTCTTGCTATCTGCGGAGTTTGCATCACTATTGTTGGGTCGATTCTTTTCCTGAAATGTAGCATCACTCGGTTCCTGAGATTTTGGCTAATTAGAAAGATCTACGAAGAGAGCTCGAATGCAAGTGAGTGAGTTCGTATGCATGCCGTAATAACGGGCGGCGCTCAAGGTATTGGTTATGCATGTGCAACAGCTCTCATTTCCAAAGGGTGGGCTGTTACTTTGTTAGACAAAAATCCTGGCCTTCTAAAAGAATCAGCTGTGAAACTCAACTGCCAGCACGAAGTCGTTAACGTGACTGACCAAGATTCTGTTCAGCATTTTTTTTCAACGATCGAACGTCTAGATTGTCTTATAAACAATGCTGGTATTTGGAGGCCTCAAGAATTCGATTCTTTAAACCTTGACGAGCAAGAAGAAGTAATAAGCGTAAACGTGATGGGGACTCTGCGATGCACAACGGCAGCCCTAAATCTTTTACGTCAATCCGAAAATGGATCGATAGTTAATCTCTCATCACTAGCTGCAACCACTAATTCACCTCGGTTAGGACTCTATGGTGCTTCAAAATCAGCTATCGAAACACTTACTAAGCAATGGGCACTCGAAATCGCACCTGTACGTGTTAATGCAGTCGGCCCAGGATTAATTGTTACAGAAGGAACTGAGGAGAACTACAAAGGAGAATTAAGAGAACAGCGGGCGAATGCAGTTCCCGTAGGGAGAGTGGGCAACCCAGAAGATGTAGCAAACGTTGTTGCTTTCCTCGTATCTCCAGACGCCAGCTACGTCAACGGTCAAATCATTTATGTCGATGGAGGCTTGGGAGCTGGATTCTTCCAGAGGTAATCAGAGTAGCCCGTAGTAAGTCCAAGCAGCAATTGCCACGGCACCGAAGAAAAAAGCTGATTTGAATCCACTTTTCATTACTCCGTACGCAAACCCGATAACGCCAATTGTTCCTGCAATTACGAGAATAAGCGTGAGAGTTGGATTTGAATTCGCAGCTTCGATTAGAGAAGGAGGAATCTTACTAGAAAGAGAATCAGGAATTGCTTCAAGAAGACTATCCGGTAGTTTGTCAATTTCGCCAGATGTAATTTTGTCGCGTATATCCAAAGGGAGGCTTTCTAGAACTTCAGGATCTAGTTCTGTTAAAGAAGAGGGTTGTAACACCATTTGCCTATTGTTCCTGCACTGACTACAAAAGTGGTGGACTTATCGAAAAAGTTAAACTATGTCCGGCCGCATAATAGCTTCTGTTCCACCATCGACGTAAATAATCTGGCCATGAACAAAAGATGATTTAGCAGATAACAGAAATTGCACTACTTCTGATACTTGATCTGGGTGCCCTGTCTCCTCGACCCCTTTCGGAAGATTAACGACACCGGGGGAGAGGACAGGGTCTGCCAATAGCCCGTCTAGCATTGAGGTATCCATCTTCCCTGGTGCAATAGCATTCAGCCTCACACCTCGGTTTCCCCAAAATTGCGCATTCCTGCGTACATATCGGGCTATCGCAGCCTTACAAGAGCTGTATGCGATAATTCCTGAGCTATTTGGATCACTCGCATGTAAATCTTCAAGATAGTTAAGAGCGCTTTCACGATCATCAGAATGCAGATAATCCTCGAGTATGGGGTCGCCACCAACAGCTGCCCCAATTGACGAGATAGCAACAGCAGAGGAGCCGCCCTCCGCAGCGAGGTACTCCAAGGAAAAATCAAGAACAAATTTCGCAGAAAACCAATTTACGTCAATGATTTCATTACGATTTTCGTGAACAGGGCTCAGACCTGCATTCGAAACCACTCCCGAAGGATTAGGGCAAAGAGAAATCGCCATTTCCATTGCCCGCTGAACCTCAACCTCTTTTGACAAATCTGCTTTTATGTCAGGGCTTCCTCGCCAATCGATCCCTACTACGGTAAACCCACTAGACTTCAACGCATTTGAAACAGATGCGCCAAGGCCGCTAGAGACACCAGTTACGATATAACTATTACTCATACTAAAACTCTAGTACTCGCGATGATAATGGGTAAATCCTAGTAAGATCAGCAGGTGAATTTACCCGCGGATATAACTACCTTTGAAGAGCTTATCTGCCTCACTCCTACGTCAGAAGATGAATTCACTGCCCAAAGCCCCGAGTACACCTGGGGGAGAGTATACGGAGGACAGGTAGTGGCCCAAGCACTAAATGCCGCTAAACATACAGTAGATCCCAGTTATTTAGTTCATTCGATCCATGCATACTTCATACGAGGCGGATCGAGTGATGAACTCATTCGATTCGAAGTCGATAGGTTGCGTGACGGACGATCATTCGTAACACGCCGAGTCGTTGCTCTTCAAAGCACCGGAGCGATTCTAAATCTTTCTGCTTCTTTTCAACTTGTTGAGGATGGGCCAAAAGTACAGAACATGTCACTTCCCGATAATCTTCCCAGCCCTGAGGAATTAGAATCTGAAAATTGGTCAACGATCATGGAAAGAAGAGTCGTCCCTGAAGGAGTTTTAGCCACTGGACATGGTGTCTGGATACGTTTAAACGGTGAGAACTCAAAAGATGAAACAACGTACGAATTAGGTTTAGTTTACGCTAGCGACGATGCACCATTTGACGCTGCTGCACGCCTCCACCCAGAATTCGATGGAACTTGGGATCCCGAGAACGCCCCAAGTTTTTTCGGTGCCAGCCTCGATCACGCTGTCTGGTTTCATCAAAAATCCAACCCATACGAGTGGCAATTTCATCATCATGTTGGGGTAACCCACATGGGTAACCGTGGCCTCGCTACCGGAGCTGTCTATTCAGAAGATGGCATCTATCTAGCTACCGTGAATCAAGAAATACTTCAGCGATTCTAAGAATCACTCTCGACAGATTTACCTGTGAGAAAAATACTGCAGAGAAAAGTAATCAGCCCTCCTATTGCAATTACTAAAACTCCCGATCTATGAGGATTGAAACTGGAAGGACCACTAGTTTCTCCAATAACGGCTAGAACAAACGCAATTCCTAATGCGCCGCCGATCCTTTGAAATGTGTGAATGATTGCTGTTGCGCTTCCTATCAAATTCTCCTCTATGCCTTGCGCTCCCAAAGAAGTCAGAGTGGGCCATACTCCCGCCATACCTATCCCCGAACCTACTAATGCGGGAATAAGGAGCCACAAATTTTCCGAGGTGCCGCATAAGCTCCAGAACACAAAATAGAGAACTGTATATACGAAAATCCCTGGGATCATTACCAACCGTTCGCCATAACGATCAGCAACCTTTCCTGCATATATTGAAAACAAGCTCATTATTCCGGGCATAATCGTAAGCAACAATCCTGCCTTCACCAAGCTATACCCCCATATCTCAGTAAGAAACAGGATCATTCCTAGCCAGTGCGCATAAAAGGCTACGCCAGCTGTAATTGACATTATCGAAGAGAGGAGAAACCCCCTATTTGCAAAAAGTTGCATTTGCAATGGCGAAGAAGGAGTGGAATCCGACCTTGTCAAAAGAACGCCGATTAGAACAGTCGCAATAATTAATAAAGAGATTGTTCTCGCTGATGACCACCCCCATGTATCGGCTTTAACGATGGGAAGAATCAATGTGGTTAATCCAGCTACGGTGAGAAAAACATCAAAGGGTCGTAAGGTTACAGTTGAGTCAGGTTTCGTAACGTATTTTCGGCCATACCTATGCAGTAGAAATCCCACAAATAATCCCAAAGGTATTTGCAAAGCGAACAAAGCTCGCCAAGAGAATGTATCAATCAATTGAGACATTGCGATGGGGGAGAGGGCTCCAGCAACAGCAGTGTAAAAACCCCAGCGGCCAACTGCTTCACTCCTGCTTCCAAGTGGAGTATTCCTTAGAACAACTGCAATTGCTGCCGGCCCCATGACCGCTTGCCCAGATGATGAGATAGCTCTAGCTCCAACAAGCGTCCACAACGTAGGGGCAACTGTAGACAGAATAACCCCAAAGGTATAAAAGTAAATACCAAATCTATACAGGCGCTCAGGCCCATACTTGTCAGTTAAACGACCTGACTGTAAAAGGAGCGCTGCACCAACGATATTAGGAGTAGATAGCACCCAAGAAGCATTGGCAGCATTGCCGTTGGCTATCGTTGCCTTGATATCAGGAAATATAAAGAAGGATGAAGAAGCATCCCATCCGCCTATAAAACCAGCAAATAAGGCTGCGAATACTAACCCGCGAATATCTCTATCGGTGGCACTACCCGTTCCAGTAGACAAGCCTCACCCTATGGAAGCTCAAGAATTGTTACTGTGCCCAAAGCTCCATCAACGGTTATAGTGGCCCCATCAGGTATCCGTTTGCTTGCATCAGTTGCCGAAGCGACACACGGTATACCAAGTTCACGGCTTACGATACTCGCATGGCTTCCAAGCGCACCCAAATCAACAACAACCGCTCCAGCAGCCAAAAATAATGGCGTCCAGGCAGGGTCAGTGTTGAAAGTGACTAAAATTTCACCCGGTTCCAGTGCACTTGGGTCACTTGCATCCAATATAACCTTTGCTTTTCCAGTGCACGTACCTGGAGAGCACGCATTTCCTTCTATTATTTCACCCACTGAAACGGGAGAATATTGGATATCAGATTTTTTTGGCCATTCAGATAGGGGTGGGCACACCGTATTAACGATGAATGGTGGGTCTAAGTCAAACAGAAGCTTGTAATCATTCTCTCGCTCCTGAAGCACATCCGTGTAGTTAGATGGGTCCTCAATGTAGCTATCTACTTCCTCCTCAAGAAGCATGTAGATTTGCTTCCTTGTTTCAATATGGCCAGCTTTCACCATTCTGTCAGCAATTTCATTGATACACATTCGCGCTTCATGAATAGGTTTCACAGCGCTACATTTATTTCTTTCACGCAATGCCATCCATAATTCGCCAGCTTTCATCCCCACATTGAACATAGCCAATGCTTCTTCATTGTCACCGAAAATGCCTTCGAACTCTTCTCGTAACCTCTCTCGCTCTAAAGCGTTGCGTTCAAAGGCGATAAGTGGATCAGCAGAGTCATCTTGTTTCCGTATCACGTCAAGTTGGCTGAATGTTAGCGATAGATTTGATTCGTACGTGTCAGATCCTGGATCCCATTCATTAGGCCCACGTGAACCGTGTCGATAAAGAAACCCTTCCAATGAGCTCCTGAATTCCTCACTCAATTGGCCGATGTCGATATTAGGGGAGTGCTCCTCAAAATGCGCAGTCATCGACTCTGAACTACGTATAATCCTTGACAAGGACCATAGTTCGCGGCCTATCTCTGCTGAGTCAACGTTCCCTATCCCAGTAACCAATTTAACAACATCTGATTCGCGCCCGAGCTCAGCTAAAAGGCCCCCCAAAATGGCTGGGCCATTCGAGGCTGCTAAAGAAGCCCAAACATGCTGTTCGAATATTTGCACAGTAGGATTTTGCATTGTTCGAGCTCTGGCGACTAATTCTGCCAATGTTAAGGTGCTTAAATCAGGTCTACTGTCCCTAAGGCTTTGCGCTAGGTCTTTCATCGCTTCAATAGGAGGATGAGACTCAGTTTCAAGAAGATAAGCAGTATTTTTTTCTAACCTTTGTGAATGAACTTCACTTTCGTGCCATTCTTCGGCAACATATGGTGGGACATCAGGGTGAGCATCGAAGTAAGCGTCATCAACCATTTCTGGTGTGGCACCAGGTTGACGCACACCCATCATTCGTGCCTGAGTTAAGGTGTTATAAAAATATCCGCCGAACAACCCAAATGATTCAGGTGGGTCGCCATATTCATCGGCATCAAAAACACCATACGACACAAACCCGTCGCGACAACCAAGAACAACCCCAGATTCCCATGACCAGGTCCACCCGAGTGGAGTCACTGGATCGGCTAGAACATCAGCTCCGTTTGCTCTCGTATAGTGTGGGAATTTCTCTGTCGGGGTTCGGTCAGTTATCCATTTATCGCCAAGCATTACGGCTCCTTGAGTGTTTGCGCACTACACGTATATATCCGTATTAGAACGACTTGTGACCTTAAAGTTAACAACTTATGGGGTTGTAGTCGAAATTATACAAAAGTATTTTGTAGTAAATAAGCGGGGTTTTTAATTATTTACTTTACATAACGTGTATTTCCGGCGTTTCTGTATGATCTATGCCAATTCCCCATCTAGCGGGCTACCGGTTATCTATTTAGGCGTAAAGCGCTAGAAGCTGCGCTACTGAGTTGACGACCACTATTGACAAAGCCATAAGCCGAAAAATAATGAATGGTGCTTTCTTAAAGTTCTTGCCCATCTCAGAATTAGCGAGATCTTCATCCATTGAGGACGTACTCGCTCCTATATCAGCGATAGCTCCATCAAACCAGACAATTGCATTTACACCGAATGAGACAATTGCTGCAGCAATTGCAAATTGCATTTCGCTACCAAAGCTAGCCGCATCACGAACCAGGAATAGAGTTCCGATTGTATCTTCAGTATAGACTATCACCATCATACAGAATTCACTTACTATTTTACTAACCCATGCAAGATAGGAAGAGCACACA
>PVBE011337102.1_pt1 | contig 34620 bp, 33 predicted proteins | sample 1631181 | NCBI WGS metagenome assembly PVBE01 (sample SAMN08397723, study PRJNA350692) | Marine metagenome, whole genome shotgun sequencing project. | isolation source: water | place: Pacific Ocean | collected 2012-04
CCCGATTAAGGGGATAGGCCGTGTATGTATGGTACGCGATCGAAAACTGTTCCGGCTGGGTTGCAATCCCAGCAGGATTGAGCCAGATCGAAACCGGATCATCTTCAAAAGCGGTGTACGAACCGCCCATCGCCTTCGTCCGGCCGCCCAACTGCTGGTCCTGCGCAAAAAGAGGGGATGAAAAAAGAAGAATCCCCAACAAAATTCCGAGATGTTTCACAATATTCCTCCCAAACTAGTGAGGGGATTATAGTAATAAGAATTCAGCCTGCAAAGTCATTTCAAAAAAAGAGATCTTGCGGGAATCCCTGCCCAGAAACTATGATGGGAATCCAGCTTGGGTGGCACCTCAGGAAGAAGCATGACCGACGAAAAAGATCCCAAAAACGAAGATCAACCGGAAGAGAAGGATTCTCCGAAAAAGGAGACTCCTCCGAAAAAACCGTACGAATTGATGGAAGAAACGGTCATCACCCCCTCTTCGCTCGATGCCGCGGGGAAAGACGGTGGGGAAGATTCTGTCCAACAAGAAGATGAGCCCACCGGAATGGGATTTGACGCCGCAACAGAAGATTACAAACCCCCTGGGGGGACGGGACCGAAAAAGCCTCCCTTAAAGAAAAACCCGGGGGAATTCTCGGATACAGATTTTTCAAGGCCGGAAGAGGGACAGACCATTGCGGAAGAGTATGTGCCGACGATCGTCCCGACCACGCCGATCTCGGAAAAACACCCCCCCTCCTCCAAATCGAGTATCCCCCCGGTCAGCTATACTCCGCCCGGAGAGGGCTCCGAATCGACCCCCCCCTCCTCCCGTCCGCCTTCGAGCAATTTCAAACCTCCCACCACATTGGAAGGAGGTCCCGTTCGGGAAGTATCCGAACTCGAAATGATTCCGGAGGAACTCCGCGAAAGAATCGAAGATCCGCAATATAGACTTCACCAATATATACTTTCGGAAGAGGTAGGTTCCGGAGGAATGGGATCGGTCTGGAAGGCGTGGGATATCAAACTGAGTCGGTGGGTGGCGATCAAGTTCCTCAACCTCACCGATCCAGAAAGTATTATTCGGTTCCGGCGGGAAGCCAAAATGACCGCCCGTCTTCGGCACCCCAATATTGCCGGCGTCTACGAAGTGAACGTGACCGAGGGAACCCACTATCTGGTCATGGAATTTATCGAGGGAAAACCTTTCCAGAAAATCGAGTGCTCCGTCAAAGAGATCGCCAAAACCTTCGTAAAGGTGTGCGAAGCGATCGCCTATGCCCATGAAAATGATACCGTGCACCGGGATATCAAACCGGCCAACATCCTGGTCAATGATTCCGGGGAACCGTTCGTCACCGACTTTGGCCTTGCGAAGGGAATGCATTCGAATACATCCCTTTCCATTACGGGCTCCATCATGGGAACCCCCGCCTACATGTCTCCCGAACAGGCGACCGGAAGTCTCAAAGAAATCGATGAGCGCAGCGACGTCTATTCTCTCGGGGCGACCCTCTACACCCTGGTATCCAAGAAAGCCCCTTTCAAGGCGGACAACCCGACCGCCCTTCTCTTCAAAGTATGCTCCGAAGAACCCGACTCGATCCGCTCTGTAAATCCTCAAATTACTCAAGTACTGGAAAACATCATCTTCAAGGCAATGTCCAAAAAGAAAGAGGAGCGATACGAATCAGCCACCGCCTTCGCAGACGATCTACAGCGATACCTCGGGGATGAACAGGTAGAGGCGCAAAAAAGGAAACGAATCCACAAGCGCATACCGACAACCGTTCTCGCCGCGAGCATCATCCTGGTCTTGGGAGGACTCACGGTTACCGCCTGGAATCTCGGATACCTGGATGCCTATATTCAACCCAAAGGCCTTGGAGAAAATCCTCCCACGAAACCGACCCCCACAGAAATTGCCCAAAAGTGGCTTCGAACCAAATTCCCACAAATCAAAAGCGCCTATTCCTTCCGGGAATTCGAGGGGAAATCTCCCCCCCATGAGGAGGAACTTCGGGCGATTCTGCAGGAAGCCCCTGAAGAGGCGCTCAACGAGATTGAAGGATGGTTCCGCTCCCAACAGAGCTTGATTCCCGCCACCCTTTGGGATAAATCCCGATGGCTTCGAAAAAAGGAAGAGGCAAAAGGGATTAACGCATGGTGCCTCGCCGTGGCCGCCCTGCTCACCAATCAACAGCCTCAATTTGAAGCCTTCCAAAAATCCCTGGAAGGCGATCGAGTCCGTTTTGAACCTGTCATCGCTTATCTGGGTAAAATCAGCCTGAAAATCTATGTCTGGCCGTATGCGGAAGTAAGAGGGCTCCAGGTGGGAGAGACCTGGTTCATCCGGGACGGGAAGAGAACCGAAGCGGAGATCAACCTTCTCGGAGAAAAACTTTCCACCCCCCTGGTCATCGAGAACCTCGACATCGGAAATATAAAGCTGATCCTCTCCCACCCAGAGTTGGGAATTCAGGAGACAACCGTCTCCGCCGACAAACTGGAAAATGGAAAGACGTTTCTCTTTACAGGGAAACTGAAGGACCCCGGATCTCTCCGAATCAGAATGCTACCGTAACCCGCGGATGACCGCCTGAACCTTGGGCCCATATTCGGCGACTTCAAAGGACGCACCCAAACTCTGAAGATCCCTTCCGAGAGTAGTGCAATCCTTGACCACCCTCGAAACCGAATCCCCAGCCAGAAACCGGCCAAGAGAAAAGGTGACAATTTCAAGAGTGACGATCTCTCTCCGAGATTCGATGGAAAAGGTGGAAAAGTTGGATCGAAGTTTTTGAAGATCGCGAAGGATCACCTCGATCGCTGCCTCAGGATCTTCGGCATCGAGAGTCGATTGAAGTCGACCTGAAATCGTCTTGACCTCTTCGGAGTCTACGGGAAACCGGCTCCAGAGTTCTGCAAACGACCGAACCGGAACCTCCATGAAAAAATCTTCTTTCCCGAGAGAGGTTTCCTGGAATTTCGCAGAAAAATCGTCCCACAGTTTCCGCAGGACATCCATCTCGACACGAAAGGTTTCACGCTGAGCCGAAAGAGCATCACGGCAAAGTTCTACCCGAGACTCCAGGCTATTATATAGAAGGTCATAAGCAAGTTTCTCAACGCCGAGAAAAGCGGATAGACGCCCACCCTCCGGAAGAGAAACCGCGGCGAGAGCGTGCTCCAGAAGAGGCTTCAAAGACTTCTTCCCCTTGCGCACATCATCAAGAGTATCCTGAACAGAGAGACACCATTCGAACATCGGAGTCTCCTCGCTTAATTGCCCCCGGTCCGAAAGAGAAAACTGCCGGAGGAAAAAACTGCGCGACATGCTCTCCAAACTCGAAAACCCGGTAAGCTGTTCCAGATTTCCCAGAAATTCGTCGGTATTCAGAGTAAGATAGTCACGACACGCCTGGTCGGTATCCGAAAGATATCTCTTGCGCCGAACCTCACCCAGGAAGGAGCCTTCCTTCTCTATGAAATCCCGCGCCTTCAGAAAGGAGTCCTTCGATACAAACTGCTGCCACTTTCTCCTGAATTCCGGCTCGGGATCATCCGGAGTCACCGTCCCTTGAAGAGCCTTGATTTGTTTCGCCACTTCCGTCAGGTACTTCCGGCTTGAGGGAAGCCCACGACGAATCGACTCCTCCAGATCTTTTTTCGCTCCCTCCAAAAGGGTTCGTTTTCCTTCCCCATCGGCCGATTGCGCCAGAAGAATTCGAGCCCTGGCACGATACTGATATGGATAAAATTCCTTCCATGGGCTCCAATATCCGGGCTGAATTTCCCACCGAATGCGACACTCCCGCTTTTTGAGACGGCGGTCCGATAAAATCTCTTCGAGGGTTTCGAGCGCCTCTGCGGGATCCATAGCAACCTTTGCGGCTGCTTTCTCAAACTTCGGCACCATCTGCGCATACGGAGCCTTCCCCGAACGCGGAATAGAATACTCTTCCTGAAGAGATCCAAAGAGTAGGAGTACAATCGCAATCACGCCGCCCATCCTACTCCGGGAACTTTTTGAAGACTACTATTTTCCCCCTTGCCCCTTTGACGTACACTGTGGACCATGGATTTTGAATTTGACCTCTTTGGTGAGGGGAAAAAAGACTATTCCATTCAGGGCCAAATCAAGGAATGGGTTCGCAAGCATTTTAAAGTTCCGGAAGAGATTCCGGTTCTGGTCACGGAAATTTACTGCGACCAACCCGGTTGCGCGCCGATCGAAACTCTTGTCGCGATCCTCCATAAAGAGAACCGGGAACAGTACAAATCGATGCGCCCGATGAAAGAGGTCAAGAAGGAGGATATCCCCCACCTTCTTCCCAATCCCGAGGGACATGGCCCCCGCATTAATACGGATCAGATTGGAGAAACAGGGGGCGGAACATGGAGTTAATTCCCGCCACCGTCCTGACAGGCTTTCTTGGTTCCGGAAAAACCACCCTCCTGAACAAAATTCTGACCAAACAATCCGACAGGAAGATCGCCGTCATCGTTAATGAGTTCGGCGAAATCGGCATCGATAACGAACTGATCGTCGATGCCAAAGAAGATACGATCATGATGTCCAACGGCTGCATCTGCTGTAAATTCCGGGGAGACATCATACGCACCATCCATGACATCCTTCGCCGTCCGGAACAGTTTGAAGCCCTGGTCATCGAAACAACCGGACTTGCCGATCCCGGTCCTATCGCGCAATCCTTCTTTGTCGATGACGAATTGAAAGAAAAGGTCCGCCTCGATGCCATTGTCACCGTTGTCGATGCAAAGCACATTTCGATGCATCTGGAGAAGGGACGGGAGGCTCATGAGCAGATCGCCTTTGCCGATGTAACCCTTCTGAATAAAAGCGATCTCGTCTCACCGGAAATACTTGCCGACCTGCAAAAAAAAATCCGTGCGATGAACCTCACAACAAAGATCTACGAAACCAAAGATACCGAGATTGATTTGGACAAGGTTCTGGGCATCGGGGCGTTCGATCTTTCTCGAAGAGTGGAGGTCTCTCCCGATTTCTTCGAAGCAAAGGGAGAACATCTCGACAAGGAAATCAGGTCGATCTCGATCCGGCAGGAAGGAGCCCTCGACGGGAAAAAGTTCAACGGGTGGCTTGGGCAACTGCTCAAAGAGCGGGGAATGGATATCTTTCGAATGAAAGGGCTCGTTCAGGTCCAGGGAGAGAAGAGAAGGGTCGTCTTTCAGGGAGTCCACATGATGTTTGATGGGAAACCGGACCGCCCCTGGAAACCCGAAGAAGACCGGACAAACCGAATGGTCTTTATAGGAAGAAACCTGCCCGAAGAGGAAATCCGGGCAGGTTTACAAGAGTGCGTCGTTTCCGCAGAAGAATAACCGAAAGAGAATCTACGCTTCACTCACCTCAACCTTGGTCATTTCATCGCCCTGACAAATCTGGTCGACCACATCCTGGCCTTCTACGACCTGTCCAAACACCGTATGAACGCCATCGAGATGCGGCGTCGGAAGATGGGTAATGAAAAACTGAGACCCATTGGTACATTCGCCGCCCAACTTCTTTCCGGTTTCCGGGTCATGCGAACATTGTCCCGTGTGGGCCATGGAAAAAGATCCCTGCCCATGCTTGCGCGAAGGAACAATCTCACAATCCACATTATATCCGGGTCCGCCCGTTCCCGTTCCCTGCGGACACCCCCCCTGGACCATGAAATCAGAAATTACCCGATGAAATTTCAATCCATCGTAATATCCATCTTTCACAAGTTTCTCAAAGTTCCCGACGATCTTCGGACAATCTTCATCAAAAAGTTCCAGTTTGATCGTCCCCTTGTTCGTTTCCATAATGGCATGCTTGCCCATAATATCTCCTCATCGTTGATGAACCCCGATATTGGACGAACCAAATTCCATTTTTGCAAGAGATTCAGTTTCTTTTGACCGCAGAAGAAATCAGAAAAATGGATTCCATCTGGAACGACGCTTCCCCCGACTGCTATAATCGGACCGGTTCATAAAGACGGAGCGGGATTGGATGAAAAATATTGGGAATGTCGCCGTATCTCTGGCGGAAGATGGGCTCGTACAATCGATCAAACTAACCGGTCGACCTCTTTACCTTACCCGGGAGAACACCCTTCTGCACAGGCAGTTTGCCGGAGAAGAACTGGCCTCTGCCCCCACGGTGGAAGAACTCTATGCCCACGTCTCGACCGATGCGATCATCAAGGCGAATCCCGACTGTTACTATTATGATGACCGCCTTGGAAAACTTGTCCTGCGTTCTCTTGGCAAAGGAGAGCATGTCCGCCCCGGGGATATCCGCAAGGGGGGCTTTGGACTGATCCTCGCCGGAGATGGCTGGGGAGAAGGGTCTTCCCGTGAAATCGCCGCCCTCGCGCTTCTCTATGCCGGGATTGGAGCGGTATTCGCCCCGAGCATTGCCCCGATCCACAGACAGAACCTGATCAATAACGGAATGTTCCCCATTACCAGAGAGTCGATCGCTCGGAGACTCGTCGCCGGGGAACAGATTTCGATCGAGGAACTGACAGAAGGGTTTGATGACCTTACGATTGCGGTCATGAAACGGGGAGGAATCTTCCCCTACTTTGAAGCACGGGCTCGTGGCGAAGAGACCGATTCCCCTGTGGATACCCCGGCCACACCGATGAACATTTCCGAAAAGATCATGGCCTCCCATATGAAAACGGTCCACCAGACCGTTCAGCCGGGAGATGCCGGATTTCTCCAGGTCGATGCCGCCTTCTCGCACGATTATACAACCGCCCCCGCCGCGGCCATGGTCGAGGCTCAACTTGGGAGGCCCCCCCGCGTAAAAAGTCCCGAGACGATCCATACCTTTCCCGATCACTTGACCCTCGCCCCGCAACTTCCCGGAATTACCGAGGAAGCGCTCGAAGGAATCCGGAATCTCAGAAGTGGACAACGCAACCTTGCCGAACAGTCCGGCATTCAATTTCATGCCCAGGAAGGGGGAGGCGCAACCGGAATCTGCCATACCGTGATTCGCGAACAGGTCGCCCGTCCCGGATATATCGTTCTGGGAACCGATTCGCATACCTGCTCTGCAGGAGCCTTGAACTGTTTCGCCTACGGAATCGGCAACAGTGAGATCGCATCAATCTGGGAACATAACGAAGTCATTTCAAAGGTTCCTCGAAGCGTCCGAATCAACCTCACAGGAAAACTCTCCTCCGCCTGTACCGCGAAGGATGCCATTTTACACCTGGCCCGTATTGGAAAAGAGACCGCCTGCTTTACCGGCAGAGTGATGGAGTTTGGCGGAGAGGGCCTCGCCTCCATGCCCCTTGAGGAACAGGCGGTTCTGGCAAACATGGCGGTCGAGTGTAATGCGATCACCGCGATCATGGAGCCGACCGATTCCCTCCGGACCTATCTAAAGGAACGACGAGGGCTCTCCTCCGAAGAAATCGCGCAGACGGAAGTGTTTGCGGACAAGGGTGCCCATTACGAAACGACCGTCGACCTCGATCTCGCCACGGTCGAACCTCTCGTCGCGAAACCAGGACATCCCGGCAACGGGGTTCCCCTCTCCGAAGTTCGGGGGACACCCATTAATATCGCTTATGCCGGTTCGTGTACCGCCGGGGACCTGACGAGCATCCGTATGTACGCAGAAGTTCTTGCGGAAAAAAAAGTATCGATCCCCACCTTTATACAGTACGGCTCGATCCGCGTCCGGGAAGAGGCCAAAAGGGGCGGCTATCACGACACTCTGGTTGCCGCCGGGGTCGAAATGATCACCGAACCGGGGTGTGGCGCATGCATTAATGCGGGTCCTGGTGGCCCCCAAAAGGGACAAGTGGCCATTTCGGCTTCCAATCGAAATATGCCGGGCCGGATGGGGGATGGCGACGCCTATCTCGCAAACCCCTTTATCGTGGCCGCCTCGGCGGTCAAGGGAGCGATTTCCGCTCCTGAAGATCTCTGATTCTTCCTGAAGAGACCCCCCCCTCCAGACCGATCATTAATTGGATCGACAAGTACATGGGGGATCACGATGAACGGCAGAACAAGCAACACAATTCCGGAATTACTCGAGAAAATTCACCACCTTCGCCACCGGGCGAAAACCGAAGACCGGGCAAGAAAGAAACTGGAACTTCTGCGGCAAGTTTTGACCACCACCATCGTGGGAGAGATTTCTGCACAAGGCATAGCAGAGTCCCCCAACGACACCATCCTCTAAACACCACTATATTCCTGTCGACGCAAAATTTGCTTTCCCCTATAATCCGCATTCCAGGGGAAGAAAACCGAGATGCAGATAGCAGATACGACAGGAATGAAAATTGGATGGTTCATCAATAAGATCCATCCCTCTCCGACATCGGCAACTTTTCTCGTAAAAGGGACATTCGATCTTCACTCCGGAAAAACCGCTCTCCTCTCCCCGGAACAGGAAAATCTCAATGGAGATATTCCCGAAGAAGAAGGGGGCTTATATTATCCATCTGATTTTGCCTGGTTCAAACCGAGAACCGATCTGCTTCTGTCGGCAACCTGTTACCCACCAGGAGGAACTCCTCAAAGTGTCTGTCGTGTCACCTTTCAGGTGGGAAAGTGGATCAAGCAACTCACCGTCATCGGCAACAGGGTGATGAAAAAACAATTTCTTCTTTTCCAATCCCCAAGCGAACCGGAGCCTTTCGACAAATTAAAACTGACCTATGCGCATAGCTACGGGGGAAAAGAATATGCCCAAAACCCGATCGGCCAGGGACATAGACAAAAAAAGTTGGAGGATGGAACCCGAATTCGCCCTCTCCCTAATATTGTAAATCCGAACCAGGTTATTCCAACCGGAGACAGTCGCCCCCTCCCGGCGGGATTCTCCGCAATCGATCCCGCCTGGATACAGAGAACTTGTCGGATGGGATCGTACGGAAGCAAGTGGAAAAAGGAACGGTGGCCAGGCTTCCCTGCTGATTATGACTGGACCATGCAAAATGCAGCCCCCCACGATCAACAACTCGCTTATTATTTAAAAGGGAATGAGAAGGTCCTCTTTGAAAATCTACGCGCGGAAAACCCGGTCTATGAGTCCCGTCTTCCGGGCGTGAGAGTTCGCTGGTTCCTGGAAGAAACATTTCCCTCGGGGCCTCAAATCCGGGAAATCCCTCTTCACCTCGATACGCTTTGGGTGGATCTGAACCGGGAGAAATTGATCCTTCTCTGGAGAGGAACCGCAGGGATCAAAGATCCAGCTCTCCGTACCGTTCTCAAGCAAACCATCCTGACAGAACCGTGTAATGGGCCTGGAAAAAGCCTGGAAGAAGTCACAGCATCATCAGGAAAAAAACAGGAATCCCCCCCGCTTCCCCACGAAGCCAAACAAGAAACAGCTCTTCCCGATATGACATGGAAAAAAGAGTTCGAAGAGCAAATCGAAACTCTCCGAAAAGAACTGATGACCCTTGATGAAGAAGGACCCGATCTGTCCCGACTGACCGAGATCCTTCCTTCGCCAGAATCGGAACCGGATTATGCAGAGACGAAAGATCTCTATCAAAGCCTCGAAAAGAGTCACCCTGAATTGGCAGAAAAAATCGGTCCCCCTCCTTCCCCGGAAGATTTTGAGAAGAGCCTCTCGAGACCCACAAAGAAACCAAGGGTCGCTTGGAATCGAACTTCCTGCGAGAAACATGCTTCCGAAGGAGGCTCCTTTGATGGAGAAGATCTTCGTGGCCTCGATCTCTCCGGCCTCGGATGGGAAGGAGTCTCTTTCCGAGGCACCCTTCTCAACGGAGCAAACATGAATGGGGCTCGATTCACCGAAGCCAATCTGTCAGGAGCCAATCTTTCCGAGGCGACGATTTCGGGTGGGGATTTTACCGGCGCGAACCTGACCCAGGCAGATCTGACACGAACGGATCTTTCCAAAACCAACTTTTCGTTTGCGATTCTTCCGGATGCCGATTTTTCAGGGGCGACCCTTTCGGAAGCAAACCTATCCGAAGCAAAAGGGGCCCGAACGACCTTCTTTGGAGCAAACCTGGAAGGGGCCAACCTCACCCGTGCCGACTTCCAAAACGCGGACCTGACCAGTGCCAATCTAAGTCGAATCACGGCAACCGAAGCCGACCTGACGAGTGCGCGGGCCGCAAAGGTCATCGCCAAGCAAGCGATCCTTTCCAGGGCAACACTCACAGGATTTCGAGCCGGCCCGGGAGCCGACTTTTCAGAGGCCCAACTCGACAAGGTTCAAGGCGCCGGATCCATTTGGCAGGAAGCGATTCTCGATCGGGTCAATTTCCGGGAATCGTCCCTGGCCAAATCTAATTTTGCCGGGGCCTCACTCAAACAAACAATCCTCGATCTATGTGACCTTCGGAAATCAAATTTCCCCGGAGCCACTCTCGAAAAAAGCTGCCTCCTCAAATCAAATCTCTTTCAAACCAACTTTCGTGGAGCCCTTTTGAAGAGTACCGATTTCCGGGGAAGCAATCTCTTTGAATCTGAATTCCTGGAGGCCACCATCGAGGGGAATTCTTTTGAACTGGCCAATCTCGAAGGGACAAAACTTGTCTAAGCCGACCCTCCTCTCCCGAGATGAATTCCTACAAGCCGCCCGAGGAGGATCTCTGCCGGAGAAGGCCCTTTTGGAAAATTGCGATCTTTCCGGTGAATCACTTTCGGGCCTCGATCTCTCGGGAACCCTCCTGAACAACGTCAATCTCTCCGGGGCAACCCTTTCGGAAACAAAGATTCAGGACGCCAACTGGAATGGAGTGGTTCTGAAAAACACCGATCTATCCGGAGCAGAATTTTCAAATTCCTTCATAACCAAAAGTGCATTCGAATCGACCAATCTAACGTCAGCCAAATTCACGAGGGTTCTCTTTCGCTCTACCCTTTTCCCTAAAGCTCGGTTTCACAAAACGAACCTCACAAAGTCTGGATTCATCTCCTGCACCTTTCCCGAAACGGAGTTTCAAGGGGCTACGGCGGAAGAAGTCGATTTCCGATTCTCCCATTTTCCGGGAGCCGAGTTTAGAGACTTCCGAGGAAAAACAATCTCCTTTCATAAATCGGATCTACAAAAGATCAAATCTCTTCCAGAGGATCTCAACCGGTATGATTTTTCCGGGGCCAACCTATCCGGGGTTCTTTTCGAAGGAAAAATTCTGGAACGAGCTCTCTTTGATAACGCTGTGCTCCGAAAAACGGTATTTACAAAAAGCACGCTCACGCAATCGAGTTTTCTCGGCGCGCAATTGCAAGGCGCAGATTTTACGGACGCCAACCTTGACCACGCCCGCTTCCGGGGGGCCGACCTCTCCAGAGCAAAGCTTCTCTCCGCAACCGCGCGAGATACCGATCTTCGAGAGTGCACGCTCGCCGAAGCAATTCTAGAGGGGACCTTATTGGAGAGAACGGATCTGCGGGGAGCCAATCTCTCGAAAGCGAAGACCGGAAAAGCCCGGTTTACTTCCCCCCTCTTGCCAGGAGCCAATCTGGAAGAAGTGGATCTGGGGGGGCAGGATCTCACCGGAACCGACTTCTCCCACTGCAATCTTTCCCACGCCCGGCTCGCGGGAGCCACACTGGATCAAACAAACTTTGAGAAAGCTATTCTGCGAGATTCCGACCTCTCTTCCGTGCGGGCAAAAGAAGCGCTCTTCCTCAAAGCCGACCTCACCAACGCCCGGCTTCGAAAGGCAACCCTGGCCGGAGGAACCTTCGATCGGTCGCTTCTGGAGGGGGTCGATCTCTCCGAGACCAAACTCACCGGGACAATCTTTTCGGAAACGGATCTATCGAAGGCTCTCTTTGACCGGACCGAGTTCCTGCAGGTTTCCCTTCCGAACGCCAAACTCCCGGGAATCAACTTCTCCGGCTGTACCCTGACGGACATCAACCTGACCGGAGCGGATCTTTCCCAGGCCACCTTTAAAAATGCCCATGCAAAGGGAGGATGCTTTGTCGAAGCGAATCTGACAAAAGCGGATCTCACAGGCTTATCGGCCCCTTTTTCGGATTTCACCCGCGCCCGGCTTACAGATGCAACCTTCCGAGAAGCCAGGATGGAACAGGCTTGCTTCGAACAAGCGGACCTGACCCGGACAAACTTCTCCCTGGCGGACCTGACAAGGATCCGTTCTGCAGAAGCGACGGCAGAAGCAACCCTTTTCCTCCGATGCCGGCTCGGATATGCTGAGTTCCCCCACGCGAACCTCAATCTTGCCGATTTCGGAGAAGCGGACATGGAAGGGGCCAATCTCCATGCCATTTCTGAAGTCGGTACGAAGTGGAATGGGGCAAACCTGAAGAAGGTACGAAAAACGAACAAAGCTCTTCTGAAAGCCGAAGAGTGGAAACCAGAGTAGGAGGCACGCTCGATGTTAACAAAGAAAGAGACCGGACTCGGACCCGCAAAGGTATTGGAACTTGTTGGGGATCGCATTCGTCTTACGCGAGGAGAAAACGAAATCTGGGCCAAGCTTGCCCTTGCGTATCCGTACCAGCCGGAACCGGGAGATCTCGTTCTCACGATCGGCGAAGAAGAAGTTTATGTCATCGGCGTACTTCTTGGCCGGGGAAAAACTGTTTTTGAAACTCCAGGAGACCTCCACCTGCGCTCCCGAGGCCATATCGAAATCGAAGGCCTGAAAGGGGTTGAAATCCGCAGCGACCAGGTGCTCATCAAGGCAGACAAAGTGGAAACCATCGCCCGAACGTCTTTCGAAAAAGTGGTCAGTTGTTACCGGTGGGTCAAGGAACTGCTGCAGACCGAAGCGGGCCGGGAACGAAAGCTGATCGATGGACACTACACGATGAAAGCGGAGAGGATTGTCGAAACGGCGGACAAGGATGTGAAGATCGATGGAGAACAGATCCATCTTGGATAAGGAATCCCAAAGATGCCCCCTATCTTTCCCATAACCACAAATGACCCGGCCGGCCAGTGCATGGCGATGCCGAATGTTTGCAAGACCCCGGCTCCGCCGGCAGGTCCGATCCCGATCCCCTACCCCAGTATCGCGATGTGCAGCGACGCCTCGGCGGACAGTTGCTCGCAAAAAGTGGTCGTCGCGAACAAGAAAGTCCTGACCACGATGAGTGAAATCAGCCGCACGTCCGGGGACGAGGCGGGCACGGCAGGAGGGGTGGTCTCAGGACAGAATATGGGATCGGCCAAGTTTCAAAAAGGATCCGCGAAGATCACGGTCGAAGGGAACCCCCCCGTCTACCTCACCGGAATGGTCGGACAGAACGGATCGAGTGCCAACGCCCCTACGGGAACCCAGATCTCCCCCACCCAACCGAAAGTTCTCGCCAGCCCCTGAAGCCGTGCGCACACAATTCCTCCCCCCAGACTCTTCGAATGGAAGCCAGAAAGCAGGATAGGAAGAATCAGGTTCACGCGACTCTTTCTACCATGACAAGATAGAAGTGACGTTAAAATTACCGTTCTATATTTCAAATCCAACTTCAATTGGCGAGGCCATCCGAATCGGATAAGATCCCGGTCTGATGGTAGATGCAGAAGAACTATTCGGGCAATTTGTCGTGCAACTCGGGCTGGCCAAGCCGGAAGAGGTGAAAGAATGCCTCGCCCTTCTCCGAGGAAGGCAAACATCCGAAGACAAAACACCTCGCCTTGCCCATCTGCTTATTAAAAAAGGGTATCTCGACCTGACGCTCTTCGATCGAACGATCAATGTAGAGCCCGCCGGATACGAAAAAACGGTAATCGACAACCGGGAAGGAAAACCTGGAGCCCCACCCCCCAAAGCTCCCAAAGGGGAAGTCTTCGGAAAATATATCAAAAACAGGCTCCTGGGAACGGGCGGAATGGGCGATGTCTGGAAAGCGTGGGATACCGAGCTGGAGCGCTGGGTCGCGATAAAATTTCTGCGGGGAGAAGACAGCAAAGATCTGGCAAGATTTCGCCGGGAAGCGCAGACCGCAGCGAAGTTGACGCACCCTGGAATTACGGCGATCTACGAAGCGGGCGAAAACTTCATCGTGATGCAGTTCATTGAAGGAAATTCCCTCTCGAATCTCCCCCTGGGAGACTACCGTCTCATCGCCTCCGTCATGAGACAGACCGCTGAGGCACTTCATTTTGCGCATCAGAATGGAATCATTCATCGGGATATCAAACCGGCCAACATCCTCTTCCAGGAAAACAAGGAAACAAATTCTCCTGAAAAACAGTACGAGGTCTTTCTCACTGACTTCGGGCTCGCCAAACCGATGGATGTAGACAGTTCCCTGTCGTTCACCGGGGCGATCATGGGGACACCGAGCTATATGAGTCCCGAACAGGCCGATGGACACCGGGTCATCGACAACAGAACGGACATCTTTTCGCTCGGAGCCACCCTCTACTATCTACTGACTGCAAGAATGCCCTTCTTCGACGAAAATGCCTACCGAGTCGCGAAGAAAGTAATCGAAGAAGACCCGATCCCCATCCGTAAAACAAACCCCGATGTCCCTCTCGACCTGCAGACGATCACGATGAAGTGCATGGAAAAAGACCGTTCGGCCCGGTATGGAAATGCACTCGAAGTGGCCGAGGAACTAAACCGCTACCTGAACAATGAACCGATTCACGCGCGCCCCATTTCAAAATCCGAAATGATATTGCGATATATAAAAAATCATAAGGCAGTCCTTCTCCCTTCCGCGGCCGCCGCCATTCTCGGACTCGGAATCCTCGGATGGATCGGAAGTTCAACCTATCTCCGTTCCCGTCACCTGCGCACGGAAATCAAACACACGCGGGACTATATCAGTCAGGCCACGGGAGAACCACGCGAACGGCTTAAACTGTACCGATTGGCGCTTCAATCGATCGACGGAGCGATCGCCATTTCTTCCGAAAACGAAGAAGCGCTCAACCTTCGTAAACAGATTAAGGCATCCCTGGAAAAGATCGAAATGGACGCTGAGGCGGAACAAAAGAGACTGAAAGAACGGTTGGCACAAAAAACAAAGTTAACTCTAATGGCAAAAGTATTAGGGGGATGGGAGCGCCTTCACGAAACGCTTGAAGAGTTGGAAGAAATTCATTTCGACTCTACCCTTACGGAAAAAGAGAGATCCGCATCCCAGACTGAGTTATGGAATACGATTGCGGCCTTCAAAAAAACGATCCCGAACGATACCGTTTCTCAGGCAATGGGCCTCGCGCTCACCGGATGGTCCAGAGTGATCGCCGGCAACGAAAAAGAGGGAATCGAGTGGCTCAATCAAGCACGCAAACTTGAGCCCCAAAATCCCTATGCCTTTTTCCTCAAGGCGCTGATTCGATTCGAAGACGTCCTGGAGCGGCAACCCATGACAGAAGCGAGTCAGATCAAGGGAGTCCAATGGTGGAATTCTCCCGATCCGAAGGAAAATAAGATTCAGGTTCTCTCCTTGTTGCAAGAGATACAACAAACAAGCCTCTGGGTCGAAGAGAGCATGGAAGATTATGGGTTTGCCATCCAGGGAATGAACTCCTTTGTTCAGGGGAAATACGCGCAGGCAGAAGAGGTTTTCACAGAATCAATCGCCGCTCCAGAAATGATCGTTTTTCAGGCCGATTTCCGAATTGCTCGGGCACAAATACGAATGCATTTGGGGAAACATGTCGCGGCGATCAGCGATCTTATGAAAATCCGTGGCCTTCGCCCTCGACAGTTCCTTGCTCCTTTCTTACTGGGACTCTCCTACGAGGCGCTTTCCCGGAAACGTCCTACCGAAGCGCGGGAGATCGAGCAGAATCGTGCCGAGGCGATCGCCCATTTTAAGATCGCCGGATCGCTCTCTAATAATTGCTGGCAGGCCTGGGTTCACGCAGGGGTTCTTTATGAAGAAGCAGGTGAGAAAGAAAAAGCCTCCAACGCCTATCTACAGGCGCTTGACATCACATCGACGATGAACCCGAAACCCGATCTTTCTAAAATCAATGCGGCGTTCAAACGGGTGACCAAGAGATAACTACACCAGATCGTGCGCGACCTGGAGTTTCTTCCCCAGAAGGGTAAGAAGAGCCCACAGGACGACAATCCCGACCGGGAGACTGATCCAGGGAGAAACCCCAAACCCGGCGGGGATAAATCCACAACAGAGCGCAACCAAGGCGCAGAGCAATCCATACGGAGCCTGCGTTTTGACATGATCAATATGATCGGCGGCCGCCCCAACAGAAGAGATGATCGTCGTATCCGAGATGGGAGAAATATGATCTCCGAAAATGGATCCGGAAAGAACCGCCGCCAGGGTGCCATAATGAATTCCAAGTTCAGGATGCGCCCACGCGATGGGGGCAACAATCCCCGCCATGATCGACATCGTCGTCCATGACGAACCGGTTGCAAAACTCAGAAAAGCGCAAACCACAAAAGTGATGGCCGGCAACCAGTTCCCACTTATTAGAAGATGATGAATCTGAGATTCAATCCACAGACCGGTGGAAAGATGACCACAGAGACCCGCCATCGACCATGCGAAAATCAGCACCATCACGGCAAGAAACATCCCACGACACCCGCGGTACCAAGATGCGAGAGTCTGCCGCACCCCCAGGTGCCCCTTGAAAATGGCCAGGCCCATCGCAACCAGGCATCCAATTATACTTCCCCAGAAGATCATCCGTTCCGTATGTGCGTGGCCAATAATCTGCCAGAAACTCGTTTCATCAGGGGAAAGTGTTCCCGATTCCTTTCCACTAAAATACAGGAGGAGAATCGTGCCAACGAGGAAACTGAGTATAGGAAGAACTACGTTCAGCCACCGGTTCGAGAGGTTTTCCAGATGGAAGACTTCGGCCACTTCCCGATCAACAAGAGGATGAGCGTCAAGACGACTTACTTGACCGCTTTGAATGGTCCGTTCCTCCGCTTTTCGCATCGGACCGAAGTCGCGTCCCGTCACCGAAATCAGAAACACAAAAAAAACGGTAAAGATGGCATAAAAACTGTACGGGAGGATGTGAAGAAAGGTGGAAAACGCTTCCGAATGTGTGATCACACCGGAACTTACGAAGAGATCTGTTTCAAAGACGATCCAGGTGGACACAAAGCCAATCGTTGCCATGGGAGCCGCAGTGGAGTCGATAATATACGAAAGTTTTTCCCGCGAGATACGAAGTCGATCGGTAAGGGGACGCATCGCATTTCCGATCGTCAGGCTGCTGGCATAATCATCAATAAAGAGAACCACACCGAAAATCCATGTCGCGACCATCCCCCCCCGCCGAGTGCGTACCCTTCGGGAAACCATGTCGGAAAAGCCCTTCGTTCCTCCGCTCGCCGTCATGATCCCGACCATCCCCCCCATCATCAGGATAAAGAGGAGCATCATGCCGTGATCGACACTTCCGAAGGTCTCTTGAATGGCCGATTCCACGGCGGTCACCGCGGCAAAAAGAATATCGAGAGGTCCAAATCCGATAATGAGGATATACCCCAGCCAAAGCCCTCCAAAAAGGGCCACAAATACCTCCCGAGTGAGAATGGCCAAAAGAATTGCGAGGATCGGGGGAAGGATGGAGAGCCAGGCGGGAATCACTCGCCGATCGAGCTTCCACTCTTTATCCCCCCAAGAGACGGATACAGGGGCATCCGCGATGACCGTACCCTCCCAACGACCTTTTACCAGGAGAACAGATGTATGATCCCGAACTCCAGAGAGGGTCACTTCGCCCGAAAAATCATCGGATTTCGCTTCAATGGTCAAAAGGAAGGGAACTCCTTTGAGGAGAACCTTGTGGTCGGCTTCTACGGTGAGATCCGCCGGTTTTTCCGCCCCGATAAGAGAAAGGAGAAGCATCAAACAGAATGACATGCGTGCTCTTCTATCATTTTCCCGGCTCTCCCGGCAATGGAATTTACATCTACGGGAATCTCGACGACAGATCACCGATGCGCTATCGTAGGGGGGTGTTCGTTAATAAGATCATGATCCTTCGGAGGCTTTTCCTTGCCTCTCTCCTCCTGTTCTCGACGGGCTGCGCGGCCCCTTCCCGGCCGATCCTTGCCGATCTTCCCACGGGATCGCTGATCGATCTGACCTACTCCTTCGGAAGCGATACGATCTACTGGCCCACAGAAGAAGGGTTTGTCCTCGAAAAAGGACCGGCGGGCAAAACGAAGAAAGGGTACTACTACTCTGCGAACCGGATGCGTCTGGCCGAACACGGAGGAACGCACCTCGACGCCCCGATTCACTTCCATGCCGATCGAAATACGGTCGACCAGATTCCGGTACAACAACTCATCGGAGAAGGGATGGTCCTCAATATCTCCTGGAAATGTCGAACGAACCGTGACTACCAGGTGAGGGTCGATGATATTCTCGAATGGGAAGATCAGAATGGACCTCTCCCCCCGGATGTGATCCTCCTGATCCGAACGGATTATGGAAAAGAGTGGCCAGACCGGTTGAAATATCTTGGGACAGACCTCCGGGGGGAGAAAGCGGTTGCCGACCTCCATTTTCCCGGGCTCGACCCTGATGCGGCCCGCTGGCTCACAACCCAACGAAAAATTAAAGCGATCGGGATCGATACGCCCAGTATCGACTATGGTCAATCGACGCAATTCCAAAGCCATGTCCGGCTCTTTGAGAAAAACATACCGGCCCTGGAAAATATCGCAAACCTGCACCTTCTTCCTCCCAAAGGGTTCAGCGTGATCGCCCTTCCGATGAAAATAAGAGAAGGATCGGGAGCCCCCCTCCGGATCGTAGCGATTCTGCAATAGCCCCCCCCTAGACTGCTTGCATCGACCTGAAACGGGGAGTATATTGTCGCTCGGCCAATCACTTGTGTGCCCCCATCGTCTAGTGGCCTAGGACACCGGCTTTTCACGCCGGCGACACGGGTTCGACTCCCGTTGGGGGTACCATTTTTCCCTTCCTTGACGAAACGCCTTTCTCGCAATAGTCTCGACCCAGACCCCATAGGAGAAAAGACTCATGACATTCCGGATCCTGACTCTCTTCGCACTCCTCTCTCTTCCCACATCTGTCCTGGCCCAGGAATATGTCTCCGATGTGAAGAAAGAAATTCAGACGGCCATGAAAAAACAGGGAATCCCAGGACTCTCCGTCGCCATCGTCATCGACAACCAGATTGACTACACCGGTGGATTCGGACTTTCTGATATCGAGAACAGGGTTCGGGCAAAACCGGAAACCATCTATCGCCTCGCCTCGATCTCCAAACCGATCACCGCGATTGCGGTGATGCAACTGGTCGAAGAGGGAAAGATCGACCTCGATGCCCCGGTTCAGAAATATGTACCCGACTTCCCAAAGAAAGAGTGGCCCCTGACGACAAGACACCTCCTCAGTCACCTCGGAGGAGTTCGGCACTATAAGAAGCCGGGTGAAATCAACAGCACGAAACATTACCGAAAATTGAAAGAGGCCCTGGAACAGTTTGCAGACGATCCGCTGATCTTTGAACCGGGGACGCAGTACAAATACACCACCTACGGCTACAACCTGCTCGGATGTGTTGTCGAAGCCGCCTCCGAAAAGTCCTTCCCGGATTATCTCCAGAACCATATCTTCACCCCCGCGAAGATGGAGACGGCACAAACCGACAACGTCTACCGGATTATCCCCAACCGTGCGCAGGGGTACCGATGGGTCAAAGGGAAATTGCAGAACTCTGCGCTTGCCGATACGAGCAACAAAATTCCGGGAGGAGGGCTCTGCTCCACCGTATCAGACCTGGCGAAGCTTGCGATCGCGATGCAGAGCGATCGTCTGGTAAAACCGGAAACACGAACACAGATGTACCAACCGGCAATATTGAAAAATGGACGACCTATTCGGTACGGATATGGATGGAATATACGCACCCACCAGGGACGTAAAGAGGTCGGCCATTCGGGAGGCCAGCAACGGGTCACCACCTGGCTCTATATGGTTCCGGGAACAAAAGGGGCGGTTGTCATCATGAGCAACAGAGAAGGAGCAAAGCTCCTCGCTTTGGCGAGAACGATCTACGATCGGGCCCACAAGGAAGAAGAATAAAAAGATACCGGGGCGAATTTGTTTCGGCTATTCTCGATTCCGTGACCAATATCGACCAATTCGAAAGCGTCTTCAAATCGGCATCAAAATCGGTCTACGAATATCAACCGGTCGACATCGAAACCATTCTGGTCGTCACAGACCTCCCGGAAGAGGGGACAAAAACATTCACGCAGAAAGTGCGGGATTTCCTTCCGATTCTTTCGGATAAAAACTGGAGTGAACTCCCCGGAACAGAATTCGAAACCGTGGGAGAATTACTCGACCGGGTCCGGGAAGCGAAACCGGATCTCGTCTGTACCTACCGGAATCTTCACAGCACCGCATGGAAATGGCCCTATTCCCTCGGCAGCCATCTGACCGCATTAACGCAAGACACCCCCCAACCAGTCCTCGTTCTTCCCCACCCCGAAGCGGGTCGGGAGGCGGAACACGCGCTTCAGAATACCGCTTCGGTCATGGCGATCACCGATCATCTGACCGGAGACCACCAACTCGTCAACGTGGCCAGACGATTCACAGAGAAGAGCGGAACCCTCCATTTGACCCACATTGAAGACCGGGCGACCTTCGAACGTTTCCTGGAAACCATCTCGAAGATTCCTTCCATCGACACCGACAGTGCCCGTGAAGAGATTGCAACGCAGCTTCTCAAAGAACCCCGGGAATACATTGATACCTGTAAGAAAATTCTCGCAGACCAGAATCTGGATTTAAACGTACATGCGATCGTTACCCTCGGCCGGAGAATCGAGGAGTACAAAAAGTTGATCGACAGTCATACGGTCGACCTTCTCGTCTTCCATACTCGGGATGAAGACCAACTGGCGATGCACGGCCTGGCGCATCCCCTGGCGGTTGAATTGAGACACATCCCACTCTTGATGATTTGATGATAGATTTACTACTGGCAAGCGGAGGCGCAGAGCATCCCCAGGTTCCTTTTGGGGTGACGATGCTCTTCTCAGGACTCCTCGGCTCCCTGGTTCTCTGCCTCGCCTTCGAAGAAAAGATCCACGCAAAGAAGTCGGTCATCGCGGGTATATTCGCCCTTGTCTGCCTCTTCCTGGGTATGGTTTTCCACCTCTTCCCCAAAGAAGACCTGATCGTATTTGAGAAGTTCCACCTTCCTCTCTACATCCCCGGAATCGACTGGGAAGTCATCGCCATCATCTTCGGCGCGAGCCTCTTCGTCGATGTCACCTCGAAATCGGGGCTCTTTACCTGGATGGCAATCAAGCTGACAAAGGCTTCGAAAGGAGACCCTCGAAAACTTCTCTGGTTCTACGGAATCCTGACCGTCTTCTTCTCTGCGGTTCTCAACAACGTGACCGCCATGATTATTGTCGGATCCCTCACCGCTGTATCGCTCGACAAACTGGGGCGCAAAGAGAAACTGCTCGGCTTTCTCCTGATCGAAGGATTGTTGACAAATGTAGGCGGGCTGTTGACCCTGATCAGTTCTGTGCCCAACATCATCGTCGGAAATGCAGCCCCAATCAGCTTTGTCACCTTCTTCATCAAAGCGAGTCCGTATGTGGTTCTCTCCACCATCGTCACCCTCTGGATGGGGGCACGACTTTTCGGCATTCGAAAGCTGGGAAGTGACGAAGAACGAAAGGAAGCGTCCCTTCTCGTTTCGAGTTTTGATGAAAACGATGGAATCGAAAGCCGGGGCTTCTTCTGGTTTGGGACGATCATGACACTCGGATTCCTGCTGACGATGGCCACCACATCCGTTCTTCCCTACATAAAAGAACTCAAAATGGGGTTTGTTGCGATGGGATTCGCCGCCATCATGCTCGTTCGGTATAAATCGGTTGCGGATAAATTTTACAAAGCGATCGACTGGGACCTGCTCGGTTTTTTTGCGGGGCTCTTCGTTGTCATCAACGTCATGGAACATGCCCAGGTCCTGGCCCTCATTGGAAAAGGAGTGGAGGTTGTGATCGGGCCGGAAGTAACCCCCATAGGCACAGGATCGTTGCTCATCGGATCCGCCATCTTCAGTTCCGTCACAGACAATATCCCCCTCTCTGCCATGCTCGCCAAAATTCTCACAAGCCTCGGTACCCATCCAGATTCCGCCCTCTGGTGGTCGGTCATCTTCGGATCAAACCTCGGGGGAAACATCACCCCGATCGGGTCGGCTTCAACCCTGGTCGCGGTCACGATCATTCATAAGCACAAACTTCCGATGTCCTTCGCCGGTTTTGTAAAGGTGGCGGTGCCGTACGCCACTGTGCAGATCATTCTCGCAACCGCATACGTTCTGCTTTTCCTGATGTAGTCCCCCTTAAACAGACCGCCATCCAGATTGACGATCCCTGAGGTTCGGCGTACAGTCTCTCATCATGAAAAATCACTCCCTCTTCAAAAGCGGCCTGGCAGAGTTCTTCGGAACTGCGCTCCTTCTGATCGCGATTGTTGGCTCGGGAATTATGGGAACCCGTCTTTTTGAAGAAAATACCGGAACGGTTCTTCTGGTCAATGCGATCGCCACAGGAGTCGCCCTCATCGGGCTCATTATTATTTTCGGACGTACTTCGGGTGCACACTTCAATCCTGCTGTGACGCTCAGTGAGCTTCTTCTAAAAAAAACAGCCCCCCAAAAAGCGATGCTCTATTTTCTCTGCCAAATCTTGGGTGCGGTTCTCGGGACGATCGTAGCCAACACGCTCTTTTCTGAACCCGCCTTCCAGCTTTCTTCAAAAGAGCGGGTAAGCTTCACTCTTTTTGTTTCGGAAGTTCTCTGCACATCAGGGTTGATCCTGATCATTCAAGCGGCAGTTCGACATGGCTGGATCGCCATTGGTCTGGCTGTTGGATTTTACATCTTTGGGGCGGTCCTTTTGACGCCCTCGACTGCCTTTGCCAATCCGGCGGTCACGATTGGCCGGATCGGAACGGAAACGTTTACGGGGATCCATCTCGCTTCGGTCGGCCCCTTCCTTTTCGCTCAATTTATCGGAGCGATCCTGGCCGTTCCCCTCACCCGCCAACTTTTTCCGTCTTCTTCAGGAGCCTTTCGAGTCTGACTATCCAAAAATGATACCATCAAATTTTCCGACCGAGTAGACTCCCCGGGGAGGAAACGAGACCCTGGATACATTTCTCATCGTTCTGGCCGCCCTTTCCACACTGATGCTTGTGGGCTATCTCCTGGCTCTCTTTCGGGGCATGGTGGCCCTTCTCACCCTCCCGGCGCTCGAAAACACCCCACCAGAACTTCCCGCCTGGCCAAAAGTGTCACTGGTCGTCGCCGCCTGTAACGAAGAATCTACGATCGAAGAGGCTCTCAAAAGTCTCCTGACCGTCGACTATCCCGACCTGGAATTGATCGTCGTCAATGACCGATCAGCAGATGAGACGGGGGAGATCATCGACCGGTTGGCAAAGGCGGAACCGGGGATTCGGGTTGTCCATATCAAGGAATTACCGGACGGGTGGCTCGGAAAACTCAACGCCCTCGAACAGGGAACCCGAATCTCCTCAGGGAAATATGTCATCTATACCGATGCGGATGTCCATTACACGCGAGATGTTCTTCGTCGTGCCGTGACTCTTTGTGAGAAAGAAAACCTGGGGCACCTCGCGCTCCTGCCAAAAATCTATGGGCAGACCGTAGGTCTGATGGCGTCTCTGCCCCTCTTTTTCCTCGGATATGTAAATGCCCTCGATCTGCCTTCCCTCGGCAAACCGGGTTCGAAAGCTTTTGCCGGCGCGGGCGCGTTTAACATGGTGCGCCGGGAAGAGTATGAAAAGACGGAGGGCTTTTCCTGGCTCAAGATGGAAATTGGGGATGACGTTGGCCTCGGAATGATGATGGTAGAGCAAGCGGGAGTGAAAAGCCGGCTCGCCACAGCGATCCACTCGTTGGAAGTCCAATGGTACCGGAATGTCCCCGAGTTGGTCCGGGGCTTGGAAAAGAACAGTTTCTCCTGCATGGCGAGATTCGAAATCAAGCGAGCGGTCGGGGCGAGCCTCATCTTCCTCGGCACCCTCACCTCCCTCATCGGAACCTTCCTCTTCCCTTTCCTCTGGACCCGAATCGCCGGGGGGGTCGTACTCGCGGCGCTCCTCCTGATGGCAGGGGTCGCTTTCCGGAAAGTAGACTCCCCCATCTGGAGCACACTCTTGAGTCCTCTCACTTTCCCTCTTTTCAGTTGGATCATCATGCGATCAACATGGAAAACACTTCGCTCGGGAGGAATCACCTGGAGGGGAACCTTCTACCCCATAGACCAATTAAAAAAAGGCCAACGGGTAAAGATTTGAGGGGAAGGCGCGAAACCCTTTCTGGTAAAGCACCTCTCAAATGAATATCCTTTCGGCAATGAATCCTCCCCTCGAAACGCCATCCGGATTTCGACCGGTCCCCCGTACCGGAGTGATTTTTGTCATGACCGAAGCGGCCCGGTTCGGCTACGACCCGACCGATGAGCGTTGGGCCAATCTGGGGCAAGGGGCTCCCGAAGTGGGAGAGATTCCGGAGGCTCCGAAGCGGATTGAATCGATCTCTATGGAAGAGATCGACCATGAATATGCCCCGGTAGACGGCCTGCCCGAACTCCGGGAAGCGGTTGCCACAATGTACAACAAGCGGTACCGGAGGGGAAAAGCGAGCCAATATACGGGAGAAAATGTGGCGATCTGTGCCGGAGGACGACTCGCGCTCACAAGAGCGGTCTCCACACTCGGTCGAACCAATCTTGGACACTTTCTTCCGGACTATACGGCGTACGAAGAACTGCTCGATACTTTTGGAACGTTTGTTCCGATTCCGATTCTCCTGAATCCCGACAACGGGTATGCCTTCTCTCGAGAAGATCTGGAAAGAGAAATTTACGGAAGAGGCCTGTCCACCCTCCTTCTCTCGAATCCATGTAATCCAACCGGAAAACTGATCGAGGGAGAGGAGCTTTCCCAGTGGGTGGAAACCGGACGAAACACAGATTGCACGATGATCTTCGATGAGTTCTACAGCCACTACACCTATAACACAAAAAGCCTCACCACCTCGGCCGCGGAACATATTGAAGAGGTAGATAAAGATCCGGTCATTCTTCTTGATGGATTAACCAAGAACTGGCGTTATCCGGGCTGGCGGGTGTGCTGGACAGTCGCCCCCAGACCGATCATCGAATCGATTGCCTCGGCGGGTAGTTTTCTTGACGGAGGCTGCTCCCGCCCCATGCAGAGGGCGGCTTTGAATCTTGTAAACCAAACGCATGCGGATGCAGAAGCACGAGCCCTCCAGACACACTTCGGCGAAAAAAGATCTCGCATGATCAAAGGACTCCAGGAACTTGGGATTGAGGCCTCCCACCCTCCCGAAGGGGGATTCTATGTCTGGGGAAATCTCTCGAAATTGAGCCCCACCATCAATACCGGAATGGCCTTTTTCCAGGAGGCGCTAAAGCATAACGTGATCGTCGTTCCCGGTTCCTTCTTTGACATCAACCCAGGACAGCGACGGGCCGACCGGCCGAGCCGCTTTCGCCATCACGTCCGCTTTTCCTTCGGTCCCGAGATAAAAACGATCGAACGGGGACTCGAATCCCTCGGTCGGATGCTCCAGAAGTAGGCCTCCCCCCCATCCCCATTTACGTGCACCTCTTTTACGAGAGCACAACAAAGGAGAAGAGAATGAATCTCAAAGATTCCAAATGGACCGGATTCCTCGTCCTTCTCATCGCGGTCGCGATCCTCGTCAGCGTGAGTGGATGTGGAACACTCTTGAACGGCTCCGTTCCCGTAGAGCAGCGGGGAGAATTTGATGGAGTGGCCTTGATTCTCAACCTCCTCTTCTTTATTCCGGGGATCTTTATTGACATGCTCACCGGAGGTTTCTGGGAAAGAAAAATTCCACCGGCGCCGGAAAAGAAAACACCCTGAAACCGGATTCAAAAGAAAAGATTGGTGAGGGAGGAGGGGGTTGAACCCTCGGCCCACGGTTTAAAAGACCGTTGCTCTACCACTGAGCTACTCCCCCATCCGGCGGGAAAACACATCTTACCGATTCATTCGCCGAGGTCCACGGTTTGTTGACCTCTATTTCGGAGTAAAGTTATCCGGTTCCTCTGGAGGCAAACCAGTCAACCATCCCACCTGCGCGTCCGGAAAAGAATCGATATAAGGAATATAAGGTTTAATATCCAGGACAGGAGAGCCATCGAGAATATCGAGCCCACGCACATAGAGGGTGCTCTTCTCGATCCGAAGTAAATCCAGACAGGAGAGCCCGATCGGGGAGGGTCGGTGGGGCGCGCGAGTCGCAAAAAGACCCACTTTCTTCTCCGGCCCCCGAGGAGGACGAACCTGGGGAGAAAAACCGTCATTCAGGTGGAGCACATAGAGAACCCAAATTCGATCAAACCCTTCCAAGCCTTCGAGAGCGCTTTCAAAATTTTTCCCCGGGATGAGCTCAATGGACCCTTCCAGAGCCCCATCGCCTTTGACCTGAGCCTCGATCACGGGCTGACGGGGAGTTCCAAATCGTTCTTTATAAGGAGAGCGGACTCGTCCGATCGGATCAAATGTCACAGACTTCCGATACGAATCGAGATGCCCGCTTGTGTGATCCTGTTCGGGTCGACTCCGTTGCATGCCAATGGACCTTTAGCCTGACCCACCGAGATCGATATCCTCAATCTTCGTGTCTCGATCCACCGCACACTCCGAAGGGGGAAAAACCTCGTAAGAAAAGATGACTATATCGTGCGGCTTCCCGACAAGGTCGAGTCCATGTTGGGGAAGAGTCGCAATCGCAACAAAGTCGAGGGATTCGAATAGACGAATCGCACGGGCCTGCTCGGCCATCACTTCCGCATCCACCAAAGAGATACGAAGAGAAGAAGCGAGATCAATAAGTTCCGTCACCAAAGCGCGTCCGATTTTTAATTTTCGAACTTCGGGGTCACGAAGCACCCGAATATGAGCGACATGGCTTTTCCATCCCAATTCACGGTGAAGCGTCGCATTCCCAATAATCCGACCTTCCTGGATCGCCAGAAGGGGAATCACTCTGCGCAGGTTGATATTATCACACCAGTTCTTGATGGTCTGCGAATTGAGAACGTCGTCCTTTAGAAGCCTTCGATCTTCCAAAGGAACTCGCTGGAAAAATTCGAGGAGAAGATCTTCATCCTCCTGCACCATCAAACGAAACTCGACTTCCTCCCCTTTGAGGAGAAGTTTTTTTGGGTATCGTTGTTCCAAGAGCACCTTATCCATCCCGTAGACTCCCTTTACAAATGGGGCCGGTCATACCTCGCCTCTACCCGGGTGGTAATCCCTCCCCGGGCACTGAATTCACCGACAATACTCATCCAGACCGGGTCGCACGCCCCGGAGAGGTCGCGAAGAATCTTATTAACCGCATTCTCATAGAAGATTCCCAGATCCCGGTAAGCGGTCATGTACATCTTGAATGATTTCAATTCGATACATTTCTGATCCGGCTCGTATTCAATCGTAACCGTCCCAAAGTCAGGAAGCCCGGTTTTGGGACACAGGGCATTATACTCCGGATCGACCAACCGAATACGATAATTTGGAAACTGGTTGGGCCAGGTCTCCAGAGCGGGCAATTCGGCATCGATCCCCGATTGAGCTTCCTTTTCTCCATATCCAGACATGAAAGGGATTCCTTCGGTTAAACGTACTTGAATTCGATCACTTTGAATCGAAGAGTCCCACGGGGAGCGGCCACTTCCACAATATCCCCCACCTTCTTTCCGATATAGGCCAATCCCAGGGGAGAAGCGACCGATACGCAATCATACTCCTCTCGATTTTCCCCCTCCCCTACCAGTAGGATCTCTTCGGTAAAGTTGGCGTCCATATCCTCCGACTTGACCAGGGCCCCGATCGCAATCGTATCTGTCGGAACCTTGTCCGGACTGATCACTTCCGCGCGACTCAGGCGATCACTGCATTCGCCCAGAATCCGCTCCGTATTCCAGATTTCTTCCCGAGCGGCATCGTATTCGGCATTTTCAGAGAGGTCGCCTTTCTCGCGCGCTTCTCCCAAAGCCCGCTCCAGCCGTGGCATTTCCTCATTGATAAGAAATCGGACTTTTTCTTCCAGTTTTTTGTACCCCTCCGGGGTCATCGGTACGGTTTCCATCGACATGGGAATTCTCCATCCAAATCATGTTTCAAAGACCCGAAGATAATACTGAAGAGCGGGGAAAAGGAAAAGAGGTTCTCGCCAGAACCTAAAACTGATGAATTCGCTCCTGATCTTCCTGAGAAAGCCTTTCCAAGATTGTTTTCAGAATGACGGGGTCGGTCCGACTTCGCCACTTCCCGAGAAATTCGACCATCTCTCCGCGGTTGATATCGAGACACTCTTCAATCAGACGAATAACCGACCCCTGTACCGCCTCGTGAGATTCTCCCAGAAGAGATTCCAGGACGGAAAGCGCCGCTTCATGATCACTCATCTGCCTTGTACGGGGGAAAACCGCCATCACCGCCGCACGTCGCTCCAGAGGATCTTCCGCTTGTGCCCAGTGACAAAGAACCCGAACCCAGGAGCGGTCCTCCATCACAAGAGAACCAAAAATACGACTCGATACACCATCCCGCAACAGTTCCGACTCGGCCTCGGTCAACCACTCTCGAAACTGTTTCCAATGGGTGGCATCAAGGTACCGATCGATACTCGCAACGAGATGAATCGCGAGAAAGCGTTCTTCCTCTTTTCCACCCCCCCACAGTTTCTGGGCCAGGGTGAGAACCGCTTCCGGTGAGTCTTCCTGCTGCGTAGAACGAGAAATCTTCTTTGCATACCGGATCACCGTATCCTCGTTCTTCTTCGCTTTCAGATCCTTACGGATTTTCTCGATCTCCATTTTGCTCCCTTATCTTTTTCTCTTCCGAGTACGGTACGATCCAAGGCACCGGTCATAGTCTTCGGGGGTGTCCATATCCATCAAAACATATGGATCCTGAAAATCAACATGCCGAATCCGCTGTGGCCGAAGATTCATAACCGACCGGGCCGGCGCTTCGTCTCTCAAGGCAAGAATTTCCTCCGCTAGGAACCGTCGAAAAAGGACTGGATGGCCCCGTCGTAACCCGTACGAGGGAATAAAGATCTCCTTCGTGGGATCCCTTTCCCTTCGATAGGCCGCAACAAGAAAGTCAACATCCTCAATCGTAACGAGGGGCGTATCTACCGGGAAAAGAAGAAACGCTTCTGACGATGCAGGAAGGGACCTCAATCCGATCTTAAAACTAACCGTCTGCCCAGACTCCCGGTCCTCATTGACAACCACAATCACACCGGAAAGGTCGACCTTGGACTGGATCTCTTCCCGGGCCGCCCCGAGAACAACGATCGGCTGTCCTATTCCCCGCGAAGCGGAGAGCACCAACTCCAGACAAGCATACCCTTCAAAGTCACAGAGAGCCTTCGGGGTCCCCATCCGGGAGGAGTTTCCGGCCGCCAGGATAATCGGTGTAATCACAGATTCCACGGCTCCAGAATAAAGCCCTGAGAAAAGTACGTCGAGAAATTCCCCCTCTTCTGAGAAGAAAGAGATCTGGATTCTTTTCAGGGAAAGAGAAAAATATGAATACCCCTCATTTCTCTGTCCGGTAGGATAAACGGGTGAAACGCTTTCTCCCCCTTCTTTTTCTCGCCAGTTGTCATGCGGGAGAAGTTCGCCAGGAAAACCCACTTGAGAGAAAAAAGCTGAATCAACTTATCGGCTTCACCCATCAAGCTCGATCCATACAGCACTTTCGAGCATTTTATGAACTGGAAGATCGATCGACAAACAGGGGAATCCTGTTGGAGATCGCATACGATTCTTCTGGTTTTGCCAAAATGGGATACCCGGGTAAATTTGACATCTACCTGAAAAACGGGATCGCCACCGGTTTTCTGGACCGTTCTCCCGAGTCGTGGTACCAGATCGAATACCAGAAATCTTTTGAAGAAGTCCATTCGGAATACACCCCGGTTCTCCGCTCCCTTGCCAAATTGTGTCCGACCCTGCGCCCCGATCTTCCTGGAGAGATTCTTTTCGACGTAGGCCGATGGGAAAATTTATTAAATATCCAAAATCTACAGGCCTCGATCCGACTTTCTCTTTTCCCGGGAAGATTCGGATGGCTGATTGACCTGGAGGATCCGGCCTACAAACTGACGGAAGATACCATTTTCCGACGGGATGGAAATGGACGAAGTACGGCTTCCGTCGAGGTGGAACTGTTGGAAAATGGATTCCTGAAAAGAGTTCAAATCCTTCCCCCCACCCTTCTGGGAAAAGGAACCCATCCCGGAATCACGTTCACCCTGAAAAAACTCATCCTCACGCCCCCCCCTCAAGAAATATTTGAGGCCCCCGATAAAGGAAAAAGAACAGACCTTACCCGGTCCATCCAGGGACAGCTTCGCGGGAGGCTTGCGAACGAACTCGATAAAACTCTCTTTCGAGCCCTTCTCCAGAAATATAGACACCCCCTGTCCGAAAAGGAAGAGAACGAGGTTGCCGACATTTTCACCCTTCTCTATCACATTGACCTACAGGCAACTCATGACCTCCGGGGCATGATTGCGTTGATCAAAAAAGGGCTCGAAAAAATGGTGACCTTCGCTAAAAAGGAAGTTCAGGGGAACCCCCGGCGGGAGGAAATTCTTGAAAGATACCGGGCGGAGATGGACAACCAATTCGAAACCAACCGGAACCACATAGAAAAGTTCGAACGACGGGTAAAAAAGGAATATCGAGTACTTCTGAAGAAAATCCTACGTGACTTTTCCGTGCCAAAGGTGCTGGAACAGGATTTGGAAGCCCTCTCTATGAGAGGAGTAGAGCAGGCCATTGAGAAAGACCTGCGAATTCCGGTTAAAATGATCTATGAAGCAAAGGTGAAAATGCTCCCCCCCGTTAATCGGCAGGAGCATTAAGGACCAACCGCTTCTTTTCAGAAATATCCAGCATCCGCTGGATCGCGGCCCGACCCTTTTCAGCAATCTCTTCCGGAACCGTGATGTGGTGTTTCATATCTTCCAGAGACCAGAGAACCTTTTCGAGCGTATTCATTTTCATGTACTCGCAAAAGGCCTCTTCTGCGGCTGGAAAGAAGACTTTCTGGGGATTCTCCTGCCGGAGGCGATGAAGGATCCCCACCTCGGTTCCCACAATAAATTCTTTCGCCTCTGATTGCGCACAATGCCTGATGATCCCCTCGGTAGAAACAACCTTGTCTGCGATCTTCATACAGGAGGTGAGGCATCCACATTCGGGATGCATGACAAACTCCGCTTTCGGATGATCCGCCTGTAACTGTTCAATTCTCTCCGTTTTGATCTTCTTATGCGCGTGACAATATCCGGGCCATATATGCATTTTTCTTCCGGTCTGATCCCGAACAAAGGTGCCCAGATATTGATCCGGAGCGAACAGGATCTCCTGCTCTTCGGGAATCGCCCGAATAATGTCGAGGGCATTGGTGGAGGTACAGATGAAGTCGCTTTCGGCCTTCACATCCGCACTACAATTGATATAGGAAACAACAACCGCACCGGGATGTTCGGCCTTCCATTTCCGCAGACTCTCTCCACTGATCATGGACGCGAGAGAACAGCCCGCATCCAGATCTGGAATGAGAACCTTCTTGTCGGGATTCATGATCGCAGCCGTCTCGGCCATAAAGTGAACGCCCAGAAAGAGAATCACTTCCGCGTCCGTTGCCGCCGCCTGTTGGGTCAGGCCGAGAGAGTCCCCGACAAAGTCAGCCAGATCCTGCAATTCCCCACGCTGGTAGTTATGGGCAAGAATAACCGCCTTGCGCTCTCTTTTCAGTCGCTCGATCTCAGCAACAATCTCTTTCTGATCCACTTTCATTTGTACCGACTCCTCGCTTACTTAGTGTATTTTTTACACGAAGTAAGTATACCCTCATTCCTGATTTCAGGCGAGAGAAATATCATTTTCTTCCCGTCCCCGCCTTCACCAAATCGACAATCGACCGGACTTCCCCCCGCCTCCGAAGTGCCACGAGGCACTCCTGAAAGATCTTGACCGTTACTTCGCAATCCCCGATAGAACGGTGACGAGATCGGTTCGTGACCCCGAAATGGTGTGCCAGACTGTCCAGTTTATAGGTCGCCAGGCCGGGACGTACGCGACGGGCGAGCGAGATCGTATCGACAACCGGTTGTGCCAACCTGGCCATCCCGATCCCCGCATATTCACTGTTTAAGAACCCCATATCGAAATCGGCGTTCTGGGCAACAATGACCCCTCCGGCAAGGAAAGGACGGAATTTCGGCCCAACCTCTTCCCACTTGGGAGATCCTTTGACCATCTCGTCAGAAACATTATGAATCCGTTGCGCTTCTTCCGGAATAGATCTCTGAGGATTGACCAGAGATTCGAAGCGCCCCGTCTCCTTCCCCCCCTGAACCCGAATGGCACCGATTTCACAAACCCGGTCCCCTTCGGCAACCTTCAGGCCGGTCGTCTCTACATCGAGAATGATGAATGGCGTTAAATCCAAATCCATGATGGGGGCCTATATTAATCACAAGAGACGGGGTGTCAACCGCTTTCTGCCTCTTAAATGGGGCAACGAGAGAGCGCCACGAGAACCGTGTGCTCTCCTCGATAAAGCTTATCCCGGACAGGCTCCCCCACATGATCCAGAAATTGATCCCGTCCTGAAGAGCTTTTGATATGTTGGGCCAAATACCTCTTCGCAGCCGGCTCCCCTGCAGCAGAAAGACTGAAGGCCATCTGATGCCAGGCCCCTCCGGCCGCCAGGCGGGAACGAAACAAACTTTCCACCGCTCCACCAGAACTCCTGGGCAGAACATCGGTTTCGGCCAAAATAACACAGAGGTGATCCCCGGCACACCACGTTTCCACCTGAGGCCACCCGCCGAGTTCAACAAAGCCGGAGATATCCTGCGCCTTTTTCTTTAGCGCATCCATCACCTCATCGACCAATTTATGCCGGTTGGGCCGGGAAAGGCTGAGAATGGCGGTATGAAAAAGATGGTTTCTTTCCAATACCGCCTGAATGACTTCCGATGATCTTCCTGCCATGGGGGCCTATTGTACCTTGCCCCAATCAGGAAAACAGAAATTAATACACCCACGATGATTCGGGCGGCGGGAAAAAGAAGGTTCCCGCCCCGAAACTCATTGTCCGGGTATGGGAAGGCCAAGGGAAATGGGCCGAAATTGAGGGCTAGTACCCTTTTCGAAGCTGCCCCAGATTCTTCACGACAATCCTTTGCGTCTCTTTCGTCGTATTCTTCTGCTTCAGAATCTGCTCATAGATCGCCTTTGCCTTTTCGGTAAGGCCGAGTTGGTTCAGAGCGTGCGCTTTATTCGAAAGATAAAAAGAGGCGTTCGAAGGATCGAGTTCAATGGCGAAATCATAATTCTTAAGCGCGTCATCCGGCTTTCCCTGCTTCATCAGCATTCCGGCATAAGTACAGTGTGCGACCCCTAAATTACGCCGTGCCTTCTCTACGGATTCGGCCAGTGCTTTTAAGGCTTCTTTTCCCTTCCCATCCGCCTCTAACGCGGAAGAGAGTTGCAACCGAAGACTCACATTGAGAGGGTCACGGACGAGAGCCTCTTTCAGTTCCTTGATACGAACATCAGCGGAGGTTTTTGTTCTTCTCGTGGTTGCCATAATATCTCCTCAGATGGGGGTTCGGGAATTCCGCGACTATCTTGCCAAGAAGTGGTTACTGGAGGAAAGGATTTTGCTCTTTTTCCTCGCGAATCCTCGTATCGGGGCCGTGCCCGGGATGGACCAAAGTATCGGGATCTAGAGAAAATAGTTTTGAACGGATCGATTCCAGTTCCTGCTCGTAATTCCCCCCCCAGAGATCCGTTCGTCCTATCGAACGCTGGAAGAGGGTGTCCCCCGAGAAAACGAGGCCCTGATCGGCCACCCGAAAACAACAACTTCCCGGCGTATGTCCTGGGGTATGCAGAATTTCAAGCTCATGCTTCCCGAAGCGGATCACATCCGAATCCGTAAAGGTTTCGTCGATCGGGGCAGGTTCCCCCACATCCCAACCAAAAGCTCGCGCCTGCTCGGGAAGGTTTTCGTAAAGGGGGCGGTCCTGTTCATGAATCAAGACCTTTGCTCCGGTCGCATCCGCCACCTTTCGCGTTCCCGAAATATGATCAAGATGACAATGGGTATGTACGAGGTAACGAACTTTGAAATCTTTCGCGATTTCGATGATCTTGTCGGCGTCATCCCCCGGATCGATGATCACCGCTTCGCCCGAATCATCGGCAAGAATATGGCAATTACACTGGAACGACCCTACCGGAATACTCTCGTGCTTCATGATTCGACAGAATCCCACGATTCAATCCGGGAAGAGACCTTCATCGAACAGAACTTCGGTCCGCACATGGAGCAGAAATCCGCGCTCTTGAAATAATCCGCAGGAAGATCTTCGTCATGATATTTCTGGGCCAATTCCGGATCGAGAGAAAGTTCAAACTGTTTCTTCCAGTCAAAAGTAACGCGGGCATGGGAGATGGCGTCATCCCGATCCCGCGCCCCCTTTCGGCCCCGAGAGATATCCGCCGCATGAGCCGCTACCTTATAGGCAATGAC
>PVBE011094005.1_pt1 | contig 34616 bp, 14 predicted proteins | sample 1631181 | NCBI WGS metagenome assembly PVBE01 (sample SAMN08397723, study PRJNA350692) | Marine metagenome, whole genome shotgun sequencing project. | isolation source: water | place: Pacific Ocean | collected 2012-04
ACACTTGGTTGATAAGTTACAACCTTTGGAGGTGTTGAATCTAAGGTTAGAGTCCTTGGGTTACTCCTATGATCGCCCTTTGAAGTTAAAGGAGGATTATGATGAGAATCAAAAGAAATTATTGGAAAGGGCTTTATCTATGAAGAGGTCTACATCCTATCAAACTTTGGTTAGGGGTAATTTAGCGATGGATAAAGTCAAGGATTTAACCCCTAAAAAGTTACAAGAGAAAAAAAGGAGCCTGGTGGAGTCAAAATTTTCCAAGCTTTTGTCTAAGATTACAGGGCGTAAAAATAAAAAAGAATCTAAGCTGGAAACGCCTTCTGGTAGAAAACCTAATTGATCGGTTGTTTTAAAGAAGCTAATGGGTGGTCTGATTGGTAGTTAGGGGTTGTTTTAACGCTTTAATTCTAGGTTTCCATGATTCTAGCCAGCTGATCAGCATCAGGCTATTCCAGAGTCGATAGCCATGATGGTGTTTCTCTTGGATATGTTCTTGCCAAGTATTTTTTATGATAGGTTGGAAGTCTTCATAGATGTCGGTAAAATTTGAGTTTAATAGGTCTTCTGCCCAACTGCGAAGAGGGCCTCTGAGCCAGCTGTGTATAGGGATTCCGAAGCCCATTTTAGGTCGATCAATAAGTTTTTGTGGAACGTAATCAGACAAAATTGAACGAAGAATTTGTTTGCCTTTGAACCCTTGAATATGCAAGGAAGGGTCAATGGAAGCGGCGGCTTGGATAACTTCAAGGTCTAAAAGTGGAACTCTAACTTCAAGGCTATGGTGCATCGAGGCTCGATCAACCTTCGTCAAAATATCATTGGGTAAGTAATGATGGGCATCTAAGATTTGCATTTGAGTCAGGGGGTGTTGAATGTTTTTGATTGAGCGGTAATGGTCAGATTGAAGGAGATGAGGGAGGGTATTGTTTAAAGGGTCTGGCCATTGAGTTAAACTGCGATGAGCAAGGTCAAGCGGAGTGTGGGCAAGGAGAACTTTGGAGAGGGTGTTAAGTTTGCTGTGCCATTGGGTGATAGGAAGACGAGCTTTTAATAGGTTTTCAAGGGTATTAAATTGTTTGTTTTGTAGTAGTTTTGAGAGAATATAGCTCATGGCTTTTCGCATGGGCAAAGGGCATTTAAAGAGGTATTGGCCAATTTGGTAATTGAATAAATGTCGAGTGTAACCTGCAAAAAGTTCATCGCCACCATCGCCGGAGAGTGCTACGGTAACATGTTCTCTGGCAAATTGAGAGACTAATAAGGTCGGTAATTGTGAGGAATCTGCAAAGGGTTCGTCATAAATAGTACTGAGTTCGGAGACTTGGTTTAAAACATCTTCAGGTTTTAAGATGCACTCATGGTGTTGGGTGCCCAAGTGGTTTGCGATAGCTTTGGCGTAGGGTGCTTCATTAAATTGGGGGTCGGTGAAACCAATCGAGAAAGTGTGTAGTTTTCCATGGCATTGTTTTTGTAACAGAGCTGATACCAAGGAGCTATCAATCCCTCCGGAAAGAAATGCTCCGAGAGGAACATCGGCGATGGATTGATGTTGTAGGCTTTTTTCTAGGGCTTGGGAAACCTTTGCTTTAGCTTGAATGGGGTCATGGATTAAGTGGGTTTGAGGGTGAGAGTATCGGTCCGTGAGTGTATCATAAGCTTTCAAAGTGGTTGTAAAATCCCGAGCCATAGATAGGTAGTGACCGGGTGGGATTTTATGGGTGTTGTCGAAGATGGTATAGGGATGAGGTACGGCGCTGTATAAATGAAAGTAATTGAGAGCAGTTGAGTTGATTTTTTGGGAATGCAGCGGGTGGACTGCTAGGGCTTGCATTTCGGATCCGAATAGAATGGTTTGGCCTTTTTGGTACCATAATAAGGGTTTGATTCCGACGGTATCTCTTGCTAAGAATAATTGGCGAAGCTGTTGATCCCAAAGAGCAAAAGCAAACATTCCGTTGAGTTTTTTGAGTGTTTTTTCGAAGCCAAAGGCATCAAAGGCATGAAGTAAAACTTCACTGTCACTATGACCTAAAAACTTGTGTCCTAGGTTTTCGAGTTCTTTTTTCATGACTAGAAAATTATAAATTTCGCCATTGTAGGCAAGAACATACCTTCCGCTTGGGCTTAGCATGGGTTGGTGCCCAGCTAAAGAGGTGTCTTGAATGGCAAGGCGTTGATGACTTAGGCCACAGCCTGATTGGGGGTCATACCAAATACCTTGATCATCGGGTCCACGGTGCTTAAGAGAGTTAGCCATGGTAAGTAAGTGAGTTCGGGCCTCTTCACGGGGCAGTGAAGGCAGTGATATAAACCCTGCTAATCCACACATGATGTGATGTTATAATAGTTTTTATACCAGTCGGTAAAAGCTTTGAGCCCTTGATCGATATCGGTGGTTGGCTGGTAATTAAAATCTTTTTGACTGCTAGAGATGTCAGCTAATGTGGCAGGAACGTCTCCGGGTTGAATGGGTTCCATGTGGTAAATCGCTTGGGTGTTGAGATGTTTTTCCAGCGTTTGAATGAAGGTCATAAGTTCTACTGTTTTATCGTTACCGAGGTTGTAGATGCTATGGTTTTGTGGGTTATCTTTAAATAAACAGGCGATGGTGCCGGCAACAATATCATCAATGTAACTGAAATTCCGTTGCATCTTACCAAAATTAAACACTTTAATCGGGCGCTTATCTAAAATATTTTGGGTGAATAAATACGCAGCCATATCAGGTCGACCCCAGGGGCCATACACGGTAAAATAACGCAGCCCAGAAAGAGGGATATTAAAAAGATGGGCATAGCATTCGGCTTGTAATTCTGTGCTTTTTTTGGAAACAGCATAAAATGACATGGGGTGATCGGTTCGGTGTTCCGGGCTAAACGGAAGGGTTGTATTACGGCCATAAACAGAAGAGCTGCTTGCGTACACAAAATGTTTGATCTGCGGCTGAGTTCGGCTCCATTCCAACAAATTGAGTTGCCCTTGGATATTGGCATGGACATAGCTCGTAGGGTTTTCAATGGAGTAGCGAACGCCTGCTTGTGCAGCCAGATGAATGACGTATTCAATGGGTGTTTCTTGATTAAGTGTGCTGAGTAGTTCCGGGTATTGGCTGATATCAACTCGATGCATGCGAAAGTTGGGTTGTGAGTTAAGTTGCTTTGCTCGATCTTCTTTAATGTTGACATCGTAATAATCAGAGAAGTTATCCAAGCCAATGACTTCGTGCCCCATGTGAGTGAGCTTCATTGCTGTGTGGAACCCGATAAAACCTGCGCACCCAGTTACCAATACTGTAGCCATACTTATACTATCCGTTAACAGAAGTTAGATTATAGCATTGTTCTGATTAAATGCTATTGAAATTGTGCTGAAGCGGGTTGTTGATCGAGTTACTTATTAAGATAAATATTTTTTTAGGAGGCAGTTTTTGTTATGATGTTGGGTATCTGGTTTTTGAAAGGTTTGTAAGATGATTCCAAAGAAGATTGTTTTTCCTGTAGCGGGTTTAGGGACTCGATTTTATCCAGCAACATTGGTTACTCCTAAGGAGTTATTGCCAGTGAATGCTAAGCCTTTGATTCAATATGCTGTTGAAGAGGCCTTGATGGCAGGTGTCACGGATGTTATTTTTATTACTCACCCAAGAAAAAAGCTCATCGAGGATCATTTTAGAGCGCTTCAGTCTGGAAAGTATCATAAATTTTTGTCTGACCAGGTAGCAGATTTGCTGCCAAAGGTGCGTTTTCATTTTATTGATCAATCAGCTCCAAAGGGGCTGGGACATGCGGTTTATTTAGCTCAGGCTATGGTTCATGAAGAGCCATTTTTATTATCTTTATGCGATGAGTTTTTAGTGACGAGTGGGGATTCTTGCCTTGAAGGCATGCTGAATATGTATCGAGAATGTCGATCATCTGTTGTCGCGTTAACCCCTGTGAATAAGGAGGACGTGGTTCACTATGGTATTGCGAAGGAAGGGCCCCATGGACGAATCACGTCGATGGTTGAAAAGCCTTCAATGGAAGCAGCTCCTTCGAATATGGCCATGATCGGCAGGTATCTTTTATCGGCGAGGGTATTCAAACACCTACAATCAAGCTTAGGCCGGGATGAGGGGGAAGTTCAGCTTACAGGTGCTCTCAATGCTCTCATTGAAGAGGAAGTTGTTAGGGGTTATCGTTATGAGGGAGACAGGTTTGATTGCGGACAATCCAAGGGTTATTTAGCTGCCAATGTATTCATGGGGCAGAAGCATCTGCAGAAGGAGTTTTAAGTCATGCCTAAATTGGAGCCTACCTTACAAGTTAACCCCTATTTAACTCTCGACACATCTAGGGAGAGCCTGATTCAAGAATCATCTTATCTTGGGGTAAAGAGAGCTTTGGTTGAGAAGCTATCCACGGATAGAACAGCGCCTAATAGGTTTTATCAGCTAAGAGAGTTAGGTGATGATTGGATGGGTTGGGCGCAATGCTCAGATCAAATTACCGATGTGGTGCATATAGGTATTGGTGGGTCGGTCGTTGGGGCAAGGGCCTTAGCTTCTTTATTAGCAGAGAGGGCTAAGCCAACCATCAAGCTGCATTTTGTGTCGGGTTTAGATGCTAGGGAGCTTCATGATGTTTTAGAACCTTTGGATGCTAAGACAACCTTGACGTATGTGGTTTCTAAATCCATGACTTCTTTAGAGCCGTTGGCTAATTTTTCCCTAGCGTTGCAGTTTTACAATAATGATTTTTCAAAGATAAGGGCGGTCACAGCCTACCCGGATAGAGCTCTGGAATTAGGTTTTTTATCCGCTAACATACAATCATTTCCTACCTGGGTTTCTGGAAGGTTTTCAGTATGGGGGGCTTGTTCGGCTTCTTTAGTGACGGTTTTCGGGGCGCAACCTTTTAAGAAGTTTTTGCAAGGAGCCAGATATTTTGATCAAGATTGGTTAGCAAGAGGGAATAGTTTTGATGCTTCCTGCCGACTTGCCTTGATGGATGCTTTGAAGAACTCTTCGGGGTGTTTACTTAAACTCATTGGAGTTTATGGTTATAGGCTACGTCATTTACCGGACTATTTTATGCAGCTGCATATGGAAAGTTTAGGAAAGTGTTATCAGTCTTCAGGAGCTCCCTTACATCAACCCATGGCAAGTTGGTTGTTATCCATGGTTGGGACAGAGTTGCAGCATTCAGTTTCACAAATGGTGATGCAAGGCGGGCAAGAGATTTCAGTGGATTGGGTTGTGGCTGATAGCCAGCCAGAGCTTAAATCCAGTGCCATAGCGCAATCAGAAGTTTTATACCAAGGGTATGATCATGCGGATTCTAAACAATGCATTGAAGGGGGGAGAGGGAGCACACTGATTATGCTTCGTCAGCTTTCTCCAGAGTGCATGGGAGCCTTAATGGCGCTTTATGAATATAAGGTTTATGTTATAGGGGAGTACGCGGGGGTGAATGTTTTTGATCAATGGGGTGTTGAGCGAGCGAAAAGTGTATTGGCTTCTATGGACAGCATTGCGGTACCTAAAAATTAAACACCGTCGCTAAGTTATTTTTTCTGTTGGTTGTTGTCTTTGGATTCTTGAAGAAATTTATATAGCAAAGATAAGCCACTACTTTTGGATTCAGGGCATATAAGTTGTTCAAGTTCAAGAGAGTGAGGGTTTTTATGTTTGTATCTTTTTAATGGGTTTAGTTTGTGAATGGAGGGAGTTTTTTTATGAAATTGCTCGACTAAACTTGATGGGCTTGGAATCGTTTGATCACCTTCAGGGTGGCTTATAATAATTAAATTTTCTTGTAATAAATCCTTGGCTATGTGGGTGATGCTCATGTTCATTTTAAAGCGCTTTAGTACAAAATAGCAGGTTTTTTTTATCATTAGTTGAGTGAATTGAATGCCATAAGGAGTATACACAAGAATTCCATAGGAAACTAATCCTAACGGCAGAATGAATAAGGGGCTAATAACAATACTAGACAGGAGTGTTGTGATGGCTAGTGCAATGCCTAAAATCAAATGATAGGGAGCCCATTGCGAAGCCACGCTAGAGGTAGAATCAAAGGATGCATGAATAAAAACCTTAGGTTTTATTTTATCAATATTTATGAGGTCTTTAGCAATCAATAATGCAATGGCACCCCCTAAAGAGTAGCCATATAAAAATATTCTAGGGGTATTGTTATATTTGATTTGATAGTCGTTAATGTGTTGACGAATAGCCCTTATGTGCAGGTTTTTAATTTGTAGTTCATTGATAAATTGGCCGGGAGTTCCAGCAACACCAGGGTTAAAATAGCTGATAACTTCGACGTTATTGTCATTGCTGATGGTTTTTATTAATTTTCGATAATGAAAAGGTGTTTCAGTATTGCCTGGGAAAACGAATACGATTGAATCTGATACAGTGTTTTGTTGAGGGTAATGTCCAATCCCAATCAAGCCTTGTAGGGATTTTGGGTTATGAATTAATTGATGTCTTTGTGAGTCATAGCTAGAAAAACGAGGGTCTTTGAGTGTTTTTTTTAGCCAGTGATGAATTCTATTTGAAAATAGAAACCCTTTCGGATGAATTAAACTTAATATCCAGTATTTTAGTTTACTGGTCATGATAGTTTTAATGTCTGATAGTACATTATTCATGGTGGTCCCTCTCTTAGATTAAGTATAGTAAATAATGATTATATTGCTGGTTTTTTTATGATTAATTATTGGATGATGGATATCCATTGATGGGCAATGAGAGGGGTGTTTAGGTGTTGAGTGGCTTTGGGTGTAGATTTTTTTAAAGTTTCACGTAATTTGGAATGATTCATGAGTTCTTGTAATTGTGTGCTCATGCTTGCAATGTCGTCAGGTAGGCATAGTTTCAGATAAGGGGTGAGGTATTCAGGAAATCCTGGGTAGTGAGTGCTTAGAATAGAGCATCCAGAGGATAGGGCTTCTAATAAAATATTGGGAAAACCTTCAATGAGTGAAGGCAATACAAAAATATCCGTGGTGTTAAGAACTTCGGGAATTTTTTTTGTGGAGCCTAGAAAATGAATTTGTTGGCTGTAAGGTGATTGTTGGGCTATTTTTTGTAATGAGGGGCGTAAGGGGCCATCTCCGTATAGATTAAGGTTCCAGTCAGGGTGTTGTTTTGCGATAGAGATAAAAGCATGAATTAATAAATCATGACCTTTTTCAAAGGTCATTCTACCAATGCATGTGATGGTTTGATTGGAGGGGGTAGGTGTTGCAGAGTATAAAGAAAGATCAATGGGGTTTTCAATAACATTGCATGTGAGCTGGGTGTTTTTTTCAAACCAATCAGCAATGTGTTTAGTTTGGACAACAACATGATCTGCGCGTGAATAAAATCGTTTGCGCAATACTTTATTCGCGACAAGGCTAAGGTCGGTGCGTAGCCATTTTGAATAGCGCCCCAGGGTATGGTCCAGTAAAGGATTACGAAAGTAGCCAGGATGGGTTCTTTCCGACAGAACCAGTTTATGTTTAAGTGGTAGGCTGGCAAGTGATGCAATGATGTTGGATTCAATCATGAAGCTGATTAACACATCGGGTTGTAGCTCTTTTAGGGTTTGATGAAGTTTTTTAACTCTTTTTCCTAGTCTATAAAGGCGTTGAACAATGGATAAAGATTCGTTGGGAGTATGGTTTAATGAATGTAAATGAATGGAGGGGTTAAGTGGGAAATGAGGCTTAGGTTCGCTGGATAAGGTAATCAGATGCACGTCATGTTGTTTGGCCCATTCATTGCACAGTAACGAAGCAACGCGTTCGGCTCCACCAGGGTTAAGGGTTGATATGAAGAAGCATAGTTTCATGAGTGTATGCTCAAGGTGGGGGCGTTGGGTTCTGTTGAGGTGGTTTTGTGTGGTTGCGTTGTTGAGGTGGGTAAGCTTTTCCAGTAGGTTTTTCGATTATCTTGGGCTGTTGCAATCATTCTGGTTAGCGGGGCAGGGCTAGCTGGGTTAAGTTGTTTTTTTACCAGATTGATTAAAATCTTATTCATAACAAGAGCAGGTTGGTGGGTGAGCATGGCGATATCGTGGCCTGAAGCTAAAGAGCGTTCAATGCGGTGAGCAAGGGTTTCTATGGAGGGCTGATTTGAGACGGTGGGGTCAAATTCAGATAAGGTTCCCATGTTGAGGCAATCGGTAATGATTAGGCTATCAGGCAATGATTTTTTTAACGTACCTATGATGTCTTTTCGATAACAGGCCGGCAGGTCGGTTTTTTCTTGATTAAACTCGGGGTAGCAAACATGGTTTGTCATGATCATAGGTGAATGGATGCCAAGGTAAGGTTCGGCTTCTTTAAGAATATCTTCAGCAGACCTTCTGTCAATGACATGACCTCTTTTATGAGTGTCTTTTTCGGTTCTTCCGTGACCGGGCCAGTGCTTAGTACATCCGATAAGGCCGTTGGCAGCAAAGGTTTCGAGGATTTTATGAGCACAGATTTCAAGGGTATCAATGTTTGAGCTAAACGCCCGTTCCAGCTGAGAAATAATGGGGCAAATTTCATCCTCAATGTCAACGCAGGGTGCAAAATTGATGTCGGCAATATTTCTTAAATTCTGAACGCAATCTAGAGCATAGGTTTCTAGTTCTTTTAGGCCTTCATGCTTGTTTTTTTCATACTTGATTCCAAGTTCTTTAGCTGAAGGTAGGCGGGCGAGTGTTTCAATATGTTCTGTTCGTTGGACGTAGCCCCCTTCTTCGTCAATGGCGATAAGAAGGTTTGGGTTAATGCTGAGCACTGAGTTAACAAAGCTTATCAGTTGTTGATGAATTTTATTTGAATCAAATTGTTGTTGGCATTTATCTAGAGCTACTTGTAGGGTATTGATGGAACGTTGGTTATTGGCTAGGAAACTAATATTTTCAAGGGTAAGGGTTCGCAGTAATGCTGGAGTGAGTCTTTTATAGCCTAAGTTATTAAGTAGAGTTGTTTGAAATGAAAGATGCTCTTGAGGTGTGACACGAAGGTCATGAGAAAGGGTTTCTATCGGGTCAGGGTAAATATTTTCTCTAAAAATTACAACGCCTGCAACCCACTCTTTGCCAAGTTCACTGGATATTAGGTCTGATTCCTCTTCTGATAATGAGGTGCTTTCAAAAGAGATAAAGATACGAGCCATTATAATCTCACAAAGCAACAATTTTACCACACATAAAATGGAGAGTAAACTGAGCATAAGTATGTTAAATGAGGTCGGGTTTGAATGAATTATTTGGTTGATGGAAAGCTTTTTAATCATTAACGGTGGATATCACTGAAGAAAATTCATATGGGTAGGGGGTGTGAATAATAAAAATCTTGCAATAATTTATGTTTTTTTGTATTATTAATCAATATTATTGTTAATTAAAAATAGAGATACTAAATGTTTTTTAAGTTGATTTTTCATGTTCAAGCAAAGAACTTACCTGATAGTTATATTGAATGTAGCGTCAATTATCATGGTTTTCCCGAAAAATTTATTAGAGGCCTACAGTTAAGTTATATATACTTAGACAGAATGAAGCAGTCTTTAGGAGATAAAGATCTTTTAACTGTGATGACATCACTCAAGCACTTTTATGCATTGAGTGCTTTTAAGGAGATTTCTCCGGCCCTAGAATTGTCAAGGAAGTATGTCATATTTAAAGCAATGCAACAGGCTGCTAAGAAAGGCAATGTGCATTTTTTTCGGCAATGGGTTATGGGGAATAATTTATTTAACGACCTAAACAAATCAACTATGCCAGTTATGCTAAAGCTCTTGAAGATGGTTGAAAAGACTGATATCAAAGGGTTTGTGAGTGAGATTTCTACTCAAGGTATCTCGGGTTTATCAAGTGTTCGTTTTTTATTGGAGTCTTTGATCTGTGTGCAAAAGAAACAAGATAGCTTGCAAAGCTTTTCAGATTTATTCGTTAAACATTGGGATAAGGTGGTAGGTAATGATCGGGTCAACAGTAATAATTTGGGTGCACTTATTAGACTACTACAAAATAACCCAGAGGAGTGGATGAATGAGGCCGCTCAATTTCATGAGATATATGAATCTTTTGAGCAATATGAGTCAGGGCATCTTAAAACTATTTTCTACCAAATTTTAAGTTTAAAAGAAGAGCTTTTCGCAGCCCTTAAGTTCCCCATGATTCATCCAATACATATCGATGAATTTATTAAAGAATGTCAAGAATCTCGTCAATTTTTCAAGGGGCGAAAGGATGATAGTGACCGTTTGAAGCATAAGCAGGAATTAATCGATGTTTTTTTACCGTTACAGAAAATTATTTTGTCTTGTAAGTTCTTGCTTTCAAAAAATTCTTCTGATGAGGTTGTCGGGGAATATTTTGTCACTAAGTACATTCAGGAGTATTTTACTTCAGCTGTGAGTAATCATGAAATTCCTGATAATATCCATCTATCCAATATCAATGAAAGAGGTTGGTGGTTTCTTAGTTTACGTAATAATACGATTCTTAATCAGTGTTTACAAACCAATGCCTCTTCACTTAAAGGATGGAGTTTGGAAGAGCTGAGTAGTGATAAGTTAGACTTTATCTTACATCCGAGTGTCGAAATATTTTTGGAAGGGCCGGATTCAATACTACATTTTTCCAAATTGAATAAGTTCATGGCTAAGGCTATTGCTCCCAAAGATAAAGAGATTCTCAGGCAAGATCAACTCAGGGAGATGATTCGAGAGAGTAAGCAAAATCTTGGTGCTGAAAAATTGATGCCTATTGTCCATGCCTTTATGGAAGATGAAGCTTTATCTCTTTCTAAAATGATTGTTCGTATTCAGTACTTGAATCAATTTTTTGGGACATCTATTTTTGATGTGTTTTATAGTGCTGTTATGCATCAGAAAAACAAGCTGATTGATGACAGCTTAGAAAAATGGCAGGCCATGGCTGATCATGAAAGATTTAAGCCTAAAGACCTACAACAAGTGATTCAAGACTTTACACAGCAAGAAGAAGTGCTACAGCCGTTAAATAAAGATATTTTGTCAGGCATTGCTAAGATTTATGTTGCTATAGAAAATTATGCTGCCGAAGAATCCTTGGCAGACAAGCCTCAAGATAGTATTAAGCATATTATAGTGGATGTCATTAAAAAACATGATCAAATTAATGGGTTGTCGGAAGATAATATTCGAGATTTTACAGAGAGCCAGAGTGTGATTATGGTTGCTTGTTTGCGTGAGCTTTATAAAAGGTTTTTTGGGATATTTCCTTACAACCTACAGATACTTAATTGTTTAGCTATTTTGAGTAAGCAAAGAACGTTTGCTCAGATCAAAACGGGCGAAGGAAAATCAACCATATTAACTATGATGGCAGCATTTTTGGCTCTAAAGGGCCACCAAATTGATATCATTACGTCTTCAAAAGAGTTAGCGTTAAGAGATGGAAAAAAGTTCCATAAGTTTTACGGTTTTCTGGGGTTGAAGTGTGGTCATGTTGAGAACGAAGGTTTTTTTTCGAGATCACAAAACAATTATATGATGACAAATATGGATATTGTTTATGGTCGTTTGAGCTCGTTTGAGTTTATCACTCTTTATGGGATGATTAAAACAGGCCCTGATAGAGTTACTGGGCTAGAGAGGAGGTACGATGTTCTGTTTGCTGATGAAATGGATTATCTTTTTATAGAGGCCATTGATTGGGCTTCGCGCATAGCTATGTCAGCAGGGATTTCTAATGAATATTTTAAGTTGGCTTGGGAATTTGTTGAGACTAAACAGGATACTTCCCTATCTTCGTTTAGGCGTTTTTTATCTCAAAACCTCGAATCTGAAGAGGGTTTTATTTCAAGTGAAGAATTAAGGCGGTGGTTGAGATCTGCTCATAGAGCCCAAAGTCTTGAGGAAAATGAAGACTATGTTATCCATAAAAATGAAGATGGTGATAAGGTCATTGTGATTGTCGATAAAAATCATACTGGAGCTCTACAGCATTCCATGCAATGGAGTGATGGTTTGCATCAAATTGTTGCCATCAAACACAATGTTTTGATACCTAAGTATGATGTTGAGCCTGCATCGGTTGTTCATGCAACCTTTGTTAATAAATACAATAAGTTGTACGGGGTCACTGGAACAATGGGGCCATTGTATGTCAGAGAAGAGTTGAAGAAAGTTTATGATGTGAGTCATATTTTTGATGCTCCAAGGTACCGAGAAAGCAGGAAGAAAGTCGATAAGCATTGGTTGCTTCCTAATAAAGAAAAACAAATGACTGCATTAGCTCGTTGTGTGCAAGAGCAAGCTATGACAAATCGTCCGATGCTCATTATATGTGAGCATATCAAGGAATCGAATACAGTGAAAGACACCCTTCATGAGGCTTTGGAAGGGTTATCTCTGAGAATACAGCTTTATAATGGAGTTCAAGAAGAAGATCCAGACGTTTTACTAGCATTGGCTGGTGCAACAAAAACAATCACTATTGCGACGAATACCGCATCCAGGGGGGCAGATATAAAAACAACGCCTCAATCTGAAGAATGTGGTGGATTGTATGTTATTGTGTTATTCCCCACCATCAATCTTCGAGTTGAGGAGCAATGTTTTGGACGAACAGGTAGGAATGGTAAGAAAGGGGAGTTTTGTTATATTTTAGATGCACCGAGGGTTGCAGAAAAATGTGGTCGCTATGAGGATTTGACGATTGATTCTTGGTTGGAGTATCGGGAAAGGCGGTCACGACAAAACTCGAGAAAAAGAATGATTAAAATTGAAAATCAAGATGAAATCTTTTCTTGTCAGGAGTTTATTTCATCTTTACCCAAAGAAGACTACGAAAATATTCAGAGAGATTGGATTATTGAATATGATAGGATTGATAAAGAATCTCACACTTCTTGGTGGGAGGATAAAGATGTTCTCAGAGAGTTTTTGTATTTAAAAGTACAGAATGTTTGGAATAGGTTGATCGATACCGATAGTGATGCTGATTTTAAATATATTTCACCCTTGCATCATGCCATTAAAATAAAACATAGCATAGCTGTGAGGTCTTTGCTTCTTTTACCTTATACGATCGAGTATTTTTACTTGCCAGTGAATTCTAAAGGGCAATCGCTAGAGCAGGATTATGCTAATGAATCGCAGGAAATACAGCAGTTACTGGGTGATTATTTGAAAGAGCACGCAGAGGATGCTTCATTTTCTAAGGTTATGCGGAAGGCCATTTCATTAACAGTGTTTCATCAGGATGGAGTTAAGAATAAAGAGATTCAAGCCATCAGATATGATGAGCTTTTGAGGTGTTTTACATTAATGACTAAGCCTTCATTTAGGGTTTTATTTGAAGAAGCTTGGAGTACGGTTGGTCAAGAGGGGTTGATTGAGGTTTTAAAAATAGCACTACTCAATCAGAAGCTTAAGATGGAAGATATGATAGTTTTGCTGAGGATTGCGACGAAGTTATGGAGTAATCAATCGGGTATTGAAATTGAAAAATTTAAGAAAATGGTCGGTAGTGATGACTGTCAGACAATCATCAGGCACTCTAGTTTTTTAGCAGATATGAAAATTTTAAGGGCAAGAGAGGAGTCATCTAATATTGTAATTTCCTCAGAGCTTAAGGAGTTTGAAGATCTTGCTGGAGAAGTCATAAAATACCGTGAGCAAATGCAGAATGTTGCTGATGATCAGTTGATTTCAAAAGCACACTCAGCAGGGAGCATTGTACCATCCTTGGCTATTATTACCGAAGTTTTCTGGCGAGAGTATCAGGTGAATTTATCAGTGGCAGATGTAACAGCTGCTATTCATTTATTTCATCAAACTCATGCGGTGGCTAGGTTACCTTCGAACATCAGTAAACAAATGATGCAACCCGTATTGATGGCATTGTTAGCTCTCAATCAACAGAAGATATTTTTGATCGTTGCCAGAGAGGATATTGCCAAGGGTTATGAGAAGCAATGGCAGCAATTTTTTAGAAGACTAGGGTTGAGTTCACAATATACGGGGATTCTTAGTACGGAGGATGTTTATCTGTCTAATGATATTCTTTATGGGGTCACTGGGGTGTTTGAGGAGGAGTATCTAAACTCTTTGATAGGGTTGAGGCCTAATGTTCCAAGCCTATCATTGAAGGGCTCAGTTGTCTTGGTTGATGATTATACTACCTTATTAAACCCAATGTGTCAGGAAAATCGTCTTCTTGAAGACCTTTCTGCCTCTAGGTATCAAACATGTTCTATCATCTGGAGTCTTTATCAAAAATTCATCAAAAAACATTTAGATGAAACAGGTAAATTTATCAGTAGTTTTTACGCTAAGTCGCCTGCTAGGATTGAGTCTGAGTTTCGGCGTATTTATGCTGAGGTTTATTATCAAATAGGTTTGATCAGTTTTGATCAGTTTATTCAATGGTTGGTGGCTGCTGTTCACGCTGATCAATATCAATTGGAGGAAGATTTTACGATAAGTGAGGATGATTGCACGAATAAAAGAATTGTGTTACAGAAAGAGAAAAAAACTTTCAACCCTGAGTGGGCTCATGGCTTGGTGGCTGATTTGATGCCTAAAATTAAGGCCATGCTAGAAATTAAGAATAATGTTGATTGTTTGTCACTTGCTTCGATAACTCAACGGGTTTTTTATCAAAAATTTTCTAGACTTTACAGTTTTGCAGCAACGTATGTAGCCCCTGCAATTTCGGAAGTTTTGTGTACTGATTATGGGGTAAACCTGGTTGATTTAGGGCCTGAGAATAGCCTGGATGAAAAAGCTGTTAAACTGTTTAGTCGTTACGATGATCAAATTGATAAGATTTATAATGATATTCTTAACGAGAGTGCCCCTGTTATTATCTTTTGTAGAGATATTCGAGAGGCTAGATTATTGGGTATTGAGTTAAGGTCGTTGGACTATGAGATTAATGTGATTAAAGATTTAAAGGAGTCTAATCATTTGTTTGCTTTAGCTCAATCTAATAACACCATTGCCATTTGGGCAGGCAGCATGGATCAAGTTGATATTAATCCGCTGTTAACCATGGGAGGGTTTAATCAATACTGTATGTTTTTAGTTTACTCTGCTGCTACCTATGTAGCGCAATTCCATAATCATCAGCTATTGGACCAAATAGGTGAATGCTATTTTTATGACCAGCGACAAAATATTACGGATATTCTGAGTGAAGTGCCAGAAGGGTTATCGGATGGTGATTTAGTGAGTCAATATGATCAAAGATTAATAGGTCATTTTAAAGCATCCTTTAAAGTAGATATACAGGTTGATCATGTGGGTCTCATTTTGAATTTTTACTGTCAGCTTCCAAAGGGTTTGAAGGCGCGATGCATTAATTCTTGGAAAGAGTTTTACAGCAGTATGAGGAGTTTTTGTAAGCAAATAAAAGAGGATGATTGGGGTCAGGCTAGCAGTGAAATTAACACCCAATTTGAAAGTTTTGTCGAAACATTTGTCATTCCGAGTGTATCCAGTTGGAAGGTAGATGAGCAAACTCATTTTATGGAAAATTATCAGAGCTTTTTGTCTCATCTAAAGGCACACAATGTTGAGGTTGGTGATTTTCAGAAACAGAACTCAGTTGATGTGATGGGCGCGGGGCGGGTTTAGTGTGTTATAGATGGGTTTTGTATCTTGTTTATGGCGAAGCTATTGTTAATGGCTTGTTAAGGATGGTTTAAGACTTTCTTAAGTTTTAAAAATAAGCTTTTTAAAGGAGTCTAATTGTTTTGTCTTAAAGGAGTCTTAAGACATGAGTAAAATGCTCATATAGTTTAGTTTTGCTGTTACGATGATGTTTTAGTTGCCATTGAATCTTAATAACTTGTTAAGGGTGGATTAAGGTTTTCTTAAGGTTTGGAGATGAGGGTTTTTGAAGTAGTCTAATTGTTTTTTCTTAAAGCAACCTTAAGCTTGCATGTCATTTTCTTTTCATGAATTTTACAATGGATCAAGGATGACAACCCCAGACGATTAAACCAGCCCCCTTCAAACAAGGGCCTTTGCATGGATCAGATCTATTTAAATTTAAGCAAAACTGTGAAGATATACAATGAATACTTTCATAGATAACAAGAGATTATCCATGAAGTATCCTACCCTAACCGAACTTATTAAACGAACAACCGAGTCTATAAAACACTACGGGAGAGGGTTTAAGGTTAAGATTTGAGATGATTTTAATGAGGGAGTGATGGGTGTGTTAAGTTTGTGTTGATTTATGATAATAAAGGTTGAAAAAATCTTTTAATAGTAGTAGTTTAAGTCCTCTATTGTCTATAGTAAATGAAAAGGATCAAAAATGATTACCGCACTACGTAACATTGCCATTATTGCCCATGTTGATCATGGTAAAACCACATTGGTGGATAAATTGCTTCAACAGTCAGGGGTGCTTGGTCGGCACGATCAAGGTGAACGGTTGATGGACCAAAATGACCTAGAGAAGGAACGTGGTATTACCATTTTATCAAAAGTCACGGCGATTAATTGGAACGATTGCAGAATTAATATTGTTGACACACCGGGTCATGCTGATTTTGGGGGTGAAGTAGAGCGTATATTATCCATGGTGGATTCTGTTTTACTATTGGTTGATGCTGTTGAGGGGCCGATGCCACAAACACGTTTTGTTACGCAAAAGGCATTTTCACAGGGGTTAAAGCCCATCGTTGTGGTGAATAAAGTTGACCGTCAGGGAGCTAGGCCTGATTGGGTTGTTGATCAAATTTTTGATTTATTTGTTAGTTTAGATGCTTCGGATGAGCAATTAGACTTTCCGGTTATATATGCTTCAGCTTTAAAAGGGTTTGCAACGTTAGATTTAGATCAACTCTCTGATGATATGTCGCCATTAATGGAGCTTATTTTACAACAAGTAGCCGCTCCTCAAGTTGACCTTGAGGGTCCTTTTCAGATGCAAGTATCTTCGTTGGATTATTCCAGTTATACCGGAGCTATTGCGATAGGTCGAGTCAACAGGGGGCAGTTAGCTCCTAATTCACCAGTGAGTATCGTGAATCGCGAAGGCGCTGTGAGGAGAGGCAAAGTATTAACGGTGTTTAATCATGAAGGTTTGAAGAGGGTTGAGGCTGAAACTGCAATTGCAGGGGATATTGTGTGTTTGACCGGTATTGAAGAGCCTAAGATCTCGGATACTATTTGTGCTTTAGGGGAGCCTTGTGGGTTGCCTTCACTGACGGTAGATGAGCCAACGATTAGTATTCATATGGGGGTGAATCAGTCACCATTTGCTGGACAGGATGGCAAGTTTTTAACGGCTAGGCATGTGCGGGAAAGATTGTTAAGGGAGTGTATTCATAACGTTGCCCTAAGGGTTGAAGATACGGCAAGTCCGGAGCAGTTTAAGGTATCAGGGCGAGGTGAGTTGCATTTGACGATTTTGATTGAGCAAATGAGGCGTGAAGGTTATGAAATGGCAGTTGCCAGGCCTGAGGTCATCTTGAAGGAAGTGGATGGAGTTTTATGTGAGCCTTATGAGCTTTTGGTGGTGGATGTTGCCACTAGGCATCAAGGGGCGATTATGGAGTGTTTGGGTGCTAGGAAAGCTGAATTAAAAGATATGGTGATGGGGCAAGAGAGGGTCAACTTATCTTTTATCTTACCCACTCGAGCGTTGATGGGTTTTCAGTCTGAGTTATTAACGTTAACTTCAGGCACGGGATTGTTAAGCAGGATTTTTAATCATTATGGGCCTTGTATACGGGGCGATTTAGCTTCGAGGAAACAGGGTGTTCTTATTGCTAATGCCACTGGTCCTGCAACAGGTTATGCTTTATTTCAGCTGCAAGCCAGAGGTAAGTTGATGATAGGTCCTCAGGCTGATGTCTATGAGGGGATGATTGTTGGGATTCATTCAAGAGATAATGACTTGGTGGTCAATGTACAAAGGAAAAAGCAGTTGACCAATGTTCGTGCGTCAGGAACCGATGAAAACATTGTGTTAACACCCCCTGTGCCGATTACATTGGAATCTGCCTTGGAGTTTATTAACAGTGATGAGCTTGTTGAGGTGACACCGAAGAACATTCGTTTAAGGAAAAAGTGGTTAAAAGATTATGAGCGAAAACGTCAATCAAGAGAGTAGGTTATAAATAGCTACTAAATTGATGTGAACTCTTTTAGAATGACGGTTCTTATGAAAGGATTGTTATGCCATGGACATGAAAAAGTGTATTGCTTATGGGCTCTATGATTGGGCAAATTCAATTTGGCCGACAGTCGTAAATGCGTTTGTTATATCAGCTTATTTTGCTAAAAGTGTTGCCAGTACTCCAGAGCAAGGAGCCATTCTTTGGGGGCATATGTCAGCGATTGTTGGTTTAATCTTAGCTTTTTTCTCGCCCCTGATGGGAGCAATTATTGACCAAAATCACAATGAAAAGAAAATGGTGATGGTGTTGACTGCTTTATGCATGGCCGCTTCACTGGGTTTGTGGTGGGCTTATCCTGAGGTTCAATATACTTTCCTTGTGTTGATCGTGGTAGGGTTGGGTTCTGTTTTTAGCGAACTAGCTTTTGTCCCGTATAACTCGTTATTAGGTCGTCTGTTTCCAAGGGAAAATTGGGGTAAGGTTTCTGCTTGGGGCTTCTCGTTAGGTTACTTTGGAGGAATTGTTGCTTTAGTTCTTTGTTTGTTTGGGTTGGTTTTGAACCCGGAGTGGCTAGGGTTGGATAGTGGTAGTGCTGAACAGATTCGAGTGCTAGGTCCTATTATGGCTGTGTGGATGGGAGTTTTTTCAATCCCTTTGTTTTTGGTTAAGGCACCGGTGACTAATCATTACCCTTTGGTGACTTGTTTTCGTCGAGGTCTTATTGCACTGAAGAAAACGTTTGCTCAAGTTAAGCAACATCGAAAGATTGTGTCGTTCTTACTTGCCCATATGTTTTATATGGATGGGTTAACCACGGTTTTTGCTTTTGCTGGGATCTATGCTGCGAATGTTTTTGGAATGAGTTTAAAAGAAGTGATGATGTTTGGTATTGCCAGTCAGTTTTTTGCGGGGTTAGGCGCTTGGGTTTTTGGGTGGGTAGATTATTACTTAGGGTCAGATAGATCATTGATGTTGGCATTGGTATTATTTATTATGATGGCCATTCCGGTTATTGTTGCTGAACAAGTGATATACTTTTACATTTTTGGCTTAATGTGTTCGATGTTAATAGGGCCTATCCAGTCTTCAAGTCGAACATTAATAACTCAGTGGGTTCCGAAGGAGCAGCGAACTGAGATGTTTGGGTTTTTCATGTTATCAGGAAAGGTGACCTCATTTTTAGGCCCATTTTTGATGGCATTGGTTATTAGTTATTTTCATTCACAGCGCTTAGGAATGCTATCGTCCTTGATTTTATTGATGCTTGGGACAGGACTTTATGCCCGAGTATTGTATAAGTATATTTAGATCACAGTTTATTAATTTCATTAGGTGCGAAATGAATTTGATTTATCGAGGTTGGTTGTTTATCATAAATTAAAACGAGAATATAATTTAGAGGATTTAATAATGAAGATGTTTAAAAGACTGCCCAAATATAGTTATGCTGATTTTGAAACAAAAGCATCAACATCGACTAATTTGAAGGATTTTAGTAAGTGGATGGAGAATTGTGAGCCCAGTACTTTTGAAGTGGCTAGAATCATGAACAACTCTAGGCCAGAGTTTTTATTTGCGAGTCAGTTTGGTAAAGACACTTTAGATAAACTGTCAGTTTGGTTGAAATTTTGCTCAAACCATCAAATGAACTTAGATATAAAATCATATCATACTATCATAGATCACTGTTTAAAGGATGATAAAAAATTTACGTTTCTACAACGTTATTTAACCGTTGTTTGTAAGCTTGGATTGGTCTCCAATATAAACCAAGCAGATAGTCAAGGCATAACACCTGCAGTCAAGTTATCAAAGGCGGGCGCTTCTCATGAGATCATCAACCTTTTAAATCAAGGTAAGATAAGTAGTCCTCGTGATTTAAGACAATATGAAGGAAGTTCTTGTCGAAGTCGTTAGTGAATGATTTTGATGAATATTGGGGCCCCTAGATTAGGGGGTGATAGGCTCAATTATTGTCCAAGTATGATAAGAGTCGAATTGACAGCTATTTTTTACTGACCAAGGTTGTTATGATCCCCTGTAGATAAGGGTCTATCATTGATTATTTCTTTGTGATTTAGGTAAAAAGGATGATGTGAATGCAATGAATTAGTCTGTGCAAACGTGGGTTCTGATGTTAGATTTTTTGTTGTTTTGTCACTGAATGCTGCTGATTGAGTGAAATATTCGCCCCCTTTTTATGGTTATCAAGGTCACTATCTTTATTTTAAGAAAAAAGCCAATAATTGTTCTATATTTATATAGATAATCAATAAGAGGTGGAGCATGGCAGTGCAGTTAGAAGAACGATTAGAGGGTAAAATTGAGAGATTATTACAATCTCACGACTCCAAAGACCTTCGGTCAATCAATAGGTTACGATACGAGTACAGTGCATTTAAAAAGTATCAAGATCTGTTAACTTTGCGGGGTGATTTGACCATGGCGGGGAAGAAACAGAAAAAAAAGCTGCCTAAAAAAAGGGAGTTTTTATTTAGGAATATTGACCCTAAGGATCCAAGGCAGAAAGCAGCGGTTGATATTATTAATAGCTTGAATCAGCATTATGCGCGGTTTCAATCAGTCGATAATGAATCATTGAACAATCAATTCCAACAGATGTTAAGTGAGGCTTCAAAAGAAGTTAATGACAGGGCTTCTCCAATTTCGGTTAGCGACGCTACCTCGTTGTTAGATCAAGAGCCTTCAAAACAACCTATTGGAAAGGCTTATACCGATGAATTTAAAACAGAAATCACGGAATATGAAGGGGGTTCAAAAGTTGAGAAATATGAAGCAGGCGTGGTTATTAAGACCTTAATTGAGGGTGCTTTTACTTTAAAGACATTGAATCAAGAGAGTGGTCATTGGGAGCTCTTGCATTATGCCAAGGATAATGAGCTTTTAGCGACACAAACATTCAAGCAGGTTATTGGAATAGACCCTAAGAGTAAGGGGGTGGTAAGATCGTACACGGATAAGTTGGGGGTTGATATTACTTGGTATCGAGATGGGTTGAAGGTGGAGGATCATTTGAGTGGGGTTACCTTAAGACAGTACCCAGATGGTAAGTGGAGTATGCAGGGTGTTGATAGTAAAAGTGGACATTTCGTATATGAAAAATATCACAAAGATAACCGTTTAATTTCTAGTTATACCTATTTAAAGAGAGCATTGATCAATCGTTATGAAGATGGAAGATTTGATATAAAGGGAGTTAATATTAAGACAGGAAAATTTGAAAAGATCGGTTTTAGTCGTTATGGAGATGAGGTCTCTAAACAGGTTTATAATCAATCAACAAAGCAATGGGAAGGGAGCATAGATAGGGTCAAACCAAAAACAGGCGTGAACAGGGGTGTTAAAACTACGTTAGAGTTAACTGATCAACAACCCACAGATAATAAGGAGAACAGGGCTCCTTCACAAGAAGTATCAGTGCGTAAGCCAGAGTTGAGAGAAGAAGAGCCTCTTATACCGAAAGCAGAAAAGATTAAGGGGGAGAAAACCCAGAGCAACCTAAAAGAGAAGCAATCAACTCAAAATACAAGGCCTTTGCAAGAGAATTTGGGACCAAATATAGCAAAACCTAAGGGAAAAAGACCCGATGAATTACAAGGTGCTGTCAAATCCAAGGTCAACAAAGATAATTTTGATGACCTGAGAGGAAAGGATAAGTTTGCAAAGCTCATGGAGAAATTTGGGAACAAGCCAAAGCCTTCGCAATAACATTTTTACTGATTGTTATAGAGTCGTTCAGGTTGATGCATCATAGTCATGGGTATTGTATCAACATAGCAGTTGGTCATAACGTTGATGGTTTTGATTTTAGTTATTGTTCAATTCCATTGTTTCAGGAAAATAATAAAATTCTGTCCTATACTTTCTAAAAGTACTTTTCATGGGAGAATGCGGTGGCAGAAAAAGATAATGAAAGAGGTTCGTCCCCAACATCGGTGACGCAACATGTTGATGGAACCACAACGGAAATTTATTTTCACGGGGTTAGTAGAACGTATATTAACGATAAAAAATTTATTGATTATGTCCCAACAGAAGACAAAGATAAAGGGACTGAGTTTGTTTGGGAATTGGTTAATAGTGAATGGGTTGAGGTTGAAAAAAAGGAGGGCATATCTCCCTATATCCATAAGATGAACATCAGTAGGTATAAATTAGAGAAGCTCCCAAAAAAGACCACTACCAATCGATATCATAATCTTCAGAAAAGCCTTCTTCCTGAGGAATATCATAAGGTATATAAACAGATAAGAGATAACAAATGGCTGGGACAAATTGAAAGTGTTGAAGTTTTTAAGCAACTACAGAGTCTTAGGAAGGGTGCTGCAGGGGTGACTATCAGGATTTCAGGTTTATTAAAGAAGAAAGAAAAAGCAACAGGGGATAAGCTAAAAGAGATTGAAACAGAAATACAAAAAGAGAAAGAAGTTTTAATTGAAAAATATAAGGAATTATCAGAGATAGTAGCCAAAGTAAAGTCATTTGGAATTGAGTCCAGGCCGGACAAGAGTGATTTGATGGCGGCTATAAAAGGTGCTAAAAAACTTAAGTCAGTGAAGGCTGTGAAAAAAACAACTCAACACAGTTCATTGATGGACGCTATTAGAGATTCTAAAAAACTTAAGCCAGTCAAGGCTATGCTAAAATCATCGACAAGATCCAAGGAAGCAAACAAAGAAGTTGCTGGTAAGAATACTGTATTAGGCAATATGACTGAAAATCCTACCATTCAGGCTATGTTAAATGCAGCCAATGATAGTAGTTCTAGTGAGTATGACAGTGATGATGACTGGAGTGATGATGAGACTGAAAATGTTGTGAAAAAACCTCCAAAGGAAGATGCCAAAACAATCTTCAATCAAAAAATACAAGACTTCAAGGGTAGAAATAAGAGGTTGTTTACAAATAAATATTATCAGTTTCTGGCTGAGGAGATAATCAGTTGGGCGGATCATCAAAAACAAGGAGGAGAATCAAGTGTCTATGATGAAAAATACGAAGAGTTCGAAACAAAGGTTTCAAAGATAAAAGAAGCCGTACGTGATATTACGTATTTATCTCATACAAAACGTCAAGAAGTATTCAAGGAAGCATTGAGTGATAATGAAAGATCAGACTTTGATGAAATAAAAAACGGACATGAATTAACCGATGATAGTATAGACAAGCTAAAGGTTATGAGGGGAAAAGTTGATGGGGCCACGAAACAAGAGGTGAAAAAAAGCATACTATCTAAGAGGGATCTTGCACGAAAATTTAAAAATACGGCATCACCGCTAGAAGAGATACAAGAAGAATTAGATAGCATGCGTAAGTCTAGTAAGGAGGGTCTTTTTGAAGGACCTGCGACAGCAATAGGGTGGAATCATATTAAAGCTGAGGTAAAAAAAATCATAGGCAAAGTAGGTGAAGGAGATGAAAAAAATCGATTAATGAAAAGCTTAAAGAAGTCGTTAGGAAATTATGAAGCTTTTATAGCGAAGGATGAGGTTGAAACAATAATAGAAGAGTTGTTCAATAAAAAATCTGATGTAGAAAATATAAGTTCGAAATCAGGTGCGTTACGTAGAAAGAATGTAGAGAAAACTTTAAAAGCATTTTTTTCTAATAAAAAATTTGTAGATAATACTAAGAAAAGAAGGGATGTTAAGGGCCTTGGCCAAGAAGAGCTGAAGAAAAAAGTTAATGACATGAATGATAGGTTTAAATCAGTAGTAGACAAGAGGAAACAACAAGAGAAAATAAACACAACTAGTCCTGTGGGAGGTAAACAGGAACCTGAACAGCATTTAAACACATCAAAAGTTGTAGAGCGCTCTCTTTCTTCTGATAAAGAAGGTCAAACTGAAGATATCATTAATCAACAGGTTGTTATTAAAAGTGAAGTTGATAGAAAACAGTCTGCTACATCGGCAAAAGTAGTTATTCAAGAGGGTAGTCCATCAAAAGATGAACCAACGAAACCTGTTACCTCTCAACCAGCAACATCCAATCATCTAATCCAAGATATGTTAAATAACTCAAAAATGAGAGCGGCTGAAATCAAAAAAAGTAAAGGAATACAGGTTGTGAAGCAATATTTTGAAAAAGTTTACAATAGGTATTTAGAACTGGCAGATGGTAAAATAAAAAACATTCCAAAAGAGCAACTTTTAGATATTTTAATGCTTCCGAAAGAGGCTTCTTCTGCTGATATTAAATATAGATATAGGCAATTATCACTGATATTCCATCCTGATAAAAAATCAATTCCAAAAGAGGAAGCTGAAGTCATCATTAAAAAGATAAATGCTGTTAATGATGAAATTGTTAAAAAGAATGAAGAAAAAACAGATCTTAAATGGAACGCAGAAACATTTGAAAAGGCTTTTAATGAGATGTCAGAGCAAAAAATACTGGGTGATATTTTTGATCTCATGCTGCACATTGGAGATTCAAGTGAAATAGATTTCGTTGATCAACGATTTTTAAAGATAGCTTGTAATAGGGGGATGGAAAAAGTAGCGCTTAAGTTATTAGACCAGCCAAAAGTGTTAAAACATGCCCATGCAGATAATAATTTAGCCTTGAGAACGGCTTGCAAGAAGGGCATGTCAGGTGTGGCTCTTAAGTTGTTGGAGCAGGAAGAAGTCATGAAGCAGGCTTATGTTTCAGATAGTCGTTGGTTTAGCAGAAACTACAATGTGGCCTTAAGGGATGCTTTTAACAAGGGTATGCCGGAAGTCGCCATGAAGTTATTAGAGCAACCTGCAGTTTTGAGCAACCTCATTGATTATAAGGATGATAAAGATCTATCACTAAATAAGGTTGTGGATTTTTGTACAAAGCATAAGTGTCAATATGCACTTAATGTTATCGCAAAAGGAGCTAATTCCATCGTCCGTGAAAAACTTGAGAAGAGTATTAACAACAAAGATAAGGATACAACCATGATGTTGTTAGAGCTTAAAAACATATATTACCCAAAGCATATAAATCCAATAAAAGCATTTTTTATGAAAGTAATGTCTCTACCCATAGACGCCATAGTTTATATATGGAGGGGTCTCAAGAGTTTATTTGTGAGTCCAAGTGTATCAAGTGGTACGAATCAATCTAATGCTCAATATGGTCGTTACAACTGGGTTTTAATTGAGGCTTGTGAGAAGGATAAGCTAAACGTAGTTTTAAAGTTATTAGATTGGCCAGAGGTGATGGAACAAGCAGATGAACATACACATAAATCCTTAAGAAAGGCTTGTGAGACGGGTAATAAAGCAGAAGTATTGAAACTATTAGGTCAAGTGGGAGATATAGGGCCTTCTGAAAGTCCTTCAGTAAAATCAGTGGGTTTAGGTGTAACGCAACCCGAGAAACCCAAAGCCAGCATACCTCAAGGGGGGTTAAGTTTCTTTAAAAGTCCTCAAACGGACAAGAATCATGCAGAAGTAAATTCGAGCAAAAAAGCAAATCCGAGCAAAAAACCATCACAAAACGAATAGGGGTTGAATTGATACTATAGGGAATAATGGGTTAGGTATAGTGATATTGAAAAAAAATCTTTGAAAATAATAAAGTGCTCATGATAAGAATCAGTTTAGTATACGGTAATAACGTTGATGCTTTCGATATTAACTCTTGTTTAATTATACATTTTTAGGAAAAAAACTAAATTCTGTCCTATACTTTCTAAAAGTACTTTGTATGAGAGAATATTATGGCAATGACAAAAGCACCAGAACCTACATCGGAGGAGGATGGGGGTAATACAATAGAAACATATAAGAGTGGTCTTACAATTATAAAGAGTGTTGAGGGCTATATATCATCAGTTTATGGCAATACGATGATCATGTACTATCCAAAAGATCAACTCGAGGTTACCTATGAACGCGATGCGGATCAAAAATTAGTAGAAGTTAAAAGAGAAGAAAATATAACCCAAGGCGAACATAACAATAATATTCAACAATATAAAGAACTGAAGCAAGAAGCAAAATCAGAAGTTGAGCTAATGGAATCAGTAATGACAAACTCTGCCAAGCTTACTGCTCGTAAAAGTCAAGAGGTAAAAAAAACTGACGAGTCTACTCCAACTGATGCAGAAATTAAAGCATTGGTCAAGTTGCAGTCTGTTGTTAGAAGAAGACAAGCGAGAAAACACAAAAAGTTTATTAGGGATGCCAAGGAACTTCTTAAGCAGAGTGGTAAAGAGGTGTGGGGCTTTGATCAGGCAAATACACCGGAAGAACAAGAACTAAAAAAACTCATTGAAAAAACCAAATTAACAAGTAAAGATTGGGGGCAATTAGAAGAATTGGTCAACACCTTACAGCGGAGTAACGAATCAAAAGGGGCTCCCCCTCCCAAGCCTCCTGCTCGTATAAGACAAGAGGTAAAAAAAACTGACGAGGCCTTGGATGATGGTTCTACAAAAAGCCAACCTGCGTTTCTGAGCGATATAAAAAATCTAAAGAAGCAGCCGCATCTTAGAACGGGTTTAGTAAGTAAAGTCAATGAATTGAGGCAACAATATTTTAATAGACAACAAGAAGATGGTTTTGATTCTGATCAATCTATTTTGGAATCCCTGCAGGCTCTTGAGGAAAAGGGTGATAAAGTAACGCAAGATGATATCGATGCACATGAAACATTGATAAGTGAACCAAGTGAGAAAGAACAAGGGCTATTTAGATCAGCTATGTTAGAGAAAGCTAGACCTACAACTGGTTCTAGTTCTGAAGATAGTGAGAATGATGGCTGGGATGATGATGAAAATGATCAGCCTGTAGAAGCAGTGACGGAAACTCCAAAAGAAGATGCCAAAGTAATATTTAAACAAAAAATAAATAAATTTCAAGATACTAAACAGAGATTATTTGAGGATGAATTACATGGAAAATATTATACACATGAATATACAACTATAAATCAGTGGGCTAAGGATCAAGAAGAAGGAGTAGAATCCAGTGACTATGATAAAAAATACAAAGAGTTCATATCAAAGGTTTCAAAGATACAAGACGCCGTACGTGATATTAAGTATTTAACTAATAAAGAACGTGAAGACGTAATCAATAAAGCATTGGGTGATGAGGAAAAACTTGGCTTTGATAAAATAAAGAAAGGACCTAAATTAACCGATAATAGTATAGTTAAGCTAAAGGTTATGAGGGGAAAAGTTGTTAAAGCGGCCACGAATAAAGAGGTGAAACCAAGCAATAAATCTGTAATTAAGCAGGGTCTTAAACGAAGATTTCATAATGAGTCAACAACATGGCTAGACAAGATAAAAGAAGAATTAGAGCGCATGGAGAAGGGTGATGATAGTTTTTTTGGTGATGATGGTATGAGTTGGAATGATATTAAAAGTGGTGTAAAAGATATAATAAATGAAATGAAAAAAAACAAGATGCCAGAAAACATAGTGAAGGATTTAAACCAACTATTAAATGACAAAAAATATACAGCGTTTATTAAACAAAATGATATAACTGAAATATTGGGTCTTGTTCAAGAATCTGGTATATCTAAGGAAAACAAGCAAAAAGCAGCATCTAGTTTGGAAGCATTGTTTAGCAAAGGTGGGCCAGCGCAATCCAAAAAGACAATCGAGACTAATGAGATAAATGATGTGCCAGACCCTACAGCAATAGAAAAAGCAGTTGATCCAGAAATAGAAAATAAAGCAGCGGTCAAGTTGCAGTCTGTTGTTAGACGAAGACAAGCGAGAAAACAAAGAAAGTTGATTAGTGATGCCAAGGAACTTCTTAAGCAGAGTGGTGCAGCAGAGTTGGGTTCAGAGTCACCAAATACAACGAAAGAAAAACAACTAAAACAACTAATTGAAAAATTTAATAAACAACAAAAATTAACAAAGAGTGAAGAGACGACGTTAAAAAAATTAGTCGAAAATATACAGGAATATTCCAAATCAGCAAAGGTAGAGTCTCTTCCTAAGATAGACAAAGGCATTTTATTGATTCTTAAAACTAGACTTAACACAATAACGCAGTTTGTACGTGGTGGAGGAGGTTTCGGGCGAGTAGAATTGAGTGGAGGGAAGATTAATACTGAGACATTTACTATAGTAGACAAGCTGCTTGGTGAAAATAAGATAAGTTTGCTACAAGTGTATTCAGAGGTTATTTCTCAAGATGGTGGTACATTAGCTCGATTTAAATCATATCTTGATAAAAAATCTAAAAAAGTGAAGTCTGATCCAGACTGGAATAAACAATTGGAAGAGCTTTATAATAAATTACCAACAGAATCCAAAAATAGGGACATGAGGCTTTTAAGAGAAAAAATTAAATCATTAATACCTCCTGAAAAAAAAGAGCAAAAAAAACTAACCCCTGATGAAACTTTTAATCCTGTAAAAGATTTGTTTAAGAATGATGAACCAACAATCAAATTATTGGATGAGATTTCTAAAGAAGAATATAAAGATTTAACATCGGTTAACAAGCTTAGAGATAAAATTATAAGATATAATAAGATGATGCGTTTTCAGCAGAGTCGTATGACGGATCAGGAATTGAAGGTGCAAAAATTTCCTGAATATCCTGAATATCCTGAGTTTATCTTAGGTAATGATCATACAAAGGTATTTACACCTTTATTAGACGCAGTTGATGCAGAAATAAAAGAGGTCAAGTTGCAGTCTCAGTCTGAGCAACTCATAAACGCAATTAAGACTGGTAGTAAAGATGATGCGCTGAAATTATTAGAGCTAAAGGGGGTAAGGGAAAAAGCAGATACAACTACTAATTTAGTCTTGAAAATGGCTTGTAGTAAGGGTATGCCAGAAGTAGCGATGAAGTTATTAGAGCAGCCAGAAGTTAGTAAAAATGCCCATGTCAATAATAATGCAGCCTTAATACGAGCTTGTGGGAAGGGGTTATCAGAAGTTTCACTGAAATTATTAGAGCAGCCACAAGTTAGTAAAAATGCCCATGCTGAAAATAATTATGCATTAAACTTGGCTTGTAAAAATGGTATGCAAAAAGTAGTAAAGAAGTTATTAGGGCAGAAAGAAGTATTGAAAGGTGTACCTAATTTATTAGCAGGAATGGAGCAAGGCGACGCAAAAGATAATCTTCAAGGCGCATTCGATAAAACAAAAAAACAAGCAGGCTTAAAGCTGTGTTTGGATGAATTCGCAAATGTTATTGATGTTATCTTAGCAAAAGAGATTGATTTTGATGGGGTAGAAGTAAACGTTAATACATTGTATAATATAAAAAAGAACAGTCTTGTTGATCCTAATGAAAATATTGATCCTAATGAAAATAAGAATGATTCTCTTTCAAAAGCTAGAAGAGAGTTTGGTAAAATAGTTAAAGAAATGAGAGATCTTTCCAAGAAGGGTTATTTGGATACTCCAGATGATATTGAACAGTTAATGGATAAGATTGCTGGATTAGAAAAACAATTTAAAATTATTACAGAAGATGTAATAGAGATTGTACATTTTTCTGGTGTATTGGGTAATTTGACATATGAGGTAAACCAACCTACAACGACTAAAGGTAATATGGATGTGTTTACAATGCAGCCGTTTCAAAAGCTACAGCTCTTTTGTAAAGATTTGAGCAAGCAGATAGCAAAGTGCTTTGATATGCAACAAAGAATCAAATTTGCATTTGAAGTTATTGCCAAAAACGGATCGGATGAGCTAAATATGGCTCAAACTGAAGTAGAGATGGAAAAACATAAAAATGATAAAAAGGAGTTCTATTATAGTACAGGGCCTTCTCGAGGTAAACGTTATAAAGACGTGTTAGGTGAGAAATCGATGATAGAAGGAAAACAGCCCGTCAAGACAGTAGGGGATTTGATTAACATTGGTAATTTATATATAGCAGGTTATGGGGGAAAAGATAGTAAGGAAAGTGCTAAAGCATGTTATCAAAAAGCAAGTAAAATTTTGAAGGATATTAATGTAGACGAACTTTCACCAGAAAATCGCGAAGAGACAGAAAAGAATGTAGAAAAATTAAGAGCAGAGCTTGATCAACTCAATCGTAAAATATCTGAAGTAGAATCAAATGATAATCCTGATGTTACACCAGAAATGGTTAAAAGTTTTAAAAAGGTTGATTATATACCAAAAGAGCAATTTACGAAAGGTGAGAATTATGTTGAATCTGATGGCGAGCTAGATCTTACAAGAGGATTATATTTTGCCAGTAAAGGAACCCGGGATGGCTATGTAACGTTAATCAATAAAAACAGTGATCTGCTGGGTATTAAAGAGATTAATAAAGAAGATATCTATAAAGACTCACCTGCAGCTAACGTTTCAAAAAAAACAGGTTGGTTTTCTAGCAAGGAGGTTTATCAAGGAAAAGGAAAAGGCCATAGAGCAGCATTGTTAAGTAAGATGAATGAGATAAAAGAACTCATTGGAAGTGAAGATTTTAACCCCAGAATACATTTACTAGAAGGTCTTGCGATTGCTCAAGTAATAAAAGATCTTAGTGAAGAAGATAAACAGGATTTTGCTAAGAAATATAGATCATTAGAGCGATACTCTACCAAAAAGGGTTATAGGGAAAATCTATCTGGAAAAATAATGCTAAGTAGTTTAAAAGCATTATCGCAAGAAGTTTATGGAAATCCAGATAAACTCAAGGATGCATCGCCATTAGACATCGCAACAGCAGTTCAAACCTCTCAAACCTCTATACAAGATCGTGATCTTAAATTAGATGAGAGTAAGATTACCAACGATGCAACTGCAGAAGAATTATATGCAGTAGGTGTTTTGTGTTTTACTGAGAGCTCTAAATTAACAGATAGCAGGTTTGATAAAGCCAAGAGTAAGATGGAGGAAAAGGGAGAAAAGTATTTTCGACAAGCACTAAAAAAGGAGAAGGGTGATAAAAGCGATATTGAATACAGGACTAAAAGAATTTTGGGTACGGGTGAGCGCAAGCCAAAAATTATTAGTGGTTCAGAGCTAGATGATAGAGTGCGTGAAGTAGATAATTATATATTTGAACCCCACGGAGAGGATGCAAGGAGTCTTTATGACGACATTGTCTCTGGAAAAACATTTGCAGAAGAGATTAATGATAAATCAATCAAAAAACAGATTGATGAAGTCAAAAAAACAATTTATTCATATTCTAATTCTAAAATAACCAAAATTCTTGAAGATTATTGCGATAAAATAAAGCAGAGTCCATTTGAAGCAATGGCAGAGTTAGACAAAAAAATGCCAGAATTGAAAAAAGAAATTTCAGATTTAAAAGTTGACGGAGAAAAACAAGGACATACTGATATTATAAAAGAATTAAGGAATTTGGGTCATAAACATATCATAGCATCCCTACAGAAAGATATACCTTTCTTATTGAGGATGTATAAAGGTGGAATAGAATTAAGTGAAACTGATAAGAGTAGAATAAACAAAAAGAAAATGAAAAAGAAGATCAGGCTTCTACAAGGAAAGCCCTATCATGACAACATTAAAGCGATTCAGGGTATGTTGAATCAAGATATAACTCCCCAGGAGAGGGTGTTATTATACAGGTATGTATTACAAGAACCCCCAGAGTTGAGTAAAAATCAAATGTGTTGTGTTTTGTTAGAGAGCATATTTCAAGAAAATGCAGAATCTCAGCACGGAACATGTCCTACATATGTTGCGTTACCCCCTAAAGATGTGTATAGCAAGTTTTTGACGAAACCACAATCGATGTGGGATAAGTTCAAAAACATATTTAAGGTTTTCTCCAAGAAAACAGGAGATAATGCAGAGAATGATATGACAGTGTTAGATGAGCATCTGTCTGAGAAGGGGGATAATGTGAAATCGCAAGCAGTTTCTCCAGGTGTACCACAGAAAGAAAATATATTTAGGAGGTATATTGGTAAGTTTTTTAGTATTGGCGGCGCATATCTATATGATGATAAAAATCAAGGTCAACTTGACAAGAAAACAGGAGATAATGCAGATAATGACATGAATATGGTAGATAATCCTCTGTATGGGCATGGGAATAAGGTGAAACCGCAAGCAGATTCTCCAGGTATACCAAAGAAAAAAAATATATTATTGAGGGGTTTGGGTAAGTTTTTTAGTATTGGCGGCGCATATCTATATGATGATAAAAATCAAGGTGAACTTGACAAGAAAGAAGGTAGTATAGATGTAAACTTGCAAGCAGTATATTCAACTGCAGCTGATGTAAATAAATTTCTTGAGGATCACCCACTAGATAAATTTAGCGATGAAGAATATCCTAAACTAAAGGAACTTCGTCAAAAAAATGAGACACTGGGTAGTACATATATTGAAACTAAATACTTGACTAGAGCTCAATCAGAAGTTGTTGTAAAAGAGGTTGAAAAAATTCTTGGTGATAGTACACAAAAAGGCGAAGAGCGAGCACAAGAGGTAGAATCTAATGAGCCATTGGCCAATGAGATTAAAAATATGGACGCGGTACTAAAACAATTAAAAGAAAGGGCCCAAGAAATTGACCCTGACCATGAAGCTGAAACCCCCTCAGAGGTAGAATTTAATGATTCATTGGCCAATGCAGATACTGTCAATCAACAAGACCCTCAAGATACCACCCAAAAGGGAAGATCTCGCAAGCCAGTTGCAGCCAATGTGGCAACTATTTCAGGTGGTGGCACTGGTAGTCATGGTGGTGCTAATGCTGTACACACGGTCTCAAACCCTCAGGAGGGTGCTGATAGTAACATCGATAAATCAGGGAAGTGGTACCAGCTAACACTAGCAGGTTGTACTTATGTTCCTAGTATTAAATCAGCTGGAGAGGAAGATTTTGAGATAAGGGTAGGTGATCGTAATAATTCTCTAACGCTAGCTAAAGCAGCACAGCAGTTCTTTCATACTAATATAGAAACGGGCATGCATTCGATGATTGTATTGACCAACCCTTCAAATGCTAGTGAGGTATGTGATGCGATCTTGAAAATACAGAACGACAGCGACATGATGGGACCTATAGAGTTTGATGTGGCTACTGAAACAAGCCTGAAACAAGCAAATAAATGGGAAGAGGTTGCGGATAAAGTCAAGAGGATTAATGACAATTATTTTAGGCACATCAATGATCAGAGTATTGATAATGAAGACACGTCATCCATTTCGGGAACAAATGCTCGAAAACCAGCTCCTAGACGCAGATCAACTACAACCAAACCAGCGTCTCAAGAGCCTGTGATCAAGCCTGAAGCACTCCCATTCTTAGAACAAATAAGGAATTTTAAGAATCCAACCGCAATTAAAACCAATACATCAAAAAGAAAACAATCAAGAAAGATTGTTCCGCCCCCAGCAAAAAATATTACAAATGGAGTTAGTGCAGTTGTAAATCATGATAGTATTAAAGATCAGATTAAGGGTGCAAAAAATAGTTCTGACCTAGATGCATTATATAACAAAAGCGAGAACAAAACTGAGCAACTAGAAGAGGCTTTTCAACAGCAAGGATATAAAGTAGCAAGAGATGAAATCAAACAACTTTTTGAAGGTGAAATGACAGAGGAATCTATGAAAGAAATAGAAACAATACTCAATAAAGGCTATGTTAAAATGACGCTAAGCCAAATGTTTAAAGATGTCGTTACACCGAAGAAACCCACAAAAAAACAGGAAGGTGGATATACGAATATATCTGAAGACAATATAAATAAATTTGTGAAATATATCGAGCATGCTGCAACACAAGAATCCCCTCGTGAAGGGTTGGCAAAAGAGGTCGAGGCTTTACCAAAGAACCAATTTAGTTCAGGTCAACAAACAAAACTCAACAAAACATGTGTATCGTTAAAAACAAAACTTATAACATCCCCCTCCATAAGAAAATAATGAGTGGTTTGAAAGTTAATTAAGGGAGGGATTTCCTAGCATGGATTCGATGATGTGTTGGGATGAGAAGTTCCAGTGCGGAGGAGTTTTTCTATTCCAGAAAAATAAAGAATTGCTATTATTTTGGGTGCTATTAGTTTCATCTTGTAATCGTTCTAACATCAAGGTATTAAAGCTTCTAATGCATTGTTGATCATTTTCATTTACGGATTTTGAAAAGAGTCTCTTCATGACGTTTTCTAAATTATAATTTTCGTCTATACCTCCTAACATATTATATTTGTTGATCTTATTTTGAGTCTCAGGATTCTGTGCATTGAAGTGCTGTAAATAACTATTTTCAAGGACAAGGCATTTCTGAGTGTAAGCGAGGTCGTTAATCTTTCCGTCTGCTAGTTCTTTTTCATTATCGATGAGCAAATAGGAAATATTGATAATAAAATGCAGGTTTTCTAAAGGTATGCTTATGTTTGCATTGTATAATTTCTCTAGGGTGTCAGCTAGATTGATGCCAAGTTTTTGTTCAGACAAATTGGGTGATAGCTTGAGTACTTTGGCATGTGCTTCTAATCTTTTAATATCCACAGTGTTCATTTTTATTTTATTATCAGCATGATCAAAGTCAGGGTGGTTGAAATGTTGATAATGACAG